>FWPV01004101.1_pt1 | contig 31629 bp, 30 predicted proteins | sample 2228371 | NCBI WGS metagenome assembly FWPV01 (sample SAMEA103939776, study PRJEB20133) | metagenome
GCAACCTTGCCGGGGGCCCGGTGACCCCGGCCAGGGTCGGAAGTCCCCGGGTCGACCCCGGCGCCGCGGACCTTCGCCCCTAGCAGGCCGTAGGGGCGGGCGGGGAGCATCCGGGCCATGGCAGCCGTCGAGTTCCCCCCGGGGCTGAGCGTCTGGGAACAGGCGCTCTACCGGCACATCCACGAGCACGTGACGACCGAGTCGACGCTCATCGAGGAGTACGAGCGGCTGGCCGAGGAGTCGGGGTCGGACCATGTCGCCTACCTGTTGCGCCTGATCGCGGACGACGAGGCCCGCCATCACCGCATCTGGCAGGAGTGGGCCGCCTCCCTGCGGTCCTTCGTCGAGAGCACCGACGAGCCCAGGGTGCCCGACGTGCAGCGTGAGCGCCATCCGCGAGAGTTGGCCGACCGAGTCGAGCGGCTGATGGCCTTCGAGCGCAACGACGCGAAAGAGCTCAAGGCACTCCGCAAGGACCTCAAGGACGTGCGGGACGTCACCCTGTGGTCGCTGCTCGTGGAACTGATGCTGCTCGACACCGAGAAGCATCTCCGGATCCTCGAGTTCCTGCGCGACCACGCCCGGGCGACCGCCCGGCACCAGGGGGAGGACCTCGACCTCTGAGAAGTCGGCAGACCGCAGGGCCAGACCGCCGAGCGGTCAGCGGGCCCGCGCCGTGAAGCCGAGGACCAGGCAGTGCTCGGGCAGGCCGTACACCCCGACCATCCAGGCGATCTCCCGGGCGTGGGCGCTCCCCCGGTCCAGCGATGCGCTGGCCAGGTTCAACCCGTGGCGGGTGCGCACCTGCAGGCCGGCGGTGGCCAGCGCGGCGTCGAGCTCACCGGCGGTCATGCCGCCCCTGACCGGCAGCGGCTCGTCGATCGGCGGCAGTTCGGTGACCGCCCGGTTGGGGACGAGGACGGCCATCCAGCCGCCAGGGCGCACCAGGGACGCGGCGCGCTGCACGTCGCCCGGCTCCGGGTCGAGCAGGTGGCGCAGCACGACGAGGTCGAACGCCCCGCGGTCGGGCACCTGCGGGCGCACGGTGATCTCCGCCTGGTGCGGCCAACCAGCGGCGGCCATCGTCCGGTCGGGCTCGCCCTCCGGGCGCAGGTCGAGCACGGTCGCCGCCGGCGGGAGGCTCCGCACCCAGCCGGCCTCGCTGTGGGCCAGCGAGCGTCCGAGGTCGAGCGGGCGGACCTGGAACCGGTACTCGACCGAGTGGCGCATCGTGTCCAGCACCACGTCGCGCTGCAGTCTGCCCTCGGCGAACTCGTCGAGGTACAGGTCCCATGCGGCCGGGTCGGGCTCGCGGTTGAGGGTGAACACGTAGGCCATCCGCAGCCAGGTGGGGTCGTCGAGCTGGTCACGACCGGGTGGGGGTGACACCGCCGGCCCGGAGGACGCCGGGCCGGCGGAGCGGGAGCGGCGGCGGAACGGCATGGCGGTGCGCACCGTACCCGGTCCGCCGGGCGGCCTCCCAGCAGGCGGCGCCCCTCAGCGGGAGGACGCGAAGGCGCGCACGTCGTCGACGGCACCGGCGACCACCAGGATGTCCTCCTCGTGCATCCGGGTCTCGGGGGTGGCGTAGGTGAAGCCGGAGCCGGCCGGCTTGATGCACACCACGGTCACGCCGTATTTCACCCGGATCTCCGACTCGGCGAGCGTCTTGCCCACGAGCGAGCGGCCCGGGCGCACCTCGGCCAGCACGAACCCGGGATCGAGCTCGAAGTAGTCGATCACCCGTCCCGACACCGAGTGGGCGGTGCGCACGCCCATCTGGCGTTCGGGGTAGACGACGTGGTGGGCACCGACCCGTTCGAGGATCTTGCCGTGATCGGAGCGGATGGCCTTGGCCCAGATGTTGGGGACACCCAGGTCGGCGAGCGCTGCGGTGGTGAGGATGCTGGACTCGATGTCGGTGCCGATGGCCACGACCGCCACCGGGAACTCGGCCGCCCCGAGCTGGCGGAGGGTGGCGACGTTGGTGGTGTCCGCCTGGCGGACGTGGGTGAGCCGGTCGGCGTACTCCTGGACCCGGTCGGCGTCGGCATCGACGGCGAACACCTCGGTGCCCAGCTCCATCAGGGTCTCGGCCAGCGCACCGCCGAACCGGCCGAGGCCGATCACCAGCACGGACTGCGCATGGAGCTCACGCTGCCGGCCCGATCCCAGACCGCGGAACACGCTCATCGGTCTCCTCTGTGATCATCGCCCTGTGGTCACTGCCCGGACCGAAGGGTAGGCGGCGCTTCACCCGACGATGAGGCGCTCCTCGGGGTACCGGAACCGGGTCGTCCGCTGGCGCAGCAGCAGCGCCGTCCCCAGCGTGAGGGGGCCGACGCGGCCGAGGAACATGAGCAGCACGAGCAGGGCCTTGGCCGGCTCGGTGAGCTCGGGGGTGATCCCGGTGGACAGCCCCACCGTGCCGAACGCCGAGACCGTCTCGAACAGCACGGCGGTGAGCGGCACGTCGCCGGGCAGCAGCATCGCCAGCAGGAACGTGGCCGTCCCGATCGAGCCGAGCGCCACGATCACGATCGTGGTCGCCTGGCGCTGCAGGGCACCGGGGATGCGGCGGGCGAACGCCGTCACCTCCGGGTCGCCGCGCAGCTCGGCGATACTCGTCCACAGCACCACCGCGAACGTCGACACCTTGATCCCCCCTGCGGTCGAGCCGCTGCCACCCCCGATGGCCATCAACAGCACGACGAGCAGCAGAGTGCCCACCCGGAACTCGCCGGTGGGCACGGTGTTGAACCCGGCGGTGCGCGGGCTCGTGGCCTCGAACAGCGCGGCCACGAGCTTCTCGGGGACCGACAGCAACCCGAACGTCGAGCGGTTCTGCCACTCGATCGCGAGCATCACCACGAAGGCCACAGCGAGCAGGGCGCCGGTGGTGGCCAGGGTGAACTTCGTGTGCAGCGACCACTGATGGGGTCGGCGGATGTTGCGCCGGAGTTCGGCGACCACCGGGAACCCGATGCCACCGCCGATGACGGCGAGGACCACGGTGAGGCAGACCACCGGGTCGCCGACGAACTGCTCCAGGTTGCCGGCGAACGTGCTGAACCCGGCGTTGTTGAACGCCGACACGGCGTGGAAGACCCCATCGAAGATGGCCGTCGGCCAGCTCGTGTCGGGACCGGCCCGGAAGCGCAGGGTGAGCACGACGGCGATCACCGCCTCTGAGGCGAAGGTGAAGATGGCGATGGCCCGGATCACCGCCCGGAGGTCGCCGAGGTTGACGATTCCCATCTCGGTGCCGGCGAGCAGGCTCCGGCGGATCCCCATCCGTCGCGACAGCAGCACGGTGGCCAGGCTGGCCAGCGTCATGATCCCCAACCCACCGATCTGCATGAGCAGCAGGATCACGACCTCACCGAACCGGGACCACGTGGCGCTGGTGTCGAGGGTGGTGAGCCCGGTCACGCACACCGCCGAGGTGGCGGTGAACACCGCGTCGATGAGCCCGACCTCGGCCCCGGGACGCCGGGCGACGGGGAGCGCGAGCGGGATCGAGCCGATCGCGATCGCCGCCAGGAAGGTCGTGACTACGAGCCGGCCTGGTCGGTAGCGGGCCAACGCCTCCTCGGGCACCCGACGAGCCTAGGCTGCGGCGACACGGCGGTGGCGGGGCTACCGTCGGCACATGACTCGGGCTGTGCTCACCACCGGTGCCAACTCCGGGCTGGGGCTCGCCATCGCCCTCGAACTCGCCCGGAAGGGGTACCGCTCCATCGGATCGGTGCGCAGCGAGGAGAAGGCCAGGGCGGTGCGGGAGGCGGCCGCCCGGGAAGGCGTGGAGGTCGAGACGGTGCTGCTCGACGTCACCGACGCCGGGCAGTGCGCCGAGGTGATGGCCGGCCTGGAGCTCTACGGCCTGGTGAACAACGCGGGCTACGGGCTCACCGGGGCGATCGAGGACGTCCCCGAGGAGGACGCCCGTCACATCGTCGAGACCATGATGATGGCGCCGATGCGACTGGCCCGGCTGGCGCTCCCGGCCATGAAGGCCGCCCGGGCGGGCCGGATCGTGAACATCTCGTCGATCTACGGGCGGATGTCGACGCCGTTCACCGGCTGGTACCAGGGCGCCAAGCACGGGCTGGAGGGCCTTACCGACGCGCTCCGGATGGAGGTGGGACGCTTCGGGGTGCAGGTGGCGCTGGTCGAACCGGGGTTCTTCCGGACCCACATCTTCGACGACATCCAGCGGGACATCGACCGCTGGGGGGAGGGGTCCGACTACCGGAAGGGCTACGAGCGCTCGCTGCAGGCGCTCAGGCTGGCCAACCCGATCATGGGTGATCCTCGGACGGTGGCCCGGCTGGTGGCCAGGATCATGGGCAGCCCGCTGGTCCGGGCCCGCTACCTGGTGGGCAACGACGCCAACGCCATCGCCCTCGCCGAGCGCATCTGGCCGACGTTCATGACCGATGCGGTGAAGCGGTTCACGTTCGGTTCGTGAGTGCCGGCGCCGCGGCGTCACCGGGGGACGGCTGCTCGGGCACCGTGGTGGTCGTGGCTGACGGCTGGACCGGTTCGGGCAGCGAGATGGGGAACAGGCTGGGGTAGTCGAAGCGGCCGACCGGCACCAGCTGGTCGGCCGTGCCGCTCTCGGTGGGGATCGCCTTGGGCTCGCCGGCGATCTTGAGGAGCAGGCCGGTCACGCCCGGGACGCCGGTGACGGTGAACACCAGCTGGGCGACGGCTGCGATCTGCGCCTCCCCGCGCACGTCCAGGAACTCCGAGGACAGGTCGACGGTCACCGTGCCGTCGACGGCGGTCTCGACGCCCAGCAGCCGGGTGTTCGGCGGGACGCTGCTCTGCAACCCGCGGTTGGAGTCCTCCTGGGTCGGCCCGAGGAGCAGCTGGCGGACCGCCTCGGCGACGTCCCCTGGTCCGGGACGGTCGGAGGCGACCAGCGTGTCCGGGCCGACCAGGTACACCTTGATGGTGTCGGCGCCCTGGCCGGTCTCGGGCCGGGGCCCGACGGTGTCCTGCAACGGGAACGGCTCGTCCATCGCGGCGATGTCCCGCGGACGCTCGTCGAGGGGCAGGCCGCAGCCGGCTGTGGCGAGCACTGCCGCGACCACCCCTGCCAGGAGCCACCACCGCCTCACCAGGTCACCACCGGCAGCTCGATGACGAAGCGGGCCCCCTCGGCGCCGTCCCGGCGGTCCTCCACCCACACCCGGCCCCGGTGGAGCTTCACGTGTTCCTCGACGAGCGCCAGGCCGAGCCCGACGCCGTCGCCCGTGCCCCGGCGTCCGGCCGCACCCCCCCGGTTGAAGCGCTCGAAGATCTGCTGGCGCTCGTCCTCGGGGACCCCCGGCCCGTGGTCCTCGACGGCGATGAGCACCGTGCCCGGTTCGTCGTCGGCCGACGGTTCCACCGTGACCGTGATCTCGCCGCCGCCGTGGTTGCGGGCGTTGTCGAGCAGGTTCTGCACGACCCGGGCCAACCGCCGCTTGTCGGCCCTGATGACCGCCCCGGCGGCGGCATCGGCCACCTCCACGGGGACCTCGGCGTACCCGGCGGCGAGGACTGCCTGGCGGACGAACTCGGCGACGCCCACCTCGTCGAGGGTGAGCCGCACCGACCCGGCGTCGAAGCGGCTGATCTCGAGCAGGTCCTCGACCAGCTGCCGGAAGCGGCTGACGTCGGCCACGAGCAGGTCGAGTGCCTGCTGGGCGCGCTCGGGCATCTCCTCCCGGCGGGACTGCAGCACCTCGATCGACGCCGACAGCGTCATCAACGGGGACCGCAGCTCGTGGCTCACGTCGCTCGCGAACCGGGCATCGCGCTCGACGCGGGCTTCGAGGGCGGCGGCCATGTGGTTGAACGCGTTCGCCAGCATCCGGAGGTCCTTGTCGTCGGCCGGTTCGAGGCGGGTGCCGATCTGGCCACCGGCGATGGCCTCGGCGGCGCGGGCGGCGTCGGCCAGCGGCCGGACCGCCCGCCGGCTCGCCCACACCCCGACGACCGTCCCGAGCGAGGTGGTGAGCAGCGCCGCGCCGGCCAGCGAGAGCCCGACCGAGCGCAGCGTGCTCTCGAGGTCCGACAGCGGCGCGATCTCGTAGTAGCTCGCCCCGACGCTGTGCAGCGGCACACCGACAGCCAGGTAGGGGTCCCCGTCCTTGCGGTACCGCATCCGGGCCGCTCGACCGTCGGCGACCCGCTCCCGGAGGCTCTCGGGGAGGGCGTCGACCCCGAAGGCGAAGTCGAGCGGGAACCACTGGCCACCGCGCTCGACCACGGGGTTGGAGCCGCCCCGCAGCGGCAGTCCAGACAGCAACCGCCGGACCTGCGGGTTCGCGGCCCGCAGCCCGTCGCGGACGATGACGGCGTTCCGGTAGGTGGCCTCGATCAGGGCGTCCTCCCGCTGGCGCAGCAGGGTGCCCCGGGTGAGCAGGTACGTCGTCCCGGCCAGCACCAACGACAGCAGCAGCGAGCCGACCGTGAAGGTGAGCGTGATGCGGGCGCGCAGCCCGAGTCGACGGGGACGGAGGCGGCCGAGCGCCCGCGCCAGCCGGGCGGGCATCGACCTAGGCCTGGAGCCGGTAGCCCAGGCCCCGGACGGTCACCACGTGGCGGGGGTTGGCCGGATCCTTCTCGACCTTGGTGCGCAGGCGGCGCACATGGACGTCGACCAGCCGACCGTCGCCGAAGTAGCCGTAGCCCCAGACGCGGTCCAGGAGCTGCTCACGGCTGAACACCCGCCCGGGGTTGCTGGCCAGCTCGCACAGCAGGCGGAACTCGGTCTTGGTCAGGTGGAGCTCGTCCCCGTCGAGCAGCACCTTGCCCTCGTCGGGGATGATCTCGAGATCACCGAACCGCAGGTGGGTGTGGCCGGGGGTGGCCGGGCGGGCCCGGCGCAGCAGGGCGCGGATCCGGGCGCTGAGCTCCTTGGGGGCGAAGGGCTTGGTGAGGTAGTCGTCGGCCCCGGCCTCGAGCCCGGCGACCACGTCGTGGGTGTCGGCCCGGGCCGTGACCATGATGATGGGCACGTCGCTGACCCGGCGGATGCTGCGGCACACCTCGAACCCGTCGATCCCGGGCAGCATGATGTCGATCAGCACGACGTCGGCCGGGGTCCGGGAGAACGCCTCGAGGCCGTCCTCCCCGCTCGCTGCCTCCTCGACCTGCCAGCCCTCGTCCTCGAGGGCGAGTTTGACGGCGGTCCGGATGCGCTCGTCGTCCTCCACGGCCAGGATGCGGGTGCCCATAGCAGGTCCAGTCTCGCCCACGCGCGGCGGATCTGCGCGCGCGCCGATCAGGCGGTGCGGGCCCCGGCGGCGACGAGCAGGTCCCGCAGCGGCTCGATCAGGCGGGGCCCGGCGGCGACCGCGAACGCCGGACCTTCCGGCGACCCGGGTCCGAGCCCACCGACGGCGGCCCCCGCCTCCCGGGCGATGAGCGCTCCGGCCGCGAGATCCCATTCGTTGAGGCCCTCTTCGTAGTAGGCGTCGACCCGGCCGCACGCCACCCAGCACAGGTCGATCGCCGCCGACCCGCCCCGCCGGATGTCCCGGACCCGGGGAAGCACATGGGTCAGCACCGCCGCCTGCCGTGCCCGCCGGTCGGCGACGTAGCCGAAGCCCGTGGCCACCAGGGCGGTCCCCAGGTCGGCCACGTCGGTGCAGCGGCACCGGGTGCCGTCGAGGTAGGCACCCTCGCCGAGCACGGCGGTGAAGCGCTCCCCGAGCAGGGGCGCGTCCACCACCCCCACTGCGGTCACCCCGTCGACTTCGACGGCGATGGACACCGCCACGTTCGGGTGACCGAAGACGAAGTTGGTGGTCCCGTCGACCGGGTCGATGATCCAGCGCACCCCCGACGAGCCGGACGTGGAGGCCCCCTCCTCACCGGTGATGGCGTCGTGAGGACGGGCGGTGCGGATCCCGGTCACGATCGCGTGCTCGGCGGCACGGTCGATCTCGGTCACGAGGTCGGTGGCGGAGGACTTGGTGGCCACGGCCAGGCCGCGCCGACCGCGGGAGCCGCGGATCAGCCGACCGGCCTCGTCGGCGAGGCGGCAGGCGAGCTCGAGCAGCTCGTCGAGGCGGGGTTCGGCCACGTGCGCCGAGCCTATCGGCGGAGCTGCGCCGGTGGTCGTGGGCCCGGCCGGGCCGGAGCGGGCCGGGGGCCGTCAGCGCTTCGGTTGCTCGGCGCGCAGCTGACGCCACTCGCCCATGGCCCGGAGCACGAGCACGGCGATCACTGCGGTCCCGGCGGCGGCGGCGACCGCTCCGACGAAGCCCCCCACGGCAGCCCACGACGCCTGGTCGGACTGCAGGTCGATGAACCCGTAGCCGATCAATCCTCCGGCCAGACCGCCGATGAGGATGGCGATGAACGCGAGCGCCCGGGCCAGCGGCGAGGGGAGCGCCGAGAGCGCGTCGCGCTGTGGGGTCGGATCGGTCGGCACGCCCGGATCGTAGGCTGGCCCACCGTGCACCCCCTGGTCGTGCTGCCGACGTACAACGAGGCGGAGAACATCGTCGAGGTCCTGACCAGGGTGCGCGCCAGCCTCCCCGACGCCGACGTGCTGGTGGTCGACGACGCCAGCCCGGACGGCACCGCCGACCTCGCCGAGAAGGTCGGCGTCGAGCTCGGGGGCATCGAGGTCCTGCGGCGGGAGGCCAAGACCGGCCTCGGGTCCGCCTACCGGGCCGGGTTCGCCTGGGGCCTGGCGCGCGGCGCCGGGATCCTGATCGAGATGGACTCCGACCTGTCCCACGACCCGGCGGCGCTCCCTGCGCTCGTGGCCGCGGTGGAGCACGGAGCCGACCTGGCGATCGGCTCCCGCTATGTGCCGGGCGGGTCGATCCCGAACTGGGCGCTGCACCGGCGCCTGCTCTCGAAGTGGGGCAACCGCTACGCGTCGTTCGTGCTCGGACTCGCCGTGCGTGACGCCACGTCCGGGTTCCGCGCCTACCGCGCGTCGATGCTCGGCCAGCTCGACCTCGACCGCATCCACGCCGACGGCTACGGCTTCCAGATCGAGATGGCCTACAAGGTCGCCCGCCGCGGCGGGCGGGTCGTCGAGGTGCCGATCTCGTTCGTGGACCGGGTCCGGGGCACCTCGAAGATGTCGGGACGGATCGTGGTCGAGGCCATGGTGCTGGTCACCGGCTGGGCGATCCGTGACCGGCTGGTGCTGCCGGTCGTGCGCCTGCTGCGCCCGGGCCGCACCGGGGGTGCCTGACCGCGGCCGGTGCGGGTCGGGGCGCGAGACTGGGCTGGTGCGTGACTGGGTGGTGGGCGGCGCGCTGGTCGAGGGGCCGGGTGGGACGCTGCTGCTCGTGCAGAACCGCCGGCGTGACGGCAGCCACGACTGGACCCCACCGGGCGGGGTGATCGATGAGGGCGAGACCGTGCTCGGCGGTCTCACCCGCGAAGTCGAGGAGGAGACCGGCCTGCTGGTCACCGAGTGGACCGGCCCGGTCTACGAGGTCCTCATCGAGGCGCCGGGGCTGGGCTGGCGGCTGCGGGTCGAGGCCTGGCGGGCGGTGAGCTTCACCGGGCAGCTGCGACTGGCCGATCCCGACGGGATCGTGGTCGACGTGCGGTTCGTGGCTGCCCACGAGTGCCGCTCCCACCTGGTCGGCTGCCCGGCCTGGGTGCGCGAGCCGCTCACCGCCTGGATCGAGGACCGGTGGGAGGGCAGCCGGCGGTTCGGGTTCGACGTGGCCGGCACCGACCGGTCGTCGCTGGTGGTCACCCGACGGCCGTGACCGGGGCCGGGGCCGGGGCGGCGCCGGCCGCCCGCACCATCCTCCATCTCGACATGGACGCGTTCTTCGTCGCCTGTGAGCTGCGCCGTCGACCCGACCTGGCCGGGTTGCCGGTGGTGGTGGGCGGCACGGGGGAGCGTGGGGTCGTGGCTGCGGCGTCGTACGAGGCCCGCCGGTACGGCATCCACTCGGCGATGCCCTCGGTGCGCGCCCGCCGGCTGTGCCCCCGTGCCGTGTTCCTGCCTGGCGACCATGCGCACTACGCCGCGGTGAGCCGTGATGTCCACCGGATCCTCGAGGAGGTGACCCCGCTCGTCGAGCCCATCGCCCTCGACGAGGCCTTCCTGGACGTCACCGGGGTCGGCCGGCTCCATGGCACCGGCCCGGACATCGCCTGGCGCCTGCGGCGGCGCATCGCAGACGACCTGGGGCTGTCGGCCAGCGTGGGGGTGGCCCCGTCGAAGCTGCTGGCGAAGTTGGCGTCGGAGGCGGCCAAGCCGAAGGCCACCCGGACCGGCGTCGTGCCCGGTCGAGGCGTCGTGGTGGTGGCCCCGGGCGAGGAGCTCGCGTTCCTCCAGCCGCACCCGGTCGAGGCGTTGTGGGGCGTGGGGCCGGCGACGTCGGCCCGGCTGCGCCGGCTCGGGGTGACGACGGTCGGGGATCTGGCCGGGCTGCCGGTGGCGAGCCTGGTCGCCGCCCTCGGTGAGGCCCACGGCACCCACCTCGCGGCGCTCGCCCGCGGGGACGACCCTCGCCCGGTCCAACCCGACCGCGCCCCGAAGTCGGTGGGGCACGAGGAGACCTTCGCCCACGACCTGCACGACCGTGGGGACTGCGAGCGGGAACTCGTGCGCCTGGCCGATGCCACCGCCGGGCGGCTCCGGGCGGCCGGGCTCTCGGCACGCACGGTGACGGTCAAGGTCCGGTTCGCCGACTTCCGCACCATCACCCGCACCTCCACCCTGCCCGCCGCGGTGGTCACCGGGCCGGCGCTGGCCCGGGCGGCCCTCGGCCTGCTCGCCGCCGTCGACGTGTCCGCCGGCGTGCGGCTGCTCGGGCTGAGCGCGACGCACCTCGCCGCCGCCGACGACCGTGCCCCGCAGCAACTGCGGTTCGACGACGCCATCGGTCCCGGGTCGGCACCGGCCGAGCCGTGGATCGGTGCCAGCCGGGCGGTCGACGAGATCCGTCGCCGCTTCGGCGCGGACGCCATCGGGCCTGCGGCACTCGCCCCTGGCGGGCGGCTCCGGGTCGCCCGCCGGGGGGGCGGGCCCTGGGGCCCCGACACCCCGGTCGGGGCTCAGGACCCCGACGTCGGGGGCCGATGAGATCTCGCCGGGCGCACCCGCAGGAACCGGCGGAGGGATTGCGAACACGCGTTGTCGCCCCCCTGAGGGTGTGCGAAGATTCGCTGCACGGCGCGTGCTGACACCGGTGGAAGGGGAAACGGGCCATGCCGCTCTCGGAAGACGAACAGCGCATCCTCCACCAGATCGAACAGCAGTTCTACGAAAGCGATCCGGCGTTCGCCGAGACGGTGAGCCAGACCACGCTGTACCGCCACGCGTTCCGAAACATCAAGTGGGCGGCACTCGGGTTCGTGGCAGGTCTTGCATTCCTCCTCGTCACGCTGCAGATCCACTTCGTGATCGCCTTCGCCGGGTTCCTCGCCATGCTCGCTGCGGCCTTCGTGATCGAGCGCAATGCCCGCAAGCTCGGCCGGGCCGGCATGCAGCAGATGACCACGTCGATGAAGACGGCCCGTTTCAGCTTCGGTTCGGCGGGCGACCGGATGCGCAACCGGTTCCGTCGCAACGACGGGTGATCGGGCGCTCGAGGCGGTCGGCCCGTTCGGCGGTCAGCGCCGGCGGACGATGAGGTCCCGGGGATCCCACCGCTGACGCCACCGCAACCCGGTCGGCGTGACCTGATCGAGGTGTGCTGATACCGCCGCGGCCAGCGCGTCGGCGGCTGCGGCCCGGTCCTCGGGCAGCTGATCGGCGCCGTACCGTGCGGCGCTGACCGTCTCGGCCAGCGCACCGAGCGCCGCACGGTCGACGAACGGGTGGGCCCCGACCCGATCGGCGTACTCCAGGGGCGTCTCCGCCGGACGGGGTGGCATCCCGGCCCGGGACAGCGCCTCGGTGGCCTCGAGCCAGGCCACCTGGACCCGGTCGCCGGGAGCACGTTGTGGTGCGGGCCAAGCCGGGCTTCACGCCGAAGGACTACGAGCAGCGCGAGGTGCCGCTGCCGCCGCCGCTGGCGGCGCGCTGCTCGCATCGCCGGCACCCCGACTCCCCACAGCGCGGCGAGGGCGGTCAGCGTCACCAGGGTGCGAGCGAGGGTCCCGGCCCACCCGCCGTCACTCCCGGTCGTGGGCAGCTGGCCGCCGGTGGGCACGTCGATGCCGGGCAGGGCGATGTCGTCGGGCAGGGTGCCGCCGGGGAAGATCTCCGGGACCGTCGTGGTGGTCGGGCCGCCGGGCGCCACCGTGGTCGGGGTGGTGGTGGGATCGTCCTCGGCAACGTCGTCCACCTGCTGCGCCGGCACCCCGGTGTAGCTCTCCGCGCCCGGGGCTCCGCGCTGCGGGGTGGGCTCGAAGGCCACCCAGCCCACGCCGGCGATCCACACTTCGGGCCAGGCGTGGGCGTGCTTGCCCAGCACGCGGTACCGGTCGGCGGCCAGCCGCTCACCGGCGGTGAAGCCCACGGCCACCCGCGACGGGATCCCCAGGGCACGGGCGAACGCCGCGAACGTGCCGGCGAACTGCTCGCAGTACCCCCGCCGCTCCCGCAGGAACTGGGCGATCGCGTTCTCGTCGTGCCCCTGACGGAACGACAGGTCGTAGCGGAAGTTCGCCCGGAAATGGTTCTGCAGGGTGAGGGCCCGGTCGTAGGTCGTCCCGGCCGCTCCGGCGATGCGCAGGGCCTCGGCCCGGAACTCCTCGGGGAAGTCCGCAGGCAGCTGCAGGTACCGCCGGGCGATCGCCTCGGGGACCGGTCCGTCGGCGGCGCGCAGCTCCTCGGGGGTGTGGCCGGGGAGCAGGGACGTGACCGCATACCTCGTGCCGCTCGCCGTGTCGTCCTGGGTGACCAGGCTGGCCGACTGCGGGTCGTACGACACGCCGTCGATGCCCTCGATCCGCACCGGGGTGGCCGCCGCCGGGAGCCAGATCCCGGTGAGCCCGGTGATGGTGAACACCTGCGTGACCTCGCGGCCGGCCCGGTCGGGCGGTGACGGGAGGGGACCGCGGGTCGGACGGAACTCGTTCTCCGCCCGCCAGATCTCACCGGTGAACTCGTCCAGGGAGGTGAGCCGCCAGTAGGCCGGGACCGAGCTGACCACCGTGAAGGCTTCGGTGAGGGACTGGCCGGCGATCCGGCCCCGGATGTCGACCAGCGGCGACAGCGTGACCCGGCTCCCGCCACCGCCCCCCGACCCCGGGGTCACGTCGAACAGGCGGTCGCCGGTGGCCAGGGGGAGGCGGGGGCCGAACCCGGCAGCGAGCACCGCGGCCGTGACGAGCAGCAGCAGTGCCCGACCGAGCAGATCACCGACCACCCCGTGGGGGCGGGTCGACAGCCAGCCCGCCGCCGCCTCCTGCCCCCAGGTGCGGTGGAGCAGCAGGGTGACGAGGGCGGCGCAGAAGAACAGCGCGGCGGCGAGCAGACGCATGCGGTCCGCAGCCAGCGCGGTGACGAACACGAACGGCACGGCGTGGGGGACGATCGTCTCGAACCCCACCCGGGCGCGGAAAGCGAAGGTGTCGGCCACGAACGCGGCGACCCAGGTGGCGACGAGCGCCGCGAGCAGGAAGCCGCCCTCCGCCGGGACCGGCGCTTCGACCACATCGAACTGCGCCCACGCGTCACGCAGGTCGGCGACGGCGGCGACCCAGGTGGCCCGGGTGGGCAGCACCCCCCACACCGTGGTGCCGGGATAGCGGAGCAGGCCGACCGCCACCGCCCCGGCAACGACCGAGACGGTGGCGCTGGGGATCAGCCGCCACCCCGAGCGCCGCATGCCGATGGCGAGGAGTGCCGAGGCGATGGCGGCGACCACGAGCGTGGGTGCGAACGCCCAGCCGGTGAACACCCGCCAGTACGTGACCGCGGTGACCAGCCCGAGGCCCACCACCGCGGTCTCGGCGGCGAGCAGCGTGCGCGACGGCGCACGGCGGACCGTCCCGGGTGGGGCCGCCGGTGGCACCCCGGCCGGTCCCGATGGTGACGGGCGGGGCGGGGCCTCGACGCTCATCCCACCGCCACCTCACCCCGACCGGTGATCGCCACCGGCCGGCCGCCCATGGTGCGGTTCCACAGCCCGGCGAGGCTCTCGAGCGTGGGCGCGGCCAGGAGGGTGACCCCCCGGGGTGGCCGCCCGGGCAGGCGCTCGCCCACCACCACTGCGTCGACGCGGCTGAAGCGCCGCCGGAGCCTCCCGAGCGATTCGAGTTCGACCGGGCCGGTCTGGCCGAGGACGGCGACCAGGGCCCCGCCGCTGCCGGGCCGGGCGAGCAGGTCCAAGGCGCTGCGCAGGGAGCCGGTACTGGTGGCCTCGACGGTGGCCAGGTACTCGAGGATGGCGTCGACGTGGTGGTGGCTCACGCCCGAGCCCGAGTCGCGCCCGTCGCTGGCCAGCAGCCGGAGCGTGTCACGGTGCTTCCACGAGGCCAGCACCAGGCTCGCTGCGAATGACACGGCCGCCTCGAGCGCGTCCGGACGCATCGCCGAGCGTCGGACGTCGAGCAGGAGCGTGACGCGCCCCTGCCACGGCAGCTCGTCCTGGCGGACCATGAGGTCGTCGTGCCGGGCGGTGCTCGGCCAGTGCACCCGGCGAAGGTCGTCGCCGACCACGTAGGGGCGCAGGCCGTGGAAGTCGTCGCCGTGGCGGGACAGCCCGGTCGGGTGTTCCGAGCCCGAGTGCGGGTCGCGCATGCCGGCGCTGGTCACCGGGACGACGTCGGCGACCGCAGGGAACACGGTGATCTCCAGCCTCGGTGCCGCCTGGCGGGTGAGGCGGGCCAGGCCGAAGGGGTCGGACAGCTCGACGGTGAGCGGGCCGACCGGCACCAGGCCGCGGCGGGCCGTCGGCAGCCGGTAGGCGGCCCGGGCGGTGTCCCCCCCGGGGAGCGGGGCCAGGTTCACCAGCGCACCCCGGGTGCCGGCCACCGGGTCACGGAGCCGGAGCACCGGGGTCCGCCGGGTCGAGCGGTTCGACACCCGGAGCTCGACCCGGGTGGTGGTGCCGGCGTGGACCTTGACCGGGTGGACCTCCCGGGCCACGTCGATGCGGACCCTGGTCAGCACGACCGACAGGACCGCCAGGATCACCAGCGCGAGCGCCGCCGCCCCGACGAAGGTCAGCTCGATCAGCGCAGTAGCGCGCCCGGCGATGAGCAGGCAGATCCCGGTGGCCAGGGCGGCCCAGCCCGTGCGGGAGACCACTGGCCCTCAGCGCCCGCCGGTGGGGACGGGCACGGTGGCCAGCACGTCCTCCACGACCGTGGCCGGGTCGATCCCCTGGAGTTGTGCCTCGGGGGCGATGACCAGCCGGTGACCGAGCACGGGGTGGGCGAGGTGCTTCACGTCGTCGGGGAGGACGAAGTCCCGGCCGCTGGCCGCGGCCCACGCCCGCGCCACCCGCAGGAGGGCGAGGGTGGCCCGGGGGGACATGCCCAGCGCGAGGCTCGGGTGCCGGCGGGTGGCCTCGGCCAGGTCGACGAGGTAGCCCTTCACCGCAGGAGCGACATGCACGTTGCGGGCGGCCACCACCATGCCCCGGATGTCCGCAGCGGTGGCGACCTGCCGGAGGCCGGGGAGCGTGCTCGACCGGCCGTGCGTGTCGAGGATCTCCAGCTCGGTGGCCCGGTCGGGGTAGCCGATCGAGATCCGCATGAGGAACCGGTCGAGTTGGCTCTCGGGCAGCGGGTACGTGCCCTCGTGGTCGAGGGGGTTCTGGGTGGCGAGCACCATGAACGGGCTGTGGAGCGGGTAGGTGACGCCGTCGACGGTGACCTGGCGCTCCTCCATGGCCTCGAGCAGCGCCGACTGGGTCTTGGGTGAGGCCCGGTTGATCTCGTCGGCCAGCACGATCGAGTTGAAGATCGGCCCCCGCCGGAACTCGAAGGCGTTGGTGCCCCGGTTCCACACGGTCACCCCGACCACGTCGGTGGGCAGCAGGTCGGGGGTGAACTGGACCCGGCCCCACGGCGAGTCGATGGAGGCGGCGAGTGCCTTGGCGAGGCTGGTCTTGCCGACCCCGGGCACGTCCTCGATGAGCAGGTGACCCTCGGCGATCAGACACACCAGCGCAAGCTCGACGGCCTCCTGTTTGCCCTGGATGACCTGCTCGACGTTGGAGGTGATGGCCTCGAACAGCTCGGGGAAGCTGGCGCTGCGGGCCGGGGCGCTGCCGGGTGCGGTGGTGGCCATGACCCTGTGGAGCGTACGGGAGAACCGGCCGGAGCGGCGGGGCGGGGCCGTCGATCTCAGGTCGTTCCCAGGGCGGCCGCTACCGTGCCGGGCGGTGGGCACCTACCTCGCGGTGGACGTCGGGGGGACCAAGCTCGCCGTCGGCGTGGTCGACGAGCACGGCGTCGTCGCCCACCGGGTGAGCGTGCCGACGCCGCGGCACGACCCGTGGTCGGCGCTGGCACCGCTGATCCTGCAGGTCCTCGGGACGGTGGGCGAGACCCCGATCGCCTGCGGGGTGGGCTGCGGCGGGCCGATGGCCCCGGGCGGGGAGACCGTGTCGCCACTGAACATCCCCGGCTGGCGTGCGTTCCCGCTGCGGGCCCGGCTGGTCGAGCTCACCGGGTTGGCCACCTTCGTCGACAACGACGCCAAGGCGCTCGCCCTGGCCGAGGGGTGGTGCGGGGCCGCGGTCGGGTGCCGGGACTACCTGGCGATGGTGGTGAGCACCGGGGTCGGCGGTGGCATCGTGCTCGACGGCCGCCTCCTGCACGGCGCGCTCGGGAACGCCGGGCACATCGGTCACGTCGTGGTCGAACCCGACGGGCGGCGGTGCGGGTGCGGGGCCCGGGGTTGCCTGGAGGCCGAGGCGTCGGGCACGGCGATCGCCGCGGTCACCGGGCGACCGGCGAGCCAGGCCGACGCCGCCACCGTGGCCCGGACCGGCCGGCTGGTCGGGCGGGCCGTGGCCAGCGTGGCCAACCTGCTCGACCTGCACCTGGCCCTGGTGGCCGGGTCGGTGGCACTCGGGTTCGGCGCCCCGTTCTTCGCCGCCGCACAGCAGGAGCTCGACGAGCGGGCCCGGCTGGACTTCTCGCGGGGCACCGTCGTGCGCCCCGCCGGCCTGGGCGCCGACGGGCCGCTGGTGGGTGCGGCCGCGGTGGCCCGTCACGCCCTCGCCCCCGCCTGAATCCGGCCCGGTCCGCCTCAACTGCCGACGGCGTCGTCCGATGCGGGTCGGTGACGGTACGGGATGTCCAGTGGTGATCGGCGGGGACGGAGCGATGGAGTGGGTCCGGCGGTTCAAGGTCAGCGTGCGCCTGCTGGCGGCCTTCCTCACGATGGCGGTGACGGTCGTCGCAGTCGGTGCCCTCGGCGGGCGCAACGTGCTCGCGCTCCGTGACGAGATCGAAGCCGTCGAGCAGCAGAACTTCACCCCGGCGCTCGAGGTCGCGAAGGCGACGAACCTGCTCCAGCAGATCAGGGTCGACGTGCGCAGCCACGTGGTCGCCACGGACCCCGAGCAGCTCCTCGCCATCGAGACGCAGCTCGACGCGCTCGTCGCCGAACTGCAGGCGGCGAGAGACCGGGTGAGCGCCATGGCGCTCGCGCCCGATGTCGAGGCGAAGCTGGCCGAGTTCGTCGAGATGACGAACAGCTACGTGGCCAGCGTCCGGGAGCAGGTGCTGCCGCTCAGCCGGGCGGGCATGACCACCGAGGCGTACAGCGCGCTCACCTCCGGCCAGCCGGCGGACCGGGCCAGGGCGGCCCAGGCGGCAGCCGAGGAGGTGACCGCGCTGCTGGCCGAGGACGTCGCCCGGGCGGTGGCCGATGCGCGACGCTCGGCCCAGCGGGGCTTCACCGTGCTCATGTCGGTGGCGGCGGTCGCGCTCGGCCTCGCCGTCGCCCTGGGAGTCGGTCTGGCCCGTTCGGTGGCCAGGCCCCTCGGCCGGATGGTCGAGGTGCTCGGCAAGGTGGCCGGCGGCGACCTCCGGGTGCGGGTGGGCGACCCGAGCGCCGACGAGGTCGGTCAGATGGCACAGGCGCTCGACCGGTCGCTCGAGGCCACCCAGGTGACCATGCAGGCCATCGCCGAACGGGCCGACGGCCTGGCCGCCGCCGCGTCACAGCTGTCGGCCATCGCCACCGAGCTCGCCGCCAACGCCCAGCAGACCACCGCCCAGGCCGAAGCCGTGTCGGCCGCCGCCGAGCAGATCGCCTCGTCGGTTGGCAACGTCGCGAGCGGCACCGAAGAGCTCGGGACGACCGTGACCGAGGTCGCCTCCTCGTCGCAGCATGCCGCGACGATCGCAGGTCAGGCCGTGGAACTGGCCGGCACCTCCTCGGCGCTGGTCGACCGCCTGGGTGAGGCGACGTCCCGGATCCAGTCGGTGGTCGGGGTCATCACCTCGATCGCCGAGCAGACCAACCTGCTGGCGCTGAACGCCACCATCGAAGCGGCTCGGGCCGGCGAGGCGGGCCGCGGCTTCGCTGTGGTGGCCAACGAGGTCAAGGACCTCGCCCAGGCCACCGGGCGGGCCACCGGCGACATCGCCGCCACGGTCGAGTCGATCCAGGCCGAGACCCAGAGCGCCGTGGCCGCCATCCGTGACATCGCCCGGGTGATCAACGACATCCACGGCACCCAGGTCGCGATCGCCGGCGCCGTGGAGGAGCAGACGATCACGACCCGGGAGATCGCCACCCGGATCACCGAGGTGTCGACGGCGACCGGCGAGATCAGCCAGACGATCAGTGGCGTGGCGATGGCGGCCCGGGCCAACGACCAGGCGGCGGGCCAGGCCGAGCAGGCCGCCGGCGAGCTCGACCGGATGGCCGGCGAACTGCGCGAGCTGGTGGGCCGCTTCACCCACTGACCCGGGCCGGCCGCCGGCCGGCAGCGGGTAACCTCGCGGTCATGCAGCCGACCTACAGCGCCGACGCCGAGGCCTATCGCGAGAAGGTGCAGGCGTTCCTGGCCGAGAAGCTCCCGTCGAACTGGAGGGGGATCGGCCAGCTCGAAGGCGACGCCCTTCACGACTTCGTGAAGGAGTGGCGACACACGCTCTACGAGAACAACCTGCTCGCACCGGGGTGGCCCACCGAGTACGGCGGTGCCGGCCTGTCCGCCCTCGAGCAGGTGATCATCGCCGAGGAGTTCGCCAAGGCGGGCGTGCCCACCGGCGGCCCGAACGACGTGTTCGGCATCCAGATGCTCGGCAACACCCTGTTGCTGTGGGGCACCGAGGAGCAGAAGCGGTACTACCTGCCCCGCATCCTCAGCGGCGAGGACACCTGGTGCCAGGGCTACAGCGAGCCCAACGCCGGCAGCGACCTCGGCAGCCTGGCGCTGCGAGCGGTTCTCGATGGCGACCAGTGGGTCCTCAACGGCCAGAAGATCTGGACCTCGGCCGGCCACCTCGCCGACCACATCTTCACCCTCGCCCGGACCGACCCCGACGCCCCCAAGCACAAGGGCATCTCGTTCCTGCTGGTCGACATGCGCCAGCCGGGCATCGAGGTGCGCCCGATCAAGATGATCTCGGGCGAGAGCGAGTTCAACGAGGTCTTCTACACCGACGCCACCTGCCCGAAGGACAACGTCGTGGGCGGCGTCAACAACGGCTGGGCGGTGGCGATGACGCTGCTCGGCTTCGAGCGGGGTGAGGCAGCGGCCACGCTGCCGATCCGGTTCCAGGCCGAGCTCGACCGGCTGTTCCTGCTCGCCAAGGAGCGGGGGCGCACCTCCGACCCGCTCATCCGCCAACGGCTCGCCTGGTGCTACAGCAAGGTGCAGATCATGCGGTACCTGGGGATGCGGACCCTCACCCGCTTCCTGCAGGGGCACCATCCGGGCCCCGACGGTGCCATCTCCAAGCTCTACTGGAGCGAGTACCACAAGGTGGTCACCGAGCTGGCGGTCGACATCCTCGGCGCCGAGGCGCTCACGCCCAGCGGCAGGATGCCGTCGTCGGCGTTCCAGACCGACGATGCCGGCGCGCCGAACTCCTCGAACAGCTGGGTGGGCACCTTCCTCAACGCCCGTGCCGGCACGATCTACGCCGGCTCGAGCCAGATCCAGCGCAACATCATCGGCGAGATGGTCCTCGGGCTCCCCAAGGAACCCAGACCCTGACCGGTGGGATCCCGGGGCGGAGCCGTGCGGTGGGTGCGGATCGGCATGGCGGTGGTGGCCAGGCCACGGCTGTGGTGGGCGGCGCTCCGGCAGGTCCGTCGGCTCGGGCTTCCGCCCGACCGGAGCTACCTCGCGTTCCGTCTGGTGACCCAGTACGGCGACCCCGGTCACGCCCCGGAGCCCGCCGATGTGGTGAGCTACCTGGCGTGGTGCCAGCAGATGGAGCGGCTCGCGTGAGCGGCCGGCGTCGGAAACCGGGCCTGATCGGCCGGGTCCGCAGGTAGGTTCGGCGCCCGTGGGCAGAGCGCTCGTCCTCAACGCCACCTACGAGCCGCTCTGCGTCGTGCCCGTCCGGCGGGCCCTGTGCCTACTGATCGCCGGCAAGGCCGAGCTCGTCCATGGCGAGGGTTCGGAGTTCCGCTCCGAGCGGCACCGGTTCCCGACCCCGTCGGTGGTCCGCCTGCGCTACGTGGTGAAGGTGCCCTACCACCGGCGGACGGCCCTGAGCCGCCGGGCGGTGTTCGCCCGGGACGACCACCGGTGCCAGTACTGCGGTGGTCACGCCGACTCCATCGACCACGTCACGCCCCGCAGCCGCGGCGGCCAGCATGTGTGGGAGAACGTCGTGGCGGCGTGCCGTCCGTGCAACGTCCGCAAGCGGGACCGCACCCCCGAGGAGAGCGGCATGCGGCTGGCCCGCCGGCCGGCGGCACCGAAGGAACTGGCCTGGGTGGCCGTGGCCGTGGGGCGGGTGCCCGAGCCCTGGCAGCCCTATCTGAAGCTCCGTGCCAGCTGAGGGCTTCCGGGTCTCGTCCTGGCAGGGGAGCGCCGCGGCGTTCCACGCCCGCCCCCTGCCCGATCCGGTCGGACCCGAGGTGTGGGTGTTCGAGGTGACCCGGCCGGCCCTGGTGCTGGGCAGCACGCAGGACCCCTCGGACACGGTCGACCACCTGGCGGTGGAGGCGTGCGCCGGGGTGGAGGTGGTCCGCCGTCGCAGCGGTGGCGGTGCGGTGTGGTTGGCCCCGGGGCAGGTGGTCTGGGTCGACGTGCTGGTCCCGGCCGGCCACCCGCGATGGGATCCCGACGTCGGCCGGGCCACCCACTGGGTGGGGGAGGCGTGGGCTGCGGCGCTCACCGAGGCCGGGGTCGAGGGAGTCGGCGTGCACCGGGGTGGGCTGGTCCGCTCGGCCTGGTCGGCGACGGTGTGTTTCGCCGGCCTCGGCCCGGGAGAGGTGACCGACCGGGCCGGGCGCAAGCTCGTCGGCATCTCCCAGCGCCGGACCCGATCGGTGGCCCGCTTCCAGTGCGCGCTGCTGGCCACCTGGGATCCGATGCCCTACGCCCGGTACCTTGCGGCGCACCCGCCGGTGGGTGCGCTGGCCGACGTCGCCGCCGGCATCGGCCCCCTGGCCGAACGCGCGCGCTGCGCGTTCGTCGACCGCCTCGCCGGCTGACCGGCAGCGCCTCGCATCCGACCCCGGGCGTCCATCCGGAGGTGCCACCCCCTTCGTCCTGCCCCAGTCACGCGCGCCCGGCGGTGGATAACGCGCGTAGCGCAGTGATCCCCTGGGGGGTTTGGCGGGGGGCGTCAGGGGGCGAAGTGGGTTGACGTGTGGGGGGTTGGGGGTTACGGTGGGGCGTAGTGGGGCGTTAGGGCACGATCGAGCCGCCAGTGTGGGGGCGCAGATCGGGTTCCGACACCCCGAGGCAGGCACCAACCATCCCGAAGGACTCCATGCCGCTCTTCGTCGGGCGCTACGAGGTCAAGCTCGACCCCAAGGGTCGGGTCGTCCTCCCGGCTCCCTTCCGCGCCCTGCTGGGCGAGCGGGCATACGTCACGAAGGGTGACCAGTCCTGCCTCGTGGTGATGCCGGAGGAGAGCTTCGAGGCGAAGGCGGCGCAGATGGAGGAAAAGGAGGCCAGAGGCGAGATCTCGAGCGCCTGGCTCCGCACCTTCTACGCCTCGGCGTCCCTCGTCGCCCCCGACAGCCAGGGCCGCGTCGCCCTGCAGGCCGAACTGCGTGACTTCGCCGGCATCACCGGAACGGTGATCGCCACCGGGCGGGGCAGGTGGGTCGAGCTGTGGGACGCCGAGCGCTGGCAGCAGGTGCAGGCCGCCGGCGACGCCGAACTCGCCGGCTCGAGGAACTGAAAGGGGAGCGAGGACACCGAACCACGAGCCTGGCCATCCGTCGTCGCCCGCCGGCAGTCCCCCGGTGCGCAAGATGGACAGCCCCAACTCCGCCCGCTTCCGTCTCGCCAGTCGGGGAGACATCCCGACGGCACCAGCGGGCCGGGGGGCTGCCGGGGGGCGACGACCCCGATCCACCCGGGAGTCCCGTGAGCGTGCCCTTCCACCACCGCCCGGTGCTGCTCGACCGTGTCGTCGAGCTGTTCGCACCGGTACCGCCCGGGGTGGTGGTGGACGCCACGGTCGGGGGCGGGGGGCATGCCGCAGCGCTGCTGTCGGCACATCCCCATCTCCGGCTGGTCGGCATCGACCAGGACCCCCAGGCGCTCGGCGCCGCTGCGGCGGCACTCGAGCGGTTCGGGGACCGGGTCACCCTGCGCCAGGCCCGCTTCGACCGCCTCGAGGACGTCATGACCGACCTGCAGATCCGACCCGTCTCCGGCGTGCTGTTCGACCTCGGGGTGAGCTCACCCCAGCTCGACCGGCCCGAACGGGGCTTCTCCTACCGGGCCGAAGGGCCGCTCGACATGCGCATGGACCCCGGCCAGCCATGGTCGGCCGCGGACGTGGTCAACGGCTACTCCGAGGCCGAACTGGTCCGGGTGCTCACCGAGTACGGCGACGAGCGGTTCGCCCGCCGCATCGCCCGGGCCATCGTGGCCGCCCGCCCGATCGAATCGACGGCCGAGCTGGCTGCGATCGTCAAGGAGGCCATCCCGGCTGCCGCCCGCCGGCGGGGCGGCCACCCGGCTAAGCGGACGTTCCAGGCGATCCGCATCGAGGTCAACCGAGAACTCGACGTGCTGCCGGTGGCCTTGGACGCCGCCATCGACGGCACGGCACCCGGGGGCCGGGTGGCGGCCATCACCTACCACTCGGGCGAGGACCGGATCGTGAAGGAGCGGTTCCGCCACCACGCCACCGGCGGATGCACCTGCCCGCCGGGGCTGCCGTGCGTGTGTGACGCCGTGGCCACCGTGCGCCTGCTCAAGCCCGGCGGGTGGACCCCGTCGGCCGAGGAGGTGGCGGCCAATCCGCGGGCCGAGAGCGCCCGGCTCCGCGCCGTCGAACGGCTCGCTCCCCCCTCGGCGGACGGGTCGTGAGCGCGGTCATCCGTCCCCGGGGCGCAGCGGTGGCCCCCGTCCGGCGGCTCGCGCCGGCGTCGCCGGCTCCGCAGCGGCGCACCAGCCTCACCGTGGTCACCGACCGCCGCTCGGCGCGGCGGCGGGCCGGCCTGCTGGCGTCGGTGTCACTGGTGATCGCCTTCGGGTTGCTGTTCGCCATCGTGGCCGTCCAGGCGGTGATCGCCCAGGGGCAGCAACGGCTCGACGCGCTCCAGCGGCAGGTCACCGTCGAGCGGCAGGCGAACCAGCGCCTCCGCCTGGTCGTGGCTGAACTGGAGTCGCCCCGCACCGTCGCCGCTGCGGCCCAGCGCCGACTGGGCATGGTCCGGCCCGAGGAGGTCACCTACCTCACGCCGTCCGGCGACGCGGCGATCGAGGCCAGGCTCGCAGCGCAGGCGGCACCGGCGGTCACCGGCCGATGACCACAGCGACCCGCGTCCGTCACGGGTCGCCGAGCCGGCCGCCGGTCCCCCGGACCCCGACCCATCACCGGTCACCCCACCGGCCGTCCACGCCGACGTGGCCGTTCCGGCCCGGACGGCCCAACCGGCGGCTGCTCGCCCTGGTGGTCGTGACCGTGCTGGCGTTCGGCGCCGTGATCGTGCGGGTCGGGATGCTCCAGACGCTCGACGCGCCCCGGTTCGCGGCCATGGGGGAACGTCAACGCCGCTCCACGGTGACCATCGCCGCCAGCCGTGGGGCGGTGCTCGACCGCAACGGTGAACTGCTGGCGGTGTCAGTCCCCCAGTTCACCGTCTGGTCCGACCCCCGCGCCGTGCTCGACAAGGAGGGCACCGCTGCGACGCTGGCGCCGATCCTCGGCGTCGACCCGCAGCGCCTCCTGGCCGATCTGTCCCGCCCCGGGGAGTTCTCCTACCTCCGCCGCCAGGTGGACGATGCGGTGGCCGCCAAGGTGCGAGCCCTCGAGCTCCCCGGCATCTACCTGCTCCAGGAGCCCAAGCGGTTCTTCCCCAACGGTGACCTGGCCCGCAACCTGGTCGGTCGGACCGATCCCGACGGAAAGGGGATCGTGGGTGTCGAGCTGCAGCAGGATGCCCGGCTCACCGGCACCCCCGGACGGCTCGTCCGCGAGCGGGACGAGCGGGGCAACACCATCCCCGCCGGAGGTCAGCGGGTGGAGCCGGCGACGCCGGGCTCCGACGTCCTGCTCACCATCGACGCCGCGCTCCAGTACCAGGTCGAGCAGGAGCTCGGCGCCCAGGTCATCCGGACCGGCGCCCGGGGTGGCATGGCCATCGTGGCGGACCCCCGGACCGGGGAGATCCTCGCCATGGCCAACGTCGTCGCCCGCCCGGAGCAGGGTGGTGCGGCGGTGAGCGACCGGAACAACGCCGTGATCGACCTGTTCGAGCCGGGGTCGACCAACAAGGTGATCACCGTGGCCGCCGCGCTGGAGGAGGGCATCGCCACGCCCGAGCGCGTGCTGTCGGTCCCCGACAGCATCCAGGTGAGCGACCACGTCTTCCGCGAGCATTCCCCGCACGGCACGGCGTCGTGGTCGGTCACCGAGATCCTCGCCCGTTCGAGCAACGTCGGCACGATCATGCTGGCCCGCGAGCTCGGCCCGGAACGCCTGGAGTCCTACCTTCGGCGCTTCGGCCTGGGTGAGCGCACCGGGATCGCGTTCCCGGGCGAGGCAAAGGGCATCCTCGCCCCGGCCGACCGGTGGTACGGGTCGACCAGGGGGGCCATCCCCATCGGTCAGGGGGTGAGCGTCACTGCGCTGCAGATGCTCGGGGTGTTCAACGCGATCGCCAACGGCGGCGTGCTGGTGCCGCCCCGCCTAGTCGGTGCGATCGTGGCGCCCGACGGCACCGTGTTCCCCGAACAGTCGCCGGCCGGGACCAGGGTGGTGTCCGAGCGGACCGCCCGGCAGGTCGGCGCCATGCTCCAGCAGGTGGTGGCCAGCGAGGAGGGCACCGGCAAGGCCGCGGCGATCCCCGGCTACGCCGTGGCCGGGAAGACCGGCACGGCCCGCAAGCCGCAGCCCAACGGCACCTACCTCGACGCCGCCGGGAACTACCACTACGTGGCGTCCTTCGCCGGCTTCGTCCCCGCCGACGATCCCCGCCTGACGATCATCGTGGTCATCGACGAGCCGACCACCTCGATCTACGGCGGCGTGGTCGCCGCCCCGCTGTTCGCCGAGATCGGCAGCGCAGCGCTGGCCCGCCTGCGCATCCCGCCGACCGGCACGCCGACCGCCGGCTCGGCCCCGGCGGCCGCCGGAACCGAGCGGTCCTCGCCATGACCGGGGGCTCCTCGCTGGGGAGCCTGCTCGCCGCGGCCGAGCTGGGCCCGTCCCGCGTGCTCGGCGACCTCACGGTGCAGGTCGACGCCGTCACCCACGATTCGCGCCGGGTGCGCCCGGGCGTGCTGTTCGCCGCGCTGCGCGGGGAGCACACCGACGGTCACACCTTCGCCGCCGATGCGGTGGCCGCCGGCGCCCCGGCCGTCCTGGTCGACCATGAACTCCCGGGCCTGGCCGCGACGCAGGTGATCGTGGCCGACACGAGGCGGGCGCTCGGCCCGCTCGCCTCCGCCGTCCACGGCCACCCGTCCCGTCACCTGACCGTCGTGGGGGTCACCGGCACCAACGGCAAGACCACGGTGACCCACGTGCTCGCCTCCCTGCTGGAAGCCCACGGCTGGCGCACCGGGCTGCTCGGCACGCTTTCGGGACGGTTCACCACCCCGGAGGCGCCGGACCTGCAGGAGGCGCTGGCCACCTTCCGTGACGAGGGGAAGCGGGCCGTCGCCATGGAGGTCTCGTCCCATGCGCTGGCCCTCCACCGGGTGGACGGCACCCGGGTGGCGCTCGCCGTGTTCACCAACCTGTCGCGCGATCACCTCGACTTCCACGGCACCATGGAGCGGTACTTCGCCGCCAAGGCCCGCCTGTTCGAACCCGGCATGGCCACCGAGGCGGTGGTGTGCACCGACGACCCCTACGGCCGCCTGCTGCTCGACGGTGCCCGCATCCCCACGGTCGGCTTCAGCATCGGCGACGCGCACGACCTGACCGTCGGGCCCCTGGCGAGCACGTTCCGCTGGCGGGGCCGGCAGGTCCACCTCCCGTTGGGCGGACGGTTCAACGTCGTCAACGCGCTCGCTGCGGCCACCGCCGCCGCCCGGCTCGGCGTCCCCGACGACGTCATCGTCGAGGGGCTCGGCTCGGTGGCGCCCGTCCCCGGTCGCTTCGAGCCGGTCCGGGCCGGGCAGCCGTTCACGGTGCTCGTCGACTACGCCCACACCCCCGACGGTCTCGCCGCAGTGCTCGAGGCAGCCCGTGAGGTGGCCGCCGGTGGCCGGGTTCTGGTGGTGTTCGGCTGCGGGGGCGACCGGGACCGGACCAAACGCCCGGTGATGGGAGCCATCGCAGCCCGGCTCGCCGATGTGGTGGTGGTCACCTCGGATAACCCCCGCAGCGAGGATCCGGCTGCCATCATCGAGGACGTGCGTCGCGGGATCCCCCCGGAACGTGCCGCGTTCGTGGCCGTCGAACCTGATCGCCGGAGCGCGATCGCGCTCGCCCTCGGCCAGGCCCGGCCGGGTGACGTGGTCGTCGTCGCCGGGAAGGGTCACGAGACCACCCAGACCATCGGTGACTGGGTGATGCCCTTCGACGACCGGGTCGTGGTGCGCGAGGTGCTGGAGGCCGGCCGGTGATCGGCCTGCTGATCTCGTCGTCGGTGGCCATGGTGGTCGCGCTGGCCATCACCCGGGTGCTGATCACCTGGCTGCTGCGCCGGCAGGTGAGCCAGCCGATCCTGGCCGAAGAGCAGGTCCGGGCGCCCCAGCACCAGCACAAGGCGGGCACCCCGACGATGGGAGGGATCGCCATCGTCGTGGCCGCCTTCACCGGCTGGGCGGTGGCCCATCTGCGCAGGGGTGTCATCTTCACCGACACCGGCCTGATCGTGATGGCCACCATCATCGCAGCGGGCGCCGTCGGCTTCCTGGACGACTGGCTGAAGGTGCGCAACCGACGGAACCTGGGCCTGACCAAGCGGACGAAGTCGCTCGGCCTGCTGGTGGTGGGGTGTGGCTTCGCCGTCCTCATGCTGACCCAGACCGGGGTGAGCACCACGCTGGCGTTCACCCGGTCATCGGTCCCGGGGATCGAACTCGGCGATCTCGGCTGGGCGGTGCTGGCCGTGTTCATGATCCAGGCCACCTCCAACGCCGTGAACCTCACCGATGGGCTCGACGGCCTGGTCGCGGGGTCGGCGATCCTCACCTTCCTCGCCCAGACGGTGATCGCCTTCGTCGGGTTCCGGAACTTCGACCTGTACCAGTACCCGCATGCGCTGGACCTCGCGGTCATGGCGGTCGCCATGGCCGGAGCCTGCGCAGGGTTCCTCTGGTACAACGCGGCGCCGGCCCAGATCTTCATGGGTGATGTCGGCGCCCTCGCCATCGGCACGGCCATGGCCTGCTTCGCGCTGGCCACCAACACCCACCTGCTGCTGGTCGTGCTGGGCGGGCTCTACGTCATCGAGACGCTCTCGGTGATGATGCAGTTCACCAGCTACCGCTACTTCGGGCGCCGGCGGATCTTCCGGATGGCGCCGATCCACCACCATTTCGAGCAGCTCGGGTGGCCGGAGACGACGATCATCGTCCGGTTCTGGATCGCGGCCGGGACCATGGTCGCGATCGGCCTCGGCATGTTCTACGCCGACTTCCTCTCCACCGGGAGGGCGGGGTGAGGCGGGTGCTGGTCTACGGGGTGCGGGTGGCGGGCCGTGCCGTGGTCGACGCGCTCGGCGCCCGCGGCATCGACGTGATCACCGCCGACGACCAGCCGGTGGCCGGGGTCGGCGCCGTCCGCCCCCGGGGAGCGGACCTCGAGCACCTCGTCGGCGCGGTCGACACGGTCGTGCCCGCCCCGGGGGTGCCCGAGCACCACCCGGTGATCGCCGAGGCGCTGCGCCAGGGCCGCCCCCTGCGGTCCGAGCTCGATCTCGCGGCGGAGTGGGAGGCGTCCCGGCCCGGGGGTCCCCGGCCGTTCCTGGCCATCACCGGCACCGACGGCAAGACCACCGTCACCACCCTCACCACGGCCATGCTGCAGGCCTCCGGGGTACGGGCGGTGGACGCCGGCAACACCGACGTGCCACTGGTGGCCGCGATCGACGACCCGGCGGTGGAGGTCTTCGTGGTCGAGGCCAGCTCGTTCCGCCTGCGCTGGCTGACCTGCTTCCGTGCGCGGGTGGGCACGTGGTTGAACCTGGCCCCGGACCACCTCGACTGGCACGGGTCGCTCGAGGCCTACGCCGCCGCCAAGGCCCGGATGTGGGAGCTCCAGGGGCCCGGCGACGTGGCCGTCGCAGCGATCGACGATCCCGTCGTGATGGCCAGGACCGCCGGGCTGCGCTCCCGGGTGGTCACCTTCGGCGGGCCGGGCAGCGGCGCCGACTTCCGGGTCGAGGGCGACCAGCTCGTCGGGCCGGACGGGCCCCTCCTCGCCGTCCAAGCGCTGTGGCGCCAGTTCCCCCACGACCTCACCAATGCGCTCGCAGCCGCGGCCACCGCCCTCCACGGTGGCGGGACCGTCGACGGGGTCCGCCGTGCGCTGCGGGAGTTCCGCGGCGTGCCGCACCGGATCGAACTGGTGGCCGAGCGCGACGGCGTGCGCTGGTACAACGATTCGAAGGCCACCACCCCTCACGCCGCGCTCACCGCCATCCGCGGGTTCACGTCGGTGGTGCTGCTCGCCGGCGGACGGAACAAGGACCTCGATCTCGGGGTGCTGCGGGCCGAGGCCTCCCGCATCCGGGCCGTGGTCGCCCTGGGCGAGGCGGCGGGCGAGGTCGTCGGCGCCTTCACCGGCTGCTGCCCCACGGTCGAGGCGACGAGCATGGACGACGCCGTGGCCGCTGCGGCCCGGTTCGCCGAGCCCGGTGACGCCGTGCTGCTCTCGCCGGCGTGCACCTCGCTCGACTGGTACTCGGGGTACGCCGAGCGGGGTGAGGACTTCGCACGTGCGGTCCATCAGCGGCTGGGGGACTCGTGACCCGACCGACGATCACCGCCGCCGAACGCGCCGCCCGGACCCGGCACCCCACCGCCCACCACCCGCCGAAGGGCGCGGCCCGGCCGCCGGCGCCCGCCCGGTACTGGCTGCTGGCCGCCATCGCCACCGTGCTCGCCCTGTTCGGGCTGGTGATGGTGCTGTCGGCCACGTCGGTCAAGGCGCTCCACGACGTGGGGAACTCCTGGTACTTCTTCAACCGCCAGGCGATGTGGACGGTGCTGGGGTTCGCAGCGATGGCCGTGTTCGCCAGGATCGATCATCACCTGTTCCGGCGGCTGGTGCCGCTGCTGCTGCTCGGCTCGTTCGGGCTGCTCGTGCTGGTGCTCGTCCCCGGCATCGGGACCGAGGTCAAGGGCGCCAGGGCGTGGTTCCGCGCCGGCCCGCTGTCGTTCCAGCCCTCTGAGGTGGTGAAGCTGACCCTGCTGATCTACACCGCCGACCTGCTCGCCCGGCGGGCCGACCGGCTGCGCGAGCCGGGCATGACCCTGGTTCCTCCGCTGCTGTTCCTGGGTGGCGCCGCGCTGCTCGTGCTCGCCCAGGGCGATCTCGGTTCGACGATCGTGGTCGCCGCGATCGTGCTGTCGGTGCTGTTCATCGGCGGCGTGCCGCTCACCCCGCTCGCAGGGGCCGCCACCGCCCTCGCCGCGGTCGGCACCGCCGCGGTGATGTCCGCGAGCTACCGGCGGGACCGGATCCTCGCGTTCCTCGACCCGATGGCCCACGCCGGCGATCTCGCCTACCAGAACGTGCAGGGCCTGGTCGGCCTGGCCACCGGGGGCCTGACCGGTGTCGGCCTGGGCGCCGGCCGGGCGAAGTGGGGCTTCCTCCCCGAGGCGCACACCGACTTCATCTACGCCATCATTGGCGAGGAGCTTGGCTTCGTCGGATGCCTGATGGTCGTCGCGCTGTTCGTCGCCTTCGGCATCGTCGGCGTGCGGGTGGCCGGGCGGGCCACCGACCGGTACGGGATGCTGGTGGCCGGTGGCATCACCGCCTGGATCATGGTGCAGGCCCTGGTCAACCTCGGCGCCGTGGTCGGGCTGCTCCCGATCACCGGGCTCACCCTTCCGTTCATCTCCTTCGGTGGCTCGTCGCTGGTGGTCACCATGGCCGCCACCGGCGTGCTGCTGAACGTGGCCCGCCAGGGGCGGTAGGGCGTGGGGGACACCTTCGCCGTGCTCGCCGGCGGTGGCACCGCCGGCCACGTGATGCCGGCGCTGGCCATCGCCGAGGCGGTGGTCGCCGGCGGCCGGCCCCGGTCGTCGGTGCGCTTCGCCGGTGCCCGCACCGGGATGGAGGCCCGTCTGGTCCCCGAGGCCGGGTTCACGATCGAGCTGCTCGACGTCCGGAACTTCCCGAGAGAGCTGAGCATCCACAACCTGAAGTCGGCGGGGAAGCAGGTGCGCGCGCTGGGGGCGGCCTTCCGCCGACTCGGCCGGTGGCGGCCCGAGGTGGTGGTGTCGCTCGGAGGGTTCGCGAGCATGCCCTGGGTGCTGGCCGCGTGGATGCGGCGGATCCCGGTGGTGGTCGTGTCGTACGACGCCCGGCCGGGGCGGGCCTCCCAGGTCCAGGCCCGCCTGGCGGCCGCCTCGGCCGTGGCGTTCCCCGACGTGCCCCTGCCCCGGGCCCGCATCACCGGGACCCCCCTGCGGTCCGAGGTCCTCGCCGTCGACCGGGACCGGGACCGGCTGGCGGCCCGCCAGGCGCTGGGCCTGCCCCCGAGCGCCTTCGTGGTGCTGGCTGTCGGCGGGTCGCTCGGCTCCGGCCGCATCAACGATGCCGTCCGCGACCTGGTGTCAGCCTGCGCCGGTGACGGGACCCTGGCGGTCCACCACGTGATCGGCGCCCGCAACGCTGCATCGTTCGAGTCGCCGCCCACCTCCGGCTGCACGCACCAGGTGGTGCCGTTCGAGCACCGCATGCCCCTGGCCTACGCCGCGGCCGACCTGGCGGTGACCCGGGCCGGAGCGACCACGGTGGCCGAACTGGCGGCCGTCGGGCTGCCGTCGATCCTCGTGCCGTGGCCGCTGGCCGCCGAGGACCACCAGACGGCCAACGCCCGCTGGCTCGCCGACGCCGGTGGGGCGGTCATGATCCCGGATGAGGAGTGCACCGGGGCCCGGCTGACTGCAGAGATCGGACGGTTGCGGGCCGAGCCCGATCGCCTCGCGGCGATGGGCG
>FWPV01004106.1_pt1 | contig 31610 bp, 22 predicted proteins | sample 2228371 | NCBI WGS metagenome assembly FWPV01 (sample SAMEA103939776, study PRJEB20133) | metagenome
GGGCTGCGCCCTCCCAAACCCTCCCGGTGGGGAGGGCTTGCCGCCCCCACAGGCAGGGGGATGGGGAAACCCGGTTTCCCCATATTTTCACATCAGGAGGAGGGGCGTCAAGCGACCCTGAAACCGCAATGGCCAATCCCTTGCTCCCTGTGCTACGCAACCTGTTCCTGGAACGTCCGGCCCGGAAGCGCGACTATGCCCAGCTCGCTGCCAGGCTCGAGGCCAGCGGCAAAGAACTTGAGGCGCGCTTCGCCGCAGCCGCCGACAGCCCCGAACATCGCCGTCAACTGCGCCACATCGTTGGTCTGGAGCGCTGGGGCCAGCGCCGCCTGCGCACAGCCCTTGGCGAGCCGCCGGTGCAGGACGAAATGGACGCCTATGTGCCGCCCCGTGGCCAGAGCCTTCTCGACCTGCGGGCGGCGTTCGGCGCCACCCGCCGCGAGACGGTGGTGCTGGCTCGCCAGCTCGAGGCCCGTGGCGTTCCCCTCGACTGGGTCATCCCCCACAACGAGTTCGGGCCGCTTACCCTGCGGGCCTGGCTGCACTACCTGGAGCTGCACGCGCGTCTCGAGGGCCGGCGGATTAAGCCTGCTCGCTGATCGAAAACGGGGGAAACCCGGTTTCCCCAGCCCCTTGCGCGGGAGGCGTGGGAGGGCGCAGCCCGCCCCAACCCTCCCCGCAGGCTGGAGCGTGGGGAAACCCGGTTTCTCCATATTGTCACCTCAGGGCGCGGCGAAGCCGCACAGGTGCGCGATGCGTATACGTATTATCCGGCGGCGCGCCACGATGCTGATCGTCGTCACGCTGTTTGGCCTGGCGCTGCTGCTGCGTTGCTGGGCGCTGGGGTGGGGCCTGCCCTATGTGGAACACCCCGACGAACCGGCGGTGCTCGAGCCGGCAGTGCGCATGGTGCAAGAGGGCGATGCCAATCCGGGCAAGTTTCTCTACCCGTCGCTGTACTACTACTTGCTGGCAGCGGTCGTGCGCGCCCACGCCGCCTGGGGCGTCGCGCAGGGTCTTTACGCCTCGCTCGCCGATCTGCCGGCGAAGACCTACCTGTACACCACCGCGCCCGCGTTGTACATCTGGGGTCGCGCGCTGACGGCTGTGCTCGGCGCGCTGACGGTTCCTCTGCTCTACCTGCTCGGCCGGCGTATGTTCGACTGGCGCGTGGGTTTGCTGGCGGCGCTCGCTCTCGGGTTGAACACGTACCATGTGCAGCATAGCCATTTCATCACCACCGACGTGCCCACGGGCGTCTGGGTAACGCTGGTGTTGCTCGGGGCGTGGGGCGTGGCGACAACGGGCCACTGGCGCAGCTACTTGCTGGCGGGCGTGGCTACGGGCCTGGCGGCGGGCACGAAGTACAACGCCGGGGTGATCGGCCTGGCGCTGGCGATGGCTGCGGCGCTCTACGTGGGTGCTGCCTGGCGTGACGGGGCGCAGGGCCGGTTCTGGCGCCTGGCTGCCACCCATGGCGCGCGCCTGCTGGCCGCCGGGGCGCTGGCGGTGCTGGTCTTCTTGCTGACCACGCCCTTCGCGCTGCTCGACTTTGCGGCCTTCCGGCGTGACATGCTGATCAACGCCCACCACTACGCCAGTGGCAGCCACGGCGACTTCATCGGGGGCTGGCGTCTTGATGGGTATCTGGCTTTCTTCTGGCGTGAGGGGTTGACCTGGTCCACAGCCGCGTTGCTCCTGGCTGGTTTGCCACTGCTGGGGCGCCGCGCGCCGCGACAACTCGCTCTTCTGAGTGTTGCGGTGCTGGCCGGCGGCGGCTTGCTGTTGACACAGGCAGTGAACTTCAACCGCAACACTCTGCCCCTGTTTCCGCCGCTGTTCGTGCTGGCGGCAGCGGCCACAGTCGCCCTGGCCGACGCGCTGGGCAGATTGCTCGCCCGGGGTGCGGGCGTGAGGGGGCCGCAGGTCATTGATATCCGCCCTGGCGGCGCGCCTTCGACGGCCGAGCTTCACCGGGAGCGCGTGGGCCGGCGGGTCGGCGCGGTTATCGGTGTAGCCCTGGCGGCGCTGCTCCTCGGTCCGTCTATGCTCGAAACCCGCTGGCTGCTGAACTACTGGAGCAAGCCCCACACCCTGGTCGCCGCTGCCGATGCCCTGCGCGCCCAGCCGCGGGGCATGCTGGCCGCCGTCGAGGCCAACCCCGTCCAATGGGCTGGCGATCCGGCGGTGACGCCGGTGCGCTGGCTGGGCGCATATCCTCTCGACTGGTATCGCGCCCGGGGCTATCGCTACCTGCTGGTGAATAGCGAACGCTACGACGTTGCCGACCGCCCCGCCTACGAGCGCCTGGTAACGGGCGCCCCGGCCATTCTGGCGCTGCCAGACCGCTCCCTGGGCCTGCAACCAGGGCCGGGCGGGGCGCTCCTCGATCTGGGTGAGCACCCCGAGATGATCCCCTTTACGCGGCGGCCCGCCCGTTTCGGCGGCCTGATCGAATTGCTGGGCTACGAACTCGCCCCGGGCGAACCGCGCAGCCGCATCACGCCGCTGGAAGGCGCCAGCGCGCGCGCCTTGCCCGCCGGCGCCCCCGTGCAGATCAACCTCTACTGGCGCGCGCTGGCCCGGCTCGACCGCGACTACACCCTCTTTGTCCACGTCTACAACGCAGACGGGCAGCGGGTCGCCCAGCGCGATCTGCCCCTGCGCTATGAGGATTATCCAACCAGCCGCTGGCAACCCGGTGAGCTGGTGATTGACCGGGCCGATATGCCCCTGCCGACGCTGCCATCCGGCCCCTACCGGCTGCTCGTGGGCCTCTACGATGCCGCAACGGGCGCGCCGCTCCCCACAGAGAACGGCGCGCCCGTTGAGTTGCTTATTCTGACGATACGCTCCTGATGCGAACATGTGGGGAAACCGGGTTTCCCCATACCCCTGCCTGTGGGAGCGACAAGCCCCCCACCGGGAATTCTCGCTGTAGAGAGCGAAACACTACTTCAACTCGCGCTTGAGGATCTTGCCGGTCGCGGTCTTGGGCAGGCTCTCGCGGATCTCGACGCTGCGAGGGTACTTGTACGCGGCCAGGCGCTCCTTGCAGTAGTCAATCAACTCCTGTTCGGTAGCGCTGTGCCCAGGCTTGAAGGCCACCACCGCCTTGATCTCCTCGCCCAGAGCCGGATCAGGCACCCCGATGACCGCCGCTTCGGCCACCGCCGGGTGGGCGTAGAGCACCTCTTCGATCTCGCGCGGGTAGACGTTGAAGCCACCGCGGATGATCATATCCTTCACCCGGTCAACAATATAGAAGTAGCCGTCCTCGTCCTGGCGGGCCAGATCGCCGGTGTGGAACCAGCCGTTGCGGATGGACTCAGCGGTGGCCTCGGGGCGCTTGTAGTAGCCCTTCATCACGTTATGGCCGCGGATGACAATCTCGCCCAGTTCGCCGGTCGGCACGGGCTGGCCCTCAGGGTTCACCACCGCCATCTGCACGCCCCAGATCGGCGTACCGATGCTGCCGGGCTTGGTAGGCCGGTCGAGGTGGTTGAACGAGGCCACCGGCGAGGTCTCGGAGAGGCCGTAGCCTTCCAGGATAGTCACGTTGTACTTCTGATTGAAGGCGTGCAGCACCTCTACCGGCATGGCCGAACCGCCCGACACACAGCGCCGCAGTGACGACATATCGAACCGGGCCGCCTCGGGATGGTGGAGCAGGTAGAAGTACATCGTGGGCACGCCGGCAAAGACCGTCACCCTGTCGCGCTGGATAATCTCGGCAGCCTTGACTGGCTCGAAGCGCGGCAGCATCGTGATCGTCGCTCCAAGGAACAGGGCCACGTTCATCACACAGGTCTGCCCGAAGGAGTGGAAGAGCGGCAGCGTCGCCAGAAACACATCTTCTTTGACCACGCCAAGCAGCTTCTCGGCGCAGATCATGGCGTTGAAGAACATGTTGAAGTGCGACAGTTCGGCACCCTTGGGCCGACCGGTAGTGCCCGAGGTGTAGAGGATCACCGCCGTGTCGTCGGAGCGCGTTTGCACCGTGTCGAAGACCGGCGGATTATCGGCCATGATCTGGTTGAAGCTGAGCGCCCCTTCGGGCAGGCCCTCCGTGCTGCCGGGGGCCTGCACCACAATCAGGTGGTGGCAGGTCTCGGTTCGGCGGAAGCCCGGACCAGCTTCGGGCAGAAAGCCCTCCCAGGTGATCAATGCCACCGAGTCGCTGTCCTCGAGGTGATACTGCACCTCGTTCTGCTTGAAGAGCACGTTCAGCGGCACAACCGCGGCGCCGGTTTTGAGGATGCCGTAGTAGCAGATGGGGAAATGCGGCGTGTTGGGCATCATCAGGGCGACCTTGTCACCCGGTCGGACGCCTAGCTTCACCAGGGCACTGGCCACCTTGTTGGCGGCCCCGTTCACCTCCGCGTAGCGCAGCTTGTAATCGTCCAGGATCACCGCAAGCTTGCCGGGGTCCTGGCGCGCGCTTTGCTCCAGCAACAGAGCGAGGTTCAGCATCGAACACTCCTTTCATACGCAGCGGTCTCAGGTTATTGGGGATACTGGCAAATCCTGGAGGTTATCCCCTGACATTCCGGGAGGGCGTAGCGCTCCCGGACCCTCCCGAAGGGGTTTTCTGGGCAGGCGCCTGGCAGGTTTTCTGTGACGGGGAGCGCCCTGCCTGCCCACGGAGGGCGCATCGGCCCTGCGGTGCAGCCGGCCCGTGCGCAGGAGGGTCTGGGAGGCCTGGCGCTCTCAGGAAAACCTCTGTTCATCGTGACGGTATGCGGCAAAGCCGCACAGGCGTCTTGCAAGCCTTGCGCCTCATGCGCTTTATCATACCAGATCTGGATAAGATGTGGCGCGGAAATGTATGCTTGGTCTGTCAACGAGGTTTGATGAAACGGGAAGCCAGGTTTCCCCATATCCCGGCCTGCGGGGTAGCACGCTCACCGCGCCGATAGGGAAACCCGGGTTGCTCCGCGCCCCTCGTGGCGGGGAGGCTCCGCTACGCCAGTGCGCGCAGGGCCTCCAGCAGGGCGGCGCTCTGCTCCGGCGTACCGATGCTGACGCGAATGTAGTCGCGCAGCAGGGGCGTGTGGTAGTAGCGCACCAGGATGCCCTGGTGCTCCAGGGCCAGTTTCACCTCGCGGGCAGAGCGGCCCTGCACCCGGCAGAGAATAAAGTTGGCCGCGCTGGGCAGGGGCCGCAGGTAGGGGATCGCGGCCAGGAGCGGCAGTAGCCGCTCGCGCTCGGCCACGATGCGGGCCACGTTGTTCATCAAGTGAGCGCGATCCTCCAGCGAGGCGATCGCGGCCACCTGGCCCGCCACGCTGACATTATAGGGTTGCTTGATCTTCCAGAGCTGATCGGCCAGCCATTCGGGCAGCAGGCCGTAGCCTACCCGCAGGCCCGCCAACCCGGCCCACTTGCTGAAGGTGCGCAGCACCACCAGGTTCTCATAGCGTCCTACCCAGTCGCCGAAGCCCTGACCAATCCCCGCGAACTCGACGTAGGCTTCATCAACCACCACCAGCAGCGGCAGGCCCAGCAGGCGCTCCAGGTGCTCGGGCGGCAGCACGTTGCCGGTGGGGTTGTTGGGCGAGGTCAGGAACAGAACACGGGCCGCGCTGGCCCGGGCCGCCTGCTCGATACCCTCCAGGTCGAGGCTGAAATCGGGGCGCCGGGGCACCTCCACCACCCGACCGCCGCAGACCCCTGTATCGAAACTGTACATCCCGAAGGTAGGCTGGCAGTCAATTACGGCGGCGCCGGGGGTGAGGCAGAGCCGCAGGATCAGGTCAATCAACTCATCGGCGCCGGCGCCGCAGAGGATGCGCTCGACCGGCTGGCCCGTGTACGCGCTCAGGGCCGCGCGCAGGCGGGTGTGACCGGGGTCGGGGTAAATGTGCAAAAAGGGCTCGCGCGCCAGCGCCTCCAGCGCCCGCGGCGAGGGGCCGTAGGGGTTCTCGTTGGCATCGAGCTTCACCAGACGCTCGATGGGCAAGTTCAGACGCGCTGCCAGCACCTCCAGCGGCAGGATGGGCGTGTAGGGTTCCAGATCGGCAATCTCGGGGCGGATCAGATTGGTGGGGAAGGGCATGGATTCAGACCAGTGTGACGATGCGCCACGGAGGCGCGCAGATCACCAGGGATTGCCGGCCCGGGGCAGGCTGGGCCCCGCTCCGGCAGGCAGAGGCCAGTCTACACCCGCCCGCGCAACTCGGCATCCCGGCAGTCGGCGCTGATGCTGACCAGGCCCAGCACGATCAGGCCGCTCAGGACGCACGCGAGAGGCAGCCAGGGAGCGGCCAGCAGCGGCAGCGCGCTCTGGAAAGCCGGGTTCTGGGCGTAATGGAAGAGCAGCGCGCCCAGGGCTTGCAAGGCCAGCCCGCTTACCTGCAACGGCCGCAAGCGCGGGCCGAGAGCGCAGGAAAGCCCCTGCCCGCGGATGCGCCGCAGCAACGCAACCGCAGCGCCACCCAGGGCCACGGTCAGCGTCAGCCAGATCCAGCCCGCGCCTGGCGCCAGACGCCACTCGAGCCAGGCGACGATCACCCCCGCCCCGATCACTCCCAATCCGCCCGCGACGAACCACGGGGCGTTCGAGCCAGTTGCGCTATGCCGGACGTGCATAAACCCTCCTTTGCGGAGTATAGCACACAGTGGGCCGCTTGTGTGCCCGGCGTGTGACGTGCCGTTTTGCAATCACCGGCCAATTGGCATAACGGCGGCCACGCCTGCGTCCCGTTGCCACCTGGCCCAACCCATCGCCCCCACGCCCGCCGTAGAGACGGCCCGCCGGGTCGTCCCTCCGCCCGACCATGGCCGCCCGCCACCGCCCGCCGGGCCGCTACGTGGCCACGACCGCCACCGCCCGCCGGGTCGTCCCTCCGCCTGACCGTGGCCGCCCGCCACCGCCCGCCGGGCCGTCTTTCCGCCTGACCGTGGCCGGCAGGAACATCTTCACGCGGGCGCCGTGCAAACCATGACGCCATACCCGGTCGGGGGTCTTTAAGGGCGGACAGACCATCCGAGCCGATGTGGCTTGTACCGCATTGGAACGCCCCCGCGCACGGCTCTGGTCTCCCCGCTTCGACGGGCTCAGCGCAGGCGCTCCAGCTTCGCTGGAGCGGCCCGCCCCTTCGGGCTGAGCCTCAGGGCGAAGCCTGAGCCTGTCGAAGGGGGTCGGGGGTGAGGACCACCCAGCGCATCCCAACGCCATACCGCCCGTCGGCGCCCAAGGTTCTGTCCGCCCCTGAGCAGTCGGGGGTCCCGGGGCTGATGCGACGCCATCGGGGCGGCCAGGCTGCCCTGCATCCCGCCGCCGGAGGCAGACGTTGCATCAACGCCGGGAGGGTCACCCTCACAGGTAGCCCCTGTGGCAGTCTGGTACAATACTCAGCACACGTTCCCGACCTGCAACCGGAGGGGAAGAAGGAGCACGGAAATGTCCGAATCAGTAGACCTGTTACTGACCGGCGGCACAGTTGTGACGATGGACCTGGCCTGGAACGTCGTTCCCGAGGGGGCCGTAGCAGTGCGCGGGCGCGAGATTGTCGCCGTGGGGCCGGCACATGAACTGGCGCGGCGCTACAGCGCCCGCGAGACGATCGATTGCGCCGGCTGCGCGGTGATCCCTGGCTTGATCAACGGTCACGCCCACGTGCCTATGAGCCTGCTGCGCGGCATGACTGCCGACCAGCAGCTCGATGTCTGGCTCTTTGGCTACATGTTTCCGGTGGAAAGCAAGTTCGTGGATGAGGAGTTCTCCTACGTCGGCACGCTGCTCTCCTGCGCCGAGATGCTGCGCGGCGGCACAACCACGTTCGTTGACATGTACTACTTCGAGGAGCAGGTGGCGCGGGCCGCCGAGGAGGCCGGCATGCGCGCTATCTGCGGCCAGACCGTGATGCGGCTGCCCACACCCGACGCCGCTTCGTTCGACGAGGGGCTGGAGCGCGCGCGCCGCTTCATCGAGGAGTGGTCCGGGCACGAGCGGATCGTGCCGACGGTGGCGCCCCACGCGCCCTACACCTGCACTGACCGGATCTACCAGGAGGCAGCGGCGCTCTGCCGCAAGTACGGCGTGCCGTTGATCACCCATCTCTCCGAGACCGCCCGCGAGGTCGAGGAGAGCATTCGCGAGCGCGAGGTAACCCCCATCCGCTACGCCCGGCGCGTCGGCGCCTTCGATGTGCCCTGCATCGCCGCCCATTGCACCCACGCCACCGAAGATGACATCCGCCTGCTGCGCGAGGCTCGCGCCGGAGCCGTGCCCTGCCCCACCAGCAACCTCAAGCTCGCCAGCGGCATCGCCCCCTACAAGCGGCTGATTGACGCGGGCGTGCGCACCGGTCTGGGCACCGATGGGCCGGCCTCCAACGACGATCAGGATATGTTTACGGAAATCCAGTTGGCGGCCCTGCTCCCCAAAGGCATCAGCGGCAACCCGACCGCGGTGCCCGCCCGCGAGGCGCTGGCGCTGGCGACCTGCTGGGGGGCGCGCGCCGTGCACCTGGAACACCTGGTCGGCTCGCTGGAGCCGCACAAGCGGGCCGATATTGCCGTGGTTGAACTGGGCAAGCTTCACAGCGCGCCACGCTACTTCTACAACCCCGAGGCGATCTACTCGCACCTGGTCTACGGCGCCCGCGCCGCCGATGTGCGCCATGTGATCGTTGATGGACGGGTGCTGGTGCGTGACCGCGCCCTGCTGACCCTCGATGAGCAGGCGATTCTGCGCCGCGCCCAGGCTATCTCGGCACGCATTGACGAGTTTCTGGCCTCTCGCGAGCGCAACCTGATGGCAAAGATCCTGGCCCTCGGCGGAGTGCAGCAGGCCGAGATCTTCGAAATCCAGGTCAAGGCGCGCCTCGGCCCCGATAGTGAGGACAAAGTGCGCCGCATCCTCGAAGATCCGCGCGTTACGATCACGAAAGCCAGTATTCGTACCCAGTACGACACCTATTTTCTCTTCAAGAATCGTGAGCGCATTCGCATTCGTGAGGATCACCGCACCGATCCGGGAGCGCGCCCTGAGCCGAAGTACACCATCACCCTGATGGCCGAGGCCATCCGCGGCGAGTATCCCCACGCCATTGTGCTCTCCCGCGCCCGCTACACCGCGCCCGCCGACCATACCGTGCGTTTCTACCGAGAGTACTTTCAGCCCGACCAGGTGCTGGAACTGGAGAAGCGCCGCCGCCGCTGGCGGATTATGTACAAAGAGCACGATTTCGCCATTAACCTCGACACCCTCCTGGGCGGCAGCGACTCTGGCCCCTACCTGGAGATCAAGAGCCGTACCTGGAGTAGTCGCGATGCGGCCGACCGCGCGGCGCTGATCGGTGAACTGCTCGCCATCGCCGGTGTAGACGAGCGCGATCTGGTGAAGCAGGAGTATGTGGAGATGGTGCGATAGGTGTGTGTAGAGGTGAATGAACAGCTCGGCGCCTCTACGGAGTGATGTAGATTGGTCATGAAGCATCCCAATGTTTACCTGATCGGCCTGACCGGCGGCATCGCCTGCGGCAAAAGCACCGTACTGGCGATGCTCGCGGCGTTGGGCGCGCACACGATTGATGCCGACCGCGTGACCCACGAATTGCAGGCTCCGGGCATGCCCGTCTACGAACAGATCGTCGCGGCCTTCCCCGAAGCGGCGCCAGAGCCGGGTGCTCCGCTCGACCGGCGCCGGCTGGCGGCGCTGGTCTTCACCGATCCGCAGCGCTTGCGCCAGTTGGAGCAGATCGTGCATCCGGCGGTGCGGATTGAACTTGGCAACTTCATCGCAGCGATAGGCCGGGCCGCCCGGCCCACCGAACGCCCGGTGGTGGTGATTGACGTGGTCAAGCTGATCGAGTCGGGTTGGGTCGAGGTATGTGACGAGGTATGGGTGGTAACCGCGCCCGAGGAGCAGCAGGTGCAGCGGCTCATGGCCACGCGGGGCATGAGCGAGGCCGAGGCGCGGCAGCGCATCGCCGCGCAGTTACCCCAGGCGGCGCGCCTGGCCCACGCCACCGTGGTGATTGACAACGGTGGCCCGCAAGAAGCCACCCGCGCCCAGGTCGAGGCGGCCTGGCAGGAGATGCTGCGGCGCAAGGACGCGCGGGGATGATGGGCGCCGCTGTGGGCCCTGACGTTCTGCGGAGGTGTGATACCAACTACCGTTGATGATGCCGCATTGCTTGAAGCGGTTTCAGGCTTTGTGCTGCCCAGCGTGGCAATCCACAATCCAAAATCTAAAATCTAAAATGGTATGAGTTCGCACTGCCTCTGGGAGCGAGGGCAGCTTGCCCTCGAACGCTGACGAGGGCGGAACACCCGCGCACCCGGGCTGCCGTAGTTACGCTGAACACGTACCTGCAGAGATGGGCAGATGGAGAGCTGTGAACGGGCCGAGCGATCCGGTCCCGCCTCGTTCTACTTCGCCCATGCTGGCGCGCGCTTCTCTAGAAAAGCACGCAACCCCTCCTGGCCCTCGGGGCTGGTACGGGCGGCGGCGATGGCGCCAATCACATACTCGCGGGCCTCGGCGGGCGGGAGGCTGGCGAGGGCGGCCACCAGGGCCTTGGAGGCGGCCACCGCCTCTGGCCCGCAGGCGAGCACAGCCTCGATCACCCGCTTGACCGCTTCATCGAGGCCCTCGGCGGGGGTCACCTCGTGGACCAGGCCGATCCCCAGGGCGTGTCGAGCACTGAAGCGGCGGGCGGTGACGAAGAGCGCCCGCGCCTGACCAGGGCCAATCTTCGGCGCCACATAGCGAGCAATCACCGCCGGCAGCAACCCGAGACGCGCCTCGGTGAAGCCGAAACTGGCGTTCTCGGCAGCCACCACCACGTCGCAGCAGGCCGCCAGGCCCACACCTCCACCCAGCGCCGCGCCGTGTACCCGCCCGATCACCGCCACCGGCAGCGTATTCACAGCCTCCAGCATCGCGTCAAGGCGCGCCGCATCGGCCAGATTCTCAGCGTGGGTATAGTTCAGGCTCTCGCGCATCCAGTGCAGGTCGGCCCCGGCGCAGAACGACGGCCCTGCGCCCCGCAGCACCACCACGCGCAGCCCGGACTCGCCGCGCAGCGCGTCGCACGCGGCGTGGAGTTCGGCGATCAGATGCGCGTTGAAGGCGTTGTGTACCTCTGGGCGGTTCAGCGTCACCGTTGCCAGCGGTCCGTTTCGCTCGATCAGAACCAGATCGGTCATGGTCAGGTCCCTTCTCAGTTCCCCCGCCGTCCCCCTGCCCCGCGCCGCCCCCCGCGGGGGTGTTCCCACCCCGCGCCCCCGGCGTTGCTCCGGCGCGATGGGGTGGCCCGTCGTCCCCGGCGTAATGGGGGGCGGCCCGTCGTCCCCGGCATAATGGGGGGCGGCCCGTCGTCCCCCCGACGCCGTAGAGACGGCCCGGCGGGCCGTCTCTACGCCACCCCTCCGGGTGTTCCCGCCCCGCGCCCCCGGCGTCGCCCCGGCGCGATGGGGTGACCCGTGGCGTCGTCCTGGCGCCGGATTGTCTTATACCAATTACCGTTGATGATGCCGCATTGCTTAAAGCGGTTTTAGGCGTTGTGCTGCCCAGTGTGGCAATCCACAATCCAAAATCTAAAACCAAAAATGGTATTAAAACTGCCCGGCGAAGTGACAGGCTACCCAGTGGCCCTTCTTTTTCTCTTCGAAGGCCGGTTCCTGTTCCTTGCAGATATCGCGGGCGATCCAGCAGCGTGGGTGGAAGCGGCATCCCGCGGGGGGATTGATGGGACTGGGCACGTCGCCTTGCAGCACGATCCGCTCGCGGCGCCGCGTCGGGTCGGGGTGTGGAATGGCCGAGATGAGCGCCCTGGTGTAGGGGTGCAGCGGCTCGCGGAACAGATCATCGCGCCCCGCCAGTTCCACCACTTTGCCCAGGTACATCACCCCGACCCGGTCGCTGATGTGCTCCACCACCGCCAGATTGTGGGCAATGAACAGGTAGGTCAATCCGAACTCGCGTTGCAGGTTCTTGAGCAGGTTGAGCACCTGCGACTGGATCGAAACGTCCAGGGCGCTGACCGGTTCATCGCAGACGATCAGCTTGGGTTCCATGATCAGGGCGCGGGCAATACCGATGCGCTGTCGCTGCCCGCCGGAGAACTCGTGGGGGAAGCGGCTCATCTGGCTCGCGTGCAGGCCCACGCGGGCCAGCACCTCGCGCACGCGCTCGCGCCGCTCGGCGGCCGTGCCGATGCGGTGGATCACCAGGCCCTCGGCGACGCTCTCGCCGATCGTCAGGCGCGGATCAAGCGAGGCGTAGGGGTCCTGGAACACGATCTGCATGTCCCGCCGCAGGGCCTTCAACTGCTTCCGGCCAGCCTTGAGCACGTCCTTGCCCTCGAAGAGCACCTCGCCGGCAGTGGCTCGCTCCAGCCGCAGCACCGTGCGCCCGGTGGTGGTCTTGCCGCAGCCGCTCTCGCCAACCAGCCCCAGAGTCTCGCCGCGCCGGATGAAGAAGCTCACCCCGTCTACGGCTTTGACGTGCGCGACGGTGCGACGCAATATGCCGCCTTTGATCGGAAAATGCTTGACCAGGTTGTTCACTTCGAGCAGGACATTCGGATCGCCTGCGGATGCGGAGCCGCTCATGCTTGCCCTCGCTCGTACAGCCAGCAGCGCACCTTGCGCCCACCCTCCAGGTCGAACATCGGCACCGGTTCGTCGCAGCGCTCGAAGCGTTTCGCGCAGCGCTCGGCAAAGCGGCAGCCAGTAGGCGGGTTGATCAGGTTGGGCACTGTGCCGGGGATGGTCGCCAGTTGATCCACCACTTCGCCCAGCACCGGGATCGACTCCAGCAGGCCCTGGGTGTAGGGGTGTTTCGGTTCGCCAAAGAGACTGCGTACATCGGCGTACTCCACAATCTGGCCGGCGTACATCACCGCCACCGTATCGGCCATCTCGGCCACCACGCCCATATCGTGGGTGATCAGAATGATCGACGTATCGATCTTCTCGCGCAGGGCGCGCATCAGGTCGAGGATCTGGGCCTGAATGGTGACATCGAGGGCCGTGGTCGGCTCGTCGGCGATCAGCAGCTCGGGGTTGCAGGCCAGGGCCATCGCGATCATCACACGCTGGGCCTGCCCGCCCGACAGTTCGTGGGGATACTGCCTGATGCGGCGCTGCGGGTCGGGCAGGCCGACCATGCTCAGCAGTTCGATGCAGCGGCGCTCAGCCTCCTCACCTTTCAGCCCCTGGTGGATCTGCAACGCCTCGATGATCTGATCGCCCACGCGAAACACCGGGTTGAGGCAGGTCGTGGGTTGCTGAAAGATCATCGAGATGCGGTTGCCGCGGATGTGGCGCATATCTTCCTCGCTCAAGGCGAGCACATCCACACCGTCGAAGATAATCTCGCCCTCGACGATCTTGCCCGGCGGGAACTGGATCAGGCGCAGAATGGACAGCGAAGTGACGCTCTTGCCCGAGCCGCTCTCGCCGACGATGCTCAGCGTCTCCCCGCGCCGCAGGACCAGGTCGATCCCATCCACAGCGCGCACCACACCGGCCTCGGTAAAGAAGTAGGTTTTCAAGCCGTGCACCTGTAGCAGCACATCGCCGCGGTGCGGCGTGGTTTGCGGGGCGCCAGCGGCGACGGAAATCGGTGACGTGCTCAAGGCTGGTATTCGCTTTCTAACATGTTGATGGCCATGTGGCGAACGCGCAGGGGCATGGGGCAACCCGGTTGCCCCATGGCCCCCTCAGATTTTCAGCCGCGGGTCGAGGGCATCGCGCAAACCATCACCCACAAAATTGAAGGCCAGGGAGCAGAGGAAGATCGGCAGGCCAGGGATGAGCGGCATCCAGGGATGGTTGAACATGTAACTGGTAGCGAAGCCCATCATGTTGCCCCAGGTCGGGGTAGGATCCTGAACGCCGAAGCCAAGAAAGCTGATCGCCACCTCGCTGACCAGGGCGGCGTTGAGGCCGAGGGTGAAGGCCACGATCAGCGGCGGGAAGGCATTGGGGAAAACGTGCTTGCCCAGGATCCAGGCATTTGCGCCGCCAAGCGCGCGCGCCGACTCGATATACTGCATCTCACGCACCTGGAGCACCATCCCGCGCATCAGGCGCGCCACGCCGACCCAGCCCAGCGAGGCCAGGACCAGGATCAGCAACGTCACCTGGGTGGCCTCGCGGAGCGGCACGGCCATGATCCAGGCCACCGGCCCGATGATCCACGATGGCAGCACTATCAGATCGGCATTCTGGATCATGATCGCGCTGAGAATCAGCAGGATAGGCAGATCGGGAATAGTGGCCACAAACTCCATCACCCGGCTGATCAGAGTATCCGTCCAGCCCCCGAAGAAGCCGGCCAGCAAGCCCAGTATCGAGCCGATGATCGCCACCAGTGTGGTGACCGAGATCGCGACCATGAGCGAGACGCGCGCGGCGTAGATCACCCGGGTGAAGAAATCGCGGCCCAGGTGGTCGGTGCCGAGGATGTGCAGCCTGCCATTGGTCGGATCAACGCTCATCGGCGGCAGGGCCACGCGGTTCAGCCCGATGTCGTCGCGGGGGAAGGGGGCGATCCAGGGCGCCAGGAGTGAGGCAACAAAGATGATCACCAGCACCGCCAGGCTGATCATCGCCAGGCGGTGGCGCCGGAAGCGCCGGAACACGACCGCCCACTGACCTTCGGAGCGCGGCTGAGAGCGCTCGGCGGTTTCGGGCGCCACCGAGGTTGTTGTGGCCATCGAACGTAGCTCCTCACGAGAGCCGGATACGGGGATCAACAATTGTATATAGAATATCCGAGATTAAATAGCCGATCAACACCAGCACGGTGCTGATAAAGAGAATGGCCATGGCCACGGTGTAGTCGCTACGTCCGAGCGAATCCACCAGCAGTCGGCCCATGCCGGGCCAGTTGAAGACCGACTCGGTGATCGCCGCGCCGGCTACCAGCGTCGGCAGCACACCGGCCAGCAGAGTGACGAAGGGGATCAGCGCGTTGCGCAGGGCATGCTTGGTGATGACCAGTTGCTCGCGCACACCCTTGGCTCGCGCTGTGCGCACGTAGTCCTGCCGCAACACCTCGAGCATACTGGCGCGCACGAAGCGGCTCCAGCCGGCGATATTGAAGAACGTCAGCACACTGACGGGCATAATAAAGCGCAGAAAACGGTCCAGCAACGACCCGGCCTCAACCCGGCCGATCCAGGGAATGGTATAGTCGCGCACTGCCTGCGCGCCGCCCGAGGGCAGGTAGGGCAGCCCGGCATCCTTGGCGAGCACAGAGAAGATCAGGATGGCCATCACCCCCATGAACAGGGTCGGCAGTGACGAGCCGATAAAGGTGATCGTGGTCATCGCATAGTCAAAGCGCGAGTACTGGCGCACCGCTGAATAGATCCCCACCGGCACGCCGATCAGGATCGCCAGCAGGGTGGATACGCCCATTAACCACAGGGTGTAGGGCAGGCGGCTCATCAAGAGGTCGCTCACCGGACGGTCGCGGGCAATCTGCTGGGAGAGACCAAAGTCGCCAGAGAGGATGCCCCGGCTCGCGCGGCGGTTCTCCAGGTCGGCCAGGGTGACGGAGCGCTCGCAGCCTTCTTCAATGATCTCCACCGTGCCATCGGGGTAGCGCAGGCGCACTTGCCCGGGGATGGCGCAGCCGACTACGGTGTCGGGGGGAAGCAGATTCACCCCAAAGACCTGCACCGGGCCACGGGGAAAGCCGATCAACCAGCGAGTGAAACGCACCGGCAAATACAGATCAAGCTCATAGCGCGCCTTGATACGCGCAATATCTTCTTCCGTGACACGGTTCTGACCGGTGTTCTGCATCTGCTGCAAGAACAACAACGGCCCTCCGGGCGCCAGGTACAGCAGCGTGTAGCCCAGCATTGCCGAGAGGACGGTCACGATCAACATCTGAAACAGACGACGGACGAGGTAGGTGGTCATGGCGTTTGATGGGGGTGACACCGCCCTTTGGGGCCGAAGCGCCGGCCTGGCCGGCGCTTCAGCCCTGCTCTGGGGGAATGCCACCGCCCCGTGGGGCCGAAGCGCTGGCGCAGCGGCGCTTCGGCCCTACCACAGACGATCAGCGCACGAACAGGTTCATATCCATGTGCTCCCAGGTCGGGCTGGCATCGGTCTTCGCTTCGATCTTGCCCTCCGCCGCGGCCTTGAGCACCGTCTCCACCTCAGGGCCGGCGCCGAGCGTCGCCTTCTCGAGGATGTCAACCTCGCCGGTCAGCAGCGCCGCCACGGCGGCATTGGTGTCGGCGAAGAACTGGATGATCACGTTCTTCACCTTCGGCTCGCCGAGCACAAAGTTGGGGTTGGCCTCGAAGACCATGCTCTGGCCCTTGTTCCACTCCTTGAGGATGTAGGGACCATAGCCCAGCGGCGTCTCGGCGACCTCCGGCAGCGTCGCCCACTCCTTGGCCGGCACGTCGGCCAGCTTGCGCCCGTCCGAGACGGTCTGATGCGACGGGTAGCCGCCGTAGGGCGCCAGGAAGTAGGTCGGCCACTGCACACCGGGCAGGAAGGTGATCGTGTAGCTGGTATCGCTGGTCACATTCACCCCCTCGGCCCCCTGGTGCGACTCGCAGAAGGTGTAGCTCACGGCGCCCGAATCGGGATCACAGGCGATCTTCACCCCCAGTTCAAGATCGGCCTGCTTCAGCGGCTCGCCGTCCGACCAGGTGATGCCCTCGATCAGGTCGTAGGTCACGGTAAGCTGGTTCATCTTCACCGTGCCGCTCTGGTAGGTGATCGTCTCGCCGTCGGAGTTGACCAGTTCCACTCCCGGCTTGAGTTCGACCGCCGCGCCGGTGGCGTCCCAGACAATGTCACCTTCTTTGACCTCGACCACCTCGTTCTTAGCCTTGCCGCTCTCGATCGTCGCCAGGCCATCCTGCAGCACGGGCTGGAAATCGTAGCTGTACTGCGTTTGCAGCACGCCGCCCACCAGTTGGGCCGCCTGGCGCTGCACCGCGGCGCTCTCCACCAGCGTGAACATCGAGGCCGGCTCCTGGGTGAAGCCAAGGATGATCGTATCCTCGTTGTCACTGCGCGCCCACTCGTAGGCGTTGGCGGTGATGTACTCGGTGGGGTCGGGCTTCATGTTCTGGAGCGCCTTGTTCCAGGCATAGGCCTCGAGACGCTGGAACAGCGGCAGGCTGACCATGTCTCTGGTGAACTCGACCTGGAAGGCCTTGTAGTTCCTGATGCGCTCCTCGCGGTTCAGGGTGTTATTGGCCGCAGTGATCGCCCGGCTGGCCGCCTCGTTGCACCAGCCCATGTAGTTCTGGCCGTTCCAGTTATTGTCGGGCACGGGGATCTGGTCACAGGCATAGAGCGTGCGCCCGCCAGGATCGGCCTCGCCCACCCAGGCGAAAGCGCCCAGTTCAAAGTCGCGCCGGCGCAAACCCGAAGCGCTGCCGAACCACCAGGAGGCCGGGGCGTGCTTGCGGATGATCTGGATGCCGCAGTTGTCGAGCAGTTGCTTCTCCAGCACCGTGGCCCAGGTAATGCGGAACTGGGCGTTGGTGGTGGTAAACTCCAGGGTCAGCGGCGCGCCGTCCCTGGTACGAACGGTCTGGCCTTCCGCCAGTTTCCAGCCGGCCTCTTCGAGCAGGGCCTTACCCTTCTCCGGGTCGAAGGGGTAGGTCACGATCCCATCGGCCTCGGTAGCCACCGCCCAGTGGGTTTTGGGCAGGTTGGTGTCCATCAACAGCCCCTGCTGCTGCTCAGGCGTCAGGTAGCTGTAGACCGACTGGATCAATTCGGGGCGGTTGGTGCAATAGGCGATCGCCTGGCGCACCTTCGGGTCGCTCAGGATCGGGTGGGGCGTGGTGAAGGCCCCGCCTGCGGCGCCGGCTTCAGGCGTCGCTACAACCACCACTGTCTCGCGAACCGGCTCAGCCGTCTGGACCACCACGACCGTCTCGCGGACCACTTCGGGCGCGGCGGGAGCGCCGCCGCATGCTGCCAGGATTGGAATGATGAGCGCCACGAGCGCCACCATGGCAGCGGGACGTTTGAGGAACCTTGCCATCGTTGTGCAAACCTCCTTTTCGAGCATCTGTGTAGCAACGTGCGCGCGCGCCAGCCGCGCCGCCAGCGTTGCCAGGGAATGCCTGGAGTCTAGCCGAAAACCGGGGTTGGCGTCAACTTTTGGATATGAACGAGGGAAGCCCGTGGTCGCCCAACCCCGTGCCTGCCGGGGCGGCAAGCCCTCCCTACCGGGAGTTTAGAGCCAACGTGGCTGGTACCGCATCCCTCCGGCAGAGCGCCTATGCTGCAACCCGGGCAACCACAGCTATGTTCGGATATCGTCAGGAACGCAAAAAATTGTGCGCGCGATTATACTGGCCGGCATGACGACTGTCAAATTGTAACGCGTCCGCTGTAGCGCATTATACCAATTACCGTTGATGATGCCGCATTGCTTGAAGTGGTTTCAGGGGTTGTGCTGCCCAGCGTGGCAATCTACAATCCAAAATCCAAAATCTAAAATGGTATTATTGCCGACAAACTCCCGCCTGCGACCCGCCGTGCTATAATGGGCAAACCGCCATTGCGCCCGCGCACGCAGTGCAGGAGTCCCTGTGTCAGCGTCACTTCACATGCTGGCCGCATCAATCATGGATTGTCTGCGAACGCTCTGCGCGCAGCCGTCGAGCGTGGGGCGGCCCGACGAACTGGCGCGCAGCGCGGACCTGATCGCCACGCTGTTGCGGCGGCTGGGCATGCAGGTGCAGCGCATGGACGGACACCGGCCGCCGGTGGTGATTGGCTGGCGCGGGGGGCGCGCCGCGCGCATGTTGCTGCTCTACCACCGCTTCGACGCTCCCCCGCCCGGCCCGTGGCGCGCCTGGTCGCACGAGCCATATCAGCTTGCCGAGCGCGACGGCGCCGTGTACGGACGGGGCGTAGCCGAGGGCAAAGGGCCGCTGGCGGCGCACCTGCAGGCCCTGGCGGCTCTGATCGAGGCCGAAGGCGAGTTGCCCTGCGGCGTAACAGTGGTGGCCGACGGCGGCGGCCTGATCGGCTCGCCTGGTCTCCCGGCTGCTATCGCTGCCCACGCCGCGACCCTGCGCGCCGATGCCTGCCTGGGTAGCGCGGGTGACCGCGCCGCTGGCGGCGCGCCGGTGTGCTACAGCGGCAGCAAGGGGTTGCTCCAGGTGCGCCTGCGAGCGCAGGGACCGCCGCACCCCCTGCCTCCCGGCGTCGCCTCCACCGTGCCCAACGCCCTCTGGCGCCTGACCTGGGCCCTGTCGGCGATCAAGGGTGAAGACGAGGATATTCGCATCCCCGGGTTCTACGACAGTGTTGAGGGGCCATCGCGCGAGGAGAGCGCGCTGCTGCGGCAACTCAAACTCGATGAGGCAGGGCGCCTGGCGGCCTGGGGCCCGGGCGAGTTTCTCTTCGGCATGCGCGGCGCGCCCCTGGTGCGCGCCGAGGTGACATTGCCCACCTGCAACCTCAGCACCCTCCATCCGGCGCCCGATGGCGATCTAGCTCTGCTGCCCGCCGGGGCAGAGGCGGCGCTCGACTTTCACCTCGTCCCGAATCAGCAACCCACCGAGATCGCCGGCCTGCTCCGGGCCTACCTCGACGAGAAGGGCTTCAGCGATGTGACCCTCGAGGTGCTGCCCGGAGGCTACCCCCCCGCCCGCACTCCGCCCGATGCGCCGTTCATCCGCCAGATCGCCGCCGCCGGAGCGGTAGTGCACGGTGTCTTACTGCCGATTGCGCCAGCGGGCGCCTTCACCCTGCCGCTGCAACGCTTTGTCGAGGCTCACCCCATGCCCTGCGCCTCGGTCGGCGTGGCCCGCCCTGAAAGCGCCCCCTTCGGCCCCGACGAGCACATCCCCCTCGACGACCTGGCCCGCCACGGGCAGTTGCTGATTGAGGTGTTGCTGGCGCTGGCGGGGGTGTAGCTTCCAACGTGAACATAGCCCGCGCGCGGGAGGGTTTGGGAGGGCGAAGCTCCCGGGAAACAACCCACTAGCGGGGAGGGTTTGGGAGGGCTTCGCCCTCCCAAGATATAGTTATTTTCATTCCGGCGTTGTGCGCACCGCGCATGGGGCCTGAGGTGAAAATAGCCCGCGCGGGAGGGTTTGGGAGAGCCACCTGGCCCTCCCAAACCTGTTCTGCAGGAGGGCTGTGGGAACACACAGATGCGCTCTCCTGAACCCGCCTGTTGTTAGCCCTTACCGTCTGATCAACGGTACGAAGATCTGGCCCGTATACACTCTCAGTGTGAAGTTCTGGGTTATGCTCGGGCCAACCCCATCGCTGGCAGTAATGACCAGGGGGAACGTGCCCGCCACTGTCGGCGCGCCGCTGATCAGCGCCGTGCCATCGCCATTGTCGGTAAAAGTGATCCCGCCAGGCAACGTGCCGCGCAGGCTCAGAGCCGGGGCAGGGAACCCGAGAGCCGTCACCCTGAACGATCCCGGCTGCCCTACAATAAAACTGGCGCTGGAGGCGCTGGTAATAGCCAGAACCTGGGTCGGCCCACTTATAGTCAGCGTAAAGGTCTGGGTGGCATCGGGCGCCACTCCATTGCTGGCGGTCAGCGTGAGGGTATACACCCCTCCGCTGCCGCTTGCCGGCGTGCCGCCAAGGGTCGCTGTGCCATTGCCATTGTTCGTAAAGGTAATCCCCGGAGGAAGGGACCCGCTCACGCTCACTGCCGGGGTCGGAAAGCCGGTGGCGTTTACCGTGAAGGTTTCAGAGGCGCCCACGGTGAACGTCGTGCTGGATGCGCTCGTGATGGCCGGCGCCTCCAGCACTGTCAGCGTAAAGGTCTGGGTGGCATTGGGCGCCACTCCATTACTGGCGGTCAGCGTGAGGGTATAGACCCCCCCGCTGCCGCTTGCCGGCGTGCCGCCAAGGGTCGCTGTGCCATTACCATTATCGGTGAAAGTAATACCAGAGGGTAAAGCGCCACTACTACTCAGGGCTGGTACAGGAGTGCCCGTCGCTACCACGGAAAATGCGCCTGCGGTTCCAACCGTGAAGGTGGTATTGTTGGGACTGGTGATCAATGGAGCGAAGCGCTGGATGTTAACGAAAATGTCTCGCGCCAGGTTGGAGTCGTCGGCCACCAGATTGTCGGCATCCGATTCGAACGCTACAACAAGTCCATTACCGGAAATGGTTGCCAGGAAAGATTCATCATTGGCCTGGACGCCATTACTATCCACCGAAACGCGAAAGGTTGTATTCGCCTGGAGGTTACGGATAAAGACGTCTCTGAAACCATTGGTGTCATTCACCACGAAATTCGTGGCGTCAGATGAAAAAACTACGAAGACGCCATCATCAGAAATGGCCGGAAAATAAGACTCATCATTCGACTGTATTTCACCAGTGGCAATTGAGACGCGGAAAGTTGCACTGGCCTGCAGATCGCGGACAAAAATATCCGAGGCGCTATTTGTGTCACCGCTAACCAGGTTATCCGCTTCCGAGGCAAAGACCACGAAACGTCCATCGCCAGAAATTGCCGGATCGTATGAATTGCCATTGGCCTGTGCGCCGCCACTTTCTACAGAAACACGTGTCGTCGTATTCGTCTGCAGATCATGCACGAAGATGTCGCTCACACCATTCGTATCACCGGCAACCAGGTTGTTTGCATTGGACACAAACGCAACGAAGCGCCCATCTCTGGAAATAGCCGGCGCGAAGGAGGCGTTGTTGGCCTCCGCGCCACCGCTGGCCACGGAGACTCGCGTCGTCGTGTTTGTTTGCAGGTCGCGAACGAAAATATCACTGAAACCGTTCGTGTCACCGGTAACGAGGTTGGTCGCGCTGGACACAAAGGCAACAAAGCGTCCATCGCCCGATATCGAAGGGGCGAAGGATTCGCCGTTAGCTTGCGTGCCGCCGCTGCTTACTGACACACGCGTGGTAGTATTCGCCTGGCGGTCGTGGACAAACACGTCTCGTAGAGCATTCGTATCGCCACCAACGAGATCGGCAGCAAAAGACTCGAAGGCGACAAAGCGCCCATCAATCGACAGCGCGGGCGCAAACGAGGCTCCATTTGCCTGCGTGCCACCGGTGGCGACCGAAACGCGGCTGGTCGTATTCGTCTGGCGATCGCGCACAAAGATGTCGGAAGCGCCGTTTGTGTCACCGGTAATCAGGTTAGTAGCTTCGGATGCAAAGGCCACGAAGCGCCCGTCACCGGAAAGGGCGGGGGCCAGAGCGTCGTTATTCGCCTCTATGCCACCGCTGGATACTGAAACCCGAATGGTGTCTCCCGGATCGGCAAGTGCGAGGTTGTGCAAGAAAACGCCACCTCCTATCGCGATCAAAAGCAGCAATAAAAGTCGTGGTTTCAACAGTCGCATAAGTTTTAACTCCCTTGATTGAGGGGCGGTCTTTCGTTGCAATGCCACAATACGTCTCTTGCAACGAGGCATGGAGAGGCTTCACTTCTCTGCAAAACCACATTTCCGCCCGCAGCAGTACATGTTCGACAATATGCCACATGCGCTGCCGCTATGAGCGGAATCAGGAGGATCGTGGAGGACGCAGCGCCCTACGCCTCCCAGGAATAATTAACTTTAAATACGATATCCTATCGGTTTTCTGCAACCGTCATTTATAGTCCCTCGTGAATGATAGCGAGTGTATCATGTTTTCGGTCATCAGGTCAATGCAGTTATCTAACAAATTTATTAAAATTATGAGAAATTTCGCCCTCCAGGCTAATGTGTCATGCACGCCACGCAATACAAACCCGCCCCTGCGTTCAGGAGCGGGGACGCGGTCTGGAGAGGAACATCAGAGGTTGTACGATACCGGTGGGCCTGGCGCCAGAATGGTGGACACGTGCAGGTGGGTGAATGGGGTGACCTGGCACATTCTCACGGAAGGCTGGGGGGAAACCCCAGGCGGTGCGGGAGTGCTTAATACTGTAGTGGAGAGAGATGGGCAAACCCGGATTCGCCTATCTTCAGGTTCAATCCACACGCTCCGCAGGCTCAAACCCCAGAATATCAATCCGCGAGCGCGCCAGCTCCACTGCGTCGCCTGGCTCCAGATGCGCCCTGCCGAAGGCGCTGGTCAGGTCATCGGCGGTTGCGCCGGTGCGCAGGCCCACCGTGCCCAGGCCAATGTCGAGCAGAAGCTCAGCATAGAGGGTTTCATAGGGCAACATCCCGCGCCCGGTTTCCCAGGTGATAATTTCAAGCACGTGCCCGTAGAACGTCGGCGCCAGACTGGCCCGGGGCGGCGTCCAGCCACTTTCTGGAACCAGGCCGCGGCGCGGGGGCGCTTCCTGGGGCCGCAGCACACCCAGCGAACACACCAGGCGCGCGGCGCCGCCTCGGCCCACCTCGCTCTCCCGAACCCGGTGGTGGCGATCAACCACGCCAATGCGCACGGTCGAGGGCCCATCGGTAGGGCCGCCTGTAGGACGGAGCACCACCAGGGGCAGGTACCGTCGCCCGTCGGGGTGCGGTTGCCCGGGAACAAGCCGCTCCAGCACACAGGGGAGCGTGAGACGATCTAGCAGCGGGAAGCGCATAGCGGTCATCACTGTTCAGATTGGAGCAAAATGCTGATGTGAAAATATGGGGAAACCGGGTTTCCCCAACCCCCTGCCTGTGGGGTGCCAGCCACTCCCAATAGCGGTTGGGATATGGGGAAACCGGGTTTCCCCACACTCCTCCCTGGCGGGAGGGTTTGGGAGGGCGCAGCCCTCCCAAGAACAAGAATATTTTCATTCCGGCGTTGTGCGGCGCAGCCAATATCAAACACCGCCATCCTCCGCGTCCGGGTCAATGCCCAGGGCGCGCAGGCGCGCCGCCAGACGCTCGGCCCGCTGGCGTTCCTCCTCCGCTCGCCGATGCTCCTCCTCCGCCCGCTGGCGTTCCTCCTCCGCCCGCCGATGCTCCTCCTCCGCCCGCTGGCGTTCCTCCTCCGCCCGCTGGCGTTCCTCCTCCGCCCGCTGGCGTTCCTCCTCCGCCCGCTGGCGTTCCTCCTCCGCTCGCCGATGCTCCTCCTCCGCCCGCTGGCGTTCCTGTTCAACCAGCTCGAACCCGGTTGGAACGACGTTCCCCTGGTCATCACACCAGCGCAGCCAGGTCGCCCGCACCCCCTCGTACTGGCCCTCCCAGAGAGTAATACCCAATCCCACGTCTGCCAGCCAGGGTCGCTCACACGGCACATAGGTGCGCCCGCGCAGTTCGTAGCACTGCACCAGCGTGTCGCCGAGGTAGCGTTGCGGGTCGAAGATCAGGTAGTACCCGACGCCCAACTGGGCGTAGCGGCGCCGCTTGCGGTCAACCTCGCCGCCCTCGCGGTTCGAGACGATCTCGATCACCGCGTCCGGTGGTTTGGCAAAGCGCCAGATGAAATACGAGCGGTTGGCCTTCGGCCACAGATCATCGGGTAGATGCACATCCAGGCTTACCAGCACATCTGGAACAATCGCTGGTTGCCCTTCGCCAAAGAAGATCCCCACATTCGCCGCTACCAGGATGGGACGCCCGAGCCGCTCTGCCACACCGGCGCTGTAGATCGGCTCGGTCAGCAGGCGTTGCTGTTTCTCAGAGAAAAAGTTATCCACGGGCGTGTCATCTTCGGTGACAAATTGCTCGTAGTCCGGCAGGTACTCGGGCGGCGGTGGTCTGGTCGGGTCAAGTTCCGGCAGCGCGGGGGGCAGACCGGTCATGTTTGTCTCTCCTTCTCGGGTTGAGTGGGCGCGGATAGACGCGCTTTCCCCCTACTCCGCCCCCTGCACCGGGGCCGGTTCCTGCTCGGAGGGCCGGGGTCGGGCAGGTTCCAGCGCCTCGAGGGCATGGCGGGTGCGTCGCTCGTTGAGCGCCTCGACGAAGGCGCGCGGGCGGGCCGGACTGAGAATGAGCGGCGCGCGCCCCTCACGGCCCACCGACACCAGACGCTCGAGGTTGGTGGCGAGAAAGAACACCTCGCCGAACGGCGCCAGCCGGAACGGCCCCTGGTAGCCAAAGATCCCCGCATTGAAGGCAAAGCGCACGCCGCGCCGGGGCGCATCGGCCAGATGCGAGGCCAGCGAGGCGCCGGTGATGAGCGTCAGCGGCACGCGCAGGGCCGGCAGCCAGCGCCGCCGGATCACCAGGTGCTTCGCGTTAATCTCGTAGCGCCGCGGCTGGATGCTGTAGGTGAGTAACAAGAAAATCGCCACCGCCAGGGCCAGCGCCACGGGAACGATCAACCCCTCCCAGCGCAGGTTTGCCAGATAGGCGAAGAGCAACGGCAGCATAAGCAAGCCGCCCAGATAGGCCAGGCCCGCCGTAAGCCGGCGGGCATACGCGTCGAGCGGCGCCACCTCGAATACCAGTGTGGCTGGCGTTGGTTGTGTTTGACGTTCCACATACCTATTATATACTGATCACAACGGCAGGCGCAGCCGGCCGCGTTCATAGCCCTGCTCGCGCATTCGGCGGGTCCGACCGATCCGCATATGAACATAGGGGAAGCCAGCTTTCCCCATTCCCCTCCCTGCCGGGAGGGTTTGGGAGGGCCACGCCCTCTCAAAAATAACCCTGTTTTCATCTTATGCGTATGCGGCGCAGCCGTATGCGCTACCTGACGAATACATTCACCTATGACACAACCTTCTCTGCGCCTGCTCCCGGTAGAGCCTGGCGCCCTGAACTGGAACGGGCATCGTCTCGCCCTGTACCACGCGGGCCGTGGCCGGCCCGTCCTGCTCGTCCACAGCATCAACGCCGCCGCTTCCGTCTTCGAGATGCGCGCTCCGTTTAAGGGTCTTCAGGACTCTTTCTCCGTGTATGCGTTTGACCTGCTGGGCTACGGCAACAGCGACCGTCCCGCCCGCAGCTACAGCGCCGAGGACTACATCGATCAGATCGGCGCCGTTCTGGAGCACATCGGCGCCCCGACGGCGCTGGTCGCCAGTTCCCTCGGCGCGGCCTATGCCATTGTCACCGCCGACCGCTGGCCGGAGCGGATCAGCGCCCTGGTGCTGGTTTGCCCCACTGGCCTCCAGCAACTCCGCGACCCGGCCGGGCCGGCTGGCTGGGCCGCCTACCGGGTGCTGCACGGGCCCATCGGCTATGGCCTGTACGAAAGCCTGACCAGCCGCGCCAGCACGAGCTTCTTCCTGCGCTCACAGGCTTATCACGATCCCGCCTGTATCACGCCAGAGACCATTGATGGCTTCTACCTGACCTGCCGCCGTCCCGGGGCCTACTACGCGCCGGTCTGCTTTCTGACCGGGCTGCTCAACTGCTCGGTGCGCGAGAGCTTCCCCCGGCTGCGCCAGCCGATCCTGATCGTCTGGGGAAAACAGGCGACCACGACCCCGCTGCGTCAGGCCGACGCCTTCCTCGCCGCCAACCGCAATGCTCGCCTTGAAGTGATTGACCGCGCCTCGCTCCTGGTCCAGGACGAACGCCCGGAGCAGTTCAACGCCGTTGTGCGCGCGTTTCTTACAAGCCCGTAATCGCAGAGGTTGCAATTGTACGGTATAGTGTAATCAATGAGATGGACTGGCGGGCATGCGGCGGCTTCCGTCATGGTTTTTAGTAGTGCCGACTTCAGCCATCCATGCGGCTGCGCGGCACAACTTCGTAGTGGATCAGGGTGAGCGGCGGGCAGTGGCCAGCCCTCCACCCCACACGACCCCTCCACCCCGGCCGAGCATGTATGCAAGTTCTACCCCGCAGCGCACAACGTTACCTCGTCGGTCTCTGGGCGCTGGCCCTGGCTGTAGCCGGCGGCGGGCTGCGCCTGCTCTGGGCGCCGCCTTCCCTGGCCGAACTGCTTGCGGCGTTGATCTTCGCCGTAATGTTGACCGTCGCCGACCTCACCGCCTTCGAAATGGATGACGGGCGTATCGTCTCCATCGCCGTGGCGGTGCTGATCGGCGCGTTGACCTCGCTCGCCTGGCCGGCGCTGCTGGCGGCGATTATGCTCGGCACGATCTGCGCCGCCCTGGCGCGCGACCAGGCGTGGTGGAACGTGCTCTCGACTATCGCCGTGCGCTGGCTCGCCGCGGCCGCCAGCGTGGCCCTGGCTACGCTCCACGTCGGCACCTGGACGGTGGACGCCGGCGGCGACGCTATGCCCTACACCTCGCTCCCCTCTCTGGGGGCCTTGCTGCTCACCGGCGCCGTGTTCTACCTGGTGGAACGCGGCGCCGTGGCGCTGCTCGCCTGGCTCAGCAACGGCACGCCCCTCAGTGTGGGCATGCGCCCCCACCGCGACGAGCTGACCTGGTACGTCTTCCTGCTGGCGCCCCTGGGTGGTCTGCTGGCGCTGCTCTGGCAAATCAGCGGCATCGCCATTGCCCTCGGCATCGTGCCGATGGTGCTGCTCCAGAACGCCCTGCGCAACCAGAGTGACGTAGCGCGCTACAGTAACGAGTTACGGGCCATGGCCAGCAATTCGACCGCCCTCTCCGAGAAGCTGGAGCGCCTGCAAAACCTGATGGTCGCGCTGATTACCAGTCGCGACGTACCGACCATGCTCCAGGTGCTGGTGGACCGCCTGGCAAGCCAGATGAACGCCACCAACGGCTGGGTGGTTCTGCTCGATGAACAGCAGGTGCCGCAACTGGTGGCCTGGCATAACCTTCCCGTCGCCAGCGGTGACCCCGGCCCGTTCACTGTGCCGCTGCCCAGGAGCTACGAGGCCGTGCTCGGTCGCGAACGGGTGATGATGTTCACCGACCAGCATACCCAGACCCTGGCGCCGCTGCCCGAGTTGACCCAGGGGGTGTTCTGGAACTCGCTGGTCTGCATCCCGCTGGTAGACGACAAGCGGGTGATGGGCGCGGTTTGCCTCACCTTTGCCGAGATCCGCGGGTTAAGGGAAGACGAGCAGCGTGTGCTCATGGCCTTCGCGCGCCAGGCCGCCACGGTGATCGCCAACGCGCGCCTCTTCCGCCGGCTCCAGGAGTCGCAGGCCGAGTTGATCCAGTCGTCAAAACTGGCCGCGGTGGGAACGTTTGCCGCCGGTATCGCCCACGAGTTCAACAACCTCCTGGCGGGAATGCTCGGCTACGCGCAACTCGGCCTGGCCGCCGCTGATGAAGAGAGCAAGAATGAGTCGCTCAAGGTCGTGGTAGACACATGCAGGCGCGGCAAGAGCATCACCGGCAGCCTGCTGACCTTCGCCCGCCGGCAGGAGCCGCGGCGCGAACTGGCCGATCTCTACGATGCGGTTGAAGGCACCCTTACCTTGATGGAGCTGGAGCTGCGCAAGCACCACGTCCAGGTGGTACGACAGCTCCAGCCGGTGCCGCCCACCATCTGCGACGCCGGGCAACTCGCCCAGGTCTTTCTCAATTTGCTTACCAATGCCCGCGACGCGATGAAGCCGAATGGCGGCACGCTGACGGTGCGCCTCGGCGGCGATGAGCGCGAGATCGTGCTGGAAGTGAGCGATACGGGGAGCGGCATCCCCGACAGCATTCGCGACAAGATCTTCGAGCCGTTCTTCACCACCAAGGGCGCGCTGGGCGGTAGCGCCACACCGGGCACCGGCCTGGGCCTCTCGGTCTCCTATGGTATCGTGAAGAGCCACGGCGGCACGTTCGAGGTGGAGAGCGAGCCGGGCAAGGGCACCACTATGCGAGTGCGCCTGCCGGTGGTGGCGACGCCCGAAGAGGCGGCGGCCCTGGTGGAAAGCGAACGCGAGCCGGCGGAGTTGCCGGGCCTGCGCCTGCTGCTGGCCGAAGATGACCCGCAGGTCGGGCGCTCGCTACGGAAGTTGCTCGAGCAGATCGGCCACACGGTTACGCTCTGCCCCGATGGGCAGACGGCTCTCGACGCTTACCGGGCCGGCGACTTCGATGTGGTGTTGACCGATCTGGCCATGCCGGGTATGGGCGGGCTGGATCTGCTTCGCGAGCTGCGCGCCGTTGACCCCGACGCGCGCGTGGTGGTGCTCACCGGCCAGACGACCGGCAGCCAGATTGATGAAGCCCGTCGGCTGGGCGCCGTGGAGATCCTGCGTAAGCCCTTTGAGCTTGAAGAGGTTCTGCGGGCCATTCGCAGCGCCGTTCTGCGCCGACAGCCGGTGGCGCGTTAGGCGCGCCCCCGTTCGGCCTTTCCTCATCCCCCAACTGCTGGTGCGGGCGCTTGCCTCCCCGGGGAGGGGAAACCCGGTTTCCCCGACGTTCATATCAACTCCGGCATCTCCACCGGATCTTCGCGTGGTTCGCAGACCCCGCAAAACACGGCCCGCGCCGTAACGATTGCCCGATGCCCGCCCTTCTGACTGCGGTAGATCGCCACGATATGCGGCATCTCACGGGCGTGCTCGCGGCACACCGCCCGCCCGCAGAAGACGCAGACCCCGTGGGCCGGTCGCTCGCAATGCCAGCAGTTCATTCGTGATACCTCATGCCATTTCGGAGACGCAGCAGCGCTGCGTCTCTACGCCCGGACCTTCCCCTCAGGGAGAGGCGTGGGGAAACCCGGTTTCCCCACATCACCGCAGGCCATAGCTTCTTTCGGCTGACACCTCGACCACACCGGCCACAGCGGGCGGCGCGCCCATAAACCGGCTGCGCTCATCGGTGGCGTAGGCCTCAGGGTGGGCCGGGTCGTACCACCCCACGCGCCAGGTATAGCTACCCGCCGGCAGATCGGCGGGCAACTCGATCTCGAACTGTTCACGGATGATCGCCCCCACGGGCCACTCCGCAGTGGGCAGCAGCGCGAAGGTAGGCAGGTGCACAATGCGCCCCTCCACCCCGTCGAGGGTGCTGACGGGGATCAGGCTGCGGTCGGCGGGGAGCGGCGCCGTTGCCGTCCAGGCGAAGCTCGCCTGGTAGCGCCTGTCGCCCAGCGGCTCCACCGCGACGCCCAGCAGCCGGATCGGGCCGAAGTAGGCCGTCTGCTCCGGAAGGTCGTGTGCCGGAACCACGGTCACCTCCTGCGCCAGGCGGGCGCTCGCGGCGGCGTTGCGCTCGAAGCGCAGCAGCCCGTCATAGGCGGCAGTGAGGCTGAAAGCCGGATCGCGCAGCAGCAGGGCAATCTCACGGCGCTCGTAGGCCGCGCCGCCCAGCACCATCTCGCCCTCGGCGACGCGCCAGTCGAACAGCGCATCGGCGAGCACGTAGTCAACCTGTGGCAGCAGGGCGGGCAGACGCTCGCCACCCGGATCATCGGGGTAGCGCACCACGTAGAGCGTGTCGCGATCGGCCAGGCGCGGCGCCAGAAACATCGAGGCGGCAATGGGGGCCTGGGGAGGCGGCGCGTGTGCGGCCAGGAAGCGGTCCTTGAGCCGGTCGCGGCTAGTCAACCCATAGGCCGACGGGTCAAGCCCTCGCCCCGGCACTCCCATCCAGAAGGTCGGGTTGAGGGGCTGATCCACCAGCAGAGTGGTGGTCAGACCCACAATCACCGTGGTAAAGACCAGATCGGCGCGCCAGCGGCGCGGCGTTGCGCCGGGAGGAGCCGCGACTGCCGCGCTACGGAGGCGGGCCGCGCCCTCGATGACAGCCATGACAATGAAGGGGACCGCCAGGGCATAATGATGATAGACGTATTGATAGCCCTCGCCCGGCGCGGTACTGATCAACACGGCGCCGATGAGCGGCGCGGCCATAAGCAACCAGCGCCAGCCGCGCCAGGCCAGGAACAGCGCAGGGCCGACGACGACCAGGCCGTTGAGCAGGCGCGGCCCCAGCGTTGCGCTCAGGGTGTCGAGCGCGCCGAAGTAGTGATTCAGATAATCGTTGGCCACATGGACGCCGCCGGCAGCCGCGAAGCGCGGACGGAGACCGACAAAGATAAGCGTACCGTAGATACCGGCAACAGCTAACGTGATCAGACCAGCCCGGCGTTGCCCGCCCCAGAGCGCCAGATACGCTCCCAACCCGGCCACCGCCACGGCCACATACACCTTGCACAGCAGGCTTAGCCCCACCCACAGCGCGGCGGCGCGGAAGTCGCGGCGATCAAACGCATCAATCGCCCAGAGCAAAAGCGGCATGGCCAGCGTGTCGCCGTGAAAGTCGAACAGCGCCGCGGTAAGCGCCACCGGGTAGAGCAGGTAGATCAGCGCCGCGCAGCGCGCAGCAAGCACACTGTCGAGATGACGCAGGGCCAGGCGATACGCCGGAATGGCCCCCGTCACCGCCAGCAACGTCTGGCCGAGCAGCAACCCGCGCGGGTCGGGCCACAGAGCCACCAGGGGGACAAAAGCGTAGTAGATAAGCTCGACGTGACCGGCCAGGCGCGAAACGTTGCCGCGGGCCGAGGTCAGCATCAGCGGCTCGCCGCGCAGCACCGACGCAATCGCCTGATACATTGAGCCAAGGTCGAGGAGACCGGTGTTGTAGCCGGCATAGCTCAATAGACTCACCCCCCCCACGACAACGCCATAGGCGGCCATTGCCATCCAGAGGAGCGGGTCACGGGGCAGGCTGGAGATGCGGGACGGTTGCTGCATTGGAAGCTATGCTCCTGAGGTGAAAATAGCCCGCCCGCGGGAGGGTGTGGGAGAGCGCAGCCCTCCCAGGAACAATACTATGTTCATTCTGGCGTTGTGCGCTCCGCGCATGGGGCCTAATACCAACTGGAATTGACGACCTGGCATGCTCTAGCATCACCTCCACAGCCCGACAGCCCCCACACGGGGCTTTGTGGCGCTGTGGAGCTGGAGCGTTGCGGGATCTGAACCAA
>FWPV01004107.1_pt1 | contig 31607 bp, 34 predicted proteins | sample 2228371 | NCBI WGS metagenome assembly FWPV01 (sample SAMEA103939776, study PRJEB20133) | metagenome
TCAGAGTTTAGGCCCAGAGTTTCAAACCATTAGCCATTCCGGAAAAAGCATCCGCTTCCAATCCAAAAGGATACTATTCATCTTCAGGCTTGAATCCCTGAATTTTTTGTTAGGAAGGTTATTTACTTGGATAAGGAGTAAGGGATGTTAGCGAGAGATTGGCAGAATAAATGAACAAGTACTATAAAGGTGGATGAAGTGTTGCTTGTCATGGGATTTGACCCCCTATCTGCAAATAAAATTGACCCCCTCAATGTTTTTTTTCTCAAGTTTGCTCTTAAGCCTGTAACTGGATCCATTGATAAAGAAACTCTTTGCGTGGTCAACCAATCGATCGATGATCGCTGCAACCACTACATTCCCCTGAAAGATCTGCCCCCAGTCCTCAAAATTGTAATTGCTGGTCAAGATAATAGAACCTCTCTCGTATCGAACAGAAACCAGCTGAAACAGGAGATTTGCCTGTTCTTTGGTAATCGGTATATACCCAGCTCGTCAATTTATGTTGAACTCAACATAAATTGACTAACTCGGTAAAGAGCCTGGCATAGCACTTTTTTCCAAGGATTAGAAGAAACCCTACCAACAATTTATCATAGTTCCCTTTCACCTTTCCAATAAAATCAGAATAGAGCTAAAATTTTTACTGAAATATCAATGAATTATAACAAGACGGTAAGATAACGCCCTTTTCTTCAGATTCTTTGGGTCTTATTCCTGCCAGAAAACAGCCCCCTGGGAAAAAACTAATTTTCTCTAACCGGTCACCATCGTTAACAGTAATACTATATATAGAGACTATGATGAAGCTTGGCTCCAAAAACTACAGAGGGAAATTGGGAAGGTCAAGGAGGAGGTCAATAAATTGGAGAAGTTTTTAACAGTCCTTGATGTGGCCTCACTCTTAAGCGTCAAGCCATCCACTGTCTACCAGTGGGCAAGTTCAGGAGAAATCCCTCATTACAGACTTGGAAGGATACTGAGGTTCAAAATGAAGGACCTTGAGGCATGGATCGAAGGCCACAGGAGGGAAAAGACGATAGGTGAACAGAGAAAGGCCAGGGAAATCTTAAGGTTGCTAGGGGGAAAGACTCACGAGATCGACTCCATCATCAAAAAGAGTATTGCAGAGGTGAGGGGAAATCAGTATACTTCTTTCCATCGGGAAACCAGACCAACCAAGGGCCTCGGAAAGGAGGTTGAAGATGGGACTTTATCGTAGAGGCAAGGTCTGGTGGATGTCGTTTGTCTACAGGGGAAGGCGTTATCGAAAATCCACGGAGACAGGAGACCGAAAGTTAGCGCAAAGAATTTATGACAAGGTAAAGGGTGAGATTGCCGTAGGGAAATGGTTTGAAAGGCTCCCTGGAGAAGAAAAGACCTTCAAGGAGATGGCTGAAAAATATCTAAACGAATATTCCATTAGGAACAAAGCCCCAACAACCCATATCCGTGATAAAAGTTTATTTGCCCATCTTATCAATTTTTTTGGTGAATTCACCCTTACTGAAATTACTCCAAATCTCATTTCAGATTACAAGACTAAGCGAAGGGAGGAGGGAGCAGCACCTAAAACCATTAACAATGAGCTTAGCCTAATGAATCATGCATTTAACTTGGCAATTAAAGAATGGGAATGGATTAAAGAGAACCCGGTCAGCAAAGTTTCTAAGGAAAAGTTTAAAAATTTGATTGAACGATGGTTGACTTATGAAGAAGAAGAGAGGCTCTTAAGTGTCTCTCCAAAATGGCTTCAAGAGATTCTTATTTTGGGAATCGAAACAGGTCTCCGTCAAAGCGAACTCCTCAATCTCCAATGGTCTCAGGTGGACCTTTTTAAAAAGACTATTACCATTTGGGAACAAAAAAACAAAAACAAAGATACCCTTCCCTTAAATGAGAGGGCGTTAGAGATGCTGAAAGCAAAAGCTAAGGTGAGGCACATCAAAACTAATTATGTTTTTTATAATGAAAATGGCAATAGGATTGATGCCAGAAACCTTCTCAGGGCATTCTATTCTGCTACAAAAAAATCAGGGCTTCAAGGCCTTAGATGGCATGATGCAACCCGCCACACATTTGCCACAAGACTTGTCCAGGGAGGGGTAGATATTTACACAGTTCAAAAACTTGGAAGATGGAAGACTATTTCGATGGTCCAAAGGTATGCCCATCATTACCCTGAAAGTCTAAGGCCTGGCATTGAGGTATTGGACAGGATGAGGAGAGAATCTGTCACAAATCAGTCACAATTCCAAAAAGAAGGGGTTAACCAAAGTGGCTAACCCCTTGAAAACATTGGTAGCGGGGGGTAGATTTGAACTACCGACCTTCGGGTTATGAGCCCGACGAGCTACCGGACTGCTCCACCCCGCGATCTAACTATTTTTTAATTCATCTATAAGAATTTGTCAAGTTTTTCAAGGCGTTCCTTGACATCGGTTTCGGTCTTTCTTAGAATAACCCAAGATGAAGAAAACCACATTTCTTTACATTTTTAAAGAAATCCTTCCCATCTTCTTCCTCGGGCTGATGATTTTTACAATCCTCCTCCTGATGGATAAGATTCTAAAAATGATTGAATTGATTGTAAGCCGGGAAAGCAGTCTGAAAGATGTTCTTATGATCTTTCTGTTCATCTCTCCCTCCTTTCTCACCTTCACCATCCCCATTGCGGTCCTTCTGGGAACCCTCCTCGCTTTTGGAAGGCTTTCCGGGGATAGTGAAATTACTGCCTTTAAAGCCTCTGGCGTGAGTCTTTATCAACTCTTCCTCCCGGTTTTTATCTTCTCCCTTTTGGCCTGCCTTTTCACTGGCTTTCTTGTCTTTTATGGGCTTCCCTGGGGGAATCGGGGTTTTAAAGCCACCCTTTATTTGATTGCCCAATCAAAGACCAATGTTGAGATTAAGGAAAGGGTTTTTAATGACCTCTTCGAGGGTCTGGTGATCTACGTCGATCGGATTCCTCTTCAAGAAAAGAAGATGGAAGGAATTTTAATCTACGATGAGAGGGACAAGGGAAAACTCAATACGATTTTTGCTAAAGAGGGTTTTCTTGTCAACAGGCCCAAGCATCAGGAAATCATCTTAAGACTGATGAGTGGAGATATCCATCGTTTCGAGCCTAAGACCAACGTCTTCCAGAAGATTAAATTTGACACGTATGATTTAAAATTAGAGATGTCCAGGGCCCTTGCCTCTTTTGGGAAAAAACTCAAAGAATATGAAATGTCGATCGAGGATATCAAGGAAAAACTGGAGTTAATGAAGAAAAAAGGAGGAAACACGGCCCCCTTAGAGGTGGAAATCCATAAACGGTATGCCATTCCTTTTGCCTGCCTGGTCTTCGGTCTCATGGGAGTTCCTTTGGGGATTCAGCCCCGGCGTTCAGCTAAATCCTATGGGTTGATCTTCAGCATCCTCATCTTAATGGCCTATTATATCTGTTCCATTGCCTTTGAGATTTTTGCCGCTCAAAAAATCCTTCCACCCCTGGCTGCCGCCTGGGCCCCTAACCTCCTCTTTGGAGGTCTGGGAGTCTACCTCCTTGTCAAGACCGCCAATGAATCTCCATTCAAACCCATCTTGGTGCTAACTGGTCTGATTGATCTTCTTCAAAGAAGATGGAAGGGACTTTCGGGCAATGCCTAATCCTCACCGGATTATCACCCGATACGTGGTGGATGAATATTTCAAGATCTTCAGCCTGAGTTTAAGCAGTCTGATCCTGATCTACGTGGTCGTCCTCTTCTTTCAGAAGATGGATCTTTTCGTGAAGTATCACGCCCCCTTCTATCTCATCTTTGAATATCTCATCTACAAGATCCCTGAGGTAGTCTTTCAATGGACCCTCCCCTATGCGATTTTACTTTCCACTCTGCTGACGCTGGGTTCGTTCTCCAGACATAACGAAATCACGGCCTTGAAGGCCGGAGGGGTCAGCCTTTACCGGATAACATTCCCCTTGTTCTTTATCGCCCTCCTGGTTAGCCTTTTCTCCTTTTTCGGAAACGAATATCTCGTCCCTCTTACAAGCCAGAAGACCCGATATCTTCTTTCCGTCAAGGTGAGGAAGGAACCCCTGATCAGTTATTTTAAGAATTATAAGATCTGGTATCGAAGTGACCACCGGATCTTTAACGTTCAACTTCTTGATCCAGAGCAAAAAATACTGAAAGGGATAACCCTCTATGAATTCGATGATCAGTTCCGGTGCATCCGTCGAATCGATGCCAAGGAGGCAAGATGGGTCGAAGGGAAATGGCATTTTTATCAAGGGGCCTTAAGAGATTTTGATGAAAGCGGGTCTGTTCAGATGACCTCTTTCCAAGAGATGGAATTTCCCCTCAAAGAGGATTGGGCCTCCTTCCAGAAGGCTGAAAAGAAATCAGAAGAGATGGGCTATTCGGAGCTTCGAACCTATATCCAAAAGATTCAATCCGCGGGGTATGACGCCACGCGTTATCGGGTCGACCTTTATTCAAAACTCTCCTATCCTCTGCTCAATCTCATCATGATTTTGGTAGGCATCCCCTTTGCACTCAAGTCAGGTCGCTCTGGAGGAATGGCTTTGAGCATAGGGATCAGTGTGATGATCGGTTTTGCTTATGGGATCACCTATTATATCTTCCTCTCTTTCGGAAGGTCAGGAATCCTGCCCCCCCTACTCTCCTCATGGACCCCAACCCTCCTGTTCGGATTGATCGGTGTCTTTACCCTAATGAGTGTCAGACAATAACCTCCCTCTCTCAAAATCCAAAACACGAAACCTATAATAAATTGAGGAATTGCGAATTTAAAGATTATGGATTGGCGAGCATATTGAAGAAGGCATTAAGTCTTCCGAAAAGATCCGCGACAAAAAGAATTCCAATGGTGATGAGAAAAAGGCCACTGATGAGGGTGATGACCTTCATATATCGCTTGAGCCTCTCGAAGGCAAACAGGAAGGAGTTAAAGGCAATGGAGGTGAGAAGAAAGGGGACCCCTAACCCCATAGAATAAATGGCCAGAAGGAAGACTCCCGTTGAGAAGTTCTGCTGGGTACTCGCATAGATGAGGATCGTGGAAAGGATGGGTCCCACACACGGGGTCCAGCCTGCAGCAAAAACGACCCCTACCAGAAAGGATCCAAAATAGCCAAGAGGCTTCTTTTTTAACTCCACTCGTTTCTCCATCTGGAGAAAAGGAATATTGAAGACCCCGATAAAGTGAAGGCCAAGAAGGATGATCAAAACCCCTCCTCCCCTCATCAGCCAGAGTTGATATTGAACCACCAATTGTCCGAGGTAGGAGGCCGAAGCCCCCATCAGGATGAAGACCACAGAGAACCCCAAAATAAAAAGAAGGGAGTGGGATACAGTGATCCATCTCAACCTGGACCTGGAATGGGTCTCCGTAAGCTCTTTAAATGAAACCCCTGTAATGTACGTGAGGTAAGAAGGGATTATTGGGAGGACACAGGGGGAGAGAAAGGAAAGAATCCCTGCAAAAAAAGCAATTAACGTTGAAACTTCTTGAGAGGGACCCACTAAATTATTTATAAAACAATTTGACTTAAAATGGAACAATTAAAATTTTTAAAGGCATTGACAATCAGTTTGTTTAGATGATAATGATTATGAAGAATCTACAAAAGGGAGGGAATCGATGGCCATCTTGGAAATTAGTGTGGTTCCTATTGGAACGGCAAGCACCAGTCTGAGTTCCTATGTGGCGGATTGTGTCCGCTTATTAAAAGACCAAAACATCAAATATGAATTGACCTCCATGGGAACAAACATGGAAGGAGATTTGAGAAAACTCATCCGGATAGCCATGAGGATGCATCAGGTTCCATTTAAAAGAGGGGTGAGCCGTGTCCTCACCACCATCAAGATTGATGACCGCCGGGATAAGAAAGGCACCCTCATCGGAAAGAAAGAAGCGGTTCATAGAAAACTCTTAAAAAGGAGGGAAAGATGAAGATCAAATGGTATGGCCATGCAGCATTCTTGATCACCTCGAACCAAGGGGTGAAGATTATTACAGACCCATATGAATCCGGGGCCTATGGAGGGGCGCTTTCCTATGCGCAGATCAAGGACCAGGCGGATATCGTTCTGACCAGCCACGATCATGCGGATCATAACGCTACCAAAAGTCTCCCTGGCTCACCTAAGGTGATCAAAGGGAAGGGAACCCAAACGGTGAAGGATATCCCCTTTAAAGGGATTGCCACTTATCATGACCCCTCCAAGGGCAGTGAACGAGGAGCCAATACCATTTTCACCTTTACGGTTGATGGAATTCAGGTCTGCCACTTAGGAGATTTAGGTCATCTTTTGAGTGAAAAGGAAGTGACTGAAGTCGGACCGGTCGATATTCTTCTCATCCCTGTAGGTGGATATTATACCATCGATCCAAAAGAGGCAAGCCAAGTGGCGGATCAGATTAAGCCAAAAGTCCTCATCCCGATGCATTTTAAAACAGAGAAATGCGGGTTCCCCATCGCCCCCGTGGAGGATTTTTTAAAGGGAAAGATCCATGTGAAAAGACCCAAGGCCAGCGAAATCTCTTTTGAGAAGGAGCAGCTCCCTCAGGAGATGGAGATCATCGTCCTGGAGCACGCCCTATGATCTTCCATGGCAAAGTGAACCCGATCGATTAAATGAGAGCGTTTATCCTGAATCCCGATGGATAAGTACTGTCTGAATCGCCTGCTCACAGCAGAAGAGATCGCATCGATCGTAAAAAGACTTGCGGACCAAATTTCCAGGGATTATGAAGGAAAAGAATTGGTCTTGATCTGTATCCTCAAAGGAGCCTTTATGTTCCTTTCGGATTTGATCCGCGCTCTTAGGATTCCTGTCCAGATCGATTTTGTCCGACTGGCCAGTTATGGGGCTGGGATGAAATCCTCCGGGGTAATCACGCTGACCAAAGGAATCGAAATCCCCATTGAGGGAAAAGAGGTTCTCATCGTTGAGGATATCATCGATAGCGGTCTAACGGTTAACTATCTCAAAGACCAACTCTCGCTTCTCAACCCCCGCTCGGTAAAGGTCTGTGCCCTTCTTGACAAAAAGGCTCGAAGGGAAGTGGAAGTAAATATCGAATACCTGGGAAGGGAGATCCAGGACGTCTTTGTCGTGGGATATGGCATTGACTTCAACGAAGCCTATCGCCATCTACCAGAAATCTATTATGTCACACCGGTTAACCATGAAGAGAGATAAAGGATGGAAATGGATTCTTCCCCTCCTTTTTCTCCTTCTTTCCCCAACCCTTCTTCTGGCCCAATCTTTCTCCCTACCTGATGATGCCTCTCTTTTTAGAGAGGGTGAAATCCTCCTCTCTAAAGGCGATGCAGAAAAAGCCCTCTGGCGGTTCAAACGATTGACGACCGAATTTCCTAAAAGCCCTCTTTTAAACGAAGCCAAATTCAGGATGGGAATCTGCTATACCCATCTTAAAAGAAACCAAGAGGCCATTCGAGTTTTGACTGAACTTCTCCCAACCTTCCTATCCCCAACGAGAATGATGAAGGTCTTTACCCTCTTAGGAGATAACCATCTCGAAATAGGAAATCTTCAACTTGCCCTTCACTGGTATGGGAAGGGAATTCTGGTCCAAGGACAGCCCAATGAGGAGCTCAAAAAGAAAGTTCGCTCCATCCTCGATGGGGTCGAATCGATAGAAGAATTATCCAAAATGGAGTCCTCCTATCGAGGGGCTTATGCAGGGGGGTATGCTAAATTGAGAAGGGCCCAACTCCTCCGAAAAGAAGGAAAGGAGTCTTTGGCAAAGAGGCTTCTGTTTGAAATTCAAAAAGAGTATCCTGGAGCAGATTATCTCACCTTGGTGAAAGAGGTCCTTGGTTCCATCTCCATTCAATCGAAGTATACGGTGGGCGTCCTCCTTCCTCTAAGCGGACCCTATCAACGCTTCGGCCAAAAGGTTCTCCAAGCCATTCAAATGGCAGTAAACGGCCTTTTAAATCAAGAGGGCCAACCTCTGATCTCCCTTTCCGTCCATGACTCCAAAGAAGACCCCCTGGAGACGGAAAAGGCGATCGAGGAGTTGGCCACCAAGGAAAAAGCCATTGCGATTATTGGTCCCATCCTCAGCCTTCATGTCGAGAGAGCAGCCAAGAGGGCCCAACAGTTGAAGATCCCCCTGCTCACCCTCTCCCCAAAAGATTCCATTTCTGAAAAGGGAGAATTTATCTTTCAAATCTCCTTCACCCCATCGGATCAGGTCACTGCCCTTCTGGATTACACCTTTAACGAATTAGGGCTCCATACCTATGCGGTCTTTTACCCCTACTCTCCCTATGGGCTCCATTTTAAAAACCTCTTTGCTCAAGAGGTGAGGCTTCGGGGAGGAAAGATAATAGGCATGGTGGCTTACCAAGAGAACCAAACCGATTTTAGTCAGGAGATCAAAACCTTTTTCAAGTTAGAACCCCTCCCAACCCATGAGTCCAAGGGGAAAAAAATTGAGGAATTTCATGCGACGATGAGGGTAGATGGCGTCTTCATTCCCGATACTCATGAACGGGTTGGAACGGTTCTCTCCCAAATGGCCTATTATGACCTAAAGGGAGTCACTTTTTTAGGGATCAATTCATGGAATGGCCCTGGTTTGATTTCGCTTGGTGGGAAAGGGGCTGAAGGATCCATCTTTGTAGATGGATTTTTTAAAAAGAACCCATCCCCCATTGTTTCAACCTTTATCCAGGAGTTTAAAAAGGCTTACCAAAGGGAACCTGAAACCCTGGAAGCCCTTGGCTATGATGCGATGAGATTCTTAATAGAGGTTCTTCAAGCCAAAACCATTTCCTCACCTTCTCAATTAAAAGAAGAGATGTGTCGGATTCAGAATTTTAAAGGGGTGACTGGGTTGAAAGGGTTTGGTGAAGATGGGAGACCAATTCGAACTCTCCATATTCTTAAAGTGAATAGGGGGCAAATAGAAGAGATATTACCTTAAAGAGTTTAGAGTTATTTCTCCATAATCCTAACTTATATCTTCTTTCCTCATTCTTGAATGATGAAGTCACTCCATCCCTGGAAGGTCAGTGTAGAAGAGGCGATTGAGATTCAGAAAACCCTAAGGGATCAAGTAATCCTTAAAAGAACTTTCTCCAAATTAGAAACCATTGCCGGAGGAGATGTCGCCTATTCAAAAACCAATGATCTTCTCTTTGGAGCCTTAGTGGTCCTCTCCTACCCTGAGATGGAACTCCTGGAGGTTGCCACTGCCCGGGGGAGGAGTTCATTTCCTTATATCCCAGGACTTTTCAGTTTCCGAGAAGGCCCGGTCCTTATCAAAGCCTTTCAGAAGTTGAGAGTTAAACCCGACCTGCTGATCCTCGAAGGGCATGGCATTGCCCATCCAAGGAGGTTGGGAATGGCCTCCCACCTTGGACTCTGGTTAGACCTGCCTACGATTGGGTGTGCCAAGACCCCGCTTTTGAAAGAATTCGAATTCCCTGCCCCCTCAAAAGGAAGTTTTAAATGGGTTTACTTATGGGAAGAAAAAGTGGGTGCAGTGCTTAGAACCCGGCAGGGAGTAAAGCCCATTTATGTTTCTCCGGGCCACCGAATCGATCTGGGAAATAGTATCCGAATCGTTCTTTCAACCTGCCAGGGGTATCGAATCCCCGAACCCCTCCGAAAAGCCCACCATCTCGCTCAATCCCATCGCTCAATTTAATGGAAGTATTTTTAGGTTTTATTATCCTCTATTTTTCAGTCTATTGATTTGACAGAGCCATTGAAATCCATTAACATTTTGTGAAAAGGATGGCATTTTTAAGGGAAAACTCGCAAAGGATTTTTGGGCCAATCTTTCAGGATGGAGTGAAATCTCTGATATAAAGGGAAAAACCACAAATCATAAAATTTTCAGACTTCAGCCAAGAAATTCTATTTTCTTTTCCACATGGAGGAAATCGGTTATGACTGAGAAGATGGTCGGGGTGATCGGTGGATCAGGCCTTTATGAGATGGAAGGACTTGAGGATGTGCAGACCGTCTCTGTGACCACTCCTTTCGGAAACCCCTCCGATGAATTTATCATCGGCCGTTTGGAGGGGGTAAAGATTGCCTTTCTCCCAAGACATGGAAGGGGACATCGGATCCAGCCCTCCTCCCTCAATTTCAGGGCCAACATTTATGCGATGAAAAAGTTGGGAGTGGAGTGGATCATCGGGGTCAGTGCAGTGGGCTCCATGAAAGAGTCAATCCATCCAGGGGATATGATCATCCCTCATCAGTTTATCGATCGGACAGCAGGACGTCCCAATACCTTCTTTAGCGATGGGGTGGTCTGTCATATCAGTTTTGCGGATCCAGTCTGCCCATCCCTTAGCCAGATTCTTATCAAAGCAGGAGAGGAGGTTGGGGCTAAGGTTCATAGGGAGGGGATCTACCTGTGTATTGAAGGGCCACAATTTTCAACCAGGGCGGAATCAAAACTCTATCGAACCTGGGGGGTGGATGTGATTGGGATGACCAATCTTCCAGAGGCAAAACTTGCTCGTGAAGCAGAAATCTGTTATGCCACCATAGCCTTTGCTACGGATTATGATTGCTGGCACGAAGAGGCCGAGGATGTTTCCATCGGAGAGGTTCTCCGAATCCTTGCCCAGAGCTCTAAAACTGCAAAGGCAGCCATCCGAATTGCAATCAAACACCTCCCTGAAAAAAGAACGTGCCTCTGTGCCAATGCCTTAAAATATGCATTGATCACCAATAAAAAGTTAATCCCTGAGAAGACCAAAAAAGACCTGGAGCCGATCATCGGGAAGTATCTGTAAGGCATCAATTACGGGCGATGAGATTTATCGCAGATCAGATGTTAGGGAAACTGGCCAAAAAATTAAGAATGTTGGGATATGATACTCTCTACTATCAGGGAAGAGATCCTTACCAAATCTTTCGATTGGCTCGCCAAGAAGGCCGGATGATCCTCACCCGGAACACGAAATTTATTCCCAAAAGACCTGAGGATCAGATCCTCAAAATAAAGAGCGATCATCCCTTGCTACAGTTAAAAGAGTTGATCCAGAAAGGGTATGTTTCCTTAGAGGGAGAAAGCCCATTTTCTCGATGTCTGATCTGCAATACGGTGCTTGGAGAGATTCCAAGGGAGGAGGCGGAGGGAAAGGTTCCAGATTTTATCTTCTCCCAACAGAAGGATTTCTATCAGTGTTCGCAATGTCAGAGAATTTACTGGCAGGGATCCCACCTCAAGAACATGGCTAAGGGGTTGGAGGAATTAAGAAAGAATGATCAATTGCAAAGAGGATAGGGGAGAAACCCTTCACCCGGCGTTTTGCCCTTTTCGATTTATTTAAAGATGCGGATCATCCAAGGAACATTAAAAGGAAGAAGGCTTGCCACTCCTAAGGGGTCTCAAACCCGTCCCACCTCTGATCGGATCAAGGAGTCCATCTTCGATATCCTCGGGAGTGAGATCGAGGGGAAATCCGTTCTGGATCTCTACGCTGGAACAGGAAATTTAGGAATTGAAGCCTTGAGTCGGGGGGCGAAGAAAATCGTATTTGTAGAAAAGGGGAGACAAGCGCTCCAACTCATTACGAAAAATCTCTCCCGATGTGGGATGACCGGATGGGCGGAAATCCTTCCTAAGGATGTCCTCCGGGCGGTCGGAATCCTCAAGCGGAGGGGGGAATGTTTTGACCTGATCTTTATCGATCCCCCTTATGAAAGGGGATTGGTCCAAAAGACTCTACTGAAATTGAAATCCCAGATGATCTACCATGAGGATTCGATCTTGGTTATCCAGCACGATCGGCGAGAGCCTCTCGCTGAGAGCCTCAACGAATTTATACTCGTTCACCAAAGAAAGATTGGAGATACCTTGCTCTCATTTTTATCGCTTCGGAAGCAATCTCCACCCAAGGAGGAATGAAAGGAGAGAAGAATCTATGGAGAAAGTCGCCATCTACCCGGGGTCCTTTGACCCCTTGACCTATGGTCACATCGATATCGTTGAGAGGGCCCTTGAGATTTTTGATAAGGTAATCTTAGCCATTGCGATTAACGCAGAAAAACGTCCTCTCTTCTCGGTTCGCGAAAGATTAGAGATGGCCAAGGCGATCTTCAAAGATATGCCCAATGTCATTGTGGATAGCTTCAAAGGGCTTCTGGTCGATTATGTGGCCAAGACCAATGCCAAGGCCCTTCTCAGAGGACTTCGGGCCACCTCCGACTTCGAATATGAATTTCATATGGCCTCCATGAACCGAAGTCTGAATCCACACCTGGATACGCTTTTTATGATGACCAGTAAAGACTACTTCTTCGTTTCGTCACGGACGATCAAGGAGGTCGCCAGGCTGGGGGGAGCAGTGGAAGGTTTGGTTCCAGACCTTGTGGCCCAGCGATTGAAGAAAAAGTTTAAAATTCCCATCGGCAAAAAAGACCAGATTGGCTGGGAAGTTTAACCCCTGAACTGAAGGAATATGAAACGGTTGATTCTTTGTGATTTCGATGGCACGATCAGCCTCGAGGATATCACCTATCTTCTGGTTAGGCATTTCTGTAAAGGACACTGGGAGTCGATTGCCCAAGAGTTTACGGCCGGAAAGATTACCTCCCAGGAGGCCTATCACCGAATCGCGGAGATGTTGAAGGGTGAGGAGAGAGAGGTTCGACAATTTTTACGTCATCATGGTAAGATTGATCCTACGTTTTCAACCTTCTATCAATATTGCCGCCAAAAAGGAATAGATCTCAAAATTCTAAGCGATGGCCTCGACTTCTACATCAAGACAATCTTAGAGGCCCACCAACTTTCAGAAATTCCTTTCTATGCTAATGAATGCCACTTCCTTAAGGACGGAAAGATCAAGATCTCCTTTTTACACGCCAATGAAGAATGTGGCCTCTGTGGAACTTGCAAGAAGAGGCTGGTCCAAATTCTCCGAAAGGATTACGATCTCATTCTTTTTGTTGGAAATGGATTCTCAGACCGATGTGCAGCGAAAGAGGCGGATTGGGTTTTTGCCAAGGGCTCTCTCTACCGATTTTGTATTGAAAAGGATATCTCCTGTTCCTTCTTTAAAGACTTTGGGGAGATCCTTCACGATTTTAAAAAACGTCTCCGGGGAATCATCTTCGATCTGGACGGGACATTGATCGAGGCCTATGAAGCCATCTACCTTGGCCTCCAAGAAGCTTTCCGACATTTTAAAAGAGAGAGCTTTCCCTTTGAAGATCTTAAAAACTATTTGAAACCTGATTTAGAATCCACCCTCCGTCAGTTCTTCTCTCCTGAGGAGGCCATGGAGGGAATCCCTATCATGAGAAAGAGGTATGAAGAGGTCTACCTCGATAAAACTCGATTTTTGGATGGGGCCAAAGAGGTCCTGGATTCTCTTTTCTCTAAGGGAATCCTCTTAGGAGTTGCCTCTAATAAATTGGGGAGGTTCTCAAGAGGGGCACTTGCCCATTTAGGGGTCTCGCACTATTTTAAATCGATCGTGGGCGCTGGAGATGTCCCAAGGAATAAACCCTTTCCAGATATGATTGAGGCCGTCTTAAGGGAGATGGAACTTCTGCCCGAAGAGGCAGTCTTTGTGGGAGATACCCTTACCGATATCGAGACTGGGAAACAGGCAGGGATTGATGTCTTTGCCCTGCCCACTGGATTTCATTCAAAAATAGAACTTTCAAAAGGAAAACCCAAAAGGATATTGAATAGCCTCAAAGACCTTCTCCAGGAAATCAACCCTCTTTCTTCTCTTCATCCTCCTGTCTCTTAATAAAGGCTTGGAGGTAGACCACCTTCTCCTCTTTCGATCTCTCCTCTTTTTCAGAGGGAGAAGGGGTGGGGTCAACGCCTCGATAGGCCTCTTCAAGTTTTTCGATGATTTCTTGGAGTTTTGGATCTTCTCTAACCAGGGAGTTGACCTGTTGGTCGAAATAATCGCTTGCCTTTTCGATCTCGGTGAGATCCATCTCAATCTTGGTCAATCTCACCAAATGCCTGAGTACTGATCGAACCACCTTCACATTTTTGGTCTGGAGATATTGAGGGGCATGCCCCCAGAGGCTCACTGCCCTCAACCCCCTCCTCTTCGAAGCCTCCAGAATAAACGTGTGGATGCTGATCGGCCCCACGTATTCCGTCAATCCCAACCCGGCCGAAATCACCCTCTCTCTCAAATCCTCATGGTTAAAAAGGGCACTCACCAGAGGAGGTTGAGTATGTGGGATGTAATCATAGGTTCCTCCAAGGGTAATGATTTGTGAAACACCGAACTCTTCTGCCAGATCGAGGAGAAGCTGAACAAATCGCGTCCAACGGAGATGGGGCTCGATTCCCTGAAAGAGAATTAGGTCATTGGAATGGGAAGCCTTTGTATAGTAGAAATGATTCCCTGGAAATTTTAACTCAACCAATCGACCCTCTTTGATGATTCCCACAGGCCTTAAGGAAGTGAATTGATAAAAATTTTCGAGGGGAATGGAGGCAAAGGGTCTCCCATTCAAGTGTTCAATCAGATACCCAAGAGCGGTGGAAGAAACCTCTGCTGCATTGGGCCATCCTTCAAAGCCAATAATCATGTAGGGTTGATGAAGTCTGGGTTTTTCTGAGAAAAGAATTTCGTCCATCGATAAACCCCTTAACAATCATAATCCACATTTTTATTTCCTGTCAACCTGGCTAAAAACCAGCAGAAAGGGAGAAACCGCTTTCCATGGGGCTCACACATTTGAAGTCGTTCAAAGAGGCCTCCCCACCAACCTTTCATAGGCCTCAAGATATTTCTCCCGAGTCTTTTGAATCACCTCCTCAGGCAGTTCCGGAGCAGGAGGCGTCTTATTCCATCCCAGAGAAAGGAGGTAATCCCTCAAGAATTGTTTATCAAAACTCTTTTGAGGGCCACCCGGTCGGTATTCGTCCTTGGGCCAGAACCTCGATGAATCAGGCGTCAGCAGTTCATCGATCAGAAGGAGGGTCCCCTCTTTGATCCCAAACTCCATTTTGGTATCCGCAATGAGAATTCCTCTGGCCTCTGCAAATTCCCTTGCCTTCTCATAAATGGCGATGGACAAGGTTTTCAACCTCTCGGCCAGGTCTCTGCCAACCATCTCCTCCACTCTCTCAAAGGGGATATTTTCATCATGGAGCCCTGCCTCGGCTTTGGTGGCAGGGGTAAAAATAGGCCTTTCTAATTTCGAGGATTCTTCCAATCCTTTGGGAAGAGGAATTCCGCAAACCTCGCCGTTTCGCTGATATTCCTCCCAACCCGAACCCGAAAGATAACCCCTCACCACACACTCCACAGGAATGACCTCTGCTTTGGTCACCAGCATGGATCGATCTCTCAACATCTCCTGATAAGGCTGACATACCTCAGGATAATCCTCACTCTCGGTCGAGATGAGGTGGTTTGGAACGATCTCTTTGGTCAAATCGAACCAGAACTTTGAGAGTTGGGTAAGAATCCTTCCCTTGTCAGGGATCGGGTTTGGCATCACCACATCAAAAGCCGAGATACGGTCGGTCGCTACGATAAGGAGCTGATCTCCAAGGTCATAGATATCCCTAACCTTCCCCCTCCCTTTTAATTTGAGAGTCTTAAATTCCGTGATCGAAACGACATTTGGATTCATACGTCCCTCCATTGAAATGGAAGATGGGTTTTCTAATTCCTCCTATCCATTCTAAACCCATCACCCCAAACTCATTTTACTTCCAATGTTCTCATTCGATTGATTGCTCCGGCCAACTCATAGAGACGAGGCAGGGCCAGATTGCCTACCTTATAAGGAAGGAGGATATCAAATCCTCTTCCCTCAACATCCTCCATGACCCGACTCAACCCTTCTCTCAGGTTCCTTGTCTTCTCCAAATACTGTTCACTGTAATAATGGATCATGAACCCAATCGTCCTTGTTTGAGCAGGGTCAACCAATTGTTCCAGACAGGAAAGATCAATAGTGGTTGAACCATAGAGGAGGGTCCTTAGCCCTTTGGCCTCAATTTTAACCTCCCTCCTTCCTCGGCTGGCATCAAAACTTTGAGCAAGAGGCTGTCGCTCCGTGATCGGACCAAAGTGGTCTCCTCCTTCATTGAGTCGTCTACTCGAATGCCTGAGAGCAATCTCCTTTGCCTTCCCCGTGACCCAACGCGGTTGGTAATGGTCCATCATCAACACGGTATCCGCCACATCGAAATAGTCTCCAGATCCTCCCATCACCAGAATCGTCGAAACCCCATAATCTTTATAAAGCAGCCTTACCTTATCCACAAAAGGGGTGATCGGTTCCTTATCTTTGCTCACCAATTCCTGCATCCGTTCATCCCTGATCATGAAGTTGGTCGCAGAGGTATCCTCATCGATGAGAAGGAGTCTTGAACCCATCTCCAGGGCTTCCATGATATTGGAGGCCTGAGAAGTAGAACCACTGGCATTCTCTGTTGAGAAACGCAGGGTATCCTTCCCTTGGGGAAGATGGTTGATGAAGGGGCTGATATTCACCTTCTCAACATTTCGGCCATCCTCTGCACGAATCTTCACGGCAGAGGGATGGGTGACAACATATTCCCGACCATCCCCAGGGAGATGGGGGTAGACTCCTCTCTCAAGGGCATTAAGCAGGGTTGTTTTTCCGTGAAACCCGCCCCCCACAATCAGAGTCACCCCTTTGGGGATGCCCATCCCTTTAATCTTTCCCCCGTGGGGGAGTTCCATCTCGACTTCTAACTCTTTTGGGGAGTAGAATGGGACAGCATTCTTAATCAGAGGCCGATCATCGATTCCACTTCTTCGGGGAAGGATGGAGTCGTTTCCAATGAAGGCAACCAATCCTTTCTCCTCAAGTTGCATCCTTATCATCTCCTGGTCTTCCACGACCTCCACATGGGTCCGGGTTAAACCGGGATCATAAAACGAATAACTTAGAGTTTGTTCAATCAGAGGGGGGATCTCCTGAAAGAAAATGGCTATGGCTTCTCTGCCCAAAATCCTCCTTCCTTCAGCAGGAAGTCCAACCGTAAATCGTATCTCCACCTCCTGCTCATGGAGGGAGACCGAACTTCGCTCCAAGACCTCCTGGCCTCCAAAATCGATCTGGAGGGTTCCACTCTTTCCTGTTCCTCTGTGCCCTCTGCTCACCCTTCTTTTCACTTCCTCAAACTGCCTTGCAATCAAATCTTGAAGGGCAATCCTTTTGATCCGCTTGTCAAAGAGCGAGGTTGGGAACCCTGTCCTCTTAAGGGGGACACAAACCCTTACCCTTGATGGGGCGGCAAATGGGTCTCCCTGGACGTGATCGATGTGGAGGAGAAAAGACCCGTAATCAAAGCTTCCTTCGATATCCTGATAGGCCTTATAGCCCTTCCCATCAATTCTCATCAGGATCGTTTTTAAATCCTCCTTCTTAAACCGCATCTTTTAATTCCTTCCCGATTGACTTTTCTCTTAAAAATGTTATCCTCTTTGACAAAAATAAACCAGAGCCCTGAAAAATTTCTTTTAGGCTAAAAGAGATTACCCCCATCCTTGAATTCTAAGGATTCGAGATGATCGGCGATAAGATTGGACATCGGCTTGATCCTTATATCAACTTCTTTCTTCACAAAATTTTTGGGAAAAGGGGAAATCCCAATCTCTTCACCCTTATTGGATTTTTGATAACCCTTCTCGCCTCTTTCCTCGTCCTCAAAGATCTCTGGTTCTTAGCCGGGTTGGCCATCATCCTTTCAGGGCTTTTCGATCTGTTCGATGGAGTGGTAGCCAGAAATTTGGATAGGGTCACTGTTTTTGGAGGCTTCCTCGATTCCGTTCTGGACCGATATTCAGACCTCCTCCTCCTTTTCGCTTTCCTGATCTATTATTTGGAGAAAGGAGAACCAACCCTCGCCATTCTGACAGCCTGGGTCAGTATTGGAACAGCCCTTATCCCTTATGTAAGAGCAAGGGCAGAAGCGTCCGACATCCCCTGTCACACCGGGCTGATGGAACGAGCGGAGAGGATCATCTTTCTCTCCATCGGAGTCCTCTTCGATTGGATGAAGCCCGTGCTCTGGTTAATGGCCATCCTCACCCATTTGACCGTGCTTCAGAGAATCTACGATGTTTGGAAGAAACTCCGCCTCCAAGGTCCCCGAGGGCCCTAAAGCAATAAGCCCTCTCATCCTCCATCCTCCGCGATTGATCCGGCATTTCCAATCATTTCTTTTATCTCATAGAGGAGAACCGAAACAAAATCCCTCTCCCTGATTTTTCTAATCACTTCTCCCTTCTTAAAGAGAAGCCCGACCCCTTTCCCACAGGCGATCCCAATATCGGCTTCTCTTGCCTCCCCTGGCCCATTGACCACACAGCCCATGATGGCCACCGTAAGGGAAGTGGAAATTTTCTGGACTGCTTTCTCCACCTTCTCGACGATTCCCGTAAGATCCACCTCACACCTCCCGCAGGTAGGGCAGGAGATGATCTCGATGCCTCGTTCACGAATCTTTAAGGCCCTTAAAATCTCGTAACCCACCCGAACCTCCTCAACAGGGTCTCCGGTCAATGAAACCCGAAGGGTATCTCCAATCCCTTCGCTGAGGAGCATTCCAATTCCAATGGCTGACTTCACCACAGCCGCCGACCCCCTCCCCGCCTCGGTGATTCCAAGGTGGAGGGGATAATCCCTCTGCTTAGAAAATTCTCTATAGGCCTCCACCGTCCTAACGACATCAGAGGCTTTCAATGAAACCTTGATGAGGTGAAAACCAAGATCTTCCATATATTCGATGGTGCGGAGAGCGCTAAGGACCATCGCTGTAGGCGTGGGTCCACGAAATCTCCTAAGGAACTCCTTTTCCAAGGAACCTGCATTTACTCCAATTCGAATGGGAATGCGTCGGGCCTTGGCTTCTAAGACGATTTGCTTAAGGGCCTTCTTTCCTCCTATGTTTCCTGGATTGATTCGAAGACCATCGGCCCCATATTCCATAGCCATGAGGGCCAATCTTGGGTGGAAGTGAATATCTGCAATCAGGGGAATCCTGATTCCCCTCTTAATCTTTGAGATCGCCCGAGCCGCCTCTTCATCTAATACTGCCACCCTTACGATTTCACATCCTGCCTCCTCAAGCCGCCTGATCTGCTGGATGGTTCTGGAAATATCCCGGGTATCCGTCTTCGCCATGGACTGAACCGAGATGGGAGCATTTCCTCCAACTCTTACAGAACCAATCATAATCTGCCGGGTCTTTCTCCGCTTCATGGGATAGATTAGGATCAAGAAATGGAAGAGGCTTTTCGGGGAATGGTCGAACAGAGGAGATCAGGTCCCCTTCTCCCAGGAAGCCAAATAGCGCTGTTGTTCCTCGGTAAGTTCATCGATCTCAATTCCCATCGAGGAGAGTTTCAATCGGGCAACCTCTTGATCGATTTCGGCCGGAACAGGGTAGACCTTCGGAGTTAACTTCGAATGATGCTGAACCAGAAACTCGGTACAGAGGGCTTGATTGGCAAAACTCATATCCATGACGCTGGAGGGATGTCCTTCTGCAGAAGCCAGGTTCACCAACCTCCCTTCCCCCAAGAGATAAAGCCTTCGACCATTTTTAAGCCGAAACTCTTCTACAAAATCGCGAATCACTCTCTGGGAAAAGGTGATCTCCTTTAGCCCAGGAAGATCCAGTTCTACATTAAAATGACCGGAGTTGGCCACAATGGCTCCATCCTTCATTCTAAGAAAATGATCTTTTCGGATCACATTGAGATTTCCCGAAACCGTACAGAAGATATCCCCTACTTCGCTTGCCTGATCGATCGGCATGACCCGATACCCATCCATCACCGCCTCCAGGGCCCTCAGAGGACTCACCTCTGTAATGATGACATTCGCCCCCATCCCTCTGGCCCTCATCGCCAGACCTTTTCCACACCATCCGTATCCAGAGACCACAAAGGTCGCTCCAGCCAACAGACGGTTCGTGGCCCGAAGAATTCCATCAATGGTGGATTGTCCTGTCCCATAACGGTTATCAAAAAAATGTTTTGTCTCGGCATCATTGACCGCCAGGATGGGAAATCTCAACACCCCAGACCTCTCCATCGAACGAAGCCGAATCACACCGGTCGTGGTCTCTTCCGTCCCTCCAATGACCCCCCTCACCAATCGCTCTCTCTCGTGAGCGGAAAGTCCTTCTGCCCATCTTCGAACCGGTGCGGGAAGTTCTTCCCATTTCCCTAAGGCAATAAAATGGAGTGAGGAGACCAGATCTGCTCCATCATCCATGGTGAGATTGGGGGAAAAGGCCAGCGCCTTCTGGATATGTTGATAATAGGTCTCGTTATCCTCGCCTTTGATGGCAAAAACCGGTATCCCTAATTCTTTGACTAAATAGGCCGCGACATCATCCTGCGTACTTAAGGGGTTCGAGGCACAAAGGCTAACCTGTGCCCCCCCTGCCAAGAGTGTGCTCATGAGAACCGCAGTCTCGGTGGTGACATGAAGACAGGCTGAGAGACGTTTCCCTTTCAGGGGTTTCTCCTTTTCAAAACGGTCCCTGATCCTCTTTGAAACCGGCATCGCCATCTCCGCCCATTCCATCCTAAGACGTCCCTTTTCCGCAAGTGAAATATCTTTGATCTCGTAATCCATGCTGTCTCCTAAATTTGGGGTTCAAAGGTTAAAAAAATTAATTTCAAGTTTCAAGGGGAATGCTCCTTCAAGAAAAATACCTTTTCCCTTGAACCCAAAATCTCTTCCTTAGAGATTTAAAGTCCCGAAGCCTTCCTTAACTCTTCGGCTCGATGGGTGCTCTCCCATGTAAATTCTGGTTCATTTCTTCCGAAGTGGCCATAACAGGCTGTCTTCTTATAAATGGGCCGGAGGAGGTCAAGGTATTTGATGATCGCCTTGGGTCTCAGGTCAAAATGTTCTCGAATGATTCGTGCGATCTGGTCGGGAGGGATCTTAGAGGTTCTCGAGGTATCGATCATCAATGAAACAGGCTGTGCTCTTCCAATGGTGTAAGCAATCTGAACCTCACACTTCTCCGCAAGACCTGCGGCCACTACATTCTTTGCAATATGTCGAGCCATATAGGAGGCACTCCGATCCATCTTAGAAGGATCCTTGCCAGAAAAACAACCTCCTCCATGACTCCCCACTCCTCCATAAGTATCCACAATGATTTTTCTTCCCGTGAGCCCACAGTCTGCCTTTGGCCCCCCGATCACAAAACGACCCGAGGTGTTAATATAATATTTCGTATTTTTATCTCTTAGATGCTCCGGGATAACTTTAAAGATGACCTCTTCAAGGATTCCCTCGACTAAGGTTGGGTTACTCACCTCTGGAGAATGTTGGGCAGCAATCACCACGGAGTCCACCCGGACGGGCTTCCCATTGATATACTGAATGGTTACTTGCGATTTCCCATCGGGCCTTAGGAAATCGAGAATTTTCCTCTTACGGACTTCAGCCAGTCGTTGCGTCAAGCGATGGGCAAAGATGATAGGCATGGGCATCAGTTCTGGAGTTTCATTGCAGGCATACCCGAACATCAACCCCTGATCCCCTGCTCCCTGCTCATGGTCTTCAGATTCATCCACCGCTCCTTTGATGTCCGGGGACTGCTCGTCGATCGAGGTGATCACTGCGCAGGTCTCCCAATCAAATCCCATGGCAGAATCATTATATCCAATCTCTTTAATGGTATCCCGGACAATCGTCGGCATGTGGACATAGCAGGAGGTGGTGATCTCTCCTGCAATGATGGCCATTCCTGTGGTGACCATGGTCTCACAGGCTACTCGGGCTACGGGATCCTGGGCGATGATGGCATCCAGGATGGCATCGGAAATCTGATCAGCCACCTTGTCAGGATGCCCCTCGGTTACCGATTCTGAAGTAAATAAAAAGTCGGTCATTGCCATTGGTCTTTCTCCTTCCTTTTTCTCTTTTTTTCTTCGATCCATCCCATGATAAAGTCTTCAGGGAAACGCTCAGCCATCCAGTTTCTAACATAGGATTCAATCTCCGAAGCCGTTGAAAACTGAAAAACCTTCTCCACCAGCCCCAAGGTCTCCTCAAACCTCGACATCCGAAGGATCTTCTTCACCTTAGGGATGGCGACTGGATTCATACTGAATTCATCCAACCCCATTCCCAACAGGATAAGCGTATAGGCTGGCTCAGCAGCCATCTCCCCACAGATGGCCACTGGAATGCCTCTTTGATGAGCGGACTTAACCACTCCACGAATACTTCTCAAGATAGCAGGATGGAGAGGTTCATAAAGGTAGGAGACATGCTCATTGATCCTGTCCACAGCCAATGAGTATTGAATCAAGTCGTTGGTCCCGATACTGAAAAAGTCAACCTCCTCAGCCAACAGATCGGCGATGAGAGAGGCGGAAGGAATTTCAATCATCGCTCCGATGGCGATTTCTGGATCAAAAGGGATTTTCGCCTTGGTTAAACTTTTCTTCACCTCTTCGAGGACTGCCTTGGCTCTGCGGATCTCATGGACTCCCGAGATCATGGGAAAAAGAATCCTCAATTTTCCATAGACACTGGCTCTTAAAATTCCTCTCAGTTGCGTTTTAAAAATATCCAATTCTTTGAAACTGAACCGGATGGCCCTCAGCCCCATCGCCGGGTTCATCTCGTTATTCTTTGAATAGGTGGAAAGGAATTTATCCCCCCCGATGTCCAGGGTTCGGATAGTCGCCCCAGCGGGATAAACCTTCTCGGCTAACTGTCGATAAGTCTGAAAATGTTCTTCTTCTGTGGGCAGTTCTTTCCGATTGAGGTAAAGGAGTTCCGTTCGGTAGAGCCCAATCCCTTCGGCTCCATACCCTCTCGCAGACCCTATCTCATCGACCATCTCAATATTGGCCTGAAGGAGCACACGAACCCCATCGCGGGTTTCTGCAGGGAGGTTCGCATATTTTAAAACCTCTCTTTCCACCGCCTTGATCCGTTTCTTCCGCTCAAGAAAGGACTGGGAGACTTCTTCCGTGGGGTTAATAATCACCTCCCCGGACTCTCCATCGATGACGAGCAGGTCCCCTCCATTAATCAGAGAGGTGGCTACCTCCAACCCTACCACCGCCGGAATGCCCAATGATCGAGCAAGAATAGCGGTATGAGAGACCCTCCCTCCAATATCAGTAATAAAACCAGCCACCTGCTTCATGTTCATCTGGATCGTATCTGCAGGAGAAAGGTCATGGGCCACGACGATGACCTTTCCTTTAATCCGCGTGATGTCGTCATGTTTCTTCCCCAACAGATTTCTAAAGACCCGTGCGGAAACATAATGAAGGTCACTTCGACGCTCTCTCAGGTATTCATCCTCAATGGTTTTAAAAGCGGTATCCAACTTCTCCAGGGTAAGGTCCAAGGCCCATTCGGAATTGACTTTTCTTTTCCGAATGAAATTGATCGTGTCCTGGATCAACATCTGGTCATCGAGAATCATCAAATGGACATCGAGGATGAAGGCATGGCGCCGAACTTCTGGATCCAGGATCTTCTCTTTGATCTCCAAGAGCTGATCCTTTGAAACCTGAATCGCTTTGAGAAACCTCTCCACCTCTGCCTCAACTTCTTCGGGGCGGATCCGTTTCTGGGGCATACGCACCTTTGCCCGTTCCACCAGAAAGGCTTTCCCCATGACAATTCCAGGTGAGGCTCCAATTCCCTGGATCAATTTATTGATCTGTTGTTGGACTGCCATCGTTACTCTTCACCAAATCGATTTTCAATTAATTCTCCGAGGGCCTTGATGGCCTGGGCGGAGTCTTTTCCCACCGCCTTCAGCGTGATCTTCGACCCCTTGGAAGCAGCCAACATCAAAATCCCCATAATCGATTTTCCATTCACCTCCAACCCATCCTTTTCGATGGTAATTTCCGAGGAAAAGCGATTGGCCGTTTTCACTAACAGGGCAGCAGCCCGGGCATGAAGTCCCAACCGATTCCCAATCGTATAGGTCGCCACTTCCATTCCAATGGTCACCCTCTTATCCCTTTTTCTTATCCACCCGCTTTTTAAGGACTTCGCTGGCCAGGTTGATGTTTTTCTGTCCATAATCAGTGATATAGACAGCCAACTGCTCCAGATCCATATCGTTCTGATAGGTAGCCAGTTTCAACAGCATGGGAAGGTTGACCCCAGTGATGACATCGATCTTCTTCTCTTCGAGAAAGGAGAGGCTAATATTAGAAGGAGTCCCTCCATACATGTCGGTCAAAATGAGGATGCCTTGACCTCCATCGACCTTCCGGATGGCCTCAATAATCTTCTCCCGGATCTGTTCAAAGCTCTCTTTGGGATCTATGGAAACCGATTGGAATTGTCTGAGCTCTTCTCCCACCACCAATTCCGCAGCCGCAATCAACTCCTTTCCCAGATTACAATGCGTGACCACAATCACCCCCACCATCTCTCTCACCTCTTTTCCGCATCGCGGTGCTGGATTGTAAGGATAGACCCCTTTTGCAGAAGTTCCTCACGAAGCATCTCAGCCAATCGATTGACAATGACGATCGACCGATGCCTTCCTCCCGTGCATCCTAAGGCAATGGTCAGATGGGTCTTCCCCTCTCTCTCATAGAGGGGGATGAGAAACCTCAAGAATTCATGGACTCGCTTTAAAAATTCTTGGGTCTCCTGCCATTGGAGAACATATTCTGCTACCTTGGGGTCTTCCCCTTTCAATTGTTTCAGCCCCTCCACAAAATAGGGATTGGGTAAAAACCGAACATCGAGTAACAGGTCTGCCTCGTGAGGAATCCCAAAACTGTACCCAAACGAGAGAAGGGTCACGGTCATCTTCCGAAACCCTGATCCTTCCTGGGCATATCTCTGGATCCTCTCCTTCAACTGGTGGACGTTGAGGGTAGAGGTGTCAATCACCTGGTGGGCCATATCTCGGATTCCCTGAAGCCTTTCTCTCTCCAGACGGATCCCTTCTCCAATGGGTCGATGGACGGCTAAGGGATGTTGACGCCTTGTTTCACTGTAACGTCTCATCAGCACATCATCCGAGGAGTCCAAAAATAGAATCTCAATGGGGTAACCCTCCTGCTGAAGGTCTTTGATGATCCTCCAGGATTCCTCAAAGGGGTCTTTTCTATCAAGGAATCCTTCCCCTTCCTGACCTGGGTGAGGGCGAATCTCGGGATAGGAAATGGCACCCCGAATGTCCTCCACGACCGCAACCCTGGAGATCTCTCCCCCGGAACGTTTACAAAGTTCTAAGAATTTTGGCAAAAGGAGAATCGGGAGGTTATCGACACAAAAGAAACCCATATCCTCTAAGGCCTTGATGGCCGTCGTCTTTCCAGACCCCGAAAGGCCGCTGATGAGAATCACTCGAAGGTTGTTCACTCCACGTCACCCTCGACCTCGAATTTGATCCCCTGCTTTTCCCCAATCTTGTTTTGGAGCCTTTTTTCAAACTCCAGGGCAGAATTGTATCCCATCCCCTTCAGGAGGTGATTACGGGCAGCCACCTCGATAATCGTTGTTAAATTCCTGGCAGGGGAGACCGGGATTCTTAACATGGGGAGTTCCACATTGAGAATCGAATATCTCTCTTCTTCAAATCCCAGTCGATCGTATTCCTGATGGGTATCCCAATCTACCAGTTCCAGAACCAGTTCGATCTTCTTTCGTTCGCGGATGGCCTCAACCCCAAACAGGCTCCGAATATTGATAATCCCTAACCCACGAATCTCCATATGGTGCTGAATGACCTCAAACCCGCTCCCAATCAAGGTATCCGGAGGATGTTTCTGGATGGAGACCATATCATCTGCAACCAATCGGTGTCCCCTCAAAACCAGATCCAATGCACATTCGCTTTTTCCAATCCCGCTTCTTCCCAAAATCAAAACCCCAACCCCGAAAACATCCATGAGCACTCCATGGATGCTGGTGGTCAAGGCCAACTTTTCTTCTAAAAACTTCGTCACCCTCTCAATGAAGTCAAAGGATCGGAGGTTGGTCTGGAAGAGAGGGATCTCCTTCTCATCCGCTTTTTTAATTAGAAGCTCTGGGATCTCCAGACTGTGGGTGACGACTAAACAGGACAGATCGAGGCTTGAGATCTGATGGATCACCTCCTGCTTCTTTTCAGGGGAAAGGGTCTGAAAATATGCCATCTCCGTATTTCCAATCACTTGGACTCGTTCCGGGTTCACGAACCGAACAAAACCGGTCAAAGCCAATCCCATTTTCTGAACCTGGGATTGGGTGATCTTCTTTTTCAATCCATTTCTTCCCGCCACCAGGGTCAGGCCCAAATGGTGTTTCTTATCTTCCTTTAACTCCTGAACTAAAATTCCAGCCATTGGTAACCCAAGGTTTCAGGGGTTCCCCTTTTGATTGAATTAATATTTCTCATCTTCTTCAAAGATGATCTGAAAAAGTTCATTTTGGGTCCTGGCCTCTATCAGTCTTTTCTTAAAGGAGGGATCTTTGAGCAGGGTCACGATCCGACTCAACAGTTTTAGGTTATTCACGGCTGAATTTTCTGGGGCCATGACTAAAAAGAAGAGCCTGCTGGGTTTATGATCGATGGAATCAAAATCGACTCCTTCCTTCGAACGGCCAAAGGAGATAAAAAAGGTCTTCAAATGTTTTAATCGGCCATGAGGAATAGCGACTCCCTCCCCAATCCCTGTAGATCCCAATTTTTCCCTCTCAAGAAGGACCTGAACCAGTTCCTCTTCAGAGGAGACCTCGCAAGGTTTTACCAAAACCTGAGAGAGTTCTCGCAATACCGAAGGTTTATCTCTCCCCTTCAATTCTGCGATCACCCACTCCTCCTTCAAATAATCTCTAATCTTCATCTTTTCTTTCCCCTCCCCTCTTCGCCCACTCCCTTCAAAGGGTTAACCTCCAACGGAAGGGTTATGGATTTACGGGGGATAGGGTTCGATCCACTCCGTCTTTCCCTCTCTATTTCGATACAAAGCATTCATCACCCCTGAATCCGAATTGATGAAGAAGAGAATCTCCTTCTGATCAAGATGAAATTGGGCAACCGCCTCATCCAAGGACATGGGTTTAACCCGCATCCTCCTTCTCTGAATGGAGGGGGTTTCCTCTCCCCCTTGACCTTCCCATTCTGATTCGGAGCGGTTGGGATTGGATAATTTTGGAGATGAGAAGTTTCCCTTCCTCCTCCTCTCTTTTCCCTTTCGCTCACGAATCTGACGTTCCATCCGATCCACCATTTGATCGATAGCAGTGTAAAGATCACTATTTCTCCCTTGACTATTAAAGGTGGTCCCGTCTCCTCCAATCGTCAGTTCAGCGATGTAGAGAAACCTCTCGGCCGTCAGCACCACATGAACCTCTCTCGGATTCTCAATATGTTTCCTCAATTTCTCTACTTTTTCCTTCACATGATCCCGAATCACCTCATCCTTCTCCATATGTCTAAATGTGACTGAAATCTGCATTCATCGACTCCTATCCTTTGGGTTGATTTAAAATCCCGTTCAAAGAGATATTGAAAAATCCGGGCTCCGACTCTCCCTTCAACCTATCCAAGAGAGGTCGGGGCGCCGGATTGAAAAAAGTTTAGAAAACCCTCCTCCGCTCGTTAGAAGAAAGGATCTTCATCATCTCCCGATATTTTGAGACGGTCCTTCGAGCGATATGGATGTTCATCCCCTTGAGAATCTGAACCAATTTCTCATCACTATAGGGTTTCCGCGGATCCTCCTTAGAAATGATTTCACGGACAAGATTCTTTACACTCTCTGAGGCCAGGGCTTCCCCTGCCGAAGAGGGGATACCTGCGTTGAAGAAGAATTTCAACTCATAAATTCCCTGGGGGGTATGGGCATACTTGTTATGGGTCACCCGGCTGATGGTGGACTCATGCATCTGAATATCCTCTGCCACATCTCTTAGGACAAGGGGTTTAAGATACTGAATCCCCTTATCCAAAAACTCTCTTTGAAATTTGACGATACTTTGGGTGACCTTATAAATGGTTCTCTGGCGTTGCTGGATGCTTCGAATGAACCAGAGGGCAGAACGAAGTTTTTCCTGGATATACTTCCGCTCTCCCTCATGGATGGAACGGGCCTCGGTGAGCATGCTCCGGTAAAAAGGATTCACCTTGAGCCTTGGGATCCCTTCATCGTTGAGAGAAACCACATATTCCCCTTCTACCTTATAGATATAGACATCGGGGACAATCTCCTGGATCACTTCTCCCCCAAAGGCCCTGCCAGGTTTGGGATCCAATTTGGAAATGAGATGAGCAGACTGAGTGACCCGATCCAAGGAAACCCCTAATTTTTTGGCCATGGCCAAGTGATTTCTATTCTTCAAAAGGGGGAGATATTCTGAAACGATTTTCTCAGCAACCGGATCCCTGACGGGCAACTGTTCCAGTTGAATGAGAAGACACTCTTTTAAATCCCTTGCAGCCACCCCGACCGGATCAAATTGTTGTATCCTTCTAAGAACTTTTTCCACGAGATCTTCAGGAAGATGGGTTTCCCCAGAGATATCTTCAAGGGTCACCTTCAGGTAACCATCCTCATCCAGATTTCCAATAATGAACTCCCCTATTCTCTGCTCCTCCTCTGTAAAACGAGAAAGTTGGAGTTGCCAGTAAAGGTGATCAAAAAGGGTGGTTCGCTTGGTTAAAAAGTTTTCGAAGGAGGGTCTATCCTCTCCGTCCTGATCACTCGGCCGTTGGAATGAAGTAAGGTTATAATTTTCAAGATAGTTCTCCCAATCGAACTGGTCTATCCCTTCTCCCTCCCCCTTCACCTCAACTGTTTGTTCATTTTCTGTGGTAGGAATTTCTTCAATCTCCTCGGAAATAGGCGATTCGGCTTCCGCAGAATCCCTTTCCTCCTCCATCTCTTCAAGGAGGGGATTCTCCTTCATCTCCTGACTGATCAACTCTACCAGTTCTAAGCGGGTTAGCTGGAGGAGGCGAATCGCCTGCTGGAGTTGGGGGGTGATCACCAACTGCTGGACAAGTTTGGGTGCCTGTTTGATCTCTAAAGCCATTTCAATCCCAAAATCTCCCCTGGATAGGAGGCTTTACTTCTCTCTTTTTGTCCTCGACCCTACGCCCCCTTCCCAGCTCAAATCCCTCTCCAAGATAGATTCTCCTTGCCTTCGGGCTTTGAGCAATCTTCTCAGGACTTCCATCTTCTAAGATTTGACCTTCATTCAGAATATAAGCCCGATCACAAACCCCCAACGTCTCTCGAACATTATGATCCGTAATTATAATGCCAATCCCCTTTGATTTCAATTGACGGACGATGCTCTGAATCTCCAGAACCGCGATGGGGTCGATGCCTGCGAAGGGTTCATCCAAGAGGATAAAGGAAGGAGAAAGAACCAGCGCCCGGGTAATCTCTACCCTTCTTCGCTCTCCACCGGAGAGGCTATAAGCCTTCTGCCGTCTAAGTTGAGAAAGTCCCAATTCACCCAAGAGGCCTTCCAATCGTTTTTCCCTTTCTTCCTTAGAAAGGGGGAGGGTCTCTAAGATGGCCATCAGATTCTCCTCAACTGTCAACTTTCTAAAGACCGAAGGCTCTTGGGGAAGATAACCAATTCCTTTTCTTGCTCTCAAATACATGGGGATGGAGGTGATCTCCTCATCATTTAGATAAATTTTTCCACCATCGGGTTTGTAAAGTCCCACGATCATATAAAAGATGGTTGTCTTTCCTGCCCCATTGGGACCCAGCAAACCTACGACCTCGCCTCCATGGATCTCAATGCTGACCTGATCCACTACTTTCCGGCGATGAAATGACTTTGTAAGTTGCTCACCTCTGAGATGAGACATCGGTTTCTCATAAAGTTCGGAGTTTTTAGGTTCTATTTCTTCCTCTCCTCTTTTGGAGAAGGAGTGATATGGGTGGTCACCCTTCCTCCCTTTCCACCTTCAACCACACTTCGCTCCTCATTCACATAGAAGGTGATCTTCTCTCCACGGATCACATTCTCCCCTTCCCTGACCACGGCCTCTCCATCCAGCACCACCTTATTCTCATCTTGATGGAAGGTAGCCCTCTGTCCGGTCGCCCTTCTCTCCCGTTGAACCACCTTCACATTGCCAATGGCCACAATCTCCTTCAATTGTTTTGTATTGGGATCATAGAGGATGATCAGGGTATTGGCATATAGGGTGATATCCTCTTGTTTGGCGACCACATTTCCTTTAAAGGTCACCGTGTTCTTTTTCTGATCCGCCTCGACGGAGTCTGAGGAGATATCGATGGGGGCACGACTACTGGTAGTAAATCCAAATCCCTTTAGGCCACTGGTCTCTTTTCCTCCCGTTGGCGAGGCTTTCTTTTCCAGGCCCACGCCCGTTTCGCTCATCAAGTAAAAAACGAATAGAAAGACCCAAAGAGGACTGATCCAAACCCTCATATTCCTCTCACCTTTCCTTTCCATTGGGTCTTTACCTGACTCAGGACCTTAAAGATTTTGTTCTCCATTTCTACCCGCATCCCTTTGCCTGTGAGTCGAAGCTGTTCCCCTTCGATTTCAACTGGATCGGAGCTTTTTACAATCTTATCCCGATGATGATAGGAAAGGGAATGGGTCTTGAGACGATATCCATCGCTCGAGGTAAGCAGGACATCACCCATCAATTCCATGTCCTTTGTATCCTGGTGAACTTTTCCCTTCTTTCCTGTCAGGGTCAATATTCTTCCCTCCTTCAGATAGACCGTCACTTTCACATCCTCCAAAATCATGAGGTTCTGATCCTGAAAATGCTGAATCGATTTGGCCTCAAGTTCCCAAGTCTTCTGACCGTGTTTGTCCTCCACAAATCGAATCTTCTCCAGGCGCATGTCAGCGCCTCCGGTGGAGACCTCTGGAAGCCTTTCCGTCTTTTCTGAGGATTTTATGTGGAGGAGGTTTGACCAGAGGCTTCCGAGCACAATCCCTCCGACCAAAAGAATAGATAATAGAATAGCCATCTTTAGCCTTTTCACATCCATTGCCTTTTCATTCCGGAATATGAACTTGGGAAGGAAAGTTTCCTGACCATCTCATTCCACCCTCCATATTTCACATTCCACATTCTATTTAAACGACCCCCGCCCTCAAAAGGTCATGAAGGTGAATGATCCCCACTGGTACTCTGTCCGACGGGTCGTTGAATACAAAAAGAGAGGTAATGGAATATTCTTCCATCTTTTGAACCGCAGTGGCCGCCAAGGCATCTTTCTCAATCCACTTGGGGTTTCGGGTCATCACCTCAGAGGCCTGGCGATTGAGAAGATCGCTAAACTTTTCAAGGGCCCGCCTTAAATCGCCATCGGTAATCACCCCCACGAGACGTCCCTCCTGATCACAGACCCCGGTCACCCCCAAACGTTTAGAAGTAATCTGGAAAATGGCCTCCTTCATCAAGGCCTTCTCTGAAACCATTGGAAAGGCCTCTCCCACATGCATGAGGTCTTCCACTTTGAGAAGCAGTCTCTTCCCCAAAGCCCCCCCTGGATGGAGCAGAGCAAAGTCTGCCTCTTTAAACCCCCTCTTCACCATCAGAGTCACCGCAAGGGCATCTCCTAAGGCAAGGGTGGCAGTGGTGCTGGCCGTAGGAGCCAAACC
>FWPV01003558.1_pt1 | contig 31603 bp, 30 predicted proteins | sample 2228371 | NCBI WGS metagenome assembly FWPV01 (sample SAMEA103939776, study PRJEB20133) | metagenome
TTTATTATTTTCCCCTGTGCTAAAAAATCATAGTTTGGCGATTTTGGAAAAGGACTTTTGGCGTTGATTTCTGCTATGGTGGAATCAATACGTGCAGAGGCCATTTGGGTAGCGATAAAGCGTCTCCATATTAAATCATAAAGCTTTTTTTCTTCTTCTTTCAAAACATTTTTTAAATTTTCAGGAGTTTTTTCAGGAAAAGTTGGTCTTATTGCCTCATGAGCCTCTTGGGCTGATTTTGATTTTGTTTTGTATTTTCTTTGAAATCCAGCCCAGTAATTTTCACCATACATTTTTTCTATAATTTTTTTTGCTTTATTTAGACTTTGTTCTGAAAGGTTAAAAGAATCGGTTCTGTGATAGGTAATAAATCCCTTCTCATAAAGAGATTGGGCTACTTTCATTGTAAATTTTGCCGAAAAACGAAATTTATTATATGCTTCTTGTTGTAAAAGAGAGGTTGTAAATGGAGGAAGGGGACTATAAATTTTTTCTTCTTTAATTATTTTATTTACGATATATTCTGCTCCTTCTAAATCCTTGATAATTTTTTCTGCTTCTTTCTTTGATTTAATCCCTAATTTTGGAATTACCTTCCCATCTTTTTTAATTAAAGTTGCTTCAAATTCGTTATTTTTGATTTTTGATTGTTGGTTTTTGATTTTGAGGAGCGTAGCGACGATACTCCAATATTCTTGTGGTTTAAAATTTTCAATTTCTTTTTCTCTTTCGCAAATTAATCTTACAGCAACTGACTGGACTCTTCCCGCAGACAGTCCTCTTTGTACTTTTTTCCATAAAAAGGGAGACAAATTATACCCAACTAGTCTATCAAGTAATCTTCTTGCTTGTTGAGAATTAACAAGGTTTATATCAATTCCACGAGGATTTTTAAGAGCCTTTTCAATCGCATCTTTTGTTATCTCATGGAAAACAATTCTTTCATAGTTTTTTTTTAATGAAAGCGCTTCTTTTAAGTGCCAGGCAATTGCTTCACCCTCTCTGTCTTCGTCTGTCGCTAGAATTATTTTAGTGGCTCTTTTTAATTCTTTCTTAAGTTCGTTTATTCTTTTTCTGGCTTTTACGGGAATTATGTATTTTGGTTCGAAGTTTTTTTCTATATCAATTCCAAGAGTACTTTTAGGAAGGTCTCTTATGTGCCCATAAGAAGATTTAACGAAAAAATCACCAGTTAAAAAATTACTAATTGTTTTTGCCTTGGTTGGAGATTCAACTATTATTAATTTCATAATGTGAATAACACAAATTGATATTATTATTTATTAATATAATACTTTTCTCCACTTCTTTTAACTTTTCTTTCAATTTCAAGCAAGATTAAACTTGAATTTACTTTTTCTGTTGGTAGTTGGGTTTCTTTGATTATTTCATTTATTGATTTTGGTTCTTTTTCTAATGTTTTTAAAATTAAATTTTCTTCTTCAGTATTTCCTTTAATTTCTTTTTTTGTTTTAGCGCTTTTTTCAATATCAAATTGAAAAAGAATATCTTCGATAGAGGTTGTTAAATATGCCCCCTGTTTAATAATTTTATTACAGCCAGCTGAAGTTTTTGAATAGATTGAGCCGGGGATTGCAAAGACTTCTCTTCCTTCTTCAAGCGCAATATTTGCCGTAATTAAAGCTCCGCTTTTTTCTTTTGCTTCAATAACTAAAAGTCCCATACTCATTCCCGCGATTATTCTATTTCTTTGGGGGAAATTATATTGCATTGGCGGTGTCCCCAACGGAAATTCTGAAATTATTGCTCCATTTTTTTCTATTTCTTTTGCAAGGTTTTTGTTTTCTGGAGGAAAAACCATATCAAGACCAGTCCCAACAATTGCAATAGTTCTTTTTTTTCTTTCAAGGGCTGTTTTGTGGCACAAAGTATCAACTCCTCGTGCCATACCAGAGACAATAGTAAAGCCTTCGTTTGCTAAGTCTCCAACAATATCAGAAGTTACCATTTTTCCATAATCAGAAGGCCAACGTGTTCCAATACAGGAAAAATATTTTTCATTTGGCAAGAGATTTCCTTTTATATATAAAAGAATTGGCGGCTTTGCAATTTCTTTTAAAAGAGGAGAGTATTCTTTTTCGTCTTGAGCAATTACTTTTATATTTTCTTTTTCTAATTTTTTCCATTCTTTTTCTATATCAATTTCGTTTCTTTTTTTGAGGAAATTTTCAATTGTCTCATTTTTAAAGCCAAAAGTTGTTAAGTCGCTTTTTGTTAAATTAAAAACTTTTTCTGGTAAAGAATATTTTTTAACTAACTTGAAAATTGCTTCTTGGTTTGAAGAAAAAATTATATTAAGAGCGTTTAAAAACTTTTTTTTCTGATTTTCCATGGATATTTCATCTATAATAATTATTTTTTAGGTAAATAGCAAGAAAAAGAGGCCGTTTAATGCGGCCTCAACATGGGACAAGGGGAGAGGAGATGGTAACTGGAAAACCTGCATTTTTGAGCAGTTTTTCCAGACTTTTCTTTTGCGTACTGCCGGCGGCAAAGGATATTACTTTTTTGCCGTTATCGTTGGGTTCGAATGTTCTGACATCTTCTTTCGGTATTCTTTCCAATATTAAGTTTTTTATTTTTTCAAACTTATCTCTTTCTTCGGCAGTATGGAACACCATTCTATAGATTTCACTCATCTTCTTCTCCTTTCTCTTCCTCGGGACCTCACAAAACCCAGAATGCTTTTTCTTTTTTATTTGTGAAATCTGGTTTTTCCGCATTGAGCGCAAAGATAGTAAGTTTTTATTTTCCTTGTATAGCTTATTGTAGTTTGTCTTGTCATTTTTTCTTTGCAATTTTTGCAGGAAAAAGTGACTTTTCTTTTTAGGAAGCTTTCCATTTTTCCTCCTTCCTCTTGGTTCCAAACCTCACAACAGCTCGGATTATTTTTTACTTTCTTTCGTTGAACGTCTTGCGGAAGTTTAATCGTTGCTGGGTCTTCCGGTAAGGCGATTGTTACTTCATTCTCACCTTCGTTTATTACCTTAATATATCCACCATTCAATGCTCTAAGCATATCTGCCATTTTTTGCAGGAGTTCTTTCTGTACGGTTACAAGCCATTCAACAGATACCATGTTTTCCCCTCCTTTCTCTCTGTTTTTTACTTTTAAGGTACTATTAATAAGGTGCTATTTAAAAATATTTGGTCGGCGTAGGGCAGGGCGCGAAAATCAACAAAAGAGGGGGTAACCTCTTTGTTAACTTTCAGGGGGTTGCCCTTTTGCCCCGCCACTACCCCGATGATTCTTAAATTAAAAAACCTTCCCGTTTAGGAAGGGAAGGTTGGACTCTAAAACTTTTTTAATTAAAAGCTCAACCTTCCCCTTCTAATAATAGGAAGGACAACCGGAACTAAAAGTATGTTTTGTTTTTTTATTTTCTTTTCTTGATGCATAAAAATATTTTATTTATCTTAAAGAAAGTTTTTCATTTGTCAAGGTTGACTTTTTGTCGTTGTAGATATATAAATTAATATTATTTATAGATTCCCCGTAAGGGGAGTTTTTAAACCCTTTTTAAACACAATCTTAAAATTATGAAATTTAATCCTTTAAGGTTTTTTAAAAACATACCGACTTTTTTTTCAGAGGTCAAAACAGAACTAAAGAAAGTCTCTTGGCTTTCAAAAAAAGAGACAATTCAAAAAACATTAACCGTGATAGGTGTATGTTTGGTAGCTGCAATAATTCTTGGAGGATTGGACTTTGTTTTTACTTTAATTATTAAAGAAATAATTATTAAATAAAATTTTTCATAATGATAAATTAAAATTATGCCGAGGCAACAATTAAAACAAGAAAGAAATTGGTACGCAATTCATACCTACTCCGGCTATGAGGAAGCAGTTGCACAAAATCTTTTACAGCGAATTGAATCTATGGATATGAAAGATAAGATTTTTAATGTTATAGTGCCAAAGGAAAAGAAAATAAAAATTAAAGATGGCAAAAAAGAGGTTATTGAAGAAAAAATTTATCCAGGGTATGTTTTAGTTGAGATGATAGTTACAGATGATTCTTGGTATGTTGTAAGAAATACCCCAAGGGTTACTGGATTTATTGGTTCAGGGACTACTCCGGTTCCTGTAAAAAAGGAAGAAATTGAATCGTTGATGAAAAGAATGCACCAAGAAGAGCCCGAATATAAAATTGATGTTAATATGGGGGATTTAGTTAAGATTACAGATGGACCTTTTAAAGACTTCGATGGAAAAGTTGCAGAGGTTGACGAAGAAAGAGGTAGGGTAAAGGTTCTTGTTAATATGTTTGACAGAGATACCCCCGTTGAACTTGACTATTTACAAATTAAAAAAATATAATTATTACTACGAAATTACAAATCATTACTAATATACTAATTTTACCGTTTGTATATTTGTAAATTCGTAATTATTCGTAGATTCGCAAGGAAATTATGAAGAAAATTTTAACCACAATGAAACTTCAAATAGAAGCTGGAAAGGCAAATCCAGCACCTCCTGTTGGTCCTGCTTTAGGTCAGCACGGTTTAAATATTGCTGATTTTTGCCAGAAGTTTAATGCCGCAACCCAAGATAAGGGGAATGATATTATTCCAGTAGAAATTACAATCTACGAAGATAGAACTTTTGATTTTAAACTCAAAACCCCACCAGCTTCTTTTTTAATTAAAAAAGCTGCGGGAATTGAAAAGGGTTCTGGCGAACCCCAAAAAAAGAAAGTAGGGAAAATTACAAAAGCCCAAGTTGAAGAGATTGCTAAAAAGAAAATGGAAGACTTAAATGCCGATGATCTTGAAGCTGCAAAGAAAATTATAGAAGGCACTGCTCGTTCAATGGGAGTTAGGGTGGAATAATTTTTAAAATATATATTTTTATGCAAAGGCCTGAAAAGGACCAATATTATTTAAATATTGCAAAAGAAGTTTCTCAAAGATCAACCTGTTTTAGAGTTAAATTTGGTGCAATAATTGTAAGAGATGATCAAATTGTTGCAACTGGATATGTAGGAGCCCCTCGCAAAACAAAAGATTGTTTTGAAAGGGGAAATTGTTTCAGGAACGAGTATCAAATTCCTCATGGACAAAGGTATGAGCTTTGTCGATCAGTTCACGCAGAGCAAAATGCGATAATTAACGCCGCAAGAGCCGGCGTTTCTTTATTAAAAGGAGATATCTTTATTTATGGAGAAAACGATAAAGGAGAACCAATAGATGCTTTTCCGTGTTTTATTTGTAAAAAAATGATAATTAATTCAGGCCTTGGAAGAGCTATATGTTCTACCAAAGGGGGAGATTATAAGATTTTTTATATTAAAGACTGGGTTGAAGATTGGCAAGAAAGAGATATTTTAGACGACCAACATCAATACGGATTAGATCAAAATAATAAAAAATAATTATGAAAATTATTAAAAATAAACCAACTCACAAAATTTTAGCAATAATGGTAGGAACGAACGATCAAAACCCCTTACAACTTATTGAGGTTGCTGGGAGAACAGCCTATCAGTCACATACTAAAATTACAAATAGTTCTGCAAAAAAGTTTGTTGAAAATTTAAGAAAACTTGGCCATGAAAGCGTTTTAGAACATTCTGCAATGATGGTTCAATTTGATAATGTATCGCGAGGATTTACTCATGAATTAGTGCGCCATAGAATAGCTGCTTTTACACAAGAATCAACAAGATATGTAGATGAAAGTGATTTTAAAATAATTCCGCCACCACACAAAGACGTTAATAAAAAAATAGTAACTCTTAATTTGGGTGATAACAAAATAAAGGTTTCTTTTAAAGATTGGATGGATTTAAATGAACAAATGTATAGGGGTCTTCGTGAAAATGGTTGGGTGCCCCAGGATGCAAGGCAGGTTTTACCAACCGCTATTAACGCCCAAATTGTTTGTACTGCAAATTTTAGGGAGTGGCGTCATATTTTTAAACTAAGAACTTCTCTTCCCGCCCATTGGGAAATTAGAAATGTAATGTTGAGACTTTTAAAAGATGTCAAAAAGAAAGTTCCAGTAGTTTTTGATGATTTTAAAATAGCCAAAGATGGTAAAAGTGCATATTTAGAAAATGCGTCTTAATAAAAAAGATTCAATAATTTATAATTTAATAAGACAAGAGATTAACCGTCAAAAAAACGGTCTTATTTTAATTCCTTCTGAAAATTATGCTTCTTTGGAGGTTTTATTTCCAATGGGCACTCCATTAAGTAATAAATATTCAGAGGGGTATCCTGCAAAAAGATATTATCCAGGTAATCAATTTATTGATAAGATTGAAAAGGAAGCCATTAAAAGAGCAAAAAAAATATTTAAAGCAGAACACGTCAATGTTCAGCCTCATTCTGGGTCTCAGGCAAACGCAGCAGTTTATCTTGCGCTTTTAAATCCAGGAGATAGAGTTTTGGGAATGAGTCTCGAGTCAGGAGGACATTTGACGCATGGTTCTCCGGTTAATTTTTCGGGGAAAATTTATAGATTCTTTTACTATAACGTTAATCCAAAAACAGAAATAATTGATTATAATGAAGTTGATAAAATAGCACTGAAAGTTAGACCCAAAATTATTATTGCAGGTGTTACTTCTTATCCTCGCAGGATTGATTTTAAAAGATTTAGAAAAATTGCAGAAAAAGTTGGCGCCTATTTAATGGGAGATATTGCCCATCTTGCAGGACTTGTTGTCGCAGGAGTTCATCCTCATCCTTTTCCGTATTGTGATGTGGTGACTCTTACGACTCATAAAACTTTACGTGGGCCACGTGGGGGGATTATTCTTTCAATGAATAAAGATAGATTAGATAAAAAAAATAGAGATCTTTCAAAAAAAATTGATAATGCATTATTTCCAGGAACTCAAGGTGGACCACTTGAAAATGTTATTGCCGCAAAGGCAGTTTGCTTTCTGGAGGCGTCAAAACCAGCATTTAAAAAATATCAAAAACAAGTTGTAAAAAACGCAAGAGCAATGGTAGAGGAGTTTAAAAGAAACGAGATTAGAGTTGTTAGCGGTGGGACAGATACTCACATGATTTTAATTGATGTTTCATCCTTTAGTAATAGCTCTTTGATGATACAAAAAGAACTTGAAAAAGTCGGTATTTTTTTTAATCGAAATTCAATTCCTTTTGAGAAAAGACCATTTTATAACCCGTCGGGCATCAGGTTGGGCACTCCAGCAATTACAACTCGTGGAATGAGAGAAAAAGAATCAAAAAAGATAGCAAAAATGATATCGCTTCTTATAAAAAACATTTCAAACAGAAGAATTAAAAAAGAAATAGCGTTTGAGGTTAGAGAACTTTGTAGAAGATTTCCAATTTACAAAGATATTAAATATTAGAATGAGAAAAAATTCTTATTCTGGAAAATTTATTGTTTTTGAGGGTCTTGATGGTTCTGGGAAAACCACTCAAGCTAAATTGTTAGCTGCTTTTTTGAAGTTAAATAAATATAAAGTACTTTCAACCAAAGAGCCTACAAAAAAAAATAAATTCGGCAGGAAAGCTTATAGCATTTTAAAACATAAAATGAGGGTTTCTCCCCTAGAACTTCAAAAACTTTTTACAAAAGACAGGGAATGGCATTTAAAAAATGTGATTGAGCCAGCATTAAAAAAAGGAAAATTTGTAATTTGTGATAGATATTTTTTTTCAACATTTGCTTATGGAGGAATTGATTTAAAAATGGAAAAACTAATAAAGTTAAATGATAATTTTCTTATGCCAGATTTAACTTTTTATATAGATGTCAGTCCAGGAGAATGCATGAGAAGAATTTTAAAAAGGCAAAAAAAATCAAAGACAGAATTTTTTGAAAAAGAAAAAAAGCTTAAAATAGTTTATAATAACTATAAATTACTTAAAAATAATTTTCCTATAAAATTCATAAACGGAGAAAGGGAAATTAGAGAAATATCAAGAGATATTCAACGAATATTAAAAAAACCTTAATAAAGAGTATAATAAAATATAATCGTTTATTAATTATTTTTCACTAATCTCTAAAAAATTATGGAATATAAACCCACAATTGGTCTTGAGATACACGCAGAGCTTAAAACTAAAACAAAGATGTTTTGTGACTGTAAAAACGACTCAAAAGAAAAGAGGCCTAATATTAATATTTGTCAAATTTGTATGGGGCATCCCGGCACTTTGCCCGTCATTAATAAAAAAGCAGTTGAATTAGTGATTAAAACCGGCCTTGCCTTAAATTGTGAAATAAGCGAGGAAACGTTTTTTGAAAGAAAGAATTATTTTTATCCTGATTTACCAAAAGGATATCAAATAAGTCAGTTTCAAGTTCCACTTGCAAAAGAAGGTTTTCTTGAAATAAAAACAGACAATCCCAACCAACCAACTAAAAAAATTAGAATTCGTAGAGTGCACCTTGAAGAAGATACAGGAAAACTGTTGCATCCAGAAGGAGCAGATTATTCTTTGGTTGATTTTAATAGGGCAGGAGTCCCTTTAATGGAATTAGTTACAGAACCAGATATTTCTTCGGCTAAAGAAGCGGGTAATTTTGCAAGAGAGTTGCAGTTAATTTTACGTTATCTTGATGTTTCAAACGCCGATATGGAAAAAGGACAAATGAGAGTTGAAGTGAATATTAGTTTAAATCAAAAATCAAAAAGAGCCCTCGCGGGTAGTCGTTTCACGACAAGCAAAAATCAAAATTTAGGTACTAAGGTTGAAATTAAAAATTTAAATTCAATTAGGGCGGTTGAAAAAGCAATAGAGTTTGAAATAAAAAGACAGTCAGAACTTTTAGATAGGGGAGAGAAAATAATTCAAGAAACTCGCGGTTGGCACGATATAAGGCAGGAAACTTTTAGTCAGCGCGAAAAAGAAGAATCTCACGATTATCGTTATTTTCCAGAACCGGACTTACCGCCACTGAGATTCTCGAATAGTAGTTCAAATTAAACCGAATTAACCTCAAATATTCGAGAACAATCGAATTTATTAGGTAATTATTAGAGAAATTATGATTGATGTCAAAAAAATAAAAGCTTCTCTTCCTGAGCTTCCCCAACAAAAGCGAGAAAGATTTAAGAGAGAATACGGACTTTCGGATGAAGAAATTGAAACCTTTATTAAAAAAAGGAAACTTGCTGATTATTTTGAAGACGTTATTTCAGGGTTAGTTCGTTGGTGTAAAGATGAAAAAATTCCAGAAAATGAAATTCCAAGGATGATAAAAATTACAAGTAATTATTTACAAACTGATCTTTTGGGTATTTTGAAATCAAAAAAAATAAAATTTAAAGATTTAAAAATAACTCCAGAAAATTTTGCAGAGCTTGTGACAATTTTATGGCAAGGAAAAATTTCTTCACGCGTTGGAAAAGATGTTTTAGTTGAAATGGTAGAAACAGGAGCTGACCCAACTTATATCATTCAAGATAAGGGACTTGAGCAGATTAGTGATCATAGTCAAATAGAAGAAATTGTCAAAAAAATTATTGCAGAAAATCAAAAAGCAGTTGAGGATTATAAAAAAGGAAAAGAAAATGCGCTTCAGTTTTTAGTTGGTGGAGTTATGCGAGAGACAAAAGGAAAAGTAAATCCAGAAGAAGCAAGGAAAATTATAGTAAAATTAATAGAGTAAGATATAACACCAATAAATACGAATATATGCGAATGATACAAATACTATTAGTGTCATTCGTGTATAATTCGTATCATTCGTATTATGCACAATAAATCTTTCACCCTTCTTGAGCTCCTAATCGTAATTGCAGTAATAGCCATTCTTGCTGCAATAGTTCTTGTTTCGTTAAATACTTCTTTAGCTAAAGCAAGAGATTCAAAGAGAATTTCGGAGTTAAATACTTTAAAAAGAGCAATTACGGCTCATTATAGTGCAACCGGTCATTATCCTTACTGGTTAACTCCACCACCATCAGACGAGGGCGTTTGTGTGGAAAGTTCTTCGGAGTTTAAAAGTATTCTTGGACTATCTACCGCTCCGAAAGATCCATTATATAAAGAATCTCAATGTGTATCACCATATGGGGTGGATTGTTTCTGTTATATTTACAAATCAGAGGGGAATAATAAATTTAAAATTTTCGCAAAACTAGAAAAAGGGGGAAAACTTATAATGGAAGATGGGGGCGTGGAGGATTCGCGGTATGAGCTTTTTGGTGATACTCCTGGTTCTTCAGAAATACTTTTTTCTTTGCCCGATTCTGATTTAAATCAAGCGACAGAAATTTATGAAGGTGGCAGGTTTGTAGAGCTTAATTTTATAAATCAACGATCAGTTTATAATAACTATAACGGTCATCCTTCAGGATATCTTACTTGGCCTATGTATTTTGACCAGGAGATTTGGAAGGTTAACAGAGACACCAAGGAAAAAATAGAACAAATTACATATCCCCTCACAAAAGGAACTTTTACCTATAAAATTACAAAATGCGCAAATGATGGTCAGATTGAGGGTTGTATACCGGTTACTATTGGTAATAGAGGAACTTGTACAGATGGCATTGTAAAAAACTATGGAGACTTAGAACACAAAACTCTTGAATGGAAAACATATTACGATAACGATTATAGAGATTGCGACACTGGAAATAATTATCTTTTAAGAAATCGCCCCGTGGAGGATACAGGCGCTACCAATACAAGAATTAATCTTTATGGGTATCTTTATATTAGTGGATATGGAAAGTATCAACTTTGCGCAAAATATATACACTCCCAAAGCGGGCTTTCTGCGATAAAGTGTATTAATTTTATAATTGATTTTATTGATAGCGACATAGCTGCAAATAGTGGTGGAAATAAAAGTTATGGGAGTTTAATTTCTTGGCAGCCACTTAATCCAAGAACAAGATTTGATAGCCAGCCGCTTATTTCTAATTGGGTTAATAGGAGATGTTATATTCAGCCATGGGATTGGTTACACTCTGTTACTAGTGATAATGGTCCTTCTATTGCTTTTCGAAGACATGGGACATATGAAAATTACTGGGGATATGCAGGACTTTATTTTGGTATCAGCAATACTCAAGCAGCAGGAGACAGAGTTGCAACCGCAACTTACAAATTTCCAAATGGTTGTTATTTAAGAGATAGAGACGGAACAAGCGATTCTGCTTTTTATCATCATGGTTGTAGTTGGTATCACAATGTAAATGGCAACGATATTACGGTTTATTGTTGTGGTACTACTTGGTCTACTACAGACACTGGAACCTGTGATAAATTTGTAGTTTCCGGCCAATATGGTGGGACACTTACAATAACAAATCATTTTGATGCTAAGGGGGATAATTATGATGAAATTGCTTTTTATATGGAGTGTCCCAATGGAGAAACTAATAGTTTTGGAAATTCTTTAGATCCTTACACGGTTTCTGTTTCTGGGGTTGATTACTTTTGGGTAAATAACATGGATTATTCTTTAGAGAAAACATTTTCAGAAGCATTACCCGACAGTAAGTATACGACAGCTACAAGCGATTTAAGTTGTAATAACCTAAAATTAAATCTTTGTGGTTATGCAAGGCCCTACGCTGAGTTTTTCCATTATTATGATATTTACGGAAATAGATATACCGATCCAAATTATATTTGTGTTTCGGGACCCCAGTGTCCTCATATAACATGTCCTTAATTTATTAAGATATATGCGTAAATTATTTATAGTTATTTTAATTCTATTAGCGTTATTAATGATTTTTTTTCTAATATATTTTTTGGGGGGAAAAGACTTTTTTCATAAAAAAAATAATTTTCAAGAAGAGGAAATTTCAACTGAGGAATTTTTAAAACTTCAAGAGAATGTTGTTGACGAAATTTATAATAATCAGGGTCGTCCAGGACCAGCAGATTTAATTATGGGACCCCCTTATGAAAAAAAATAACCGTCAAAAATCATTTACACCTTTAAACCCTGCAAAGCGGAAGCTCCATGGGATTATTTTTGGTAATATTTTCCGGGGATATTCAAAGGGGTTTACCCTGTTGAATCCCGCAAAGCGAGAACAACAAAGTCGCTATTCAACGGGGTTTACTCTAATGGAGTTACTTGTTGTAATTGCAGTAATAGCCATTCTTGCTGCAATAGTTCTTGTATCTCTAAGCAGCGCAAGACAAAGCGCATGGGAAGCAAGAGGACTACAATTCTCACAAAATATCAAATCTACTCTTGCTACAGACCTTGTTGGTGAGTGGACTTTTGATGCTACAGATTACATTGATGCAACACATATCAGAGATACAAGTGGTAATGGGAACAATTGCACATTAGTGAATGGACCAACAAGTACGACGGGTAGAGCTAGAGAAGCTTTAAATTTTGATGGAGGTACCGATGAAACTTATGATTATGTGGATTGTGGTAATAAGCCAATATTAAACATAGTAAGTTCTTCTTTAACAATAGAAGCATGGCTAAAGTTATCAGAGCTTAATCGTTCTCATAGCATAGTTTCAAAATGGACCCCCTGGATTTTTTTTATTAACTCATATAATAGGTTAAATTTTTATATGAGAAAATCAGATAATACTGGAGATATAAGCGTGTCTTCAATTATTGGAATTTCATCTTTAGATAAATGGAATCATGTTGTAGTTGTCTACACCTCAGAGAATAATCAAGCCACGTTTTATCTTAATGGTGTTTTTGCAGGTTCTCCTATATTTAGTTCTGAACCGATGGAAACTGATACTTCAGCAACATTAAGAATCGGCGGTTATGGAAATACAAATACTTTTTTTAGAGGAACCATCGACGAAGTTCGCATCTACAAACGCGCATTAACAGCATACGAAATTAAAGCTCTGTACGCACAAGGAAAGATGAGACATTTGGCAGACAGATAACTCAAATCTTAAGTCCTTTATGTCAAATCTTGAAACTTAAATCCTAAAAATTTAAAAAAACAAAATATTATTGACATTAGTTCTATATAATAATATCCTCTTAAAAGAGGATGTTTTGTTAAATAATGAAAAAAGTTGCTCAAAAGTTAAAAAATAATTTTATTCCCCATGAGGGGAATGACCACAGGCCTCTTTTCCTAAAGAGTAATTTTTTACTTTGGGTTGTTGTTGGATTATTTGTTCTAAAATTGTTTTTGATTTCTTTCACATTTTATTTTCCAAGTAGTCTTTTTTTTGCTGCCGTTAATAGAGCAACTTTGATTTCTTTAACCAATCAACAAAGAGCTGCTGCAGGTTTAAATACTCTTGTAGAAAATTCAAAACTAAATCAGGCAGCAGCAATGAAAGCAAATGATATGTTGGCTAATGGTTATTTTGCCCATACAAGTCCTGCTGGTTTGGGTCTTGCTTATTGGATATCGCAGGTTGGCTACCCTTATCGTTATGCTGGAGAAAACCTTGCAATGGATTTTTTGGATTCTTCTGAAGTGTTTAATGCATGGATGTCCTCTTCTTCTCATAGGGCAAATATTTTAAATCCAAATTATCAAGATATTGGTATGGCGGTAGTTTCAGGAAATTTTAATGGAAATCAAACAACAATTGTAGTTCAGATGTTTGGCTCAACTGGCATCACGACAACATCAAATACTACTTCTTCTGTTCCTGTGTCAACAAAAACAACAACCTCGCAAACTTTTCCTAAAACGACTAAAAAAACCACCACTCCAAAAGCAACAACAGATGTATCAACCGGACCCTCTTTGTTGAGTTATTATGCGGAAAGGGGACAGTCGCTTCCTTCACTTGAAGAAAGGGCTATTCTTTTTGAAAAATTTGGTTTAGGACCGCGGGATTCATACAATGGAGCCGCAGAGCAAAATGCCGCTCTTCTTGAAAAACTTCTTGAGTCTGAAAAAGCCCAACAAACCGAGCCATCTTCAGCTCCAATTTCTACGCCAAACCCCTCTCAGACACCCACCTTAACAAAAGAGCAAATTCAAATTATTGAGGAGGCTAAAAAAGGAGAACAGCGTCCAATTTTTGCTGCTGGGAAAATAAGAGGCGCTACAATAGAAAATACAAGCCTTAAATTTAAAATTTTAGATTTTTTGGCAAACTATAGCCATATAATAAGTCAAGCTATGTTTTTAGCAGTTCTTCTTATTGTTGTTGTATCTTTAGCCCTTGATATCTTTATAAAAAGAAAAATTCAGCATAGGGACTTGATTTTAAGAGGACTTTTGTATACCTTTATACTGCTTGTTTTGTTTTTACTGGACAAAGCAGTAATTCTTAAACTTTTTCCTCACAGTTTAACTATTTTTTAGTTTTATGAATAAAAAATTTCTCATAGAAAGAAATTTTTGGACCGAACTAAAAAAGTTCTTTTTTATTTTTATTCTAGTTTTTTTAATCCTATTTTTTATTTTTAATTTTGGTTCTTTTTGGGCCAATATTAGATACGCTTTTTTACAAATTTTTCCCGGAAAAACTAAATTTTTTGGCGAAGCCACAACAATAGAAAAGGATACAAAGGATAATGATAATATTGGTATTGATTTAAGTAAAGATATTATTTTTATCCCCAAAATTGGTGTTGAGGCCCCAATTATATTGCCAAAAGGCACCACAGAAAAAGATTTTCTTTCTGCCTTAAAAGAGGGGGTTGTTTTAAACCCCGAGTTTTCATCTCCCGGAAGCGAAGGAATAACAGTTATTTTAGGGCATAGTTCGCCAAACATACATAGTATTGGAAAGTATAATAATGTTTTTTCTTTATTAAATAAGCTTGAGAAGGGAGATATAATTACAATTTACTATCAAAAACAAAAATACAATTACAAAGTTACCTTAAAATATACCTTTTCTCCCGGAGAAGAGAACTTAAAAGTAAGAGATACAAAAAATTCCACTTTACTTTTAATAACTTGTTGGCCGATTGGTACAAATTTTAGAAGACTTGGGGTCGAGGCGGAATTTATAGATTAGTATTGACTTTTTTTGGGGGGGTGGTATATTGGAAGTACCATATAGAGTCCCGTCAACTCTATTTAATAGTTGGGGTTTAATCCCTAAAATAAATTTATGAAAAAAGTTTCAAAAACTTTTATTACTGCTTTAACAGTAATGTCTTTAATTTTGCATTTTTACCTTCCTTTAGTTCCCAAGTTTGCTAGAGCAGACGACCCACCCCAACAAGGGAGTTTGTATATTAAGAAGAATGTTATTCCCCATTATGAGTGGAACGAGGGACCGGCTTGGAATTTTAATATTTTGGGGACAGAGCTTGATGCTGGTGGTTGGACTTTAAAAGATCAACAATGGGGAGGAATAGATTTACCACCAGGGACTTACGGAGTTTCTGAATCTCCTTCAAGCGGAGTTGAACCAAATGATTTTTATGAAGCAAGTTATCGTTGTGTAGATAGTCCAAATTTTCGTGATCAATCAAATACTGGAGAAGTAATCGCCTCAGGAACCGGAACAATAGTTCAAGACCTCCAGTTGCAAGCGGGTCATACGATTTATTGTACTTTTACCAACACTTATGTAGCAAATACTAATTGCGGAGATGGCGTTCTTCAAACTGATATGGGAGAAGAGTGTGATGATGGAAATAATCAAGATGGCGATGGTTGTAGTTCAATTTGTCAAATTGAAACTTGTAACTTATTTTTTTCAGAATATAATATATAGAAGGAACTGGTAACAACAAAGCTCTTGAAATTTATAACAGGAGTTCATCTGCTATAAACTTAGACGGTTATAGAATTGAAATTTATTATAATGGTTCTTATACTCCAGGGTCAACCATCAGTTTAAATAATGTTTTTTTGGCGAGCGGAGACGCGTATGTCATTGCCAACATAAACGCAACATCACAAATTAGGGGTAAAGCCAATCAACTTTCAGGAAGAATTAATTTTGATGGCAATGATGCTATTGTTTTAAGAAAGGATTCAAAAATTATTGATTCTATAGGTCGCATTGGGTCAACCTATTATTATGGTAGTGATACTACCTTAGTAAGAAAATGTGGTTTAACTTGTGGAGATCAAGATCCCTACAATGTTTTTTATCGTAGTGCTCAGTGGGAAGATTATCCGTTAAATACTTTTTCTTACCTAGGTTCACACAATAATACTTGTCCATTTTGTGGCGATGGAGTTGTGAATCAAGCAAGCGAAGAGTGTGATGATGGCAACGATTCTAATAATGATGATTGTTTAAATAACTGTCAAAGAGCATCTTGCGGAGATGGTTATCTTTGGGAAGGGGTTGAAGAGTGTGATGGTGCTGAAGGAACAACTAATGGCGAAAATTTCTGTACCGTAAATTGTAATTTAATTCCAATTTATAATGGGCCAGATGAATGTCCTAGCGGTATAAAATCGCAAAATCCAGTTTGGTCAGGAAGAATTTATGGAAATGATGTTGATGGAGAAATAATAAATCTCTCTAGTGGCGGAGAATATTTAATAGAAGTTTCTGGCACCTATAAACCTTCACCTGTATGGGGGTGGTGGTCTGATGCGGGCTACACAACAACTAATCGTTGGTCATCTTTGGCTTCCCAATATGGGATAAGGGGAACGGGAAATGATTACGCCGCTCATGCTTTACTTTCTGATTTTAGTACGGGGAATGTTGGAGTAGTTAATTGGGGAGATTATAACCCAGCGCATACTTATTCTAAATATTTTGTAGCCGAAACAGGCTCTATTCTTTTTGTTATCGGAGACAGATATTCAGATTGGTTTAATACTCCCGGGCAAAATCAAGGTTATATGTTTGATAATACCGGAAGTTTAAATTTAAATATTTATCAGTGTTTAAGAGGGTCAATTGCTGGAACCGTATATGAAGATTTGAATGGCAATGGAACATATGATGAAGGCGAATCAGGTATTAATGGAGTGACAATTTTTATTGACGAAAATTCTAATAGTCAACTTGATGAAGAGGAATTATCAACTATTACTTCAAGTGACGCTGAGAGTAATTCGGGTCAGTATAAATTTGAAAATTTAACTGCTGGCGATTATAGAGTTTGTGAAGTAGTACAGACAGATTGGATGTTAACTGATCCAGCTGATTCAAGATGTAAAGATGTTACTGTTTCTTCTGATTACTGGGAAATTGAAGGGATTAATTTTGGCAACTTTAGGCTTGGCATTATTCAAGGAAGGGTGTACCATGATTTAAATAATAATAGTGCAAGAGACAATGGAGAACCATATCTTAATGGTTGGACAATTAGGGTTTATCATGATAATGGAGATGGATGGATACAGGTTGGAAGTGATTTAATTACTGGCCACACAGGAACATTGGGTCAGTATAGGATAACTGGATTGTCGCTTGGCACTTATTACATTTGTGAAGTTGTTCAAGAAGGATGGACCCAGACAGACCCAAGAGGTGCTGAGGGTTTTGCGAATCTTTCAGGAGCTGAGGACGAAGCTTTAAGGTGTAGAAGGGCTATAATTGACAGGTCGGGTCGAAGTAGAACCGGAATAAGATTTGGAAATATTGGACTTCCGATATTTAGTGTTACAAAAACAAATAACGTCTCTTCATTTATTAATCCTAATTATGGTGTGGGATATACAATTACAATTTCAAATTCAGGATTGGGCCCGGCTTTTGACTTTGAAGTTAAAGACGTTTTGCCAGTAGGATTTAATTACGTTACCGGTACTACCTTAATTAATAATATCGCTGCTTCAGATCCTGAGGTTAATGGTAATGTTTTAACCTGGAGGATTGATAGACTGGATGTAGGAGAAACGCTTACTATTTCATATCAGGTATTGGTTTTACCAAATGTTCTCGCTGGTAGTTATACTAACTTAGTTACGGTTCAAGACAAAACAGCAGGATCTACTGTTGAAGTCAGAATACCTATTGTTGCTGGCGAAACAATAGAGGCAGGAACCATTACGACCACTACCACAGAACCTAATTCATTGCAGGCCTCGAGTAACCAACAAACAGGCAAAGTTCTTGGAGAAAGTATTTCAACTGGTGGGTCTTTATGGATGTATCTTTTAATCAGCTTTCTTATTTCCCTTGGATTGTATTTTGGGTATTTAAAAACTAATCCAAGAGAGATAACAGTAAAAGAAAAGATATAATATATTTCCTGAAAGCCCCCTTTAAAAAAGGGGGGCTTTTGTTATTATTATAATATATATGATAAGGAATAAAATAAAAAAGTTAGTTGAAAAATCTATTTTGTGCTTGAAAGATGGGGGTTGTAATTTATCTCAAAAGCTTGAGATTGTAGTTAAGTATCCGCCAAAAGAAGAATATGGTGATTATTCTGTTGCTTTAAGAGAGGATTTAGCAAGAGAGGTTTTAAAAAGAGTATCAAAGAAAAAACCAGATTATTTGGAGAAGGTTGAGTTTTTACCTCCAAGTTTTTTGAATTTTTATATTAAAAAAGATTATTTGAAAAAAGAAATTGGAAATATTTTAAAAAAGGAAGATAATTTTGGAAGACTGAAAGTTGGAGGGGGGATAAAAACAAACATTGAGTTTATTTCAGCAAACCCAACAGGCAATTTGCATATTGGAAATTCAAGGGGAGCATTTTTTGGTGATGTTTTAGCAAACCTTTTGTCTTTTGCCGGTTTTAAAGTGGAGAGGGAATATTATATTAACGATGCAAAAAACAGCAATCAAATTATAGAGCTTGGGAAGACGGCGATTGGCAAAGGAAAAACTTATTTAACCGAAGATCTTAAGAAAAAAATTAAAAAGTTATCTAAAAAACTCAAGAAAATAAAAAAGGAAGAAGAGGCGGGGTATTTATTGGCGCAAGAGGTGATAAAAGATATTAAAAATTTTTGTGAAAAAAAATTAAAAATTAAGTTTGATAAATGGTTCTCAGAGCAGAAAAATTTAATTGAAAAAAGCGAAGTTAAAAAAGCGCTTACTTTACTTGAGAAGAAAAATCTTGTCTATAGAAAGGATGGAGCTTTATGGCTTAAAACTTCAAAATATGGCGATGCAGAAGATAGGGTTGTTTTAAGGAAAAATGGCAATCCAACTTATTTTTTGTCGGATATTGCATACCACATAAATAAAATTAAAAGAGGTTATAAAAGAATTATTGATGTTTGGGGGGCAGATCATCAAGGCCATGTTGCAAGAATGAAAGCGGTTATGGCAATGATTGGCCATAAAGGGGATTTTGATGTTTTTATCTCCCAGATTGTGAATTTAAAAGGAGGCGAGAAAATGTCAAAGAGAAAAGGAAATATTATTTATCTTGAAGATTTGATTAAGGAAGTCGGGTTAGATGTTGCAAGATATTTTTATATTTCAAAAAGCTTGTTTTCACATATGGAGTTTGATTTAAATTTAGCTAAAGAACAGTCAGAGAAAAATCCAGTTTATTATATTCAATATGCTCATGCAAGAATATGTAGTATTTTAAGAAAATGCAAAATGCAAAATGCAAAATGCAAAATTAAAATTCAAAATTTAAAATTACTTAATCACAAAATTGAGATAAAGCTTATAAAAGAACTTCTTAAATTTCCAGAAATTATTGAAGAAACAGCAGAGGATTGTCAACTTCAAAGATTAACAGAATATGCAAGAACCGTAGCTGCAACCTTTAATCAATTTTATAGAGATTGCAAGGTAATAAGTGAAGATAAAAATTTAATGGAAGCAAGGTTATGTCTTGTTTTTGCAACCAAAATCGTACTTAAAAACTCACTTTCTTTAATGGGAATTTCCGCCCCAGAGAGGATGTAATCTTTGCTATTTTTTTCTTTTTTCATTTGAAAAAAAGCCTAAAATAAGCTAAAATAATAGAATATTTAATTAAAAAGGTCGATTTTTAAAATAAAAATTTATATGCAAGAAGAAGATTTTAATACACCACAAGAGTCAGAATCAGAAGGTTTAACACCCGAAACGCCCCAAGAAAATTATTCATCACCGGAAGAAAAGTTGTCATCAGAAGAAAATATTATTCCCGAAGAATTAGTATCTGCCATGAAAGAGGAAGAGAAACAATCTTCAGATGTTTCTTTTTCAGAGATGGCGCCTTCAGGCGGCAAACTTCCTAGTATTGGTAGTTTATTCGGAAGGGCATTTCAAATTTATGGAGAGAATTTTAGCAAATTTTTTGTTTTGTCATTGATTTTCATATTACTAATTTATGGTAGTGTTATCCTGGCTACTTTATTATTTGGGGGAGGAAGTCTTTTGGGATTTGCTTCTGGTAATAAGACTGCAGGATTGACGACTCTTGGTATAATGGGAATTTTTTATATTTTTGCCTTGGTTTTTATCAGTGGCTATTTTTCGGCTGCTCTAATGGCAGGACTTATTTTTATATTAAAAGAAAGAGAAGAAAAAAAATCATTTAGTGAAGTATTTGGGAAAGCATTTTCTTTTGCTTTCAGGAGAGGATTTGCGCTTTGGTGGGTTTTGATACTTGTTGGTTTCGTTATTACGGGAAGTCTTTTTTTGCTAATTATTCCCGGGATAATGTTTTTTGTATGGTTTTTATTTAGTACTTATTCATGTATATATGAAAGGAAAAATGGTATGAATGCTTTAATGTATAGCCGGGATTTAATTCAAGGATATTGGTGGAGAACATTTTTAAGAATACTTTTATTGCTTGTATTATTGGTTGGTATTAACCTATTATTAGCTTTAATAACACCAGATTCGTCCACGGTTAATGTTGTAATTAATATTTTAGAGGGATTAATAATAAGTCCTTTTGTTATTGTTTTTTACGGATTAATTTATGAAGATTTAAAAAGCGTTAAAGCGGGTCAAGAAATTTCAGGGGTGACTACAGGACGAAAAGCAAAATATATTTTAACTTCGGTAGCGGGATATGTTTTAAGTATTGTTTTAATAATTATCGCTTCAGCTACTCTTGTTAATAAATTTAAGGACTTAAAATTTGACGAGACAACGTTTCCAACAATGGATTGGGAGAATATGGAAATTACACCTCCGGTAGAAATTCCAGAACAGTTTTAAAATTAGTATATAAAAATAAAAGCAGAGGAGAAATCCTTGTAGTATAAATTAAGGAGTTTTATTAATTTTGTTTAATCCAATAGAAAATTTTATGGCAGAAAAAGCAAAAAAATCAGAATATAAGGCAAAAGATATTTATGTTCTTGAGGGATTAGAGCCGGTAAGAAGAAGACCGGGAATGTATATTGGTTCAACTGGAAGTGAAGGGTTGCACCACTTAATTTTTGAATGTTGCGATAACTGTATTGATGAATTTATTATGGGCTATGGTGATAAGATGGAGGTTATATTATTGCCGGACAACAGAGTCCAGGTTTCTGACAACGGAAGAGGCATTCCAGTTGATGTTCATAAGCAAACAAAAAAATCTGCTCTTGAAACAGTGATGACGCATTTGCATGCTGGCGGAAAGTTTGGCGGGAAAGTATATAAAGCAACAGGAGGATTGCATGGTGTTGGTATTTCTGTTGTTTGTGCTTTATCTAAATGGATGCGAGCAGAAATATGCCGTGATGGGAAAAAATATTCACAGGAATATTCTAAGGGGAAACCCATAACTAGGGTGAAAAAAATAGGCACCTGTATTCAGACAGGAACAACAATTATTTTTGAGCCAGATCCCGAAATTTTTAAAACTCTTGAATTTTCATGGAAAAAGCTTTTAAAACACTTAAGAGAGCAGGCATATTTAGTTCCGGGACTTAAAATTAGCCTTCAAGACAAAAGGAAAGAACCTTATCAAAAATATAACTTTTATTTTGAGGGCGGAATTAAATCTTTACTTGATTATTTAATGGAAGGAGAAAAAAGAATCCAAGATAATCCTTTTTATATTAAAAAAGATGTTGATGATATTAAGGTTGAAGTAGCTTTTTGCTATAACGACGGGATTGATACAGAGGAGGTTTGTTATGCAAATAATATTCCAACGCCGGAAGGAGGAAGCCATTTAACAGGCTTTAGATCTGCCCTAACAAGAGTTTTACAAAGTTGGGGCAAAAACCAAAAACTTTTAAATGATAAAGAAAAAATAGAGGGAGAAGATGTTAGAGAAGGTTTAACTGCTGTTGTTTCAGTTAAATTACCAGATCCTCAGTTTGAAGGTCAGACAAAACAAAAACTTGGGAATCCCGAAGCAAGGTCGGCCGTAGAAAGCGCTGTTTGCGATTTATTGCCCGATCTTTTAGAAAAACAACCAAGAGACGGTAGGGCCATTATTAATAAATGTATTTTAGCTTCAAAATCAAGAAAAGCAGCAAAAGCTGCAAAAGAATCGGTTTTAAGAAAAGGAATAATTGAAGGACTTACTTTGCCGGGAAAGTTAACTGATTGTTCTTCAAGAAGTCCTGAAGAATCAGAATTGTTTATAGTAGAAGGTGAATCAGCTGGAGGATCTTCAAGGCAGGGAAGGGATAGAAGATTTCAAGCAATACTTCCTTTACGAGGTAAAATTTTAAATGTTGAAAAAGTGCATTTAAATAGAATATTATCTTCTCAAGAGATTAAAGCCCTAATCATTTCTTTGGGAACCGCTGTTGCGGATGATTTTAATATAGATAAAATTCGGTATCATAAAATAATAATAATGACAGACGCTGACACCGATGGAGCTCACATAAGAACACTTCTTTTAACTTTATTTTACAGATATTTTAAACCGATTATAGAAAAGGGCTATATTTATATTGCACAACCTCCGCTTTATAGAATTCAGGTTGGTAAAGAGATAAAGTATGCTTATACCGAAAGAGAGAAAGAAGATATTTTAAAGAAACTTGGAGATAGGCCAGTTTCTATTCAGAGATATAAGGGACTTGGAGAGATGAATCCGGATCAACTTTGGGAAACTACTATGAATCCAGAGAAAAGAACATTAAAACAGGTTAATGTCGAAGACGCCAAAGAAGCAGATAAAGTCTTTGATATCTTAATGGGAAAAGAGGTTTTACCAAGAAAAAAGTTTATTCAAACATACGCGAAAGAAGTAAGAAACCTTGATATATAAAATTCAAAAATGTTTTTCTTAAAAAAAGCTGCAAAGTAGAACAAAAATCAAAATGCGAAATAAGGTTAAAAAAGAAAAAAGATTTAATTATTTTTATATTTTGAATTTTAAGATATAGGATTTGAGATTTGAGATAATTTTATATCTATGTCTCTTTTTTTTCGTCTCTATCAAAAAATCTTAAGCCCCTATCATTATTTATGGGCGTTTTTTTCTGCTTTGTTTTTGGGTTTTCCCGGCAAGAGCAAAAAAATAAAAATTATCGGTATTACGGGCACAAAAGGGAAATCAAGTGTTGTTGAGTTTACAGAAAAAATTTTGGAAGAAACGGGATATAAAGTGGCAAGCTTTTCTTCAATTAAAATAAAAATTAAAAATAAAGAAAAAAAGAATCTTTTTAAAATGACAATGCCGGGTAGGTGGCATATTCAAAAATTTTTAAAAAATTCAATTAAAGCAGGTTGCGATTATGCCATTTTAGAGGCAACTTCAGAAGGAATTTTACAGCATAGACACAAGTTTATTGATTTTGAAGTGGCTGTTTTTACAAATTTATCTCCAGAGCATATTGAGAGACATGGAAGTTTTGAAAATTATAAAAGAGAAAAAGGAAAACTATTTAAGGAAAATAGAAATATTCACATTTTAAATTTAGATGATAAAAGTGTTAATTATTTTTTAAAACTTCCGGCAAAGAAAAAATACGGTTTTAAAATAAAATCAGAATTTAAATTAAAAAAACAAAACTTGGAAACAATAGAAGCAGAAGACATAAAAGAAGAAATTAATTTTGTGGAATTTAAAATAAAAAATATTAAATTCAAGGTAAATCTACTGGGTTCTTTTAATGTCTTTAATGCTCTTGCTTCAATCTGTATCGGTTTATCACAGGGCGTTTCTTTAGAGGTTTCTAAAAAGGCACTTGAGAAAATTGAAAAAGTTTCGGGTAGAATGGAAATTGTAATTGAACAGCCATTTAAAGTTATTGTTGATTATGCCCATACACCAGATTCGCTTATTAAAGTTTATGAAAACTTACTCCAATTAAAGTCAAAAATTAAAAAGGCTCGTAAATCAACGGATTTTGATAGAGGTGTTGAAAAACAAAAATCAAAAATGATTTGCGTACTTGGAGCAGCTGGTGGAGGAAGAGATAAGTGGAAAAGAAAAAAGCTTGGAGAAATTGCAGGAAAATATTGTGATACAGCGATTGTGACCAATGAAGATCCCTACGATGAAAATCCGATGGCAATTATTAACGAAGTAGCTAAAGGAGTAGAAAGCGCTAAGAATAATCAAAGTAAATTATCGGTTTATAAAATTTTAGACAGAAAAAAAGCAATTAATAAAGCATTAAAACTGGCGCAAAAAGATGATATTGTTATAATAACAGGTAAGGGATGCGAACCTTGGATGTGTGTTGCTGGAGGTAAAAAAATTGCTTGGGACGATAGAAAAATAGTAAAAGAAGAATTTGAAAAATATTTAAATAAGTCATAAGATATAAATATATACTATTGCTAGCAATAACTAATAATTAATAAAAAATATGGAACAGCTTAACAAAGAAGAATTAGATAAATTATTAGAAATTAATGGTCAAACAAGGGGAGTAGTTTTCTATACTGATGCAAGTTATGTGGTTTCTAAAGAAGGGGAGAGTGGTTTAGAAAAATTAGAAGAAACCGTTAAACGGTTTGATTATCCTATAAATTATAGATCCCCCCAAAAAACCAAATGGTATCCTATTGGTCTTAGAGCAATTTCACTTCTTTTAATAAAAAACACATTTGATTGGTCGGAAGAGGTAATAAAAGATATAGGATTTAACGCTCCAAACTATTCTTTTATTATTAAAATTTTTATGAAGTTTTTTTTATCGATGAAAAAGGTAGCAGAACAATCTCCAAAATTATGGCAAGAACATTATAAAAATGCAGGTAAATTAATTTCAGTAGAAGTAGATGAAGAAAAAAGATTTTATATCTTAAGAATTGAAGGTCTTAAAGTTCATCCAATACTTTGCACTTATTTATCGGGTTATTTTAGAAGAGTTTGTAGTTTTGCAGTAAAAAGTAACAATATAGAATGCAAAGAAACAAAGTGCGTTTTTAGGGGAGACCCGTATGATGAATTTTTAATTACTTGGTAATTAACTAAATATGTCCTTGTTACAAGAAGACATTGAAAAAATATTAAAAAGTGAAATTAAAATCAAGGGGGAGGGACTTCTTGAGGATAAAAAATATATTTTAAATAAATTTGGTCAAAATGTATTGTTAAGAATTGAAAGAGAAATTTCAGCACTTACAGGGAAGGAATTCTCTTATAAAAATATAAGTAGTTATGAGTACTATCCAATAGCTTTTTCTGTTTTATTAACCCTAATTTTAAAATATGATTTTAAATTTAGCGAGGAAGAAATTAAAGAATTCGGTAAAGACACCCTGAAGCTTTCTTTTTGGATAAGAATTTTTTTGCCCCATATTGTTTCTTTAAAATACCTTCCTCAAGAAGCAAAAAAAATCTGGAGACGATATTTTATGAATGCTGGAAAATTGGAAGTAGAGAGAATAGACGAAGATAATCATAATATTATTATTAAAATTACAGAATTTGATATTCATCCACTTTATTGCAGACAGATAGAAGGAACCATTTCTCAATTGTTCTCTTATATTTTTAAAAAAAAGATTGTTCAAGTTGATGAAGTTGAGTGCACCTTTAAAGGAGGAAACAATCATAAGTTTTCAATAAGTTGGTAAATTATTTTTTCTCTAAAATTTTTTTAATCTCATCTCTAATTTTTGCTGCTTTTTCAAAATTGAGCTCTTTTGCTGCTTTTTGCATTTCTCTTTTAAGCTCTTTTATGTCTTTTATTTTATATAATTCTTTTATGCTCTCGATTTCTTCTTTTTCTTTTATAAAATCCCATTCTTTAATTTCTTTTTCTATTGCTTTTGGGATTATACTGTGTTTTTTATTGTACTCCTGCTGAATTTTTCTTCTTCTTTTAGTTTCATTTATTGCTTTTTTCATTGATTTTGTAATTTCATCTGCATACATTATTATTCTGCCGTTTGGATGACGAGCTGCCCTTCCCATTGTTTGAATTAATGTTGTTTCATTTCTTAAAAATCCCTCTTTGTCTGCATCTAAAATTGCAATTAAGGCAACCTCTGGCAAATCAAGCCCTTCTCTTAGAAGGTTTATTCCAACAATTATATCATATTTCCCCTTACGTAGATCCCTTAAAATACTTGGTCTTTCAAGCGTTTTTATTTCAGAGTGAAGATAGTTTACTTTAAATCCCTTTTCTTTTAAGTGGTCTGACAAGTCCTCTGCTAGTCTTTTTGTTAGGGTGGTTACCAAAACCCTCTCTTTTTTATTAGTTGCTTTTTTAATTTCTGAAATTAAATCAGATATCTGGTTTTTTGTTGATTTTATTTTAATATCAGGATCAAGAAGTCCCGTTGGTCTTATAAGAACCTCTGTTAGCAATTTTTCTTTTTTCTTTGAAATTTTTTGCATTTCATATTTAGCGGGAGTTGCCGACACATAAACTACTTTTTTAATCTTTTTTTCAAATTCTGAAAATTTAAGGGGCCTATTGTCGAGGGACGATGGCAGACGAAACCCATATTCAATTAATGTTTCTTTTCTTGATTTGTCTCCTTTATACATTGAATATAATTGAGGTATTGTCATATGAGATTCATCAACAATAACTAAAAAATCGTCTGGATAGTAATCAATTAAAGTAAAGGGAGGGTTCCCCGGCTCTCTAAACTCAAGATGTCTTGAATAATTTTCAATTCCGTTGCACCATCCAGTTTCTTTTAACATTTCCATATCGTAATTAACTCTTTTTTCTAAGCGATCAGCTTCGAGAAATTTTTTATATTTTTTAAGTTCTTTTAATCTTTCTTGTAATTCAAGTTTAATATTTTCAATAGCAAGGAAGATTTTGTCTTGCGGTGTTACCCAAAATTTTGCTGGAAATAAGCTTATTTCTTTTAATTCTTTAAATTTATGCTCTGAGGTTAAAAAACGTTTTTGAAGTTTTCTAACATAATTTAAATTTTCGGGCGAATTTATTTTTTCCTTTGTAGTAGTTTTTAATATTTTTTTAATCTTATTTAAAGAAAAATCTATTTTTACTATTTCTTTTCCGGTGGGGGAGAAGATTTCAACAACATTTCCCCTTACTCTGAATTTTCCGGGCTGGAAATTAATGTCATTTCTTTCATATTGCAATCTTATTAAATTTAAGAAAAATTTTTTTCTTGATATTTCCTGTCCTCTTTTAAGATTAAGAGAAATTTTTTGGTAATTTTCTGGAGAACCGATATTATATATACAAGAGACCGAGGCCACAACAATTACATCTTTTCTTGTAAGGACATTTTGAGTTGCTTCATGACGTAAGCTATCGATAACTTCATTTATTTTTGCATCTTTTGCTATATAGGTATCGGTTTGTGGAATATATGCTTCTGGTTGATAATAATCATAATAAGAAACAAAATAATGAACAGAATTTTCAGGAAAGAAATCCTTAAATTCTTGATAGAGCTGTGCAGCTAGTGTTTTATTATGACCGATGATCAGGGTTGGTCTTTGGACTTTTTCAATAACATTTGCCATAATAAAAGTCTTACCGCACCCAGTAACGCCAAGAAGAACATTGTGTTTTTCGTTTTGCTGGATATTTTTTGAAATTTTTTCAACCGCTTCTTTTTGGGGAGGAATAAGTTTTAATTGTGATTTTATCTTGAACATAAAGCTTAAAGTAGTTTAATATTAAAGTATACTAATAATACATTTTATAATATGGGAGATTTTTGAGCAACGCAATAAAAGTTTAAAAATTTATTTCTCTTTCCAGAATTTGGTAAGGGAAGAAAAATATGCAAATTACTTTTTGTGAAGATAAAAATTCATGGGATAAGTTTTTGCTAGAAAATGATGGTAACTTTTTACAATCTTGGGATTGGGGAGAATTTCAATTAAAACAAAGGAAAAAAATTTGGCGTTTTCAGATTAATTCAAATAGCGATGAAACTTTATGTGAAGCCCAAATACAAAAAGAGTTTTTTCCGTTTGGAAAAAGCATGTTGTATATTCCCCTTGGACCCTGTTTTCGGTCAACGTTATTTTTAAAAGACAAAAAGAGGATTTTAAGATTGCTTTTGAAATCTTTGAAAAAAATTGCAAAAAATGAAAATTCAATTTTTCTTAAAATAGAACCAAGCATATTTTTACCAAAATTAGAAGAATTTTTGCCGTCAAGAAGAAGAATCCAACCCAAACAGGTAATGTTTCTTTCATTAAAACCCCCAGAAGAAGAACTTTTAAAAAGCTTTCACTCAAAAACCCGATATAATATTAAGATTGCCGAGAAGAAGGGGGTAAATATTCTAAGATTTGAAAATAAAGAAGAGAAGTTGAATAATCTTGAGGGTTTTTGGAAACTTCTCCAAAAAACCGCCAAGAGAAGAAACTTTAAGCCATATTTTAAAAATTATTATAAAGATATGCTTTCTTTAGATAATACAATTTTATATTTTGGAGAGTATAAAAATAAAATTATCGTAGCTCATATAATGATTTATTTTGGAAAGTGGGCGACATATTTACATGGTGCTTCTGATTATAAATACAGAAAGATTATGGCACCTCATTTTTTGCACTGGCAACAAATATGTGATGCTAAAAATGTGGGTTATGAAAAATATGATTTCGGGGGCGTTGACGAAAAGAAATGGCCCGGCCTCACAAGGTTTAAAAGGGGATTTAATACAGAAATATTAGAGTATCCTCAAGGAAAAGATTTTGTTTTCCAAAATTATTGGTATAAACTTTATCTTTTTTTAAGAAAAAGAATATAAATAGCTATCTCATTTCAAAGCAAAAAGCCCTGATATTCCACAGGGCCTTCCGCCGACTTTAGCAGAGCTTCTTCATGAGGAAGAACGCACTCACATTCTTTATATTATCAAAAAAAACCGAAAAAGTCAAGCGTTGAAGGAAACTACTATTGTTATTTTTGTCTAAAATATATAAAATATAAATGGGTCTGGTGGTACGCACTCACAAAATAGGCTTTAGCTTTGGAGTTCACTCGCCAGACCCTTTTTGGGTATTTTAAAGTTATGTTTAAGATTTATAAAAATATATCACTTAAAGAAAATTTTACTTTTAAAATTGGTGGCAAAGCAAAATATTTTATAAAGGTATCAAATTTAAAAGATATTAAAAAAGCTATTTTTTGGGCAGAAGAAAGGAAGGTTTCTTTTTTTATTTTGGGAGGAGGAAGTAATATTTTGTTTCCAGACGATGGATACAATGGTCTTATTATAAAAATTGAAAATAAAAAAATTATTTTAAAGAATAATGAAATAATTGTGGAAGCTGGTGTTCCTTTATTAAGATTAGTTTTTTTTAGTAAAGAAAAATCTCTATCTGGCCTTGAATGGGCTGCCGGAATTCCGGGCACTGTTGGCGGTGCTGTTTTCGGAAATGCAGGTGCTTTTGGCGGGGAAATAAAAGATTCAATTAAAGAGGTATTAGTTTTTGATATCAAAACCAAGAAAGAAAAATTACTCCAAAATAAAGATTGTAAATTTTCTTATCGAAATTCAATTTTTAAAAAAACAAAAAGATATATAATAATTTCCGCAACTTTTAAGCTTAAAAAGGGAAAAAAAGAAAAAATTTCAGAAGAAATCAACAAGAATATTCTTTATAGAAAAAACAATCACCCCCTAAATTATCCATCGGCTGGAAGTATTTTTAAAAATTGCAAAATAGATAATAAAGTTAAAAAACTTTTTAAAAAGTTCCCAGACTTAAAACAGTTTGAAAAAAAAGGTGAAATACCTGCGGCTTATTTAATATATAAATGCGACCTTAAAGGAAAGAAAATAAGAGGAGCTCAGGTATCAGAAAAACATACTAATTTTATTATCAATAAAAAGAACGCTAAAGCAAGAGACGTTATTGAATTAATAAAACTTATAAAAAATAAAGTAAAAAAGAAATTTAATATTGAATTAAAAGAAGAAATTATTTTAAAAATATAATATTAAAAATATTTTTTTAAAAATCCTTGACAAATTGTTATTAAAAAAAATATAATTAGATAATATAGTAGTTTACAAATAGGGGAGTCGACTATTTGTAATGTAAGCTCAAACTCTTTTCTTTCAAAAAGAAAAGATAAAAAAATGGCAAAGAAAAAAGCAAAAAAGGCGAAGAAAGCAACAAAGAAGACAGCGAAAAGAAAACCAGTCAAGAAAAAAGTTGCAAAAAAGAAAAAGAAAAGATAAGCCTTTTTCTCAAAAAAACCGCCCCGTCGCTTAATATTTTTATTGGGTTGACGGGGTTGTTTTTTTGAGAATAATATTATATATAATAACTATCTATGAAATTTATAATTAGCACTAAAAAAATAAAACTAACAAACCAACTTAGAGAATATATAGAAGAAAGGATAGGCAGTTGTGAGAAATATATTCATACAGATTTGCCACTTATTGCGAGGGTTGAGATTGAAAAAACTACTGACCATCACAACAAAGGCAAGATTTTTATGTCAGCTGTAAATATTCAATTAAAAGATAAGTTTTTAAGAGCTGAAGCAACAAGAGAAGACGTTTATCTTTCAATTAATGAGTTAAGAGATCATTTAAAAATAGAGTGTAAAAAATATAAAGACATTCTTTTAGAAAAACATAGAAAGTTAAAAAATAGAACGTAAAAAAATAACTGCAATCACTTTTTTGTCTCTTTGTTTTTTTCTGGCAAAAAATTTGCCAGGATTGTTTCGCAATTTGCGGAACAGTTTCAAGAATAATTTCTTGAAACGCTCTCCATTTTTAAAGATGGCAGGGTAAAGTGATTGCTAAAAATATGAAAAGAAAAACAAAGAGGTCCATCAAAAGGATCAAAAAAAACAAAAAAGAAAAGTATGCCGGCGTTCATTTACTTGCAGAATTTTGGAATACTAAAAAAATTACAAACTCAAAAGAAATTGAGCATATTTTAATTTCTGCTGCAAAAGCAGCAAATACCAAACCCTTAAAAGTTACTGTCTATAATTTTAAACCCCAAGGATTAACTGGCGTTATTTTACTTGCTGAGTCTCATATTTCTATTCATACTTGGCCAGAGATAAATTATATTGCTATAGATATTTTTACTTGTGGCAAAAAAAGTTCTCCAAGGAAGGCACTTTTATACCTTAAAAAAATTTTTAAACCTCAAAAATTAGAAATTAAGGAAGTTTTGAGAGGAGAAATTAAAGACTGAATAATTAAATTATGGACTATTTAAGAAATCTTTATAATGAATTTTTAGAACTTGATGAAGCTGATTTTATATTAGATGCAAAAAAGCATTCTTCTAGTCTTAAAAAATTAAAAATTAGAGAGAGGACCCTAAGAGAATTTTATCAAAACTATTATAAAGTTCCTTTCTTAAGCTTTCTTTACCGTTTAAAAAATATAGTTTATTCAAAAAATGTTTTAGATTTTTTTAAAAAAATTTCTAGCGAAGATTGGGATTTATGGAGTTATTTAAAATTTATTAAAGAAAAAGACCTTGCCAAAATTAAGAGATCTGGAAAGATTTATAATATAAAAAAAGAAAT
>FWPV01001404.1_pt1 | contig 31595 bp, 29 predicted proteins | sample 2228371 | NCBI WGS metagenome assembly FWPV01 (sample SAMEA103939776, study PRJEB20133) | metagenome
GCGATTTGCGCGCCAGATAAGTGGCACGATCACTAAGCGTGTAGGCCCGCGTTTCATCCGCCATGGTGAGTACTGCCCCCATGCCTTGCCCGGTTGAGATATACCAGGCACCGCCTGGGCTAAGGCCGGCCAATTCCCATAAAGCCTTCTCCTTGATATGGGTGCCCGAATCATCCCCACGGGAGATGAACAGGGTCTGTTTTATGGCCAGCGTTTTTAGAGCACGCGCCGCTTCCGGCATACCGCGGATATCCGCCGGATCGTCGGGCGGCCCGACGATAACAAAGTCGTTATACATCACGGCCTCACGACGTATGCCATGGTGAGCGGCCATAAAAGCCTCTTCCTGCGCCGGAGCGTGCACCAATAGCACGTCAACATTACCATCTTTACCGACTTGAAGTGCCTGACCGGTCCCCAAAGCAAGCACTTCTACGCGGACATGGTAGGTTTGTTCAAAATCCGGCAGGAGATAATCTAGCAGGCCGGAGTCATACGTGCTGGTGGTGGTCGCCAAAACCAACTTCCGTGGCTCGACAGACTGTCCAGGCGTCAACACAAGGGTCGGTGTCACGCCAGAATTCAAGGAGAAGACATCACACATCCACGGCGCAATAGTCAGTAAGGCGACTCCCATAACAATAACGGAAACGATTAATTTTTTATACATAGCCCGATCCTGGCTTTTCGCTAGAAATTTGGGACGAAAAAAGTTTGTTTCTGTCAACAGACACCATGAGTTACGCTCTCCACCAAAGATGAAAATGGCTCGACAGGAGAGTTATTTTTCAGATTTCGTACACGGATTTCACGGAACACACGGATTTTTATTTTTAGATGGTCCCTTCGGTCAGCGATCTTCGCCTTACTCATTCCCAATCCCCTATCAGCGAACTGCTCAATACACCATCTCGCCTCTGACAAATGCCGCCGTGCGCGGATCAGAAGGCGAGGTAAAAAATGTCGTCGTATCGGCAATTTCGACAATGCTCCCGCCAAGCAGCAAGGCGACACGTTGGGCCAGACGATGGGCTTGAAAGACATTATGCGTCACTAATACAATTGTGCATCCATTTTTTCTGTTCAACTCGGCGACGACCGTCTCGATCAGCCCGACATTGTACGGATCAAGATTGGCCGTCGGTTCATCTAATAGCAAGACCATAGGCCGGATGAGAATCGCCCGTGCCAGCGCTACCCGCTGCGCTTCCCCGCCGGAAAGTGTCCGCGGCCGTTTGTGCATCAATGCCGTCAAACCGAGGCGCTCAAGCACTGCTTGAATCTCATCTCGCCGGCCACGTTCACCCCGCAAATGCAAACCATACTCCACATTGCGCCAAACGCTGGTCGAAAGCAAGGCCGGCCGCTGAAATACTGTGGTGACCTCGCGCCGTAGGGCCAGCGGCACCGCATCCGGGCGAATGGGCAGTCCCCGGTAACGCAATTCACCGCGGTCGGCAAATTCCAGAAAGTTGAGCAACCGCAGGAGAGTGGACTTCCCGGCCCCACTGGGACCGACAATCGCCAGAATTTCGCCGCGCCGGATGTCCAGAGATTCTATATTGAGCACAGAATGCCCGGCATAGGTTTTGACGATATGCCGTAGTTCGTATAGGAGGGTGTCACTCATCGTAACTTCCCTTGAAACTGCACAATGGTCACGTTCATGAGAAACGTCAACCCCAACAAGACCAATGCCAGCCCAATCGCCAAATCGAAATTGCCGCGGCGGGTCTCCAACATGATTGCCGTAGTCAGCACCCGCGTCGAGTGTTCGATGTCACCTCCCACCATCATGACGGCGCCGATCTCCGAGATGATGCTGCCCAATCCACCGACCAGCGCCACAATCACCCCCTGCCGGGCCTCCCGGAGAACCGTCCAAGTGATCTGGTGAGGTGTTGCACCCAGAGCTTGCAATTGTAGACGCAACTGGGGGTCCACTTCGGCCACAGCGGCCATGGTGTAGCCGATGATCAAGGGAACGGCGATAATGACCTGCGCCCAGACCATCGCCGGGACGGTGAACAGTTGTGGTATCCAGGCACAATGCAACCTCCCCAGGATGCCACTGCGGGAGAGCAACAAATAGACCGCCAGCCCTATCACGACGGGAGGAAAGCCCATACCGGTATAGACCAAAGCCTGCACCAATCGCCGCCCCGGAAAATGTGTCAGGCCGATGAACGCGCCCAACGGGATTCCCAATAGCGCACTGATGAGCAACGCAATCCCACTTACCCGTGCAGAAAGCTCAATGATCTCCCAAAGATAAGGGTCCCCGGAAAATAACATCCGCAGACCCTCAAGCAGACCTTGCCATACTACTTCCATAAAATTACAGTTTCCCTAACCCGGACGAAGCGGAGCCAAAACCACTAAGGCCCCAAAGGATCATCGAGTTTTTTCTCCCTTCGTATCCTTCGAGTCCTTCGTGTCCTTGGTGGTAAATTCTTGCCCGGTGTGCAAGGATTTTACTCGTAAGATACTCCCCATAGCGGTTCATTCTTCTTCCGGCAACACGCCGGCCTCGAACATGAGTACCCGGACACGCGCACCGGGCGGGGCATACGTCCAATCTTCCGGGATGATCGCCAGGCCGTTAGAACGCACCATTGAGCTGAGAATGCCCGAACCTTGATCACCGGTGAGGACCGCATGAAGACCATCCGCACGCCGGGTCAAACGCACCCGCACATAATGCCGCCGCGCATCTTTGCCGGGGATTCCCTGATCGAGAACGGCTTCGTAGGTGGGTTTGCGCAGGTCGCGCACGCCGAGCATGGTCAGAATCGCCGGACGCGCAAACAGCTCAAACGAGACCATTGATGAGACAGGATTGCCCGGCATCCCCAGCAGCGGTACGGTACGCGGCACACCGTTGATCTCCGCCGTGATGTGGCCAAAGGCCAACGGTTTGCCCGGCTTCATGCGCACGCGCCAAAAGGAAATTTCCCCTTCAGCGGCCAGCACTTTCTTGACCACGTCAAAATCACCCACCGAGACCCCACCTGAAGTCAACAACAGGTCTGCGCCCTGCGCCAGCCCGGCGTGAATCTTGGCGGTCAGGTCGGCGATGGTATCACGCGCGACGCCCAACAGCAACGGGATGCCGCCGTATTGCAACACCTGCGCCGCATTGGAGTAACTGTTGGCATTGCGAATTTTGCCGGGAAGCAGAGGGGCGTCAATATCCACCAACTCGTCACCGGTGGCCAAAATGGCGACACGCGGACGGCGAATCACGGCAACCGTGCTATATCCCAACGTCGCCAGCATACCGATTTCCTGCGGACGGATGCGCATGCCGCGCGTCAAGACCTTTTCTCCGGCTCGCACATCTTCCCCTGCCGGACGGATGTTCGCCCCACGGGGCAGGGCGGCAAAACACGCCACTTCTTCGCCATCCTGATAGGTTTCCTCAAAGGGAATGACGGTATCGGCACCATCGGGCAACGGCGCTCCGGTCATAATGCGGATTGCCGTCCCCGGCCCGACCGCTTGGGTGGCAAGGTAGCCCGCCGCCAGGTTTTCGATGATGCGCAGCCGTTTGGGGGTGTCCGGGCCGGCGCCCTGCAAATCGGCGGCTTGCACTGCATACCCATCCATCGCGCTGTTGGCATGAGGGGGAACATCGCCGGTGGCGACCATATCTTCGGCCAACACCCGCCCCAAGGCTTCCAATAAGGGTACACGTTCTGCTTCAAGGGGTTGGAACAGCGCTAAAACCTTTTCCAGAGCCTCTTCCACGCTCAACATCGGATACAATTCGTGTCTATATTTCATTTCGGCTACTCCTCTATTCCGAAAATAAGTCAGCAGATTAAGCAGATTTTTTTGGTGGGCTCAGAAAATGATCTGCGTGAATCGGCGAAAATCGGCGTCCAGCAGCTTCTGCACCATTTTCATCTTTGATGGAGAACATCGCTCATGTTGTCTGCTTACTGTTCGCTACGCCAGGCGGCGCCATCGGCCCAGAATTCTTTTTTCCAGATCGGCGCGCTTTCTTTGATGCGGTCAATGGCATACCGGAGGGCCTCGAAGGTCTGCGCGCGGTGCGCTGCCGCCAGCGCAATGACCAACGCCGTTTCGCCGACTTCCAAGTGGCCCACACGGTGCACGATGGCCACCCCGCGGATCTCCGGCCAGCGGGCACGGATTTCATCGGCAATCTCCTGCAATACCTTAGTTGCCATTTCTGGATAGGCTTCGTACTCCAGGTACAGGGTTTGCCGCCCCTCGGTGAGGCCACGCACTACACCGTTAAAGGTCACGACCGCGCCGTTTTGGGGATCGGCCAGCCGCGCAACTACTTCATCCGTCGAAATAGGTCGTTCGGTAATTTCAATTGAGGTATCCATGTTTAACTTCAACTCCCGTTTTTAGATCACTCGCTGCCGGCTCGTCAGCGCCTATCCTCCTCCCACGGGGGGAATGCATGCGATTTCATCCCCATCGTGCAAGAGAGTGGTCGAAGCAGCATACACCAAATTGACGGCAAAACGCACCCGTTGCGCCTGGAGGGCCGGGTAGGCGGCAAAGAGTTGATCCTGCATATCCTGTAAAGTTGCCCCCTCCGGCAACATGCAGGTTTGTCGTTCCTTCCCGGTTATTTCGTGGGCCACGGCAAAAAAACGTAGGGTGACATGCATGGTCATTCCTCCTCCAACATAGCGTCTTCTAAAACAACATCACCGCTTTTGCCGCCGGATTTGCTGACCAGGCGGATGTCGGTGATGTGCATGGTCTTCTCGACGGCTTTGGCCATATCGTAAATCGTCAAAGCCGCGACGCTGACGGCGGTCAGTGCCTCCATTTCCGCGCCGGTTTTAGCGTGCGTGCGCACCGTGGCCGTGATGATGATGCGCGAAGCGGCAGTATCAACGGTGAACGCCACGGCAATATGCGTTAGCAGCAGCGGATGGCACAATGGGATGAGAGAAGGCGTTTGTTTGGCCGCCATTATACCCGCCACCTGCGCTGTAGTCAGCACATCTCCTTTCGGCAGGCCATCTTCGACAATCAGGCGCAACGTTTCCGGCCGCATACGGACCTCACCGCGTGCGACGGCTACGCGCTCCGTATCCGGTTTAGCCCCCACGTCCACCATACGGATATGGCCTTCGGCGTCAACATGGCTCAGTTCCATATCTCCAACCTCCATAACCTCTAGCCTCCAATTTGAGCCATAGCGCGGTCGCCGACCCGACTCTGTTCCATCAGGTGATGCCCGCGTGGCTTCATGCGAACGGCTTCCAGCAACAGCGATTCGAGATCGGCTTGGGTGGCCCCTTGGCGCAAGGGAGTGCGCAAGTCCAGTTCATCCGCCGCCAGCAGGCAAGGACGCAGTTTGCCATCGGCGGTTAAACGCAAGCGATTACAACGATCGCAAAAATGCTCACTCACCGCGCCGATAAAGCCAAGCGTCCCGGCCGCGTCCGGCAGGCGGAAGATGCGCGCCGGGCCGGCGCCATCAACTTCGGCAGGTCCTAACGGCCCCAAGGCAGCCTCAATACGCGCTCGTACCTCTGCCACGGTGACGATGTGTACCCGCCAATCCGCTTCCTCCCCGACCATCCCCACCGGCATCCACTCGATGAAACGCACGTGCCAGGGGTTTCTCAAAGTCTGACATGCCAATTCGACCACTTCATCGTCATTCTGTCCACGTACCACCACGGTATTGATCTTGATCGGCTGCAGACCGGCAGCAAAAGCGGCCTCAATACCGGCCAGCACCGTTTCCAGGTTGCCATAGCGGGTGATCGCCCGAAAGCGTTCCGGGCGCAGGGAATCCAGGCTGACATTGACCCGTCGCAAGCCGGCAGCGGCCAGCGGCGCAGCATAGCGGCTCAACAACATGCCGTTGGTCGTCATCGCCAGGTCTTCGATGCCGGGAATGCACGCCAGGGCGCGCACGAGGTCCACCACCCCCAAGCGCACCAAGGGCTCTCCACCGGTCAAGCGCACAGTACGAACCCCCAGCGCTGCCGCAGCGCGCACTATGCGTTCGATTTCCTCATAGCGCAGAATGTCATCGTGCGCACAAAGCGGCACGCCCTGCTCAGGCATGCAATAAATGCAACGCAAATTACAACGGTCGGTGATCGAGATGCGAAAATAGTCAATGGTACGTTCAAATCTATCGTTGATCAAGCCATTTTCCTCATTGTAAAGGAGTGTAATCGTCCCAATGGGACAGGGCCGTTAATCAAAATTCTGCCACAGAGCACACAGAGTTTTTTTCTTTGTGCCCGCTGGGTCCTCGGTGGTTATTTTTAGAGGCGTTTCATTGCTCACAAGCCAGCATGAACTACGCTCTCCACACCCAGAATCAGGACACAGACCGTTCTTTGCACATTCAAAAATCTGCTCAATCTATTCCGAAAATGTCAACGGATGAAACGGATTGAAAAGAAAAAATCCGTTCAATGTCCGTTGACGAAAATAGCCCTCCTACCGGAGAATTTTCCTGCTGACAGAAACAAACTTCTTTCATCAAAAGAGCTATTGTCGGAATAGATCATGGTAACGAGTGAGGTCGGCGGATACAGGGATCAACTGGCGTGCATAGCCTATAGTGACATAAAAAGTGGCATTTCTCAAGGAAATGCCACTTTACTTCGGCACAACGACAATACCTGTCTGTGTTCAACCTATGTGTCCATCTCCTTTCCAAACACGGGAGGCATCATCGTTTCCGATGATACCCTATCGCCCAACTTCCATGGAAGGCTTTCTCTTTAGGAAGGAAGGGTCGGAGTTCGCTTGTCAAGGTTGAAAAGTGTTTAACGCCCGACTTCCCAAGCCAGATGCTGCAATTCGGGTGCAATGAGCTTCTCCCAAGCCAACTGCACCGCCGCCGGGGAACCGGGGATGGAGATGATGACTTTTCCGCGATAGGTGCCGGCGGTAGCACGTGAGAACATCGCGGCGGAACCGATTTGTGCATAGCTCAGCATACGAAAAAGCTCACCGAAACCGAGTAGGTGTTTTTCCAGCTTCCCTGTCAAAACATCAATGGTCGTATCGCGCCGTGAGATGCCGGTACCACCGCTGAAGATAATCACCCGTGCCTCGCCGGCAGCCAATTCATCCAGCACTGCCGTGACCTGCTCAGGTTCATCTTTGATCAAGCGATAGGCAACCAACCGCTGTCCCACCGCCTCCAGAGCCGCCTCGAGGTAATGTTTGTTGGTATCGGTCGCCGCAGTACGGCTATCGCTCACGGTGACCAGCGCCACGGGAATCGCTCCCTGGCCGGCGGCAAAGGTTTTGTGCTGCTGTGCACTCTGCGAAATCGCCGTCGTCTCCATATCAGAATCCTTGTGCCATCCTCACTGTACAAAGTATAACCGAGTCTCCACAGTCGTCAAGGAGATATGCCGCAAAGCGTTGCGCTTTGTAATAGTCCGGCAGAGCCGTTTCTCAAACCGACAATGCAACAACAACACCGGCGTTGTTCCCCAATAACGCCAACCCGGATTGGGACGCAGATGTTCGCAGATTCACGCAGCTCATTTATAGAATCCGTCAAATCCGTGTACAATGCTTGAGCCGTTTATTGCAGAATCATCTTGACCGGTACAAAATCTGCGTCCGATACCTTGTTCGGCTTATTCCGGCACAAGCCTACTGGACATTTTTCAGTTCTGCCTATACTACGCATATCGTTCTTCTTAGGGTCGGTAAATAAATCACTTTCTGCAATGATCAAAGCATTTCTCAACCCACCCCGCGAGTTCAGCATGGCGCCGTTCTGGTTCTGGAACGACGTCCTGGATGAGGCGGAGATTCTGCGGCAAATCGCGGACTTCGAGGCACACGGCGTCTACGGATTCGTCATCCACCCCCGTGTGGGATTACCGCGCGACATCGGGTGGATGTCCGGGCGGATGCTGCACTTCATGCGTGTCGCCGTCGAAGCAGCGCAGCGCCGCGCTATGTTTGTCATTCTCTACGATGAGGGTATGTACCCCTCCGGCTCCTCCTCTGGCCAGGTCGTTGCCGCCAACCCCGCCTACCAATGCCGCTGTCTGGCAAAAATCGACCTCGATAACAATTCTGAAAATCTGCTCAATCCGCTTAACCTGCTGACAAACCTAATCGCCACCTTCGAGCGTCCCAACGGTCAGCGATTCGCCATCGTAGACCGCCCCGTTGACGCCGTCATCCGCGGCCTCCACTACATCGGCGAGGGGCCGGAGGAAGACACCCCACCCGCTGCCGACATCCTCAATCCCGACGCGACGGCAACGTTTATCCGCCTGGTCTACGACCGCTACTTCGCGGCGCTGGGCGACTACTTCGGCTCGACGATCCGCGCCATCTTCACCGACGAGCCGGGGCTGCTCGGTCGTCCGCGCGAGCGCGCCATCTGGCCCGGCACGACGGGCATCCTGGAACACGTCAACGCCTACCTCGGCTACGACTTCACACCGCACCTGCCCGCGCTGTGGTACGACGACGAGCCGGACGCCGCACGCTACCGCGAGGATTACAAGCGCGCACTGGCCCACCGCCTGGAAGCAACCTTCTACCGGCCGCTCTACACGTGGTGCGAGGCGCACGGGATCGCGCTCACAGGCCATCCGGGGCGCGGCGATGACATCGGCTACCTGCGCTATTTCCACATCCCCGGCCAGGACCTCGTGTGGCGGTGGGTGCTCCCCGGTCCGACGGCACTGGAAGGGCCGGAGTCCACGCAGGGCAAGTGCTCGTCGTCCGCCGCGCTGCACCTGGGACGGCGGCGCAACAGCAACGAATGTTTCGGCGCTTACGGGCACGAATTCACCTGGGAGGAGATGAAGTGGCTTGTGGACTGGTGCTTCGTGCGCGGCGTGAACCTGCTCTACCCGCACGCCTTCTTCTACTCGATCCGCGGCCCGCGCAAGGATGAGCGCCCGCCCGACGTCGGCCCGCACAGCCCCTGGTGGGACGAGTACCGGCCGTTCGCCGATTACGTCCGGCGGATGAGCTGGCTCAACACGGACGGCGAGCACGTGTGCCACATTGCCATCCTGACCGAATCCATCCATCTGCCCTGGGCGGCGGCCAAAATCTGCTTCCAACATCAGCGCGATTTCAACTACCTGGAGCTGCGCCATTTGTGGGAAGATGCGGAGGTGAGAGCGGACGGCATCCACATCGCCGGGATGCATTACCAGGTTGCGATCCTTGACAATCTCACCATCATCCCTGAAGCGGCAAAACCCGCTCTGCAAATTCTCGCCGAGGCCGGGCGGTTGATCCTGTGGGGCGGCGCGAGCGCGAGTTACCAACTCGCGCTACAAACCGGCGGATCCGTTCAGTCCGTTGAGGATTTCCTGGCCGCGGTAGATCGCCTCGTCTCACCCGATCTCAGCGCGACGCCGCCCGCGCCGGACTTGCGCTACCGGCATGTCGTCAAAGAGGGAGTACACTACTACATTCTCGCCAACGAGGGATTGACGCCCCTGCACACCACGCTCACCGTCTCCGTCGAAGGACACGCCACGTGGATTGATCCGTTGACATTGAACAAGAGCGAAGCCACCGCTCCCCTCGACCTGACCTTAGCGCCGTACACCCTGCGCATCTTGTGCGTGCATCCGACCCCCGCCCATCTCCCACCCGACTAAAAGACAACCTGCCTATGCCCGGTCGAAGCCCTGTTTTGCTCGAAGTCAAAGACCTCCGTGTACATTTTCCGGTGGTTGGGGGGGTGGTGCGCGCGGTGGATGGCGTCAGCTTCATTCTCCATCGTAGCGAGACGATAGGACTGGTGGGGGAGAGCGGCTGTGGCAAGTCCGTCATGGCCCGCTCGATCCTGCGCATTGTGCCGCCGCCGGGCCGCATTGTGGGCGGGCAAATTCTCTATCACCGGCCGGTGGGTGGATTTTGGGAGACGGTGGATTTGACCGCGCTCGATGCGGAGGATTCCATGCTGCGTTTCATCCGCGGCCTGGAAATTGCCATGATCTTCCAGGAACCGCTTGCCTCGCTCAGCCCGGTCTATACGATCGGACAGCAGATCGTCGAGGCGATTTGTCTGCACCAGCCGGTCTCCAAACAACAGGCGCTACAACAGGCAATTGACATGCTAGGCAAAGTGGGGATGCCTGACGCGGCCCACACCGTCCATCGTTATCCCCATCAACTGAGCGGCGGAATGTGCCAGCGGGCGATGATCGCGCTGGCGCTGTCGTGCAATCCCAGTCTGCTCATCGCCGACGAGCCAACGACGGCGCTGGACGTCACCACCGAGGCGCAAATCCTCCAGTTGATGCTCGACCTCCAGCACGAATTCGGCATGGCGATCCTCTTCATCACCCACAACCTGGGCCTCATCGCACAGATGACGGAGCGCGTTCTGGTGATGTACCTGGGCCGGGTGGTCGAAGAGGCCGATGTGGATACGCTGTTCTACAATCCTCTACATCCTTATACCCAGGCACTCTTGCGTTCCGTCCCGCGACTGGGGCCACGCGACCGCAACGCGCGTCTGCATACCATTCGCGGCAGTGTGCCGGAGCCTTATGCGACACCGCCCGGTTGTCCGTTCCATCCTCGCTGTGAACAGATGCACCACGGCCTCTGCGACCAACATGAACCGCCGTGGGTAGCTATCACGGCGGATCATCAAGTACGATGCGTGTTGTATAGATAGGGCTGCTGCGTGTTAGCTCTGAAAATGGTCTGGTACTCGTGAGGTCCAAGTCCCTACAGCACCAACCCTGCCCCCACCGCCAGTTGCTGCACCTCTTGGGTAATGGCATGCTTGCGGGCCGACTGAACGAGCTGGTTCAACTCTGCGATCAGCCGTTCGGCGTTCTGCGTGGCAGCTTCCATCAACTGAAAGCGCGCCGAGTGCTCGGAAGCCGCCGACTCAAGCAAGACTTGATACAGCTGCAGTATAGTCCATTGCTCGATCACGCGGGCATAGAGGGACAGGGGAGGGGTTTCAACAATCGGCGGTGGCCAGGACTGTGCTTGAACCTCTGCGGGCAGTGTAGGGGGACATAGACGCACAACGACCGGCGTATAGACACCCGCTTTGTGATAAGCATTGTAGATCAGGTCAACCGCATCCAAACGGCGTGCCTCATAGTCGGTCAGCCAACGTCGGCTCAGTTCCCAGGCTATGGAGAAGGAGGGCAGGGCAGTGATGGAGAGTGCCCCAGACCACGCCAGTTTCCACTTGCGGCGCCGGATCAAACGCACCAGCCGGGCGCCCAGCGCCCACAGCTCGACTTGCTCATGCGCTTGTTGGCGCGCGCGCAAATATTCTGCGGTCCGTGTCACCAGCGCGGCGTTAAAACTGCCGCACAGGCCGCGCTCACTGCCGATGACCAGAACGGCAATCCGCCCGCCGGCAGCCGTTCCGGTCAAAGGCATACGGGGGGGAGATGTCAGGTAGGGCAGCAAAGCCGGCAATACTTCCAGAAGGTGCCGGCGATACTCACGCAGCCGATCCTGCTGCCGCAGGGCTAATTGCCAGTTGCCGATCGCAATCGTCCGCAACGCCTCCAGGATCGGCTCAACGGCGCGGATGTTATTCAGGCGGGCCTGAATTTGCTCGATGTCTTCCATGGGGTGCTCAGTAAGTTTCTACGCGCTGAACATCCCACACAAAGACGACGGCGCCTCCCAGATTAGCGGTGACCTGAATCATGTCAGGGACAACTCGCCGTCCGGCGGCGTCTTCGGTTGCCACCTCAACCTGAGCACGGCAATGCTCACGGATGATGCCCAGCACGTCATCCAGCGACTCTTCATCCACACAAGCATACAAGGTGTACTGGGCCTGGCGCAGCACCCCACCCCGGCTTTCGGTAAACGTCATCGAATAGCCCGCCATGATCAGGCTTTCCAGCACCATGTTGGCTTGATCGCGCGAAATTACGGCCATGACCATTTTTTTCACAGGAGATGCCTCTCTTTATCGCACCTTACGAATTAAATTCTTGCCCAGACGGCAAGGAAATTTACCGCCGAGTACGCTGAGGTCGCAGGAATTGTTATCGGCATTCTCGGCAGGCCCGGCGGTGAATCTTGGGGACTTACGCAGTACTTTGAAATTGTACTCGGATTCACACGGGTTTTCGCAGATAAATGTAAGCGAAGCAGCAAAATCTGCGTCAATCTGCGAGAATCAGCGTCCGAAGGCTTTTCTACGACCAGGCGTGCATAAGTCCTGTCTTTTCGATGCCGGGTTGTCCGGGTCAGGTTCTATTCAAGTTCAACCAGGTATTACGATAATTTTGGATTGTCTCACGCAATAACTTATCTGTCTCCCCGACCAACAGACCGGTGCGATCAATTTCCAGGCACAGGCCTGGATGCACCGTCTGAACATGGCGCACCAAATCGCGCTCGAAGGCAGGAATCTGCTCCGTTGGGATGGCGTCCAGATACCCCTCGGTGGCCGACAAAAGGATCAGAATCTGCTGGCTCAACGTTAAGGGACGATGGGCGGGTTGGGTAAGGGCGGCTTGCAAACGTTCGCCACGTAAAATCTGGCGACGCGTGGCTTCATCCACCTCGGCGCCCAAGCGCGCAAAGTGGGCCACCTCCTCAAACTGCGCCAACAGCAGACGCAGATTGGCGGATATGGCACGCATAGCGGGCGTTTGCGCCGCGCCGCCCACACGCGACACCGACTTACCGGCATCTACCGCCGGGCGAATGTTGCGGTTGAACAACTCGGTGCTGAGAACGATCTGCCCATCGGTGATCGAGATGAGATTGGTGGGGATATAGGCCGATAGGTTACCGCGTTGCGTTTCGACAATGGGCAAAGCGGTCAGCGAGCTGCCGCCCGCCGCTTCGCTCAATTTACAGGCGCGCTCCAACAGCCGCGCATGCAGGTAAAAAATATCCCCCGGATACGCCTCACGCCCAGGCGGACGACGCAGCAACAAGCTCAACTCGCGGTAGGCGTCGGCGTGGCGGGTCAGGTCATCGTAGACGATCAGCACATCACGGCCCTGGTGCATCAAAAATTCGGCCATCGTGCAGCCGGCATAGGGAGCCAGATAGCGTAGAGCCGGTGGATCATCCGAGCTGGATACGACAACGGTGGTATAATTCAGTGCGCCGCTCTGCCGCAGGGTGTCAATGACGGCAAGGGTCGTGGATTTTTTCTGGCCAATGGCGACGTAGATGCACTCAACGCTGTTCTCCAATTGGTTCAGGATCGTATCCACGGCCAATGAGGTTTTGCCTGTTTGCCGATCCCCCACAATCAGCTCACGTTGCCCCATGCCGATCGGCGTCAAGGCATCCACAACTTTGAGGCCGGTGTGCAAGGGCGTATTCACCGGCCCGCGTTGAACGATGCCGGGAGCATCCTGTTCCACATAACGGTACTCCGTGGCTTCAATGGGGCCACGATCATCCAAAGGTTGGCCCAAGGGATTCACAATCCGTCCCAAAAGCTGATTTCCCACCGGTACACGCAGCCGTGTCCCCGTCTGCTTGACCATGTCCCCACCCTGAATGCCGGTGTCGGCGCCAAGCAGAATGACATCCACACGCCCGCGCTCCAGATTAAGCACCATGCCCTGCACACCTGTGGGAAAGGTGACCAATTCATCGGTGCATGCACGAGGTAAACCGGAGAGCGTCGCCACCCCGTGGCCGATGTGTTGTACGGTGACGATATCTTGAATGCGCACGCGCAGCTCCAGGCGACTTATCTGGAGGCGCAATTGCTCCAACAATGCGGGGATATGCAACTGGGGTTGCAGATACAGTTCATCGCGCAAGTCTGCCAGTTCTGACAAACAAGCCTTAACCTGCGGGACGATCTGAGCGGCGGGAAGCCGGGTCAGGTCACACGTCTCGGTCATCCGCGCGCGCAGAGCGTGAAGCAATTGTGGAATGTCAGTGCGCTCGGTCATAATTTAGCCGTTCCTGCAAACTCCGTGAGACACTATCGCGGATGTCGGCCAATTGACCGACAATGGAATTATCAATAACGAGGTCGCCTACCCGCACATGCAAGCCCAGTGCCAATGTCGGATCGGTGCGCAATTCCAGGTGCGGGGTACGGTCAACCAGGGCGGAAAAAGTACGCACCAGCAGTCCCTGGAGTTCCGGCGATAGCGGTCGCGCCGAGGTGATGGTTACGGTAGGCGTACGTTCACCGAGTGAACGGCGGAATGCTTCCACCCGTGCGTTTTCGTAGCGTCCCATGTCCCGGATGCGTTCACAGAGCTGGGTGACCATGGCTTCGTGTAACGCCGGCGCAGCCATTTGACCGATCACCTGCGCCCCAATCTCCAAGATGATCTCAACGAGTTGAGCGTGGAATTCGTCAACGGCCTGCCGGCGAATGCGCAGGATGTCCATCTCGACCTCGACCAGTAAATGCTCCACCTCTTCCTGAGCCTGACGCAGGACGGCTACCCGTTCGGTCTCGGCCCGCTCACGGGCTTCGGAGATGATTCGCGCTGCTTCCTCATCCAGATCAGCCAGCCGCTTTTCCAGCTCGGCCCGCAGCCGAGCCGCCTCGGCCTGATCCTCGATCAGTTGCGCTATGGCCCGTTCTTTTTCGGCCAAGCGGGCCTGCACTTTTCGCATCATCGGCTTAAAAAACAGCACATAGAGCAGGCCGGTCAGAACCAAAAAATTGACGATCTGCAAAACAACCGTCGTCAAGTTGGGTTTCAACATCTTATGCCTCTAGGGGAAGAAACGGTCAAGTAATGGATTGGCAAACAGCAAGATCAAAACGATGAGCAGCACATAAATCGCCGTAGATTCCAGCAACGCCATCGAAATAAGCAACGTGGTGCGCAGGTTGGTGGCTGCTTCGGGTTGCCGGGCAATGCCTTCCAGAGCTTTGGATGCCGCGCGCCCTTCCACAAGTGCGGGGATAGCCGTCCCCAAAACAATGCTACTCCCGGCGACAATAATGGTGATGATGGTAATCAGTGTCTGTGGATCCATATTTTCCATGAACATTCTCCTTGTCTTGATTTATAAGTTCGGATTTCGACGACGAGATTTCTTCCGCTTGCCGGTCGGTTCAGAGGCTTCCACAGCAGCGGCAATGTATACCGAGGCCAATGAAGTGAAAATAAAGGCTTGCAAAATGCCGGTGAACAGGCCGAAGCCGGCCATTGGAACGGGAATCAGGAGCGGCGCCAGCGCAAACAGCACGGCCACCACCATTTCGCCACTGATGATGTTGCCGAAAAGCCGCAGGGTAAGCGCCAGGGTGCGGCTCAACTGCCCGATCAGTTCCAACGGAAGCGTAAAAATCGGTGTCGCCATAGCCTTGAAATAGCCGACCCAACCTTTTTCACGGATACCGAAGTAATATACAGAAAAGAAGACAACCAGCGCCAGAGCCAGGGGCGTGCTGATGTCGCGGGTGGGAGCGGTGATGAAGGGCACCGCGCTGAAAGTGTTAGCGGCGGCGATAAAAATCGCCAGGGTGCCCAAAAAGGGCAGATATGGCCCGGCAGGCATCCCCATCACGTCTGAGAGTAAATCGGTGAGCACGTCGATCAACCATTCGAGAAGCGCCGGTTGCCAGCGTCCCAGCACAACGGCCAACCCGACGATCAAGGCCATGATCACCCAGGTCGCTACGATGGTATCGGTGATGCCGATACTGCCAATGTGAAAGACGACATAAGGTTGAATAGGTTCCATCGTTTATTCCTTCAGATGCCACCATAGGATGGTCGCCCAACGCGCAACCCAAAATCCGGCCAGCGCCAGCAACCCTTCAAACAGGCCACCTCCAAACGCAACGGCCAACAGGGCGGCGCTCATAAGCCACCGTCCGGCCATGCCGGCCATAAACGTTCCCCAACCCCGCGTTGGAACGTCCATCCCCCACCGTCGCACGGTGGCGCTCAGCGTCAGGGCATTGATCAGCCCGCTCAATATGCCGACAAGCGGCCAGATCAACTTCATGGGTATTTCTCGTTCTACCTCTTCCCTGGACTACGAGTTGTCGAGTCGCCGGATCATCTGCCATAGATTGTAGACGCCGACGCCTACCCCCAAAGCCAACAACCCCAAGGTGAAGGTCGGGTGCGTCTCCAGTCGGCGATCCAGGTAATGGCCGATCAAGGCGCCGCCAACGATCGGCAGGGCTAACTCCCAGCCCAAAGTGGTCAAACGGAGAGCCTCATACCACTTTTGACGGTTCGATGACGAGTCAGGTTTCTTCAGCGTCATCCCACCCTCGCCCGGTATCCGGTTCTGCCCGCAGCGCAGTGACTAAGGTATCGGCCAGACGGTCGAACTGCCATGCAGCGTCCTGTAGCGCAGCGCTCGAGCCTGACGAAGCCGCCGCCGTGTCGGACAACGGGCCAACGGTCAGAATTATGACCCGGCCGGCCGTCACGCGCAGAATGCCGGCCGCTAAGCCCTCGGTTCGGCGCTCCTGTCCATCCACCGCATAGCGCAATGCTGCCGCCTGCGTCTCGGCCAGCAAAGGCGCGTGACCGGGATAGATGCCCACGCTGCCGCCGTCTGCCAGTCGTACCTGCACCCAATCCACAGCGGATACATCCAACAAGGCCGCGCTCGGAGTCAGCACCGTCAAACGCAGTGAGTCAGCCACCGCCTCTGTCCTCTCCGGCCATGTGCCGCGCCTTTTCCTGTACTTCGTCAATCGTCCCCACCATATAGAATGCCTGTTCAGGCAAATCGTCGTGGCGGCCTTGCACAATTTCTTGGAATCCGCGCAACGTCTCCGACAGAGGCACATAGCGACCTGCCAGGCCGGTAAACGGTTCAGAGACAAAAAAGGGCTGGGTGAGGAAACGTTGTAATCGTCGCGCTCGAGCTACCACTAAACGGTCGGCGTCGCTCAGTTCCTCAATGCCCAGGATGGCAATCACATCCTGGAGCTCCTGATAACGGGCCAACAACGCCCGCACTTCGTTAGCGATGGCGACGTGTTCTGCGCCTACGCCGGCCGGCGTCAAGAGTGTGCTGTAGGAGGCGAGGGGGTCAATGGCGGGATACAGTCCCAGGCTGACCTGGCGGCGTGAAAGGACGGTCGCTGCATCGAGATGGGCAAACGTGGCAACCACGGCGGGATCGGTCAAGTCATCTGCCGGGACATAGACCGCTTGAATCGAGGTGATGCTGCCCCGCGCCGTGGTGGTGATACGCTCTTGAAGACGGCCCATTTCGGTTTCCAGCGTGGGCTGATAGCCCACCGTGCTGGGCAAGCGGCCAAGCAGAGCCGAGACTTCGGCGCCGGCCTGGATGTAGCGGAAGATGTTGTCGAGGAAGAGCAACACCTGCCGTTGCTCTGCATCACGAAAATGTTCGGCCATGGTCAAAGCCGTGAGGGGCACGCGCAGACGCGCGCCGGGCGGCTCATTCATCTGACCGAAAACCAGGATGGTGTTCTCCAAAACGCCGCTGCGCTGCATCTCCAGCCACAATTCGTTGCCCTCCCGGCTGCGTTCACCGACGCCGGCAAAGAAGACGATGCCGGCATGTTCGCGGATGGTGTGGCGCATCAGCTCAATCATCAGCAGGGTCTTGCCCACGCCGGCGCCGCCAAAGAGGCCGATCTTGCCCCCTTGTGGGTAGGGCGTAAGCAAATCAATGGCCTTGATGCCGGTAACGAAGGGTTTAACAACGAGGCGTTGGTCGCGCAGGGGCGGCGAGACGACGTGGATAGGGCGCCAATCCACCGCCTGGGGAGCAGGTTGCCCATCCATGGGCCGGCCCAACACGTTGAAGAGACGTCCCAACGTGGGCTGTCCCACCGGCACCCGAATCGGCATGCCGGTATCAATAACGGTCAACCCGCGTCTTAGCCCGGCCGTGCTGCTCATGGCAATCGCACGCACTGTACGCGGGTCAATATGTTCTTGAACTTCTGCTACGAGCTCTGGGCCCTCATCTGCATATCGGATCAGCAGGGCGTTGTTGATGCTGGGCAAATCGCCGGAGGCGAACTCAGCATCCACCACCACACCGGCAATCCGCACAAGCATTCCGGTTCGTTCCAAAACTCATCCTCCACATTATATCCGTAAAGCCTCATTGTAATACAAGACAGAAGGATTGCAAAAACGCTTTGCCGGCGGTCAGGCGTCGGCGTCCACAAAATACAGCGGATCGCGCCGCAACGCGGCCAGCGCCGCGTCCCACATCGTCGGCACGTCGATCAGGTACACATCGGCGGCGAGGACGCGCCCACGGTTCAGCGCCGGTTCGGCGAGCACGTCGGCAAGGCGGTCGTAACGCTGTTCGTAGCCGCCGAAGCCGTGCGTGCGGTAAGTCTTCTGCCGGCGCCGACCATCGGCGTCAATCAGCGTATAGGTCAGCGGCTCGCCGAACAGATAGGGCGGCGCGACCAGTTCCTCCATCGCGTGGAACGAGGTGTTGGGGCGCAAACCGCAGCCAAGCATGAGCAATTGGCCGCCCACCTCCCGCAGCTTGTAGAAGGGCGAGTGCGGCCCGCAGGGCGTGTCATCCAGGGGATGCTCGTCCAGCAATTCACCTGTCCTTGGACCGACAGCGCAGACGGAATGGGTGGGATGCACACTGCGGCGCGTTCCAGGGCGCAGGCGAAAGTATTCGGGAATCGCGCCCACGTTGGACGGCGTGTGGCGCACATCGAAGAGAGGCTGCTCCGGCGTGACGTGTTCGTAGGTCAGCGCAGGCATCAGGAGCGTGCCATCGAGGCCAAGCGCCGCCAGTAAACCCTGAATCACGGTTTCAGGCCCGCCTTCGACGTAGCCGAGCGCGCGCAAGGAACTGTGGACGAGCAGCACGCCGCCGGCGCACACGCCGAGGTCGCGCAAATCTTGCGCAATGCGGTTGACTTGGGACGTGGTCATAGGTTAATGATTTCCACAATACGAGGGTGCAGCGCCAGGCTCGCGCCGATGACGGCGTAGCTGCGGTCGTAATCCGCGCCGAGGGCGAAGTGCAACGGTTGTCCCGACGTATCGGTGAGAACGCCGCCGGCCTCGCGCAGCAGCAGCCAGGCCGGGGCAATGTCCCAGATTTTGGTGTTCTGGTTGACGACCGCGCCCAGACGACCATCCACCGTGTAGCAGAAATCCACCAGGCTGTTCGTCGCCCGGACGTTGCGCACATTGTTGACCAGGCGCGTCAACGTCTCGGCTTCGTGGCGGGTCTTGGCGAGGTCGGCGGAGGCATCCATGCCGTAAGCGCACAGCACGTTGCGCGGATCCGTCTCGGCGGTGACGCGCACCGGCGTTCCATTGCGCGTCACGCCCTGCCCCGCCGCGCCCACGTAGAGCGCGTCGTCGCACGGCAGGTACATCGCGCCGAGCACGGGGACAGCGCCTTCCAGCAGCGCGACCAGCACGCCGAACCAGGGCAGGCCCGCCGCGAAGTTCGAGGTGCCGTCCAGCGGATCAATGACCCAGGTGTAATCCGCACCCTTGTCCACACAGCCGCGCTCTTCGGCGATGAGGTTGTGCGCGGGATAAGCGCGCGCGACGACATCCACAATCGCCGCCTCGGACGCCAAATCCGCCTCGGTGACGATGCTGCTGTGGTCTTCTTTCTGCCTTACACCGCTCACGCGCCCGAAATGCTCCCGCAACACGCGACCCCCGGCCAGCGTTGCGTCAATCATCGTCTCACGCAATGACGCCATCTGCACCTCATGAGAAAAGAATTGCATTTCAAACCTGACAGGTCTTCTGAGACCTGTCAGGTTTGAAATGCCTGCCAGCAGCGATACAACGCGCGCGGAACGTGAAAACACCCTTTCCACTTGCCGCCTTTGAGGGGCAACAGCACTTCGCCGCGCCGGTTGAGGTAGCCGTACCACTCGCCGTATTCCGGATCGGGGAAGTGCGACCAGGCGTAGGCGTGAACCTTCTCGTACCACGCCCACACATCGGCGCGGCGGGTCTCGCGGTAGGCCATCGCCAGCGCGACGAGCGCCTCCAGGTGCACCCACCACAGCTTTTGATCCCACTCCAACTGCTGCGGCGGATGTCCCTGCGCGTCGAGAAAGTAGAAAATCCCGCCATACGCCTTATCCCACCCAAATTCCAAAATTCGCAGTATCGTCCCCGTCGCCCGCTCAACCAACGACTCTCCCCCCTGTCTACCGTCTACCGTCTGCCGTCTACCGTCCGCTGTCTGCCGTCTACCGTCCGCCGTCTGCCGTCTACCGATATCCACAATGAACCACATGGCTTCCAACCCGTGGCCCGGATTGAGCAACCGTCCCTCAAAGCTATCCACATGGCTGCCATCGGGCGCAACGTTCTCGAAAATCAGGCCGGATTCGGCGTCGCGGAACACGTCCATCACTTCGTGGACGCACTCGGCAATGGTACGTTCAACCTCATCGGGCGGGAGCAACGCTTCCAGTTCGAGCGTCAGATTGCACAGGATCATCGGCAGCGCGAAGCCCTTGAGCGGGCGCGCGCCGGGCACGAGCTTGTTGTACCGGCCTTTGGGATTGTCGCGGCGGCGCAGGATATTGTGATACGTGCGCAGCGCCAGGGCGGCGTCGGCCTGGTCATTGGTCGCCAGCGCCAGTTGCCCGAACGCCATCGCCGCGAAGCAATCCGAGAAGATGTTGTACGGCTGCACCAGGGGATTGCCGGCGCGGTCGAGGGCGAAGTACCAGTTGCCGGCGGCGTCCATGCCGTGCGCGCGCAGGAAGTCCGCGCCGTGACGCGCGATTTCCAACCACGCGGGACGCTGTTCCAGCCGATTGTACAGCATCGCAAACGTCCACACCTGCCGCGCTTGCAACCAGATGAACTTGTCGGTGTCGAAGACGCTGCCGTCGCGCTCCAGGCAGGTGAAATACCCGCCATACTCGCGGTCCAGCGAATGACGTTCCCAAAACGGGATCACGTCGTTGAGCAAAGCCGCACGATACAGTTGCGCATATTCTTGAAAATGCATGTTCAGCCTCCGTTCAAACGTCAGAACGTTGAAACGTTCAAACCAAAATGCTCGCAATAGCGCCGATACAGGTGTCCGGCCTGCAAGTAGCACGAGTTGGGACTCATAAAATGGCTGAACTCGAAGGTGATGGCTTTCTCCACGCCTACTTGCGCGGCGGCTTGCAGCTTGAGCAGCAGCTTCTCCCACTTGATCGGCAGGAATTTAATCGGCATGTCGCGGTCGAAGGTCTCGCTGTTGGTCCAGCAGCGCAAGCCGTGGCGGTCGGCCAACTCTTTGTTGACCGCCAGGTACGTCGGCAGCTCGTGGAAGTCCACGTGCCCATCCTGGAACGCGACGATGTCCACCGCGCCGCGGATGCCGGCCATAATCTCGCCCCACTCGCGCGCGTGCTCTTCGGGGGTGATGCCTTGCGCCTTGCTCACGTCCGCGTCGAACGCCCACACGGCCTTGATGCCGTCCATCCACGGCGAGATGAGCACCGGCAAATCGGCCAGGGATTTGCAGTGCTGCCCCATCTCCGCGTAGATTTCGATGATGCCCTTGACGCGGCGGCTCACCTCTTGCGTGAGATACCAGCCCTTGAAGAGGGTAAAGAGTAAAGGGTAAAGAGTAAAGGGTAAAGAGTAAAGAGTAAAGAGTAAAGAGTAAGGGGTATAAGTCAGGACTCACTCATTCCTCATTCCTCATTACTCATTACTCATTCCTCATTACTCATTACTCATTACTCATTTCTCATCACTCATTTCTCATTACTCATTACTCATTTCTCATTTCTCATCACTCATTTCTCATTACTCATTTCTCATTTCTAATTTCCTGAACACGTCCCGGAAAATCGGATCGCGGTTGACGTGATAGACGGTGCGGATGAGGTGGCGGGTGTTGTCGAAGCTCCACGTACCCTGGTCGGTGACGATAGGGCTGTGCACGAGACAGCTTGGCGTCCAGGAGGCATCCAGCAAGTACGAAATCGCCGCGATGTCCCAGATCACCTTCGACCAACCGAAATGATCGGCGTGGTAGCCCTTGACGGTCTCCGCCAGGTAATCGCCGATCGCGCCCTGCCCGGCGACGTAACGCTCGATTTCGGGAATCGTGGTGTGCAGGTGCGAGACGACGCCCATCACCGGAAGCTGCACCAGCGGGACGCCGCAATCGAAGATCACGCGCGCCGCCTCCACATCCTGCCACAGGTTGAACTCATAGGTATTGGGCCAGTGAAAGGCGTTCCCGCCAAGCCACACCACAACGATGCGGCGGATGATCTCCGGCTCCAATAAAATGGCGGAGGCGACGTTGGTGATCGCGCCGATGGCGACGACGTAGAGCGGCTCATCGTCCACACTGCGCGCCATGGCTTTGGCGATGAGGTCGTGGGCGGCGTCGCTCTCCACGGGATGCTCCCAGTCGGGCAGGTAGCGGTCGGAGCCGCGAAAGACGAAGCCCTCGGACGGCACATTCAGCCGCTCCAACAGACGCAGAATCTCCTGGTAGCTCTTCTCCATCCCATCGGCGGGGCCGGTGGAGCGGTCGTTGAAGAACGGCGCGGCGTAGAGCGCCAGCACGTCCAGCTTGTCCGGCGAGAGCAGCGCCTGCACGACGGCGAACTGGTCGTCCACTTCATTGTAAGTGTCGGTGTCGAGCACCATCTGCACTTTGCCGGTGGGCGGTTCAAGGCGTAAAATACGTTCAGCTTCGGAAATGGTCGGGAATTGCATTAGAAACCTCCTGTCGAAATACACTGATAGTTGTGTCAGTCGGAAAGTTGCAATACGTTTTGCAGAAGCACGGCATCGCGGGTGTCGTCGCCTTCACGGATTGGCCAACGCTCCATCGTGTCGAGCCAGTATGCGCCAACGAGGATGCTATAGGTCCCGCGAGGCGCGTCTAACGGAACTGCAAGAATATGACGTTGCACCAGCACATCGCCGGGTTGCCACTGCTCAATGGGGACACCCAACCCATCGCCCACTGCTACCTCGGCTCCGTTCGGACCGATCAAGTGCGCCATCAACGAAAGCAAGCGTTCTGGCACATCACGCACTTGCCAGAAGACGCTCAACGCTACGGGTTGTCCCGGCTCCATGCGGGTTACGTCAAGTTCGTAGCCCAAGAGCGCCAATGGGCCATCAACTTCTAGTGCAACCGGTGAGTTGATAGACGAGTTCCAATCACGCGATGCCGAACGATAAATGCGCGCAGCCGGATGCATCCAGTGTGCACGTTGAGCATACACTAAATCAGCAGCGTGCAGGCGTTTTTCCATCCAAGTTGGCAATCCAGCATCGCCATCACCGGGCAGGATGTACCATCCATCGCCGTTTGCCGGATAGAGCCAGCTTTGCGTGCAGTCAAAAGCGATTTCACGTACATTGATGGAGCCAAAACCGGCCAGGAGTTGTTCTGAGGACAAGATCGGCAGAGGGAGAGCACATTGCGCGATCCACGCTTCGTCTCTATCCTGTGCAACCACATCGTACACAAAAATCGCGTGTCCAATGATCGCGTCAGGCTTGCGCTGGCGGAACCAACTATAGGTGTCGGGGTCCAAAAGCCAAAGCCCATGCAAAGGCACCGCGCTGATGAAGTACGTTCCAGGCGCCGGGTCGAAACGTTGCGACAAAACAATTGGGGCATTCATAGTCGGCGGCAACGGCTCAAAATCCAGACCATAGAGCGCCGGATCGAGTGATGAGAAGGCCGCCAGGTAAGGACGGGTGATCGGATGCGCCGATACGTACATCTTCACTGCTTTGAGCGCCTGTCCCCAATCTACACTCGAATCGCTAAGAATACGATGGCCTTGATCGGAGCCCCCCGCTAGAGCGTTAAAATAGCTCAATTCGTAAGGATAAATGGCTAACGTCCCCACTGCCAGCCATACCAGCAATGCACTCGCCGTCCCCAATCCCAACATTCGCGTTCTCTGAGAAAACCGCGCCCACAACTGCCGTTGCGCCAATCCACCACAGAAGACAAACAAAAAAGGATACACGGGCAGTAGATGGCGTTGTCCAATTTGAAGCGCCGAGATAACGGCTACCACAAAGTAGCCAACAGGAACAACACACAATACTAATAGGTCCGGCAGGAGACGGTGGAAATTTTTTTGTATAAATTGCCGCGCAACCATAAAAACCGCCCCGACGATAAAGCACAAACTCGGTGTGGGTGTTTTCACGAGAAATCCCACGAAGAAATAAGCCCAGGGATGGTTTTGATCGTACAATTTACCCTGAAAGTAAGTTGTCTGACCACTCTGCATATAATCGTTGATGTAGGGCAAGCCTTTCCAATGAGATGCCGCCGGGATCGGCAGCCCGTCGGGCTGCAAAGGGGCACACTCGAAAAGGTAAGCCGCCCAAAGCACACATAACGCCAGCCCTATCCAGAGCAGTCCCGTCCAGACAACACGAAGAACCCAGCGTTTCTCGCTGCGCCAGGCCATCAAGGCCCAGACAAAGAGCAAAACGCCGCTGATGCCGACAAAATAAGGACCAGAAGCCTTGGAGCTGAGCGGCAAACCAATGGCCAGTCCCACCCCTACCCGCCACTTCCAGTCAGGCGTGCGGAGATACCGCGACAAAATATATGCTGCGAGAAAACCGAAGGCCGCCAGTCCCATATCTGTAGTATTGAGGCGGCCATGCGCGAGAACGGTGGGGTCGAACATGAAGAGCACTAAAGCCACCATACCGGCAAAGGGATTGTGCCATAGTTCACCGGCCCAGCGGTAAACCAACGCCGCAAGTAGTAATGCAAGCCAAACGACCGGCAAACGGGTGAGCATAGCTGCACGGTCCAGATCGCCCAGGGCCACGAGCAATGCTCGAGAGAACCCTAGCACATCCGAACTGCCCCACTGCGGGAAGGTGCGCGGGTCAGGGTGGGACGGCACAAGCAGCAAAGGCCAGGCCGTCCACAGGTTCACCAGGGGTGGATGACCGATGTGTCCGTGCCAGAAGGGATCGCCCGTCGTCCAATCTGAGTAGCCCACACCGATATAAATCGGCTCATCATAGGTAAGAGATAGCTTGTTGATGCCTGTCGTCGCCTGAGCGAAGAAAACCAACAGCAAGAACAATACCAAGCCACGTCGCATATTCCGGGGAATTGTGCGCCACACGCCTTACACCTCTCAATAATTTTCCAAAGTTGCCTCGACTCACTCAGGAGAGTCGGCTTCAGTCTGCATAGCACATTCGCTTACAGCCGCGAACAAAGGAATGACATCATCCGATAAAGGGCGCCCTGCACCATCATAAACGGACAGACGAGTGAGATCATCAGGCCGGTACATTCCCACATTGATGTGCACGGTTTGGTTTGGCAACTGTTCCGGGATATCCAGCCGCCGCGCATCAAGGATCACGTCGCCGGCTTGCCAAAAAGAAGTGGGGTACCAGCCGTTGCGCGGCGGACCATCGTTTTGAACTAACATCACACCATCGGCGGTAATAACATGCACAAAAACGGTGTAATTCTGCGGAATAGTGTTCCGCGCTTGCCAATACAAGGTTACCGTCAACGGCGCGCCACAAGCGATCACACCGGACCAATCGTATCCCTGTAGCATGATGTGATCATCAAGTAAGTACTGCACCGGGTACTCCGGTGTAATAGAAGACGGTGACTCAGACGCAATCGTCACCGCGCCGACAACTGGCGGGACGTGGGGCAGTCCCGCGCCGTCGAACGCCGTCAATTGATCGCGCGAATCGTCCACATACAGCCCGATGAGCACCTGATACCGTTCCGGCGCAGGAACCCACGGTTCCACGGCGATGCGGTACACGTCGCAAAACGCCGTTCCCGGCGTCCACAGCGAGGTGGGATAGCGACCCAATCCAGGATACGTGTGCCGCTCTCCGGCGCGGGTGTAGTTCTGGCCGAGCAATTGCACGTAGACCGTGTAGTCTTCCGCGATTGGCGTCAGCGCCTCCCAACAGGCTTTGACGGCGAGCCGCCCGCCTGGGGCAACGCGCGCCGGTTCAATCTCGACGCCGATGAGCCGGATGCGGTGATCGTATACAAAATCCACGGGGGTTGCCTGACGCTCTACCCGTTGCGGAGCATAAAGCCGTGGAGGCGCAAACGCAGCCTGGATGCGCGCACCCGGCGCCAGCGCGGCTAACACGGCCATACCGAGCAGCAGCCCCCGGCCCCAAGCGCGCCACACGGGATGCGCGGATTTTTGCGCCACGCCATAGGCCACCAGCAACGCCCACGCGCCAATCGCCGGGAAGAACAAACGTCCGTGCGGCGCGGCGACTTCGCGCATCCACAACAGCAACGCCACGCCGATAGCCGCGCACCACCCCGCACTGAGCAGATAGATGCCGCCGGTTGCGTCCACAGCCTCCCGCAACGCAACGCGAGAGAAGCACGCGCGCAAACGGCCAAACGCGCGCCGGAGGCCGTAAATCACACACCCGGCAGCGCCAAGCGTCAAAAGGGCGTACACCCAATCCGGCCAGAAGATGTGGCCCCACCCATACGCCCCCCAAAACGAACGGATGAGCAGGGGAATATCGCCGACTAACTCCGGGATTGACTTGGGTTGCGGGTTCCGCCAGAGCGTATCGAAGTGCCGGCTCGTCGCCAAGGGGTCGCCGTAAAGCCACAGGTTGCGAGCATACCACCACCCGCCCACCGCCAAAGCCAACGCGAGATACCGGCCCAGCGCCGCCGCCAGCGTTCTCCAGGGCAACCGTTCGCGCCAGGCCTGCCAGCACAATGCCGCGCCGATGCCGAAGAACAGCGCCAGCGCGCTCGTCTTGGCAAGCGCCGCCAACCCCACGAACACGCCGAGCACGGCGGCGCGCCGTGTCGTCAATCCACGCCGGAACACACACGCGGTCGCCCATAGGGTCACGGTAGCCAACGCGGCGGCGGCGCTGTCGTTGTTAACGACGCCGCAGATGAAGAGGAATTGCGGCTGAAACGCCACCAATGCGGCGGTCAACAGCGCGCCTTTGCGGGTCTGAAACGCTTCGTAGCCCAGGCCCCAGGCCGCAAGGACGGTCAGGATACCGAACAAGAGCGAGGTCAGCCGCGTCACGCGAATTGCCAACGCCGCAGCAGTCGAGGCTGCGGCTGCGGTGTGAATCAACATATTCTTGTTGTCCAACGCATTGTCGAGTGACTGATACCCAAAGCGGGGATTGTGCCAGAAGAGCGTGTCCAGATCGCTATCGTCGAAAGGAGTGCTGATGAGCGCGGCTACGGTATAATACAGCGGCGGCTGCGCGGCTTCCTGGTTCGCGCCGCTGGCGTCATCGGTTAATGAGGGCAGGCCGTGACCGCCGACTAGCCAGCGGACATAGGCGTAGTGCCACACCTCATCAGGGGCCTCGAACACAGGCGTTGCACTGCTATACAGCAGTGTCAACAAGGCGAAGCCGACCAACAATAATATCAATGGAGCGGTAGGGCGAGAGAAATCCTTTTTCATGGCATCAACCGCAATAGCAACATATCGGCATCTGGCGTTTCGTGCATGCGCCAGCGCGTCAGATCATCGGCCCAGTAGACGCCGGTACGCAACCACAACTGTGACGTGGAGGTCGTATGGAATTGATGACGCTGTACAAAGAGATCGCCGGGGGCCAGGGCCGACGGTGATAGAGTCATGCCATCCCTCACTTCTAGTGGATTTCCTTGCGCATCGAGTAAATGCGCCATCAATGAGAATGGCCGCGTCGTCAGTCCGGCGGTGACTTGCCACCAGGTTTCTACGGTAAGCCCGTCGCCATCGGGGTAGGCCGTAGCGCCGACAAAGGTCAGGGCCCCCTGTAAAGCAACGGGAGAAGTGGCCACGGGAGAGGCGTCGTCCGGCAATCCGGCCCTATTTAGGAGATAAACGGTGTCATGCGTGGGAAACGTCGGCGGCGATTGGGGTTCATAGAGCGAGAAAGCCGGAAATTGCGGTGTAAAGCGCCGCATATTAAAAGATAGACGCTGCCCGGCTAAACGTCGCGCCAGGAAAGCGTCTTCCGCGCGTGGCGGCGAGGGGACAAAGGTGGGGAAGGCGTGCGCTCTTTGTGGCGTCAGGTAGCGATGTAGCGCGTAAATGCCCATAGTCGCACCGCCGTTGGGATAGAGCCAGGCAGTCGTACAATCGAAGTCCACCCGGCGCACGGACACTTCTCCAATGCCTTCGGCAATCAAGGCTTCGGTGAGCGGTGGCGCCGGCGTGGTACATTGGCTGAACCAGCGCAGCGGGGGCCGATCAATATCATACAAGAAAAAAGCATAGCCGAGCTTAGCCGTTGGCCTGACTTCTCGAAACCAGGCATACATGTCCGGCGATGCAGTCCAGCCGGCCTGTAAGGTCGTTATGCTCAGGATATAACGGCCGGCCGGCGGATAGAAAGGGGAGGTTAAAGACAGCACCTCCCCATGGGGCGGAAGCGTCACCGCCTCAATGGCATAGACGCTAGGGGGAATAAAGGCATAATGGTAGGCAATCTGCGGCGTCGGGCCGGGATGTTCGGCCAGATAGGAACGCACGGCTTTGTAGCCCTGGCCCCAATCAATGTTGGAGTCGATCAGATAGCGGTGGCCGTTCTGTGGACCACCGACGAGTTCGTTGAAAAACGCAATCTCATACGGGAACAAACGTAGTGTCCCGATTGCATACCACAATCCCAATGCCACTGCTACCCATTGTCGCCAGGCCGGCCCGCGCCACCCAAACCACAGCCCGCCGCCGATAAGCAAGTAGAAAAAGGGATGAAGAGGCAAAAGATGGCGATAACCGATGTTATGCCCCCCCATAATAGCCAGAACGACGTAAAGCAGGGGGAAAGTACCGAAGATCAAAAGCCCATACAGGCTGAAATGTTTGCGAAGCAAAACTACACTGCCGAATCCCAAACCGATCAAGAGCGGCAAAGGATTTTTGATCAAAAAGGCAGCCGGGAAATACCAGCACCAGCGGCCGTGTGTGCGCTCGCCAAAAGCAAAGACCCAACGCCCGGCCACACTATAGGCCTGAGAAATAAAGCCGTTCCAATGCGCCGGAGTCGGCACCGGCAATGGGAAATTGATGCTAAGCCGTCCCCAGGTAAAACCATAGCCGGCCCATAGCAAAAACAGGCCCAGGCCGCCCATAAGAAGGCCCTGAAGGAGCAAGGATAGGGGATGTTCCCGGATACGCCGGATCACCGTCAACAGAACAACGCCGGCGGCGCCGGCGGCCCATATGATGCCCGAACCTTTTGCCAGCAAGGTTAAGCCGAGCAGAAAGCCGGCGCGCCATGCCGACTTCCACTCTGGCCGCCGCTGCCAGCGCCAGACGAGATAAAACATCGCCGTGCCGCACAGAACCGAGCCAACATCCGTCGTGGCTAAACGCCCGTGCGCCAGCGTCAAAGGGTCAAAAACCAGCACCATTAGCGCGAGCAACCCGGCCCGTGGCTGCCACAATTCACAGCCCCACCGGAAGATGATAGCCCCCAAGAGGACAGTACACAACATCACAGGGAAGCGCGCCGTGACCTCGATCTGTTCAACAGGCGTAAGATAAGGGACAAAATCACCGAAATAGGTCGTCATCTGTTGTTGAGACCAACCGGGTAATTGAGTCAACGGGATATCAGGATTGGCCCAGTAGAAAAGCATCGCTTCCAAGACATTGAGCAAGGGGGGATGACCGTGTTGGGGGAAAAGCCAGAAAGCCTTCATTCCCTCGGCCAATAAGCTATAGCCCACGATGATGTGCGCCGGCTCATCTGCAGTCAAGGAGATGGCACGGGCGCCGGTCATCAGCAAGGCAAAAAGCAGTAAGAGGATGAACAGCGCGCCGAAACGCCAGCGGATATCCATCATTTCACCTCTGATCGTCAAGCGTCGCCAACACAATTTGGGTCTCGCCGGGCCGCATCGTCCAGCGTTCCATCGTATCCAGCCAGTACGCGCCGGCGACGACAGTGTACTTGCCGGGCGGCGCATCTGCCGGAACTGCCAAAACGTGCCTCTGGGCGATCACGTCGCCCGGTAGCCATTGCTCGATGGGAAAACCCAGGCCGTCCCCTATGGCCACGGCGGTCCCGTGCGGGCCGATCAGATGCGCCATCAAGGAGAGTGGTCGTCCCGGTACCTCGCGGACGCGCCAGAAGGTCTCAAGGACGACCGCACTGCCGGGCGCGACGACGTCACGACGCAAAGTATAGCCCATAAATTCGAGTGGGCCATTGGTCTCCACGCCGGCCATAGCGACCTCAGGCGCAGGATACCCTCCGGCCCATCGGTAAACCACTAACTGCGTTTCCCCCGCCGGAGAACGCATCAGCGCCTCTATCTCCGCAGCCGGCGGTAAAACAACAGCCGGTTGCACAAACAGCACGCCCGTTTGCCGACCTGCCGGATAAACCCATGTCTGCGCGCAATCTGGATAAATCATACGTAAGGCATTCACTCCCAAACGCCGCGCTACCTCCTCCGCCGACAATGGGACGCCCCTGCAAATCGCGGCCCAGGTCGGTGGCTCACGCGGCGGGACTCGATAGAGCCACAACGCATTGCCTAGCCATGCCAACGGTTCATGCGCGCGGAACCAGGCATACGTATTGACATCCGGCGCATACGGCCCTTGCAGCACCGTCGCGCCGATGGCATACAGGCCCGGCGCCGGGTTCCACGGCGTAAAGGCCACCGCGCGCGGATCGGGCGGCAGAAAATCGGCATTGATGCCGTACACCTCCGGGCGCGCCGGACTGTAATGCGCGTAATAGACGTGTTCCTCACCGTGTGCGGTCATCCAGCGGCGCAAATCCCATAAATTCTGTCCCCAATCGAGGTTGGAATCCACCAAATAGCGGGAGCCTCCCTGCACCCCGCCCGCCAGTTCGTTGAAAAACGTCAGGAAGTGTGGCGCAAGGATAAGCGTGCCAACGATGAGCCAGACGAGGAGTAAGGAGTAAAGAGTAAGGAGTAAGGAGTAAAGAGTAAGGAGTAAGGAGTAAGGGAAGATGCGGGATGCGTAATTCGTAATTCGTAATTCGCTATTCGCCATTCGCCATTCGCCATTCGCCACTCGCCATTCGCCATTTGCCATTCGCCATTCGCCATTCGCCATTCGCCATTCGCCACTCGCCACTCGCCGTTCGCCATTTGCCATTCGCCCTGCGCGCTCCCTACTCCCCACTCCTATCCCCACATACAGAAACGGCAACAGCGGCAACAAGTGCCGGTAACCGATATTGACGGAGCTAAACAGGCTGGAAATCGCATAAAGCACGGGAAAAAGTATGAGCGGCAGCACCCGTTGTATTCTGGCTAGAACTTGGAACTTGTAACCTGCAACCTGCAACCTGCAACCTGTAACCTGTAACCCACACCGCACAACCGTCCACAGCGCCAGGATCAACACAGGCAGCGGGGTTTTGAGAATGAACGCGACCGGGAAGTACCACCACCAGCCATGCGTGCTGACTTGCCCCATCAAGAAGGTAGGATGTCCCAGTTCGTAATGCTGCCGCAGAGATTGAAAAATGCGGAAATGCGTTGCTGCCGGAAGCGGGAAAGGAAATCCCGGCACAGGAGCAATCTCAAAGCCGTAGCCGGCCCAGACTATAAACGCCGCAACGCCAAAGACGATGAGCCAGGCGCGCAGAACGTAAAACATAAAACGTAGAACGCGATTCGTAATTCGTAATTCGTAATTCGTAATTCGGGCTTCGCCATTCGCCGATTCGCCGATTCGCCCATTC
>FWPV01004109.1_pt1 | contig 31591 bp, 25 predicted proteins | sample 2228371 | NCBI WGS metagenome assembly FWPV01 (sample SAMEA103939776, study PRJEB20133) | metagenome
CGGAAGATTTTAAATACATAAATGTAAATCGATGAATATTAAGATATTTAAAATTTTGTACGGATGAAACGAGCCATCAGAAACAGAGTTCTTACAAAATCAGATGACTCAAATGGCGAGTTCTCTGCCCTACAGGATGTAACCATTAATAAAAAAAATTTAGACACATGAAAAATATTTTCTTTTTTGTATTTTCTGTTTTGGTCATGTTTGTTTTAATATCCTGTGAGAAGGATTATATAAGAAAGGACAAAGAAAACACAGACAATGTAGTTGCTGGTAATACCGGTGTTCATGAGGACACGGCCGATTATTTTGTCGACAGCCTAATAGCTGATTACATATTATTAAACGAAAACTCAATTATTTCATCTGATGAAGGAGTAACTATTAACGGAAGTAAAGCAATAATTCAATCTTCCGGAACATACAAATTATCCGGAACATTGGCAGACGGTCAGATTATTGTAAATACCGGGGATAACGAAACTGTATGGATAATATTTGATGGTGTAAGAATAAACTGTTTGACAGGGTCACCGGTTTGTATTTCCAAAGCGAAGAAGGTAATAATATTTATTGCAGACGGCACTGATAACTATTTAACTGACGGTTCGTCATATACCGAACTGGAAGATGGGGAGCCCAATGCTGCTTTGTTCAGCAAGGCTGACATGACAATTTTCGGCAATGGTTCTCTCACAGTTTTAGGCAATTATAAGGATGGTATTTCATCAAAAGACGGGCTTATTATTTCAGGTGGCACAATAACGGTAAATGCAGCCGATGATGGTATAAGAGGTAAAGACTATCTTATTATTCATAATGGAAATATTGCTGTAAATTCTGGCGGAGACGGGCTTAAATCAGACAATACGGATAATGCCTCTTTGGGGTATATCACTATTGAAACAGGTACAATTAATATTACTTCGGGCGGAGATGCTCTGGCTGCCCAAACAAACCTGACCGTTTCAGGGGGTGCATTTAATATAACCTCGGGAGGAGGCAGCAGTAAGACGATTTCAGCGAACTTATCGGCAAAAGGATTGAAAGGTCTGGCAAGTGTATTGATTAATGGGGGCACAATCAGGGTGAGTTCGGCTGATGATGCTATTCATTCAAATGTAAACGTTAAAATATGCGGAGGTAATTTAACTCTTTCTTCATCAGATGATGGAATACACGCTGATGCAAGCGTAGCAATTGACAATTGCATATTGAATATCACAAAATCATACGAAGGCATTGAAAGTAAAAATATATCAGTTGACAATAGTATTGTAAGTATTTTATCAAGCGATGACGGGTTTAATGCAACTGCGGGTTCTGCTACCGAGATGAACGATAACAGTTGCCTGAGTATAAACAGCGGGTATGTTTATGTGAATTCATCAACGGGTGATGCACTCGATTGTAACGGAAATTTGTATGTTAAAGGAGGCATGGTAATTGTTCACGGTCCTGCAAGCCAGCCTGAGGTTGGCATGGATTACAACGGTGTGTGCAACATATCAGGCGGTACTTTGGTTATTTCAGGCATTAATTCAAATATGACACAGGCGCCCAGCACTACTTCAACCCAGTATTCAGTGCTGATCAGATTTACGTCGTCACTGGCAGCCAACACCATAGTGCACATTGAAGATAGTAATGGAAATGAGGTTCTCACTTTTGCACCGGTGCGTGCATATCAGTCAGTTATTTTTTCTTCAGCGCAGCTTAATTCAGGAAATACTTACAATATCTATACCGGAGGCAGTTATTCGGGCACATCAACTGACGGGCTATATAGTGGAGGAACATATTCAGCCGGTACATTATACAAAAGTTTTACTATTTCGGGTATTATTACAACAATAGGGAGTGCAGCGGGTGGGCCTGGAGGCAGGCCTTAATCTGGAGGCAGGTTAAAACTACTGAATGTTTTCTACCCGCTCAACAGTATCAACGCCTTTTATCTTGCTGAGCATCATCAGCAGATTATTGACATCGCGGGTATCATGCACATAAAGTTCCATTGATGATTCCCATATACCGTCGTGACTGTTGAGGTTAACAGAACGGATATTAACATTTAGCTCCTTTGATATTACTGTAATTACTTCATGGAAAATTCCAAACCGGTCAATGCCTGTAATTTTTATTTTTACCAAAAATGACAGAAGCCTCTGCGTTGTCCACTTAACAGGAACATAATATTCACTTTTGCTCGACAGTAACTTAATTGCTTCGGGACATTTTGCCTGGTGTACTTCAACTTTTCCCTTTGATTTTTCCTGAATAAAACCTATGACGTTGTCTCCCGGTATAGGATTACAGCATTTTGCAATAGAGTATTCTGTTGTATTCTTATCAATTTTATCAGTAAGCAAAATAGGGGTTTTATAATCATGTTGCGGACGATTCTGGTTGATTCCTTTTGATTTTTTTGCCCTGTAGCTTGTTTTACCCAACTGAAGACTCCAATAATTGACCCACTTGCTTAACGTGTTTTTTTTAAGTACATCATGCAGGTCGTCCAGATGTATAATGCCTGTTCCTATTTTGCTATAAAGTTCATCTTTGGTAGTGACTTCATAAGCGGGTAATAGCTTACGCATAACCCGTGCACTCGGGCGTAATTTTATTTCACGTAGTTTCTCTTCAAGTATTTTTTTCCCTTTTTCAATACGGTTTTTATTGTCAGCTTTAAGTAATGATTTTATGGCTGATTTGGCTTTGGCAGTAATAACCACATTGAGCCACTCACGTCGCGGATGTACAATGTCTGAAGTGATAATTTCAACCTGATCGCCGCTTTTGAGAACATAGTTTAAGGGAACGAGCTTATGATTTACTTTAGCGCCGATGGCGGTGTGACCAATGTTGGTATGTATTTCGTAAGCAAAGTCGAGTGCAGTTGAATTAACAGGCATGGTTCTGATATCGCCTTTTGGTGTAAAAATAAATATCTCCGAAGCAAAAAGATTGAGTTTGAAATCGTCAAGAAATTCAAGAGCATTATAATCCGGACTCTCAAGTAGTTCTCTGATTCGCTTTACCCATCTGTCAAGTTCGCTTTCCTGCGACACATCGGTCTTGTATTTCCAGTGTGCGGCAAATCCCCGCTCAGCAATTTCATCCATCCTTTTTGAACGAATCTGAATTTCAACCCAGTTACCCTTTGGCCCCATAACGGTTGCATGCAGTGCCTCATACCCGTTTGCCTTGGGTGTGCTTACCCAGTCTCTTATTCGTTCGGGCTTAGGCATATAAATGTCTGTAATCATTGAATAAATATTCCAGCATTGCGTTTTTTCAGGAATATCAGGTAACGGATCGAAAACAATCCTGATGGCCATCAGATCATACACTTCTTCAAAAGGTATGTTCTTTGACTGCATTTTATGCCATATTGAATAAATTGATTTATAGCGCCCTGTTATTTCATGCTGAATATTATTTTTATTAAGTTGTTCACGGATAGGACCTGAAAATTCTTCAATAAATTCCTGGTGGCTTTTTTGCTTGTTTTTAATGTTTTCTGTTAATTCATTATATACTTTAGGATAACGATATTTAAGGCTCAGGTCCTCCAGTTCGGTTTTAATAGCATAAAATCCCATTCTGTGTGCCAACGGAGCATATAAATAAAGGGTTTCTGCCGAAATTTTCAGTTGCTTATGCACAGGCAGAGCATCAAGTGTGCGCATATTATGCAGCCGGTCAGCCAGTTTTATAAGAATTACCCTGACGTCATCCGATAAAGTCAGCAACATTTTCCTGAAATTTTCAGCCTGAAAGGAGGAGTTTTTATCAAATACTCCTGAAATTTTTGTTAAACCATCAACAATAGAAGCAATTTTTGACCCAAAATGATTTTCTATATCTTCAAGGGTGTATTCTGTATCTTCAACAATATCGTGAAGCAAGGCTGATACAATGGAAGTAACACCCAGCCCCATTTCTTCGCTTACTATCCTGCTTACAGCCAACGGATGCATAATATAAGGCTCACCCGATTTCCTGCGCATATCTTTATGAGCATCGTATGCCATTTTGAATGCCTTACGGATAAGCGTTTTGTCTGATTTTTTGTAACACCGGGTGCAATTGGCAAGCAAGTCATTTAATTCATGCCTGATTCTTATTTCTTCTGCTGTTAATGTTGAACTCATAAAAATGATTTGCTTTCAATGCCAGTGAATTGCAAAATTAACGAATTTACAGGTATTCAAATATTTTTTTCAGGTAAATTTTACTGATATATTACTGTTATCTGTCCGTTGTATTCTTTAGTGCTTCCGGAATAATAATATATTTTCAGAAAATACAAATAGATACCTTCAGCAACGAAGCGTCCGTTTACTTTTCCGTTCCATGGTTCCGATCCTTCCCATATTTTAAGCCCTGCCCGGTTATATATTATCAGCTCATACCTCTGAGGTTCGAAAGCAAAAAAAGGCCCGAAAGTATTGTTTATACCATCATTACTGTTAGGGACGAATGCGTTCGGAATACGTACATCCGTGTTCAAATCCAGACATACAGTATTTGAAAGGCTGATATTCTGATTGCCCGAAGTATCGGGCAACTGATAAGCAGCTATATGGTAACAGACACGACTGCTTAAGGGTGACAGATAGTTAATATGGCCGGTAAAATTGTCGGTAAATGTAAGATTTTTGCCAACGTCAATTGAATCAAAACCATTTTCATTAATGCCTGTCTTGCGATATACCGTATAATGATCAATACCTGAATTCCAGTAAAAGTATTCATTCCAGTTTAACATTACTGTCTGATTCTCAGATAGCCCCTTAAGCAGTATATTACATGCGGTGTTTGATGATGCAACAGGCCGGCCACAATTGTTAACTGCTATTAACTTATAAAAATATATCCCTGATGTAAAGGAAACATCATCAGAAAATAGAATATGCTTATCCGTTGTCTTTATACTTGCAATGGTATCAAAGGGTCCTTCGGGCAATGTGCCCCTAAGGATTTTATATTGTTGAAGCTGAGAATTAGGGTCAACCTTAAATGATAAGGAAATCCTATCATTTTCTCCGAATGTGGCATATTCTGCATTTATATAATCAGGTACTGCTGACATTCCGGTGAATATATTAATCATATTGGATCTCGAACGGCGTATGTTGTCATTATTTACTGCTTCAACAAAAAGGTTATAATCCTGGTTTTCGTTTACATGAGTTAATATATAGTTGTCAGTGCTTTCGTTGAGCGTTGCAAGCAACAGGTAAACCCCTGCACCGAGACGCTGATATATATTATATTCACGTAAATTTCCACGCCAAGTATTATAATCGTTCCAGTTTAATGTAATACTCGACTGGCATGAGTCGAATCTGGCACGAATAAAGATAGTACTGTCAGGCTCATCATAAAGGCTGATGAATATTGTATCGGGGGAAATCTGGTCAACAGCCCATACTGTGTAACCAATCGATTTTTCGTCTGAATCGCTGTTGGTGTTAATAAAGAAAGTATCTGATGCCGGTGCGGTACCAATCTGCATGAGCGCATAGGGCTCGAGCGGGTTAGGTTTAACGGCTACGGCAATCACATAATAGTCCACTTGCGGTGAAGGACTTTTCTGCCAGTAAATAATATCGTTGCCTGTTTCAGGGTCAACCGTAACCATTAACAGGCGTGGTTTCTGAGGTTGCTGCTGACAAAAAGCAATATAGCTGCCTGACAAAAAAAGCAGAAGGAGAACTAATTTTATAGATAACTTGTTTCTGCACACAATATGATAAAGATATTGATTAATTTTTAAACGGAAAAGACAGGGATATATTTTTTGTTCATAATAATAAATTGATTATTAATGAATTTGCCTGTTAATACAAATCAAAAATAGATAATTAGCAGGTTTGCGTTATTTAAGATTCCGGTCGGTATTTGCTGTTTGCCCTTATTTTGGTCATACGGCATTGAAGCAATGCAACAATCGGGAATTCCTCCTTTTATAATTCTTTCATGGTCAGCTGAATTCGTTTTCGTACGACATCCACATCAATCACTTTAACCTTAACATGCTGGTGGAGTTTTACTACTTCAGCAGGATTGCTTACAAACCGGTCAGCAAGCTGTGATATATGCACCAGTCCGTCCTGTTTTACGCCTATGTCAACAAATACGCCAAAATTGGTGATGTTGGTGACAATACCGGGTAAAATCATTCCGGGTTTTACATCGTCAATGGAAAACACTTCACTCGAAAATTCAAAGACTTTAATAGTTGTGCGCGGGTCTCTTCCGGGTTTGGCCAGTTCATTCATTATATCCTGCAGGGTAGGGATGCCTGTTTTTTCTGTAACATATTTTGAAATATCAATTTTATTACGGATTTTTTCATCGCTCAGCAGCTGATTTATCCCTGTATTGAGGTCTTTTGCCATTTTCTCAACCACAGGATAACTTTCGGGATGCACAGCGCTGTTGTCTAAAGGATTAATGCCATTACTTATTCTTAAAAATCCTGCTGACTGTTCAAAAGCCTTTGCTCCCATCCGTGGGACTTTTTTCAGATCTTCTCTTGATGCAAAAGGCCCTTGCTCAGTGCGGTAATCAACTATATTCTGAGCAAGCTGAGGCCCAAGACCCGATACATAGGTAAGCAAATGCCTGCTGGCTGTGTTTACTTCAACCCCAACAAGATTTACGCAGCTTTCTACCACCTGATCAAGACTCTCTTTCAGTTTAACCTGGTCAACATCATGCTGGTATTGCCCCACACCAATAGCTTTAGGGTCAATTTTCACCAGTTCGGCCAAAGGGTCCATTAGTCGTCGGCCTATTGAGACAGCTCCACGAACAGTTACATCATACTGGGGTAATTCATCACGCGCTACCTTGGATGCTGAATAAACTGAGGCTCCCGCTTCGCTCACAACAAAGACCTTAACATCATGTTCAAACGGTATTTTCTTTATCAGTTGCTCGGTTTCACGGCTTGCTGTACCGTTACCTATGGCAATGGCATAAGGCCTGTAGGAATTCACAAGCGATTTGATTTTTTTAACAGCTGCAGTCTTTTCATTTTGAGGCGCATGAGGATAAATGGTTTCATTATGCAGCAGGTTGCCCTGTGCATCAAGGCATACAATTTTGCAGCCGGTGCGGTAACCCGGATCAATGGCTAGTACACTTTTCTGTCCAAGCGGCGGAGCCAGTAATAATTGTCGCAGATTCTCAGCAAATACTTTAATGGCTTCATTATCGGCTTTTTCTTTGGCAATTGCCCTGAATTCAGTTTCAATGGAAGGATGAAGCAATCGCTTATAAGCATCTTTTATGGCAAGTGTTACCTGATCTGATGCCTCCCCCGTCCCTTTCACAAAGATTTTTTCGAGGTTGGCCAGAACCTTTTCTTCTTCTGGTTCAATAGCAACTTTAAGATACCCTTCTTCTTCACCTCTGAATATTGCCAGAATACGGTGTGACGGACATTTTTTAAGCGGCTCCGAATAGGCAAAGTAATCCTGGTATTTTATGCCTTCCTGCTCCTTTCCTTTAATGACCTTTGAAATAACTAACGCTGATGCTGCAAAATGTTTGCGCACTGTATAGCGTGCTTTCTGATTTTCATTTATCCATTCGGCAATTATATCTCTTGCACCCTGCAATGCTTCATCAATATTTTTAATATCATCTGTAATGAATTTTTCTGCTGCTGATTCAATTTCTTTTTCCGATTGTTTTAATATTATCATTGCCAGAGGTTCGAGGCCTTTTTCCTTTGCTACAGAAGCTCTGGTCTTTTTCTTTGGCCTGAAAGGCAGGTACAAATCTTCAAGCTCGCTGAGCGTCTCTGCCTCATCTATTTTAAGCTTTAGCTCGGGTGTAAGTTTGCCCTGTTCATCAATTGACTGCAGTATTGTTTCCCTGCGCTTGCCGAGTTCAGTGAGTTTACGATATGACTCTTTAATTTCAGCAATCTGAACTTCATTAAGACTGCCGGTTGCTTCTTTCCGGTAACGGCTGATAAACGGTATGGTAGCCCCTTCATCCAGCAATTTTATCGTGTTTTTCACCTGCCATTCTTCAAGGTTTTTCTCCCGGCTGATAATATTTATATATTTGGAAATCATTTAAATATGAAAATAAATTGTTATGCATCAAAAATAACGAATTTTGGATACATTCATTTTCTGGTCGTTTTTTTTTAACTACGCCATAATCTCTGCTAACTTTGACAGAAATTACCGATACGCCCGGTAAATTATTTTTTAAAAAAAGTATATGCCTTTAAATAAACCATTCCGATTACAAAAGAAAAAGAATACTATTCAGTTAATCAACAGCATAATTAGCGCGCAAATTGAATGGGCAATTTCATTATGTAATACGCCGGTTGCTGATGCTGAATTTGCAGTTCATGAAATTCGCAAAACGATGAAAAGGCTACGTGCTATTCTGCATTTTACACGGTTTGTTATTGGTGAAGAAAGATTTAATGCTGAAAATAACCGGTTGAGGGAAGTAAGTTATTTGCTTACCAGTTTGAGAAAAAGTGCTGCCCATATAAGCACTTTTAATGCCGTTGCTGAATCGTATTTTATGAAAAGACAAATAAAAGCGGCTGATGACATAAAGAATTACCTGATAAGCAAGAAAGAAGAGGAATACAGGAAACTGTCAATAAAGCAAAATATACTGGCAGTATGTTTGAAGCATTTATCAGCAATAAAAGCCATGCAGCCGCTGATTGTTGCTGAAAATTTTAATAGCTCTGTCAGGGATCTGTTATTGGAAGGGCTGAAAAGGACATACAAAACAGGGCGAAAAAGGCTGCAAATTGCTCTGACTGATTCGTCAACGGCTAACAATCATAATTTTCGGAAATCGGTTAAATATTTCTGGTATCAGTTGCAGTTATTGAAGAATATATGGCCGGGAGTATTAGGAAAATATATTCTTACATTGGACAAGATAGGCGAAAAACTTGGCATTGAGCATGATCTGGCTGAACTGGCATTTGAAATTACGGAGAATAAAGATATTCAGTCTGAGGAAATGGAAAAGGCAATATCAGCGATTGAAATAATCCGAAAAAAATATCAGCAGCAGGCATGGCCCTTATCTGAGAAAGTATATGCCGAAAGTCCGGGGGCTTTTGCACGCCGCATGGAAGCATACTGGAAACTATATTTTGAAATATAAAACCGGCTTATTCTACATACAATACCAATCCTTTAAGGTATTCGCCTTCAGGGTGGTATATACTTACAGGATGATCAGCAGGTTGTGTGAGCTGATGCAGTATTTTAACACTCCGACGTGTATTGGCTGCTGCGGCAAAAACCGATTTTCTGAATTCTTCCTTTGACACAACCTGTGAACATGAAAAGGTAAAAAGCACACCACCGGGCATTATCTGTTTGATAGCCTGCTGGTTAATTCTTTTATATGCCTGCAGGGCATTTTTCAGCGCTCCCTGATGTTTTGCAAATGCCGGAGGGTCGAGGATAATGATATTATAGCGGTTATTTATTTCCCTGAGGTATGAAAAGGCATCTGCACAAAATGCCTGATGCGCTGATTCATTAAAATCATTCAATAAAATATTTTTATTGGTAAGGTCAATTGCTGACGCAGAGCTGTCAACCGAATGAATAATACGTGCGCCTGCTTTTGCAGCATATACCGAAAAACCGCCTGTATAGCAAAAAACATTTAATACATCTTTATTTGCACAATAGGTTGATAGTAAACTGCGGTTTTCGCGTTGGTCAATAAAGAAGCCTGTTTTTTGTCCTTCGGCAACATTTACATAAAATTTACAGTTATTTTCTGTGATGATGGTTTCGTATTGATTTCCGTATAAAAATTCGTTTTTGGCATTTAAACCGGCTTTTTCGGGAATAGTCATTTCACTCTTATCATAAATAGCCAGCAATTCTTTTCCATATAAGTTTTGTAAAATTTCAGACAACAGGTGCCTTATTCTGTACATTCCTATTGAATGTGCCTGCATTACGGCAATTCCGTTATAAAAATCTATGATAATTCCGGGCATTTCATCACCTTCAGCATTTATAAGACGATAAGCATTGGTTTCGTGATTATTGGTAAGCCTGAGTTGCCTGCGAAGGCGAAAAGCATTTTCAATTTTATTTTTCCAGAAGTCTTTATCAGATTCAACACTGTCGAACGAAAAAATTCTTACTAAAATAGTTCCTGCCTGAAAATGGCCTTTGCCCAGGTATTCATAATCATGCGAAAATATCTCAACGACATCTCCTTCAGCCGGATTTCCTTCTGTTCTTTGAACAGCCCCTGAAAAAATCCATGGATGTAATCTTTTAACCGATTGTTCTTTGCCTTTTTTAAGTATAACTTTTTGTTCTGTGTTCATTTTTGGAAACTAAATTCTGGAATACCCGATATGATTAAGTTTTTTATATATCTCAAAACATACCCATGCATCAGTTGCAGCATATTCAAGTTGTTGCAATGATAAATTTTCTTCTTCCCAGTTTGATGTCTGAAAGCGTTTTGAAATTCTGAAACCCAGAACCTGTGCGGTTATTTTTTTAAGGCTTTTATCACCAATATTAAAATTAATTACATATTGCTGAAGGTCAACATATCCATCGGGTTCCAGAGGACAAATACGGTTTATTGCTTTCAGGTCATCGCGAATAGCCACACCTATTTTTAAAGTTTTGCTGTCTTCGAGAATAAACTTAAGAAAACCAGGTATCCCTATTTTATTCAGGCGAAAAATGAAGGCATGCTCATGTGTAGCTAATTGCAGCAGGGCAACTTTATTAATTTTTCCTTTTCTGAAAGAAGGACGCGTTTCGGTATCAAAACCAAATTCATTAAAGCTCTTAAGCAACGATTTTATTGAATGAAACTGCTGCAGGTTTTCAATAAGATGTATCTGCCCTTCAAATTTTCTGAGCGGCAGATTATCAATTAGTTCGTCCTTGAGTGTGGTTGGATTACTTTTTTCATTCTTCATCATAGGTGATATCATCTTCTTCTGAGAACCAGTTTTCTTCTGATTCATCATTAACATTATCAAAGTTTAACTGGCTTGATGTTAGTTGATGTCCGTATAATAACTGATGAATTGACTGTAATGTTTCAATAAGTTGAAGCCCCCAGTATTTTTCAAAACTGTTACGGCAACTCCAGATGGCATCATTCATGGGTTGTGACAGTCCAACTTCATATAGTCTGTAACAATCTTTTAATTCTTTGTAAATATCTGTAATTGATTCGGCCAGACTAAAACTCAGGATGTCCATGCCCATTATTTTGTTTTTTAGCTTTATTGAATTTGATCCGTCAAATTTTTCAATAATGCCCTGAAGCCTGTCATGTACCGCAGCATATTCATTTTCATGGACGAATTTCTGAGGTTCTTCCTCATAACAATATTTTGGTTTTTTAATAAGGGCAGTATTTGCATAAACTCTGGCAAGTAAACTCTGCATAGAAATAAGGAGTTCGGCCGGTGCAGCCGATCCGGCCTTTTCAATGTAGTGGCAAAATTCGCGGGCAGTGGCAATATATTCTCTTATCTGAGGTGTCCTTAAGTCTTCCATAATAAATATCTGATAGAATATCTCATCATTAAGCATCCAAAATTACATTCAAAATTTTGAATTCATTGCTATTTTTTGATCAAAAAAAGTTTTTGATCATCCATACTGGCGATAATATTGTTATCCATTAACCATCTGATTACTTTAATCACTTTCTCCTGTTCAAAAGCCATACGGGCAATAAGGTTTTCAGGCTTAACCGGTTCAAGGGCAAGTATAGCCAATATTTCTTCCTTTATCATTTCGAATTCCTGCTGCTTCAGGTCCTGTTCATTTTTTTTTCTGCAGGCATCGCAATATTTGCAGGGTTCAGAAGATAATTCTCCGAAATACTTTAAAAGGAACTGGCTTCTGCAGGTTTCATTATTTGAAGCATAAAACAGCATGGTTTCGGCCCTTTCGCGAAAGCGTTCTTTTCTGAGCCGGTAGTTTTCTTTTGAAATGTATAGATTTTTTTCATCAAGCCTTTCCTCAATAAAAGCAATCATGGGTGTTCTTTTCTGTTTGATGTATCTTATAATGCCCATCGAGCTAAGCTTCATCAGATATTGTACAACAACTTCATGGTCAACACCGGCTTTACGTGCAAGTGATGTCTCATCAATTACTGTATATTCGTTGAATACACCTGTATATGACCTAAGTATCAGTTTAATAAATGAGTCGAAAGATGCGTTGGCAATCTGAAATTTATACAGGTCGTCGCGGTTAAGCATGAATTTCAGCCTTGAAGGATTATTGATTTCTTCGGTAAGTTCAATATATCCTTCTCTTTCAAGAATTTTCAGGCTGCTGAAAGCTGTCTGCAGGTTGAGTTTAAATGTTGTGATAAAGTCTGACATGTTAAAATCAAAAACACTGCCTTTCCCTCCGCCAATAGGGATACGAAGGAAGTTCCCAAGGGCCGAATAAACATTTTTTATTACATCAAGCTCAGGAAAGTTAGTGCGCAGGCGCTGTTCAACCACCAGTTTGTCTGACCGGGCATACAACAATATGGCATAGGCACGTTTACCGTCTCTGCCTGCCCTTCCTGCCTCCTGAAAATATGACTCGGGCGAATCAGGAAGGTCAACATGAATTACAAATCTTACATCGGGTTTATCAATACCCATTCCGAATGCATTTGTTGCAACCATCACCCGGGTTTTACCTATGGTCCACGACACCTGCCGGTCCGATCGCACTTCATAGGACAAGCCCGCATGATAGTAGTTAGCCGAAATGCCCTGCTTACTTAGGAGCATGGATAGTTCGGCACATTTTTTCCGGTTTCTCACATATACAATTCCGCTTCCTGTTATTTTTTTTACTATTTCAATCAGGTCATTTTCCTTGTTTTCAGTTTGTTTAACCGTATAAATAAGATTTTCCCGGAAAAAACTGCTTTTAAAAACATTTTTTTGCCTGAATAACAGTTTTTCCTGAATATCATCAACAACAACGGGTGTTGCAGTAGCTGTAAGGGCAAGAACCGGTACCTCAGGTAGAAGTTTTCGTAGTTCGGCTATTTTAAGATATGAAGGTCGGAAATCATAGCCCCAGTGTGAAATGCAGTGAGCTTCATCAACAACAATAAGATTTACGTTCATTTCCTGTACCCGTGCCCTGAATATTTCAGTAATCAGTCTTTCAGGAGAAAGATAAAGAAATTTATAGTCGCCATAGATACAGTTATTTAAGGCAATGTCAATTTCTTCACGGGTAAGCCCCGAATGTACTGCAATGGCCTTTATTTGCTTTCTTTTCAGGTTTTCTACCTGGTCGCGCATAAGTGCAATCAGCGGTGTAATCACAATGCAAATTCCTTTCAACGTAAGAGCGGGTACCTGAAAAGTAAGAGATTTGCCACCTCCTGTAGGCATCAAACCAAGCGTGTCATTTTTATTTAATACTGATTTAATTATCTCCTCCTGCATAGGGCGAAAAGAGATATTCCCCCAGTATTCCTTTACTATTTGCCGGTAATCCTGCATGGCAGATAACGTTAAAAAAAATTAAAAAACGAAACAAATCAGGTAATTAATATAATTTTAAATCAATATTACTTCAAATTTTTGTATTTTCGCACCATTTAAATTTAAGTATAGTATTATATGGCTTATGAATCGGAGAAAATCATCAGTGAAGCGCTGACCTTTGATGACGTGCTTCTGGTTCCGGCATACTCAGAAGTTCTTCCCAAAGAAGTGGATATCACATCGCGTTTCACACGAAATATTAAACTCAACGCACCTATTGTATCAGCGGCCATGGATACGGTTACTGAAGCTACTATGGCTATTGCAATTGCCCGGGAGGGTGGGATAGGGGTTATTCATAAAAACATGACCATTGAAGAGCAGGCTAAGCAGGTTAAGACTGTGAAACGTGCAGAAAACGGAATGATTTTTGACCCTATTACCATTAAGGCTACTGCTACTGTCGGAGATACTCTTAATCTGATGAAGGAATATAAAATAGGAGGTATTCCGGTGGTAGATGGCCAGCATAAGCTTATAGGAATTGTGACCAACCGCGATCTTCGTTTTGAACAACAACTTAATAAGCCTGTAAGCGAAGTAATGACATGTGAAAACATTATAACTACTACGCAGGAAATTGATCTGGAAAAAGCAGCTGACATACTGCAGCGACATAAAATTGAAAAGCTTCCTGTAGTAGACGAATATAACCGCTTAATCGGGCTGATTACCTACAAAGACATAACCAAAGCCAAGGACAGACCTAATGCCTGTAAGGATTCAATGGGTCGCCTGCGTGTTGCCGCTGCCGTGGGTATTACAAAAGACACGCTCGACCGTATTGAAGCTTTGGTAAAAGCTGATGTTGATGCTATTGTTATTGACACAGCACATGGACATTCTAAAGCAGTTATTGAGACACTTAAGAATGCCCGAAAGAAATTCCCGTCAGTAAGCTTTGTTGTTGGGAATATTGCTACTGCCCAAGCAGCACGTGATCTGGTTAAGGCAGGTGCTGACGGACTGAAAGTTGGCATAGGCCCCGGCTCTATATGCACCACCCGGGTTATAGCCGGCGTTGGTGTACCACAATTGTCTGCTATTTTTGATGTGGCATACGCATTAAAAGATACCGATGTGCCTGTTATTGCTGACGGCGGAATTCGCTATTCGGGTGATATTGTAAAAGCTATTGCTGCCGGTGCCAGTTCTGTGATGGCAGGTTCGTTGTTTGCCGGTGTTGAGGAATCTCCCGGTGAAACAATAATTTTCAACGGCCGGAAATATAAATCATATCGTGGCATGGGATCAATTGAAGCCATGCAACAGGGTTCGGGAGACAGATATTTTCAGGAACCTGAAGATGACGTGAAAAAACTTGTCCCTGAAGGTATTGTTGCTCAAGTCCCTTACAAAGGAACATTGTCGGAGGTTTTTTTCCAGATGGTCGGTGGCCTGAGGGCAGGCATGGGCTATTGCGGTGCACGCAACATAAACGAACTAATGAAAGCACGATTTGTTCGTGTTACCAATTCGGGAATTGTTGAAAGCCATCCGCATGATGTTACCATTACACGTGAAGCACCTAATTACAGTAGATAATAAATATTGTATTACTTATTAACCTAATCACTATGAAAAAGTACATTTTTCTATTCATTTCATTGCTCAGTATCAACTTGTTAATTAATGCGCAGGATGAAGTTTTATTGACTATCGGCGACAGAAAAATCACCAAGTCTGAGTTTGAAAGAATTTATCATAAAAACAATTCTTCAACCACTTACGAAAACAAGACGCCTAAAGAGTATCTCGACCTGTTTATCAATTTTAAACTAAAAGTAATCGAAGCTGAAAACAACGGATATGATACAATGAGCAAGTTTACAACCGAACTTGCCGGCTACCGTGACCAGTTGGCAAAGCCTTATCTGAAGGATAAAGACCAGACAGAAACTATGCTGAAAGAGGTTTATAGCAGAGTTATAAATGAAGTAAACGCCAGCCATATTGCACTTAAAGTGCCTGCAGGTGCTTCACCTGCCGATACAGTTGAAATATACAATAAAATTATGGCTATTCGTAATCGTATTATTGCCGGAGAATCGTTTGAAGATATGGCTGTTGCTTACTCTGACGATCCTATGGCTAAATATAATAAAGGTAATATAGGTTGGTTTTCTGCCTTCAGAATGGTTTTCCCTTTTGAAGAAGCAGCTTACACAACACCTGTCGGCCAGATATCAATGCCTTTCAGAACACGTTTCGGATATCATATAATACGTACCAATGCTTTCAGGCCTGCAATTGGTGAAGCATTGCTTTCACATATTATGGTAAAAGCATCAAGAGAAGACGACTCTGCAATCCATACTGCTGCACGGGCAAAAATTAACAATTATTACAACCGTTTGATCAATGGAGAATCGTTTTTTGATGTTGCCACAAAATATTCTGAAGATTATTCATCAGCCCGCGTTGGAGGAAAATTGCGCTGGATAAGGTCGGGTGAACTACTGCCTGAACTTGAAGATAAAATATTTGCCATTACTGACAGCGGTAAATTCACTGAACCTGTTCAGTCAGACCACGGATATCATATCTTTATGATCCATGGAAGAAGACCCATAAAAGGCTTTGACGAAATGAAAGCCGAACTTGAAAACAGGTTGGCACGCGATGAACGACATAATATTACTGAAAAACTATATATCGATAAACTGAAAAAGGAATATGGATTTACCGAATATCCCGAAAACTATGCCGAATTAATGAACATGGTTGACAGTTCAATTTATGATGGCAAATGGGACCCCTCTTATGCCGGCCCGCTGATTGATCCTTTGTTTACAATAGGTAACCGCGAATACACACAGGCTGATCTGTCCAATTATTTGAAAGATACAAAAAAATATTCTTCCAAAGAATCGCTTGAATCTATCGTTAAAAGAAAATATGATGACTTTGTTAAAGAAAAAGTATTGGAATATGAAAAAGACATGCTAGATGACAAATATCCCGACTTTAGATACCTTATGGAAGAATATCACGATGGCATTCTTCTTTTTAATATTATGGACGATATGGTATGGACTAAAGCAGTTAAAGACACTACCGGGCTGGAACAATTTTTTAAAAAAAATCAGAAAAAATATAAATGGCAAACAAGAGCTGATGTCACTGTATTTTCAGTAAGAGACTCAAGCCTTACATCAAAAATACTTGAAATTGCTCCGGAAAAATATGGCAAAGGAATGTCAGATAAAGATTTTAATATTGCAGTTTGCGGTAACGATACCGTGCAATGTGTTGAAATCATAAATAAAAGATTTGAGAAAGGTGATGACAAAAATGTTGATAATATGACATGGCAGAAGGGATCAAGTTATGTTTACAGGGATAAGAATAAGATTAAAATTCTTTATATCAACGAAATACTTAAGCCTCAACCCAAAAAGTTAAATGAAGCCAGGGGACTGGTAACGGCTGATTATCAGAATTATCTTGAAAAACAATGGATTGAACAATTAAGAAAAAAATATCCCGTTGTTATAGACAAAAAAGTTCTGGCAACAATTAAATAATAAAAGTATCCTGATTTATGCTCAGAGCAGTTGTCCCGGTCATATTTTTACTGTTGTTTTCGTGTGAGCACAAGGTAAGGCAAAATAGTGAAAAGCCAATTGCCCGCGTATTAAATAAGGAATTATATGCAAGTGATATAAGAGGCATATTTCCTGAAGGTATTTCGCATGAAGACAGTATTCAGATTACAAAAAATTTTATTGAGAAATGGATCCGGAGACAACTGCTGCTCAATAAAGCAGAACTTAACCTTACTGAATCAGAGAAGGATGTTAAAGAACAAATTGACAATTACAGAAGTTCATTACTGATATATAAATATGAACAAAGCCTTTTAAAACAAAAACTTGATACAGTAATTAATTTTCAGGAAATTGAAGAATACTATAACAATAATCAGTCTAATTTTCTGCTTGGCAAAACCCTGGTTAAAGCCCTGTATATTAAGATAAAACGATCAGCCCCCGATTTATGGAAATTAAGGCAATGGTACAGGCAGGATGATCCTGAAAGTATCAAAAACCTTGAAGCCTATTGTTATAAGAATGCTGATTATTACGACTATTTTAATGAACAGTGGGTTGATTTTTCTTCACTGGTTGATAAAGTACCTATACAAATAGGCAATCCCGAGAATTATCTCAGGTATCGCCAGTATATTGAGGCGTATGATTCAACACATAATTATTTTATTCGTGTTTTTAAAGTTGCATTCAAAGGAGATCCATCACCCATAGAATTAGTTGAAGATAACATTGAAAAAATTATTCTGAATAAAAGAAAAATCGAATTACTTTCCACACTTGAGGAAGATATTTACAACGATGCACTGAAACGTGGCTTATTTACAATTTATGAATAAAAACATGATGAAAAATATTCTGCTGTACTTCTTTCTGCTGTTATCAATTGCCGAATCAGGATATGGTCAGATGAAGATAATTGACCAGGTGATCGCGGTGGTTGGTGATAAAAAGATACTTTATTCTGATGTTGAAAAACAATATCTTCAGTTGCTTGCACAGGGCGAAAAAACGACCGGAGAAACACGCTGCCAGATTTTTGAACAATTGCTGATACAGAAACTTCTTGTTAATCAGGCTGAGATCGATAGTATTGAAATAACTGAAGCACAGGTTGGTTCGGAACTTGATTCCAGAATGCGTTATTTTGTAAATATTATGGGGTCGGAAGAAAAACTTGAAAATTATTTTAAAAAGTCAATTATTGAGATAAAGGAAGATCTTCGGGATGAAATCAGGGAGCAAATGTTGACCAACAAAATGAAGAATCAGATTACAGGCGATATTTCGGTTACGCCTTCGGAAGTCAAGAGTTTTTTTCGTTCACTTGAACCTTCGGAGATACCCTATGTTGAATCGGAGGTTGAGTACAACCAGATACTTGTATATCCTAAATATGCCGAGAATGCCGTTTATGAAGTACGTGAAAGACTGCTAAACCTTCGGCAGAGAATACTCGACGGGGAAAATTTTGCTACTCTTGCCGTATTGTATTCCGAAGACCCCGGTTCTGCAGCAAAAGGCGGGGATATCGGATGGTTTGCCAAATCTGAGCTTGATCCTGAATACGCTAAGGTTGCATTTGGACTTAAAAAAGGCGCAGTATCAAAAATTGTTGAGTCGTCTTTCGGTTTTCATATAATCCAATGCCTCGATCGTACGGAAGACAGGGTTCATACCAGACACATACTGTTGAAGCCAAAGATTACTTATGAAGTTAAAAGCGCTGCAATTGCGAGGCTGGATAGTATCAGCAATATTATCAAATCTGATTCGGTGACGTTTGAAAAGGCAGCCATACTATTTTCGGAAGATAAAGAAACCAGACTTAACGGGGGGCAGGTTGTTAATCCTTCAGGTGGCCTCAGATGGCAGCTTAATGATTTGTCTGCCCGGGATTATACTGTTATTAAGAATATGACACCCGGAGATATTTCCGATCCTTATGAAACAACCGACAATAAAGGAAAAACAGTATTTAAAATAATAATACTGAAAAAGCGTACCGAACCCCATAAGGCAAACCCCGAAGATGATTTTCACCTGCTGAAAGAAATGGCAACTCAAAAAAAGCAGACCGAAATTGTCAATAAATGGATTGAGGACAAGCTGAAAAACACATATATCCGGATTGACCCGAAATATCGCAACTGTAAATATTCTGTGCAGGGATGGCTGAAATCCTGAAACATGGTGCCCGACAAAAACATATCTTCCCCGATGATCGGCAATTTAAAAAGAACAATACTAATTGCGTTTGTTGCGTTTAACTGTGTATTACCCTGCAGGCTTTTATCACAAGTACCTCAGCAGATACAATATGATGCCGAAGATATTGAATTTGATAAAAGAATTGCCAATGGTGCTTACAGGCTCCTGAGGCACGTCGTTTTCAGGCATAAAAATACAACCATGTATTGTGACAGTGCTTATTTTTATGCTTCTGAAAACTCACTCGAAGCTTTCAATAATGTCCATATTAACCATGCCGATTCAGCCCAGATTTATGGTGATTATCTGTTTTATGACGGAAACACAAGAAAAGCAAAAATTAAGAAAAATGTCCGGCTGAATACGGTTAGCACCAGCCTTAAGAGTCAGTCACTTGAATATGACCTGCAAAATAACATCGGATATTACACCAATCACGCTGATATTATCAGCGGCGAAAACAAACTGAAAAGCCGTGTGGGTATTTATTATTCACGCACAAGCGACTATGTCTTCAGAGACAGCGTAGTGGTTATCAATCCTGAATATACCATCTATTCTGATACGCTCAGATATAATACAGTATCACATATTGCCTATTTTATTGGACCTACAAATATTGTAAGTGATACAAATACCATTTATTGCGAAAGTGGCTGGTATAATACAAAAACAAATATTTCCTTTCTCAAAAAGAATACGCGTATTGAAAATCCTGTACGTACATTAACAAGTGACAGCATTTATTATGAAAGAGAAACAGGATATGGTGAAGCATTTTCAGCTATTACCCTTGTTGACCGCGAACAAAATGTAATCCTAAAAGGAAATTATGCGCAGATAAATGAGAAAAAAGAAACAGCTTTACTTACAGACAGCGCCCTCTTTATATATATTACCCGTGATGACTCGGTTTATATCCATGCAGATACTCTTCGTACAGAGCCCGATAGCGCCGGAAAAAAAGAATTCCGGCTATATTACAAGGTCAAACTGTTTAAGAGCAATATGCAGGGCAAATGTGACTCATTGTTTTATTCTTCAGCCGATTCCATAATCAGGTTATTTTATAGCCCCGTATTATGGTCGGGCGAAAATCAGCTATCATCAGAATATATTGAAATTCATATTAAAAACCAGCAGGTACATGAATTGCACATGCGCCAGCTGGCATTTATCGTTAATCAGGAAGATTCCATGCGCTTTAATCAGGTAAAAGGTAAAAGTATGGTTTGCCATTTCCTGAATAATGAATTATACAAAATTGACGTATTTGGTAACGGACAAACCGTTTACTATGCAAAAGATAAAGAGGATATAATAGGTGTTAACAAAGCCGAAAGCTCCAACCTTATTATCTTTTTGAAAGAAAATAAGGTTGAAGAGATACGGTTTATTAACAAACCTCAGGCAGTACTCTATCCGCTTGAATTAGCCCCACCCGAGGAATTAATATTGAGAGATTTTAAATGGAGCCAGAAAGCCCGACCTGTCAATAAAGAAGATATATTTAACTGGGTGCCTGAATAGTAAGAATAAAACTAATTGGTTTAGTATTCGTCTTCATTAAAGAAGAAATCATCTTTACTTGGATAATCAGGCCAAAGGTCTTCTATGCTTTCATAGATTTCTCCTTCGTCTTCAATTTCCTGCAGGTTTTCAATTACCTCCAGGGGAGCACCGGAACGTATTGCAAAATCAATTAGTTCCTCTTTGGTTGCCGGCCACGGAGCATCCTCAAGTTTGGAAGCTAGTTCTAATGTCCAGTACATAACGATGAAATTTTAATGAAACCTACTTGAAAAATTTCGCAAATATATTAAAATAAAAATAATCTACAACCGCTTGCTCCATTTTAACTCAATACCCTGATTATCAAAGAGTAATTTTCTTGATAATACAAAGAAATAATCCGACAAACGGTTGATATATTGCAATACGTTATCAGGCACAAAATGTTTCAATGAAACCTCTACTATTCTGCGTTCGGCCCGCCGGCATACGGTGCGGGTTATGTGTGCAATTGAACTGGTTGTGTGTCCACCCGGCAGGATAAAAGAAGTTAGCACAGGTAACTCTTTCTCCATAATGTCAATGGCATCTTCAATGGCTTTTATATCAGAATCGGCAATTGAAAGCAATGTATGTGTTTTCTTTTCACCGGATGAAGCCAGGATGGCGGCACAAACCATAAGCCGGTCCTGAATTATGGCTAACATATCTTTGATTTCTGCCTGTATTTCCTGATCACGTAACAGTCCAACATTTGCTATAAGTTCGTCAACAGTCCCGTATGCCTCAATGAGCAGGTCAGATTTAACAACTCTTTTGCCGTTTGCTAAAGAAGTGGTCCCTTTATCACCTGTCTTTGTATATATCTTCATATCAGGCTATTAACTTAATGAAACAATCGGTATTTCGTTACTCCTGTCATATTCAACCCTGCCGTCAAGCAATCTGATGATACGATGCGCATGCCTTGCTATGCTTTCTTCGTGAGTAACAAGTATTATTGTATTACCCAGCTGGTGTACTTCATGAAACAAAGCCATGATATCTTCCGACGTTTTTGAGTCGAGGTTACCCGTTGGTTCATCAGCAAGAATTATTGAAGGATTGTTAATCATTGCGCGTGCCAGAGCTACACGCTGGCGTTGACCTCCTGATAATTCACTGGGTTTATGATTCATCCGGTCTTCAAGCCCAACACTTCTTAACATCTCCCTGCCTCTTTGCAGCCTTTCATGTTTATGAACTCCGGCATAAATAAGCGGCAAAACAACATTTTCGAGAGCTGTGTATCGCGGCAGCAAATTAAAGGTCTGAAAAACAAATCCGATTTCCTTATTGCGAATATCGGCCAGCTCATTATCATTTAGCTTACTGACATCATTGTTGTTCAGGATATATGTTCCTGCCGAAGGCGTATCAAGGCATCCAAGAATATTCATTAAAGTTGATTTGCCTGAACCTGAAGGCCCCATAATGGCTACATATTCGTTCTTACCTATTTCAAGCGAAACCGACCTCAATGCATTAACAACTTCGCTTCCCAGATAATAATCCTTAGTAATTCTATCAAGTGTTATTACTTTTTCCATGCTTTTTTGTGAAATTTTATATAAAAGTAATATTCTATTTTAACAACTAAAACCTCATTTGATAATTCTCTTTTATATTTTCTCCAGGAAAAATAATCCCAAGATAAAAAAGATCAATGGCTACAGAATATCTTTGATCAGACCTTATTTCTTCCCATGCCCGCCGCATTCCTGCCGACCAGTTAATATCATCAATAATGATCATGCTGCCTTCTCTCAGACGGCTGCTGAAAAAACTGACATACCCGATGACTGCCTTTTTCTGATGATTTCCGTCAATAAAAACAATGGATTTTTCGTATATTTTTGCCGGAAACATTTGTAATGCTTCGTCAAAACTCTTGTTTATCACATTGATATTGTTCATCCCAAGGTTTGTGAAATATCCCGATGCCAGAGCAGCCAGGTTATGGTCTGCTTCAATTGTTATGATTTTTGCTGAAGGGCATCCTGCAGCCAAATATAAAGTGCTTATCCCAAGCGATGTCCCTAATTCTATAATTTTGTCCGGCTGATAATAATAGGCCATCCGATAAAGTAAACGTCCTGTTCTGCGGTTAACCGATGCGCACTTTGCTACTCTTTCTATTGTTTTCCGGTTACTGTAAATAACTTTCGAACCTGCACCAATATCTTTCATCTCAATTAGTGTTTTTTCTTTTTCCAGTTTTTTTCTATGACTTTCAATTAATCCGTAATAACTATAATGCTTTTTATCAAATAAAACCGAAACTGCAAAATCCTGAACAAATCTATTGGCAATTCGTTTACTTTTTTTTTGGTTTGTGGCAACAAAGAAAAAAAATATATATCCGAAAACCTGTAATGCTTTATTTAGTGTGTTTTTAAAAAACAGATAAATTTTTTTCATTCCTCGTAGTAATTGATCTGATTGCATCACGCAAAATTATTCTGCATTAAATTAAGCATATTGAAAATCATGTAATATTTCATTCTTTGAGTTAATTTTACACTAAAAATAAACTTATGAAACCCACATGATTAATAAAACACATACAAAACAATTCTTTTTTATACATGTGGATTCTATCATACCTTAAAAATTATAAAAATAATTATGATGAAATGGATATGTGGAATAATTTTATTAACTTATATGCAAAATCAATATGCTTTGGTACCATTTGAGAAAGATACGATTCCGACAGCACAGGGCAATATGGTAATTACTTTTATCGGGCATGGTAGCCTGATGTTTGAATTTAAAGGGTTAGTAATACACATTGATCCCACATCGCATATTACTGATTACAGTCAGTTCCCTAAAGCTGATATTGTGCTGGTTACTCATCATCACAGGGACCATATTGACACAGTTGCCCTGAATAAAATACACAAAGAAGGCACACGTATATATCTCACTCAAAAATGTATTGAAGAGATTAATGGCATCAGCAACGCCAATGTTTTGAAAAATAATGACATAATTGTTGAACATGATATTAAAATTGAAGCTGTACCGGCATATAACATTATGCACATGCGTTCGGCAGGCATACCTTTTCATCCAAAAGGCGAAGGTAACGGTTATATTGTAACATTTGCCGACAAACGGGTTTATATTGCCGGCGACACTGAAAATACTCCTGAGATGAAATCATTGACTGATATTGATATTGCTTTTTTGCCTATGAACCTGCCTTATACAATGACCCCTGCGATGGTGGCCGATGCTGTAAGGGCTTTTATGCCCAAAATTTTATATCCTTATCATTATGGTAATACAAAGACAGATGAATTGTTGGAATTACTTAAAGATTTTACGGCAACCGAGATAAGGATAAGAAATATGTGGTAACAGGCTTCTTAAATCATAAAGAAGATGCCTGTCAGTTGTGAAAAATAACATTTTATAACCAATTCGTTAACATTTAATATTTTATTATTGAGAATTATAGATTAACTTTATATTAGTCTTTTTAAGGGAATTTTCTTACATTAATAATTTTCACTATTTATTAACCTAAAATTTATGTTTATGAAAAAACAATTACTTGTAATTCTTTTATGTTTACTTTTTGCTCCTGTAATTATGTCTCAGGAACTGATTACGGGCGGCGATATGGAGAGTGCAGATACTACAGCATGGCATTTTTATCTGGGTACCAACGGGTATGATACGGGATTCTGCAAATTTAACTACACCGATGATGTCCCGAAATATGGAAGTGGCGGTTGTTACAGGGTAAGAGGCATAGGCCGGACAGCAACTTTCCTGTGGCAACCTGTTACCATTACTCCCGGACATGTATATTCATTTACCGGAGCATTTAAAAATGCCAATACAGACACCATTAAAAATACATGGGTTGAATTAATCCTCACCAGAAAGATGCCTTCCGGCGGTGAAGTATCACCGGTAGCTGGCGACTACAGATATTCGCAAAACACATGGAACGGGGCCGAAGCATTAAATATGGATACTACTTTCCAGGATGGATTCCCATTTGAAGGGCTCACTTACCTCAATCAGAAAGGTACGGTTTATATTCCTGATACGGTTACAACAACAACCTGGTATGTGGTTGTAAAAAATGGATGCTGGATTGAACCATTAAGTGATGTGCCAATGTTTGATTTACTTTGGGATGAGGTGAGCCTTGTTGACCTTGGACCTGCCGAATGGTCGCAGTTCGATGTTGCCAATAAAATAGACGCTCCAAACATTGCTGATGACGAAGATTTCAGCGTAAAAATAAAGGTAAGGTGGGATGTTGACTCAATATATATGGTATTTGATGTTTCCGATGACAGTATTACTACAACAGCAAGTAATAATATCTGGGATGTTGACAATATAGAGATATATCTCGACATGGACAATTCTAAGAATATTAAGTGGCCCCGTAATGCAGGCTGGCCAACTACATCACTTGATGCCAAAGACTACCAGTTACGCATTGTCCCTGATTCGGCATGGGGCAAATATAATTCTGCTGCCCTCAATACAAGACTTGTATATAACAGATTACCGGGAGGATACCAGTTTATTGTAAACATCCCATGGGATACGCTTGATAAGGATTTTACGCCCGAAGTAGGTGCATTGCTTGGTTTTGATATACTTGCAAGCGATAATGATGCTGTTCCCAACTATCGCGATCAGGTTTCATGGAATTCCCCTTCAACATGGATATGGAATGATGCATCATTATGGGGTGTTCTGGAATTAAGAAGCAATGGTGTTGTATGGGCCGTTGCTGATAAAGAAAAACCATCAAACCCTGCAAATGTTGTTGCAACTGTTAATGGCTTAGATGTTACTTTGACATGGGATCCCTCAACGGATAACAGGGCAGTACAAAATTACATTATCCACCAGGGCACACAGGCTGTCGATACTATTTTGGCAAAGCAAACAGGAAATTCATACACATTTACAGGATTAACACCGGGTAGTTATACTTTTGGCGTAACAGCCATGGATATTTATGGTAATAAGTCCGGAAAAGTAACAACAACTGCAGATGTGGTTTCCGGAATTGAAGAATATTCAGATGCAGGCATGTTGATATTCCCCAATCCTTCAAATGGCAGGTTTAACATTGTTTCGGAGAACAGTTCAACAGTTGTTTTTAATGTTTACAGCATAACTGGCAGTCTGATTACTTCAGGCGTATTCTCACAAAACTATATACTCGATCTGACTTCCTGCAGTAAGGGAGTTTATTACCTGCAACTAAAATCAGAAGGAAAAACAAGTGTTAAAAAGCTTGTAATCAGATAGTTAGTAATACATCATCTTGATTGGTTGACAAAAAATGCCGGTTTTATACCGGCATTTTTATTACTGATTATTTAATCCAAATTACGTATCTTTAATGCTTATAGTTTGGGTTAAACCCGGATAAGTATTTAGTTCGTCCCGCTGTGCGTGACTCCTAATGACTAATCTGGGTTTAATGCGTAATTTGGGTTTAATGACTCATTTGGGTTTAACGCATAGTTGGGGATAATGTATTAAATACACGATATAAATGTAACCGCGTATTACCGCCATATATTCCGTGGTTTTTATCGGGATACAAAAACATATCAAATTTTTTATCAGCCTGTATAAGCCTTTCAGCAAATTCCATGTATTCTGTAAATGCACATTATCATCGGCAGTACCATGAATAATCAGCAGATGGCCTCTTAATCCGTTTATATAGTTAAGAGGTGAGTTTTCATCATAACCTGAGGCATTTTCATCGGGTTTGCGCATAAACCTTTCTGTGTATATACTGTCATAGAACCGCCAGTTGGTTACCGGTGCAACAGCAATAGCCATTCTGAAAACATCAGAGCCTTTCAGTAAACATAACAATGACATATATCCCCCATAACTCCATCCCCATATACCTATACAGCTGGCATCAATATAAGGCAGTGCTGCCAGATACCTTGCTGCTGCTATCTGATCGTCTGTCTCATATCTGCCCAATTGCAAATAAGTTGCTTTTCTGAAATCTTCTCCCCTACCGTTAGTCCCTCTGTTATCAACACACACAACGATATAACCACAGTGTGCCAGCATCTGTTCCCATGCCATCGAATTGTCCCAGTCGTCAGTAACCGATTGTGATTCGGGGCCACCGTAAACATGCATTAAAACAGGATATTTTTTAAGCGAATCAAAATCTGCCGGCTTGATAATGTATGCATTGAGTATGAGATGCTCTGATACAGGGATACTTATAAATTCCTTATCTGCAAATTTAAATTCTCTCATGCGCTCCTTAAGCCTGTTATTGTCTTCAAGCACTCTTAGTTCCTTGCCTGAAATGTCATTAACCGTTATATACGGCGGTTGGTTGGCCGAAGTATGATAATTAATAAAATACCTGAATGTAGCGCTGAATTCCGCCCGGTTAGTTCCGGTTCTTACAGAAAGATTCTTTTTACCGGTTCCGTCAGTCTTAACCGAATACACATTTCGCTGTAACGCTGATGCTTCAGTTGACGTATAATATATTATACCCTCCTTCTGATTAATGCCTAATAATTTATCCACATCCCATTCACCCTGTGTGATCTGATTAATAAATTGCCCGTCGATAGTATAACGATAATAATGATAATACTTATCTCTTTCACTTTTAATTATAAAGTGTCTGCCATCGTCAAGGAATTCAATATAATTATCATCTATTTCACTGATATACCGTGAGTTGGTCTCTTTATATATTACGTCTGACTGTCCTGTAGAAGCATCAGCGAGCAGGATTTCAACATTGTCCTGCCTCCGGTTCAATCTGATAATACAGAGTTTTTCAGGATCTGTTGTCCATTTTATGCGTGGAATATACTGGTCGCTCTCATTTCCGGTTGATGCTGTTATTGTATTACCTGTCACAAGGTTTGCTATATTTATTGTAACAACCGAGTTGTTTTCTCCTGCCTTAGGGTATTTATAACGATAAGTATTCGGATAAATTGATTCATAAATAGTTATCTCATATTGTCTTACTTCCGACTCATCGAAACGATAAAAGGCAATCCTGCGACTATCGGGTGACCAGCAGAATGCTTTCGAAAAGCCGAATTCCTCTTCATAAACCCAGTCGGGTGCGCCGTTAATAATATTATTTGCCGATCCGTCGGTTGTAATAGCTTTTACTTCACATGTATTTATATTTTTAACATAGAGGTTGTTTTTTAAAACAAAAGCAACAAAATTACCATCAGGTGAAAAGGTAGCCAGCTGTTGTTTGCCTTCTTTCATTAAAGGCTCTGTTTTACCGGTTACACAATCATAAATATAATAACGTGCTTCTGATGAATATCTGTATATAGCAGATTCATCAGCAGCAATCAGAATCCGTTTTTCATCGGTGCTGAATGTATAATCTGAAATTCTATATAATTCCGGAATTCCGGATGATGAAGCCGAAAATAACACATCCTTATGTTTTCCGGTCTTATAATCATAACGCACAATCTGTTGTCCGTTTTCCAGAATGGTATAATGTTCACCATCGGCCATTGACCTGATTTTGCCGGTATTTGCCGGGTAAAAATACCGTTCTTTAAACATTTTCTCAAGCGTAATAATAGGTTGTTGAGATATTGCATAATCAACATTTACAGAAACCTGAAGAATGCCCAATATGAAATACAGGAAAATTTTTTTCAAATTCATAATATATATCATAATTGTGTTTACCCTCCAAATTAATTGAATAATTTTTATCTTTACGGCTTTGTTTAAAAAAGATGATTAAAATTACATTTCCTGATAAAAGTATAAAAGAATTTGAAGCTGGTATCACTGGTCTTGAAATTGCACGGCAAATCAGTCAGGGTTTGGCTAATGAAGTTGTTTCAGTGAGTGTTAACGGCGAATTGTGGGACATTATCAGGCCCATTACTGAGGATGCTGTTATTAAACTGCATAAATTTGATGACCCTGAGGGAAAACATGCTTTCTGGCATTCGTCGGCACATTTAATGGCTGAAGCATTGGAGCAGTTGTACCCGGGGATAAAGTTCGGTATAGGGCCTGCCATTGAGAATGGCTTCTATTATGATGTTGACCCGGGTGATGGAATTGTTATAACCGAAGCTGATTTACCCCGTATTGAAAAGAAAATGTACGAACTGGCAGGCAATAAAAGTAAATTTATCAGGCAGGAAATCAGTAAGAGAGATGTACTTGAATACTTTGAAACCAAAGGCGATGAATATAAAGTTGAGCTTATCAATGAATTACAGGATGGTTCTATAACATTATATAAACATGGCAGTTTTACCGACTTATGCAAGGGGCCTCACCTGCCTGATACCGGTTATATTAAAGCCATAAAACTCCTTAGCATTGCCGGAGCATACTGGCGTGGTGATGAAAAGCGTAAGCAACTGATTCGTATCTACGGCATCTCATTCCCTAAGCAACAAATGCTTGACGAATACCTGAAGATGCTTGAAGAAGCAAAGGCTCGCGATCATCGCAAGATAGGAAAAGACCTTGAACTCTTTACCTTTTCTTCGAAAGTAGGGCAGGGGTTGCCGCTTTGGTTGCCGAAAGGTGCTGTTGTAAGGGAAAAACTTGAAAATTTTCTGAAAAAGATTCAGTTAAAATATGGTTACCTGCCTGTTATTACGCCGCATATTGGTCAGAAAGAATTATACGTAACTTCGGGCCACTGGGAAAAATATGGCAAAGATTCATTTAAACCCATTATGACACCTGCCGAAGGAGAGGAATTTCTGCTTAAGCCAATGAATTGCCCGCATCATTGCGAGATTTACAAGAGTAAGCCAAGGTCATATAAAGATTTACCTGTTCGTCTGGCTGAATTTGGCACAGTGTATAGGTACGAACAGAGTGGTGAACTTCACGGACTTACACGAGTGAGGGGATTTACGCAGGATGATGCGCATATTTTTTGCAGGCCCGACCAATTAAAAGACGAATTCAAAAAGGTAATTGATATTGTGCTTACTGTTTTTAAAGCGTTTGATTTTCATGATTTCACAACTCAAATATCGCTGCGTGACCCCGATAATAAGGAAAAATACATTGGCTCTGATGAAAACTGGATCAAAGCTGAGAAAGCCATAATGGAAGCGACTGAGGAGAAAGGCCTTAAAACCATTGTAGTTCCCGGTGAAGCGGCTTTTTACGGTCCTAAACTCGATTTTATGGTGAAAGATGCACTCGGACGTAAGTGGCAGTTAGGTACCATTCAGGTTGACTATAATCTGCCTGAACGTTTTGAACTTGAATATGTCGGAAGCGACGATCAGCGTCATCGCCCGGTAATGATTCATCGTGCGCCTTTTGGGTCAATGGAACGATTCGTGGCTGTTTTAATTGAACATACCGCCGGAAAATTTCCGCTATGGCTTGCTCCTGAGCAGGTTGTGATTCTACCAATCAGTGAAAAATTTCATGATTATGCAGAAAAAGTTTTAAATTTCCTAAATAATTACGATATTCGCACCCTGATTGACAGCCGAAATGAAAAAATCGGCAAAAAGATCAGAGATAATGAGTTAAAGCGCATTCCCTACCTTTTAATTGTAGGGGAAAAAGAAGAACATAATAACATAGTTTCTGTGCGCCGGCAGGGCGAGGGCGATAAAGGTTCATTTAAACTTGAAGACTTTAAGGATTTTATTTTAAAAGAAATTGCTAGGCAAACAGAAGGACTTATTAATTGATAACCAAATCAGGAGGACTGAAATATAGCAACAATTCCTAACAGAGACGCAAGAAGAGAGGAGTTGCCTCAATTTGCGGTTAATTATCAGATAAAAGCCCCGGTTGTTAGAGTTGTGGGCGAAAATGTTAAGAATCCCGGAATATTTCCAATCAAAGAAGCCCTTCGTATGGCTGATGAGATGGAACTTGATTTAGTTGAAGTTTCGCCGAATGCAAATCCACCGGTGTGCAAAATAATTGATTATCAAAAGTTTCTTTATCAACAGAAAAAGAAACAAAAAGAGCTAAAGGCTAAATCAGTTAAAATTGTTGTCAAGGAAATCAGGTTTGGGCCTTACACCGATGACCATGATTATAATTTTAAACTGAAACATGCCCAGAAATTTTTGCAGGATGGCGCCAAGGTAAAAGCGTATGTATATTTTAAAGGCAGATCAATTGTTTATAATGAAGACGGTCAGGCAATACTCGACCGTTTTGCACGTGACCTTGAGGATATCGGGAAGGTCGAACAACCTCCCAAACTTGAAGGTAAAAGAATGATAATGCTTATTACTCCGGCTCCAAAGAAAAAGTAATAATTAATTAAACATATACAGGAATGCCAAAGATGAAGTCAAACTCCGGTGCTAAGAAACGTTACTCACTCACCGGAACAGGAAAAATCAGAAGGAATCATGCTTATAAAAGTCATATTTTAACCAAAAAGTCAACCAAGAGAAAAAGAAAACTTGGTTATCCGGCTTTGGTATCTAAAGTCGATAGCAAAACTGCAAGACTTTTGCTGGCTTGTTAAGCAAGGTAATTAATTTGTAGTATTAACCAGGATGTATTAGCCGGAAAGAGTCTTTTGACAAAAAGGCCGCTAACCATCCATAAATGTAAATAATTATGCCACGATCAGTAAATTCAGTTGCATCAAGACGAAAAAGAAAAAAAGTGTTGAAAGAAACCAGAGGTAATT
>FWPV01001247.1_pt1 | contig 31574 bp, 27 predicted proteins | sample 2228371 | NCBI WGS metagenome assembly FWPV01 (sample SAMEA103939776, study PRJEB20133) | metagenome
TTGTTCGCTTCTTGGCAGACTTTCTAAGAGACGACCTTCAAAGGACGCTACCGCTGGGTCTTGCCTCGACGCAATGGGTAAGTCTGGTTCTTTTTCTTCCTGTAGTGTGCGTGCTCGCTATGAAGTGGAGGATGAGGGGTAAAGAGGTCGCTACGTAGTGCTATAGTTCACTCGAGTGTCAAAGGCATCTTCACCTTCATGTTCGTATCCGTTGCTCATCGCGGTAGAGGCTTACCTGGTAAACAACTCAGGGCATTCTGGTACCAGGACCTCTTCACCGTAGTCGCATACAAGTCCTTTGATCACTTCTTCCGACTCGAGCTCAACAGGAAGACCTTTGAGCTCCTGGTGATACACGTTGACCCATTTCATCATAGCCTGAAGGACATCAGACGGTGTCAACGTTGAACGAGCCAGGATAATATCCTGTGGCGAAGCATGTATTATCTCGGCCCTGGCAAGATAGTACCTTCTCACAAAGGCCTTCGTGAATATGGTAAAGATGAAAGGATACGTATCGCCCGTCTTGAGGAATACATCACCCCACTCGATACCGCAGGACTGGGAAGAGCGATATTCACAAAGGGCCGAAAGCATTATCTCAGGACTAAATACAACCAGGGCATCCAATGAATGGAACATCTGCTCACAACTTCTTTTTGATTTGGCATGCTCAAGCATTGCCTCGACATCCGCCAAGTTCTTCGGGACACTCGATCTCCTAGGAGGAAATGCAATGACAATACCCATTGATGATACCCCCCATGGTTGAATGCTCTGACGCAGATGCGATAGGATCTCTGTCATGCGGTACGTGTAAGGGGACTTTAGCAAAGCTTGTACCAATAGCAGAGGTTGGCGAACCGGATCCTCGATGTGGATGGGGGCATTCCAGATAACTCCCTAATACCGAATCATTTTGGGCACACCCGTACCCGACTTTACCAGATGCCTTCAGAAACAGTGGGACATTTTCCATCAGTCAATGGTAACAATTCTACCCATCTTATAAGAAAATTTTTCATGACGCAGTGCTGTAAACCACACATGCATGCCACGTGCTCTCTTACCTGCGTGGCAACAGATCCTTGAACCAGACAACTTCACAGGGAGGATTAGATGAAAACACCTCAGACCTATAAAGAAGCTGGCGTTGATATCGAAGCCGGCGAAGCCTTTGTTCGGATGATTGCACCCCTCGCACGTAGCACCTTTCGGCCCGAAGTAGTTACGGATATTGGCGGATTCGGCTCAGCAGTCGCTGTTAACTGGAGCCGTTATCGGGATCCACTCCTTGTTTCTTCCACCGATGGTGTAGGGACGAAACTGCGGCTGGCGTTCGCCATGGATCGGCACGACACGGTCGGTATTGACCTGGTGGCAATGTGCGTAAACGATGTGGTAGTACAGGGGGCAGAACCGTTGTTTTTTCTTGACTACTTTGCAACAGGACTGCTCAACCCCGAGCAGGCCTACCTCGTGGTGCAGGGTATCGCTGCGGGCTGCAAGATTGCAGGCTGCGCACTCGTTGGCGGCGAGACAGCTGAAATGCCTTCGTTCTACCCAGCGGGCGAATATGAACTGGCTGGCTTCTGTGTGGGCATTGTCGAACGTTCTCGACTCATCGATGGTTCTACGATAACACCTGGTGACATCGTCCTTGGGCTGGCATCAAGCGGACTGCATAGCAATGGGTACTCGCTGGTAAGAAAACTTTTCCTTGAACAAAAGAAATATTCCCTTTACGAACCCCTCCCAGGTCTTACTCGACCGCTGGGTGAAGAACTCCTTACTCCCACAAGAATCTACGTCAGATCCATCCTGCGGGTACTCGACACGATAGCGGTGAAGGGGATTGCACATATCACCGGAGGGGGCCTTCTGAGAAATATACCACGAATACTTCCAAGCACGTGCAAGATTGTCATTTCGGGCGACTCGTGGCCTGTCCCACCTATTTTCAAGATTATTGAAGCCCAAGCACACATCCCACGAGAGGAAATGTTGGAGACATTCAACTATGGTATAGGCATGGCTGTGATAATCGATCCTACAGATGCTCCCCAGGCCGAGATGCTGTTACGTGAGGAGGGCGAAACGGTATACCGAATAGGCTCAGTTCTGCCACGCAATCAAGGTGATGCCCCAGTTGTCGTCATAGAACAGTAACATGAACATGCATATTCAGAGACGCGATGGGTGTGATGCCCATAGAGACCTATTTGAAAAATATACACCAATCCGCTATATAGGTTGTGATGACGCAGGGGGCAAAACAGGACAGGCGCCCGGGCAAGGCTCTACACTGAGAATGAGCACGTTACTGACTGAATGAGGAGCATTCCATGGGACGAGTTTGTAGCATATGCGGAAAAGGCACACAGATCGGCTATAAGGTGAGCCACGCCCACAACAAGACAAAACGGGTGTGGGCGCCCAATGTACATAAGATCCGGGTAATCATAAATGGGAAGGTGTGCCGCAAGAACGTATGCACACGGTGTATGCGATCAGGCAGGATTCAAAAAGCAGCGTAGTAGCGGATACGCACCATGTCGATGGCAGTCTATCTTTGCAGTCGTTCGACATGCACCACGCCTTTGACCTGCTGGATCGATTGCATGACGTCGTTTAGGTGAAGAACATCCTTCACCATTATTTCAAAATGCGCTACCGCTTCTTTGTCCTCTGTGGTCCATACCTTCGCGTTGGAAATGTCTACATCTGCTGCAGAAATGACCTTACTTATGGCCGCAAGCAGACCAGGCCTGTCCACCCCTATGACCTTGATCCTCGTACGCTGTCGTGGGTGGGCCATGGCATCCCAGTGCACCTCGATAAAGCGATCTGGCTCGCCCTGCTTGACGACAGGGCAATGAGCCGAGTGTATGGTCACACCCCTGCCCCTGGTTACAAAACCTACGATCTCTTCTCCAAGGATGGGGTTGCAGCATTTGGCACAACGTACGAGCACATCCGGCACGCCCCTGACACTGATCCCTGTCTCTGAGGTTCTGCCAATCTTCTGAACAAAACGTTCTATGTTCTCTACTGTGTGGCCTTCTCTCTTTTCCTCTGTTTTGGAAAGAGGGAGGGCATCATAGACCTGTTTTACAGAGAGCTTTCCGTACGCAAGGGATCGAAGGAGCTGATCAAGGCTGCTGATCTGGAATGTCTTAAGGACATGCTTGAGCGTACCATCCTGGACGAGCTTAGAATAAGTGAGACCGTATTTCTTGAGACCCTTCTCAAGGATCTCCCTGCCCAATGTCTGGCTGTGCGTTCGTTCCTCGTTTCGGAGCCAGGAACGGATCTTGGTCCTTGCCTCGTTGGTCCTGACAATATCCAACCAGTGTTTCCGCGGTCTCTGCTGCTTTGAAGTTATAATTTCTACGACATCGCCATCTGCCAATTCATGCCGTAATGACACCATCCGTCCGTTGACCTTGGCACCTGTGCAATGGTGACCCACCTCTGTATGAACCTTGTAGGCAAAATCTATAGGTGTTGCACCCTTCGGTAGTTCTTTGATCTCGCCCTTTGGAGTAATCACATAGATAAACTCACCGAACAACTCGGCAGGTGCCTTTAAAGGGATCCCAATGGCATCAGGGGATTCGTGAAGAACGCTCACTGCCTGCTGCACCCATTGGATATGTCGATCATCCTTTTTGCTGAACCCAACCCCCTCTTTGTACATCCAGTGGGCTGCGATCCCCTGCTCGGCCTCCCGGTGCATCTCTTCGGTCCGTATCTGAATTTCAACTGGTTCGCCGAGTGGCCCGATGACTGTGGTGTGGAGTGCGCGATATCGGTTGGTCTTGGGCTTGGCAATATAGTCCTTGATCCGGCCTGGAACAGGGACCCACAAAGAATGGATGATGCCAAGGATCTCGTAGCATTGTCGTACGTGCTCAACGATGACGCGCACCGCCAAAAGGTCATACACCTGGTCTATATCGATCCCCTGCTTGAGCATCTTGCGGTAGACCCCGTAGTAGTGCTTTACCCGTCCACTGATCCGGCAGGAAATTCCAGCCGTTTCCAAGGCTTCTTGAAGCACCGTTGAGACCTCGTGGATAGATTCGGATGTTTCCTTCACACGTAGGTCTACCCCCTCACGGATCTTGGAAAAACTGTCGGGATCCAGACACGCAAACGAACAATCCTCCAACTCCGCACGCATCCAGTAAATGCCCAATCGATTGGCAAGCGGTGCGTAGACAGAGAGGGTTTCCTGGGCGAGCGGTTCTTGCTGTTCCTTTGTCAAGGAGTTCCAGTTTCTCATTGTGTCCAGGCGATCAGCCAACTTAATGAGCAGGATCCGAACATCCTTGCTCATCGCAATGACAAGCCTCCTATATGATTCGATATCCCTGTCTTTTTGGCCTTGAAACATCATTCTGCTGATCTTCCTCAATCCCTCGAGCAATGAAGCTGTTTCTTTTCCGAAGGATCCTTCCAACTCTTCAAAGGGAACCACTGCCTCCTCTACGACCACATGAAGCAACCCAGAACAGACAGTGGGGATATCCATTTTGAGATTCGCGAGGATCTGGGCGACAGCAAGTGCATGGTTGAGAGAATATGCACCTGTATGCTTCACTTCCTTTCGGTGATGGAGCGAAGCAAACACATAGGCTTTACGCAGTAGGTCGAGCTCTGGAGACGGGGCGTACGACCTGACTCGCTCCAGTACGTCACGGAACTTCACTTTTGATAGAGAAGCTGCAAGGGGCATAGGATGGCACCCTGAAAAGGGGGTTTACGTTCGCAGGTTGTTGTTACCACCTTAGGGTGCTCGACGTAGCAACGAACCTTCAGAGGAACTCAATGCAGCACACTCCTCCAGCCATTTGGACTTCCATCGAGGGATCTGATCCTTTGCACTGCAACGACCTGCAATGATGATCGCACGTATGCACTCAAGTGCATCTGAAAAGCGGTCGTTTATCACGAGGTAATCATACAGCTCGAGGCTTTGAATCTCTTGGCGAGCAGTCTCCATCCTACGTAGGAGATCCTCTTCAGAGATCGGACCACGGTACCGGATCCGAGCGATGAGATCCTCGACAGAAGGGGGCATGACGAACACCAGGCACGCCTCTTTCATGTGCTGCTTTATGTTGGCTGCACCCTTACAGTCGACCTCAAGCAAGAGATCCCCAACTTGTAAACGGTCCCTCACCTCACGCTCCAATGTGCCGTACAAATACCCGTGAACCTCGGAGTACTCGAGAAAAGCACCTTCCTCAACCAGACGCTGAAATGTACGGGTATCGACAAAATGATAATCTCTTCCTTCCACCTCTCCCTGTCTCGGAGGCCTTGTGGTGTAGGATACAGACCCCTTTAGATTGGGCACTGTCTCCAACAGTTCCTTACACAGGGAGGATTTCCCTGCGCCCGACGGGCCCGAAACCACAAAGACCCTCCCACCAGGCAACCCCAGACTACCTGCGTCCATACCACTCATCATTCTTCGAGAAGGCTCGTCGCGCTGGATCCGCGGTTTTCACAGTATCGTTGACCGATAGTTTCGACCTGAACCGGCGACAGGATGACATGATCAGAATCAGTTATGAGGATCGACCGACAACGCCGACCGTGCGTAGCATCGATGAGCTTCCCCTGTTTTCTCGATTCCTCCTTCAAACGACGCATAGGAGACGATCCTGGAGACAAGACTGCAACAATCCTACCTGCTGCCACGAGATTCCCAAAGCCGATATTCACCACTTCCTTTTTCATACCTATAACCATTGGTCATTGAAGGTTCTGGGCCTGTTCCCGTATCTTTTCCAACTCCATTTTTACATCAACCACATGATACACGATACCAGTATCCTGAGCCTTTGCGCCCAACGTGGTAATCTCCCTGTGCATCTCCTGGAGCAAAAATTCCAAGCGCTTTCCTGAGAGCGTGTCGTTTGCTATGGACTGTTTGATTTGTTCGATATGACTCCTCAGTCGTACGATCTCTTCGTTTATGTCGCTCTTCTCAGCATATATCACCACTTCTTGAGCAATCCTATGAGGGTCCACCTGTTCAGCCGGCAGTAGTCGGTGTATCGCATCTTCAAGCTTTTCTTTACACCGCATCGGTAACTGGTGCGACAACACCTCTATCTGCCGCAAATGGTCTTCAATGCAGTCAATCCGATGCGCAAGGTCCCTGGAGATGGTTTCCCCCTCTGTCTTTTTCATCTCCTCCATAGCTCGCAAGGCTCCCTCGGCTGCCATGATGAGCGCATCGAGCCCTTCCTGACCCGCTTCTTTTTGTTCGGGTGCCTGAGTCACTTCAGGAAGCGTAAGAAGGGTATTTATATCGAGTTCACCAGCAATCCCATACACTTCTTTCATCTGTCGGGCCGCTCTAATGTATCCCTCGATGACAGGTCGGTTAAGAACGACCGAAGATGTATTCTCATCATCCAGAGGCTCTTCTACCAGGTACACATTGAGCTCTATACGGCCACGCTCAATGCGATCTCTGAGCCATTGGTAGAGCCGTGCCTCGTATGCCAGATACGGACGCGGCACACGTGTGCGTATATCCAAAAACCGGTGATTGAACGATCGTATCTCTACACGACATCTTCGTCCAGAAAGGGTGGTCTCTGCTATGCCGTACCCAGTCATGCTTTTCATGTGTGCAGTCTTTGCCCCCGGCATTCGAGACGATAACGCACCCTGAGTGCGTTTGCCATGGAAATAACGGCGCTAGAAGCATAATCAGGGTAGGTCCAGTCAAGTGGCCGATAACTACCGCTCTGATAGATAAGGGTCAGATCTGCATAGATGCCATTGCTCAGGTACGGCCTGTGTGCAGCGCCTTTCGTAGTGGCCAGAAGCAGTTTGTCGGGCAACAGGATCCCGGGGTCTATGTTGATGCATCTACCGTGCTGGGGCGAGAGGAAGCGCATCTCTAGCTGTCGTGCCTGGAGTTTTAGCTGAACGAGCGCGTCCTGCTCTACAGGGATTTTAAAAACCATGAACTTTCGGTACAAGGGGCTTCCCATTTCTCTTTCATAATACCGCGTATGGTTGAAGTGGAATCGCTCGCTTATGAACTCGATAGGCCCCCACACCCGCTCGAGTGCTTCCACGGCAAGGTCAACATTGAAACCTTCATGATAAATGGCACTACAAAAGAGCTTGCCTCTCAAGGGCAGCTTTTTGGGCTTCTCGTCTGCAACCATTGCGTCTCGTTACACTGTTTCTGCTGTGTTGATAAAACCCTTCCATAGGGTCATAAGGAGGATCTTCACATCCAATCCGAGAGACCAGCATCCAATCCAAGAGACCAGCACTGCATATATTGGATATCATACTGAATCCTTTTTTCCAATGATGTATCACCCCTCAACCCGTGCACCTGCGCCCATCCGGTCATGCCCGCCTTCACCTTGTAGCGCAGCATATAGCCAGGTATCTTTTGTCGAAATATGGAGATTAACTCTGGCCTCTCAGGCCGTGGGCCTACCAAGCTCATCTCCCCCTTGATCACATTGAAAAGCTGAGGTAATTCATCAAGGCTATAACGGCGTAGGAGTGCGCCGATCTTGGTCCTTCTTGGATCATTGGAGCGAGACCATCCAGGTTCGCTCCCTGTTTCTGCATCCACGCGCATCGTGCGGATCTTGAACATCCGGAATTCCTTGCCGTCAAGCCCCATGCGTCGCTGGGCGTACAGTACCGGTCTTCCCGAACATACGAGTACTGCCAGTGCACTGAGCGCCACAATAGGCAGCATGAGAACCAGCGCAACAGAACCAATACAAATGTCCATAAGCCTTTTAGCCACACCCTCCAACCCCTGTTGCGGGCTCTGTCGTAATCGAACAATTGGAATACCTTCGAGATCTTCGATGCCTGGACATAGGGGTATAATGTGGAAGACATCCAGGATGATCTGTACATCCACCGTCAGATCTTCGATGGCTTTGAGCATCCGTTGTAGGGAAGCGTAGGAGTCGACTCCAAGAGCAAACACGACGAGGTCTATCCGTTCACGTTCTACCACCTCTCGAATCCTATCAGTAGAACCAAGCACCGGGACAGTAGGCTCCACACAAGAGCTATCGCAATCGGTGAGCCGGCCACGTACGTCGACACAAAGATCTGGCCGTCTTCTTACCTTTTCAAGGTATCTTTCAGACATAGGACCTGAGCCGACAAGGAGCACTCGACGTCTGCGTGCATTGCGTTCGATTTTCTGAAACAAGGCGCGTGCTGCAACCCTGCTCAGACAGAGCAGGGAAACACACATGGCACAGAAGCACAGATAAAACATCCTGGAGATCTCTACTTTCATTGCCAGGTAAATAGCACCTATCATACCTCCCGTGGCTACACAGGAGGCCTGGAAGAGTCGAACAAGTTCTCGATAGAGTGTGAGGGGCCATGTCGTCGTCGTATAGACACCCATGTGGACGAATACAATCCCCCACATGGACACCACAAGGGGAAGTGCAGCAATATATACGCCCATCTCTGGCGTACCATAGTAGATCGGAAGCACGCCCGATCTGAATCGAACCTGATAGGCGAGCAGCCACGAACCTACAACGATGACAAGGTCAAACACCACGAAAAACTTCGCGTAGTATGAACGATGTCCGCTGCCCACGATAGCTCCCCCAAGGAACAACGACGCCGCGTACTAACGCCAGCCGTCTGTACTCGTCTATTCAGATCACCTCAGGTATCAATGCGTCACTTGAAGTTGACCGAGTATCTGTCCGTATATGCTCACTGTTGCCTGAGCTGTTTCTCTCCATGAGTACTTGTGGGCCACCGCGCTCCCACGTGAAGCAAGTGCCTTTCTTTGTGCAACATTAACAAAAAGCTCGCCAAGCCCCTTACTCCACGCCTCCTTGTTCTCTTCTGGAAGCAGTAACCCTGACCCATTGAGCAATTCTTTTGGTGCCCCTTGTTCCGCTGCTACAACAGGAGTTCCCAAACTCATTGCCTCGAGCACGGGCAAACCGAATCCCTCGCCTACCGAAGGACAAACGAGTGCAACAGCCTTCTTATACAGCAAGGCCAGTAACCTGTCGTTCACATATCCGACACAGTGGACACGCGATGACCCACCAAGGGATCGAACCAGAGACAGGGATGCGCGCATAGGCTCTCCTACGAGCACCAGTCGTACATCGTTGTCTCTCAGTACCGACGACAGTAAAAAAGCCTCGACAAGAAAGTGCATACGCTTGTGAGGCCGCTGATTTGTCACACACATAAAAAAAGGGACCTTGTCGAGCCCAAGGCGAGCCAATGCATGTTCTTCAACGACACCAGGATATGACCTACACATGTGATCACCTGCCAACGGTACAATTGAGATTTTCTCGAGAGGGAGCTTTAGAAGTCTCGCGCAACATGCTGCTCCATATGAAGAATCAACAATGACTTTCAATGCCTTCATAGAGGCCACCCTGACAATACTGTTGAAATAAACCCGATGGTGAGGTCTGAAATCGCCAGGTCTCGCAAGCGGCAGGACATCATGCAATGTCAGACATAATGGTGCGCGAACCAACACAGGACATGCGTACGTGAGACAATGGTATATGGCGGGCCTTATACGCGCAATGAGCCATGGAACAGTTACTTGTTCGATGAGCGTGTACGGAGGACTAGGAAACGCAACGAACTGTACAGGAGACTTCTTGCGCAGCAGAAACGGGAAATGCTCGATAGCTCGGCCGATTACGAAGAATTCGTGTTCCGTCCCCAGGTTGGCGATTTCCCTTATCAGATTCAGGGCATACCGGGTAATGCCGTGCATGTGTCGATCCACTACCCTCGCATCGAGGCACACTTTCATGCAACGTTCCTGCATTCGACAACATCCTGGTAGAGGGCCATCAAGGTCGAGGCACTCCTTTCCCAGGAGAAATGCTTCGCTCGAACTATTGCCCGTTTACCCAACTCCTGTCTAAGGTCTTTGTCGTTGAGCAGACGTATCATATTTTCAGCAATCTCGTCTATGTCAGAGGGATCCACCAGTACCCCTGCGTCGCCAACGCACTCGGGGATACTCGCTCGGTTAGAAGCGAGGACTACTGATCCACATGCCATAGCCTCGACAGGTGGAAATCCGAATCCTTCATACAGAGAAAGATACAGCACAAGGTCAGCCCCTCTGTAAAGAGCGGGCAAATCGTACTCTGGCACATATCCCAGAAGCCTTATCTTTTCTTTATACGGAGACTTTTCAATTACATTGTAAATTCCCCTGAGCTTCCATCCAGGCCGTCCAGCAAGGACAAGACTGTAGGAACTCATCCCTGACCGTTGCACCTTGCGAAAGGCCTCGATAGCTGCCGGCAGATTCTTTCTTGGCTCCAATGTGCCCACACACAGGATATAAGGATTACTGATCTTGTAGCGATCAAGCACAGCACGCACATTGCAGCTATCCAGTGCGCGAATGAACTGAGGTGAGGCTGCCCCTGGAATGACCACCACTTTTTCCGGAGGGAGGGACCATTGGCTGAGGATCTCTCTCTTGGTGAACTCTGATAGTGCAATAATTCTGGAGGCATGTCTGATTGACCAGGGCAGTAATAGCTTTAGAATGAGGCGATTTTTGGCCTCGAGCTGCCCTGGTACCATCAGGTAAGAAAGGTCATAAATGGTTATTATAGTGGGACAGGGGCATACAAGGGGCGACAAGAAAAGCGATCCATGAAAAAGATCTACCTTCCTTCTGACGAGTTCAATAGGCACAACGGTTTCTAACCACAATGGCCCCTTCCATCCGCTCCGAATGAGCAGAGTCACTTTTGGATCGAGCAGAAGCGGGCTATCCAGCTCAATGGGTCGGCAGGAGCAAAGGAAGGCCTGTTGAACCTCTTTCTGTGGTATGAGCTCCTGCAATAGTCCCTGTAGGTATCTTCCGGTACCGGTCTTGGGTGGACACAAAGGCCGAGCATCATACGCAATGCGCATGCGTTCAAGACTTTTACCAAGAAACGAGTTGTCCAGAAAACTATGTTGTTCGGAACACGTGTGCTCCTTGTTTGCTGCTGTCACGCGCACGTGTACCAAAGAAGGAATTACCAGAAGTCCCCTTTTCTGCCCCGAATGAGGTGAAGGAACTCCTGCCGAGTCCTTTCATCTTGTCGAAAGATACCCAACATGGAACTTGTTATCGCATACGCATTTTGCTTCTCCACTCCCCGCATTGCCATGCACAAATGAAAGGCCTCGATAACTACTGCAACACCTTTTGGTGTGAGGTTGTCATTGATGGCATTCGATATATCCATCGTAAGTCGCTCCTGGACTTGGAGTCGACGGCTGAACACTTCCACTATCTTGGGGATCTTACTGAGTCCTATTATCCTCCCGTCTGGTATGTACGCAACATGGCATTTTCCAAAAAAGGGAAGCATGTGGTGCTCACAGAGACTATAGAGATCAATGTCCTTTACCACAACCATTTCGTCATACTTTTCGTAAAAGATCGCCTTTTCTATCACATCCTGAATACTGGTACGATAACCCGAGGTAAGAAACGTTAGTGCCTTTTCTATGCGTTCTGGAGTCTTTTTTAAACCCTCACGCTCAGGGTCATCGCCAATTTCTCTAAGCAATTCCCTAAGAAAGTCTTGTAGCATGAAAATTATCCTTCTTTTATAGTAGGTTATTGGATATTTTTTTAAATTACATTGCTTTATAGCTATTTTACTTTAATCTTGTTAGCTAATTTCCATTGTCAGCTTACTCATAGCGATGTTGTTCTCTTTAGCTCACGGGCAAGGACCGGCCATGATCCGGTTTAATAGCAGAATATGTCTATGTTTTTTTACTTGACACAGTGCGCATCTTTATATTAGTATAGCGGTTCTGAGCACGCTTTGAAAAGTGCGAAGGCGTGGGAACCAACCCAAAGGTTGTGACGTCTATTACGTAAACAATCACAATAGAGCACCATAGAACCAAAGAGGAAAGGGGACGACATTGGCTACCAAGGAAGAAACACTGAAGGAGTTCAAGAAGCACCTCAGTAAACTGAACGAGATCGATGCAATCCACCCAACCCAATATTATCTCGCTAATAGGAGCATGCGCCTTGCGAGTGGTGAGAAGAAACTCATGCTCGCGATACTAAAAGACGCTATAAAGTGCTACAGACGGAATTTAACAGGAAAAAGCTTACATAGTCAAAAGCTCTTTATGGAAACCGAATGCTGGTTTATCGACGATGACATGAGCTACCTCTACTCTTTCAGGAACATATGCGCATGGCTTGGGGTCGACTTCAAACTTATCAGAGAAAAACTTTTCGAAATGAAGCAACAGTACACAAGTAACTAGAAGCAGTGCTCTGCTGCCTTGGGGCACAATGAGCTTTCACTGGCAGTCCTGCCCGCTCACCTAGCCTGCGTACTTTGTCTAGCAATTCTCACGTACATTGCACAGGCAAGAGGTGATCGCCCCTACGACATCGTCTATTCTAAATGGCTTCGTCAAAATGAGGTCCACAGAGGATCGAGAGGCATCTTGCGAATAGGGATGGTAGTCCCATCCGGTCATCAAGATAATAGGGACATTCTCTTTTATCTGTTTACAGTGCCTTGCCACTTCCCATCCTGTCATTGCCGGCATCCCGGCGTCTGTCAGGACAAGATGGATGTCATTCTGCTTGAAGATCTCGATACCCTCAATTCCGGAGCTAGCCTTCCAGACCCTGTAACCACTCGCGCTCAGAACATCTTCTAAGAGGTCCCGTATGCTTTCCTCGTCCTCGATCACAAGGATATTCTTCCCTGCTTTCTCAGAGATTCTGTAATCAACAACCTCTCTTGCACACGGCAATCGTACCTCCACAATGGTTCCACCCCCAGGGTTTTCTCTAATCTCGATGCTTCCGCCGTGTCGAACCACAGTGCTATAAGCAGTGCTCAAGCCCAGCCCGAGCCCTTGCGAGATCTTACTAGTATAGAATGAATCAAAAACCTTTTCCCTCTCGCTCGGGTCAATCCCCTTGCCTTGATCCGATATTCTTACCACCAGCTCCTTGCCCTGATCTTCTGTTTCAATTCTAACAGGCCCACCCTTTTCAGAGGCCTCAATCGCATTGATAAGTAGACTGTAAAACGTACCCCTCAGTGCATCGAGATCCCCACGAAATGGCAAGGCTGCTTGCAAGTGTTTTTCTATGGTATATACCACCCCTTTCTCCTCAGCTTTATCCTTCCAGACAGGCCGGGCAACCTGTACTACATCCTCCAGGAGCTTACTAAGATCAAAGCTCGTCTGCACAGAACCGTCTGCCTGACAGTGAGCGAATTCCTGTAGTTTCCGAACCGTTTCAGCCCCTCTTAGGGCGAGCGACTCGATTACCTCAAGTGAGCGGATGGACTCCTGGGGTACCCCCTTTTGCTTCCACTGCCGCATAAGAAGCTCAACCCTGCCTAAAATGCCAGCCAAGAGGTTGTTAAAGTCATGTGCCACACCTTCAGCGAGCTCTCCCACCACTTTCAATCGCTCTACGCGAAGCAGACTTTCCTCTATACGCTTTGCCTCGCGTATGTCTGTTACCGTCAGCACCATCACATCCAGAAGATGTCCCTGTTCGTCTCCTACCTTTGTAATAGACACTGACACAGGTATTCTACCGTGAGCCCTTGAGGTAAACTCTGTCTTGATCCGTTCGATTCCTTCCCCAGTGCTGCTCACGTTGCTTATCTGCTTGATAAGTGCTTCCCTGGAGTCGTCTGGGACAATCATCGCATAGATGGATGCTCCTATACTCTCCTGCTCACTGTACCCAAACATGCTTTCTGCGGCCTTGTTCCAGGTGAGGACTGTTCCTGTAGAATCAATACTTATGATGGCATCGCGCCAGTGTGTGAGAAGGTGAGCGAGATAGGATGCGCGTCTCTTTGGTTTTGTTTCCAGCATCGAACGCCGCCTGAGACAGAAAAATATGCCCACGATATGTAGTACGTCACCAAAACTATGAACACTATGGTTCCGGTCTATTCAATGGAGCTACCTATTCGTATCTCGTTCTTGTTGAATCTGCCTCTTGCCCCATTCAATCCCTGCTTGTACTCGAGGGTCGTCCGTATGCCATGTTCGTTGCTCGAATGTACGCTCGCGAACGTTTTTTAAAAATCGTTCCTGGAATTCCTCAAAATAGGAACCATAGATATGATAGGAATCACTCATGTCCACGTACTGCCCCACTGAAACCTCCTGTCCAATCTGGCACGACAGCTCATGGGCCAACGTGCGCTGAAGGTCGGTAAGGGCGTAGATATTCATAAAGGCCGCCTTGAAGGCATCCCTTGACCTCCAATGGGTATGCATATGCAGGTACCAGCCATGCACTGCATCGCCACTTACCCTGCACCATATCCGTTGAAGGCACGGTGGGTCATCGGTAAAGGGATCGAGCGTTGGCATCCATGTAATGGCCTGTGCACGTCGAGTATAGGGAACACGCGAAAGTCTCTCGATCATAAGCGTTACTTGATCGACGGTCGCAAAAAACCGATCTGTCAATTTTCTTTGAATCCGAGGGTGACCGACCACTTCATATGCAAATAATCGCTGATGATAGGTGTAGGTCCATTTTCCTTCCTGTGGACATACCCAGTGGTCGTGTACACCTTCAACCACCTCCAGCCGATACTTCTCCAGATCTTCAATGCCGCCTGGAAAGGCCAAGTGTATGCGAGGCTCGGCGAACGGCTCCTCGACACAAAGAATCATGGTAGCATCCTTGCTTGGCGGATCGCCTTCCCTATCATATTCTGTCTGCATGGAAGCACCCCGCTCCCACACCTCAAGGACGCTCTTTTCCCAAGCCTCTGGTAAGGTCCTTCCTGTAACCAGGATGACGGGAATGGTAGGTCTCATGGTAAATGCATCTTTCCCGGGTTAATTGTCCTCGTGTAGCACTGTCCTTGCGCAAAGGCAGGAGCAGCTATATAGTCCTAAAGTACATACTACATATTTCTTTACGTAAATTACAATCTTGCTTGAAGTTCTTGTATGAACATTATAGGATGCTTGTCAGTGCAAAATAGAGAAAGCCGTAAGATAGGTCGATAAGACCTTATACGTTTCTGATATTCATCAGAGACCTCTGCATCCAGACTCCAATCCTTGGTCCATCGTCTATGGAAGATCATCGTCGGTACCCTTATCTTCAACAGGTACAGCGTCTTGTTGTGAAAATAGGGACTCACGTACTTGCAGAACCAGGCGAAAATATTTCTGCCCAGGTGATGGCTTCGATTGCCCAGCAAATTACCTCGGTGTGTCGTACAGGCAAGGAAGTCGTTATTGTTTCATCCGGAGCAATTGCCGCTGGACGCTTTCTTCTTGGCCAGCTCGCACACAGGAAGGTCAGCATTACCGAGAAACAGGCGTTGGCAGCCCTTGGCCAATCGCACCTCATGAACATGTATCAAAAGGCCTTTGATGCCTATGGAAAGAAGGTTGCGCAAATCCTACTTACCCGTGATGATCTCGATCACAGGGGCCGATATCTCAACGCAAAGAATACCCTTCTTACGTTGATTCAGTTAGGCATCATACCGATCGTCAACGAGAACGATACGGTCATGGTCGACGAGATCAAGTTTGGAGACAATGATCATCTGTCTGCAATGGTTGCCAATCTGGTAGATGCAGACCTTCTTATCTTGCTTACCGATACGTTAGGTCTTTATGCAGCTTCCTCAAGGTCCAAAAAAGGCATTAGACAGCTTATCACCTACGTTGACAGAATCACCCCTGAGATCACCACCATGGTGTCAGGTCGCTCCAGTGTTCTTGGAACAGGGGGTATGGCTTCAAAGATCGAGGCAGCACGGATGGCCACGAGGGCTGGCATCCCAGCAGTGATCGCATATGGAAGAGATCCGAATATTATCGAGGCGATCTTGGCTGGTGACATGGTGGGAACATTTTTCAAACCACAAGAAGATCGACTCAGACGAAAAAAGCACTGGATAGCATACACGCTGAAGAAAAAAGGAGACCTTGTCCTCGACGATGGTGCTATAGACGCATTGGTGCACAAAGGCAGGAGCCTTTTGCCGACAGGGATCCTCGACGTAAGGGGTACATTTGATAGTGGACAAATGGTTTCCTGCGTCGATCGTTTTGGAAAAGAATGGGCGCGTGGCTTAGTTACCTATTCTTCCTCTGAAATAAGAAGCATCAAAGGAAAGAAGACCTCCCAGATCGAGAAGATATTGGGATATATGCCACATGAGGAGGTTATTCATAGAGACAATCTTGTTATCTTAGCAGATGCGTAACAGCTACCGCGATGGAACACCTGATCGAAGGCCAGAACAAGTCACATGCGGCCTCGGGACATCAGGTTCCTCCCTACGTACACACAAAGGAAAGGACCGGTTGACCAATGGATTTAACGCTACGCATACGACAAATGGGCGTACAGGCAAGGGAAGCATCCTGGGTGCTTGCTACCGCCAGTACTGCTCAGAAAAATCATGCACTCAAGCTCATGATCGAGGGTCTTAGTGACCAAAGAGACCATCTCAAGAGAGAAAACCACAAGGACATCGAAGCTGCTCGTTTAGAAGGACTGGCCCCTTCCTTTATCGACAGACTGGAGCTGTCAGATAACACCATAGATCAGATCCTCAAGGGCATCCAAGAGGTAATCCAGCTTCCTGATCCTGTGGGAGAGGTCGTACGGATGTGGAAGAGACCAAACGGACTGCTGGTTGGAAAAATGAGAATCCCTTTGGGAGTAATAGGGGTGATCTATGAGTCCAGGCCAAACGTTACTGCGGATGCAGCTGCCCTGTGCGTCAAATCGGGCAATGCGGTCATACTGAGAGGTGGTTCAGAGGCCATCCATTCCAACGTGGCACTCGGCGCTATTTTATCGCAGGCCTGCGTACAGGCAGGACTCCCTCAGTCCGCTATTCAGGTGGTCGACACTACGGATCGCACAGGTGTGTTGGAGATGCTGCATCTTAGCGAAAGTATAGACCTTATCATCCCAAGGGGAGGAGAAGGCCTGATACGTTTCGTCGTTGAGAACTCGAAGATTCCGGTGATCAAGCACTACAAAGGCGTCTGCCACGTGTTCATAGACAGTGACGCGTGTCCAGATATGGCCGAGAATATATGCCTCAATGCCAAGACACAAAGACCAAGTGTATGCAACGCTATGGAAACCCTGCTGGTCCACAAGGACGCAGCGCCAACGCTTCTGCCCCGTCTTGTAGCTGCCCTCCGGCAACGAGGAGTCGAGATCAGAGGATGTGAACGAACGCTCGCCTTAGTCCCTGACGCAGCAGCTGCTTCGGAATCAGATTGGTCTGCTGAGTACCTTGACCTTATACTTGCCGTTAAAGTAGTGGATGACATCGATGAAGCAATAGCCCACATACGGCGGTACGGTTCGGATCATACTGAAGCCATTGTAACGTCGAACTACCACAATGCGCAGCGTTTCTTGAGGGAGGTCCAATCATCCACGGTACTGGTGAACGCCTCAACACGATTCAGCGATGGCTATGAATTCGGGCTAGGTGCGGAGATTGGTATCAGCACCACGAGGCTGCACGCCTATGGGCCAATGGGTTTGGAAGAACTTACCACCACAAAATTCATCGTGTATGGTGATGGCCAGATTCGACAGTAGGAGCAGCACGTAACGGCTACGAGATCAAGGGTATCGCCACCTTGCACCGGGCACAACGATTTCCCTCAAGTACAGTTGCTACCACCCTAAAGCCAACCCGTTCAATCACCTTTGTACCACACCCTGGGCAAAAGGTGTTCTCGCCCTCATCTCCTGGCACGTTCCCTGTATAGACAAAGGCGAGGCCCTCTTCCATTCCTAATGAGCGAATGCGCCTAAGAACGGCGACCGGAGTCCTTGGTCGTTGTGTCATTCGATACGTAGGATGAAACGCACTAATATGCCATGGTACTTCCTTACCCAACCCCACGATAAACCGTGCGAGATCACGCAGTTCTTTTTCGTGATCATTCAACCCAGGGATAATCAATGTGGTGATTTCTATCCAGATGCCGAGCTCCTTCATCACTTCCAGTGCTCTCAAGACCGGCTGGAGTCGCGCCTTGCAAATCGTTCGGTAAAATCGATCTGAGAATGCCTTGAGATCTACGTTTGCTGCGTGGAGATAGGGGCTCACCATCTGTAGTGCCTCGGGCTCGATAAATCCATTGGTGACAAACACATTCTTGAGCCCTTGTTCCACAGCAGCAACTGCAGTGTCATAAGCAAATTCAAAGTATATCGTGGGTTCCGTATAGGTGTAAGAAATACTCGTGCAGCGTTCCCGACATGCCGTGGCAACGATGTCCCGGACCGTTGCGTCCCTTCCCGCAATACGACCCTGGCTCGATGGAAGCTGAGAAATGTCATGATTTTGGCAGTGGAGACATTGAAAATTACACCCCACAGTAGCAATCGATAGCGAGGTCGATCCGGGTTGAAAATGAAAAAGGGGTTTTTTCTCAATAGGATCCACATTGCACGCAACAACCTTGCCGTACACGAGCGACAAGAGTCTTCCTGATTCGTTCTGTCGGACCCCGCAGATGCCCCTCTTTCCCTCCTTGATGACGCACCGATGAGGGCACAAAAAGCACTGCACAGTGCTTCCTTGGCCTGTCTTGGTATAGAAGAGAGCTTCTTTGCTCATTGTTGCTTCCTCGTGTGCATGTGGGAAAAATAGTCGTCCAGATCATATATCCGTATCTGGTCTACACCCATTTGACGAGCTTGTCGTACTAACTTGAGCGTGTAGGTAAAAAAGACGTTCAACTCAAATATGTAACAGGGAGCAGCATAGCACGCATTGACAGAGGTGAACACTGGTGAAATGGTCGACTCAATATCCTCGATGATCCTCCCTCGCTCTGACGTATCGAATGGTGGGGTCAGGAAGAATCGTCGATAGTCCGTCACAAAATACTTATACCCTGCCCGATAGTACTCCTCAAGTTGTTCATAGTTTTCTGGTGGCTCCATCACGTTCTTGACACCCAGATAAGCCTTTGAGACAGGATAGCTAGTGCTAATGTGTCGGCACCCATGCGCACTCAAGAATGCAGCAGGCTCGTCAAAGGAGCATCTAAGGCCTCGTATCTCAGCAGAAGCGAACCACATGCTTGCTGACAGTGCTAGCACAAAAACGATCCATGCACTACCCTTTACCTGTCTCGACGTAATGCCAGTTCTCGTGAGCAGCCACTGGATAAGCTCTATCGAAAGAGCTGCAAGAAGTACTCCTGCTGGCAAAAATACCAACGCATACCGGACAGAAGCGGCAAGCCCAGTACTCAATATGCTACATGGGACAACCAACCAGACCAACAGCAAGCGGTCTTCGTAGCGCCGCCGTAGGACTGCTACTGCCGTCCCGAGTACCCACATACTCAGAAACAGAAGCCCATTGAGCTTCCAGAAAAGATACGGATAGGTCAGAAGGTTGTACCAGCGACTGCCCACATCCTTAAACATCGGATACTGCCTGAGGTCGAGAAATGGGCCTGCGAATGCCTGAACAAAATTCGACACATGATGAGTGAAGAGTTCTTCAAAGTACGTACGAAATGGCAAGACCTTGCCAAAATGCCGCAGAAACACCATGCCCAGATAGTACGGAAGCTCACACATACCTAAGGGGATAATGAAACCAACTGAAAAAACCACCATCCTCCAACCTGCGTTTCCTAGCGGCAGGCGTTTCCTAACGACATCAAACATCTCGTTAAGGACGATGATTCCTACAAGGTAGAGAAAGCGATCATGAATCGTAAATGCGATTCCACTGAAAAGGCCTGCCACAAGCATCGAACGAGAGGCTGCAACTAGCTTGTTGGCAGCCCGATATTTCGCGCTCTTGTAGTAAAAGTAAAAACCAAAGATTGAACTACACATTGCTGGCCCATCAGCCAACCCTGTGTAAGAATACACCAGATGATATCCTGAGAGGGCGAGCAAAAGGGCTGAGACAAGACCAATTCTCTTATCGAACATCGAGGCACCGAGTACGTACACAGCCAAGATCGCCAACGTACCGAACAGTGCGGATACGAGATGGCTGGCTCGTACTGTGGGCCCGAATAGAAACATACACACACCTGTAAGAAACGAAAATCCAGGTCTTCCCCATACGGGTGGCTCTCCCTCGAGACGCTGTGCGAATCTTTGAGCCTCCTCCTCAAAAGCGTATATGTTCTGTCGTTTGCGTACTTCCTCGATCTTCCTCTTAGCAGCTGCATGCAGGGCTTTGGAAAACGAATAGATCCATCTCCCTTCAAGCGTGTATACACCTTCGTCAAAAAACGAAGGGCCTCTGTCGGTGATATGGGAAAACCGTACAGCAGCGCCCATACCCACGATGAGGAATAGCAAGAACACTCTCACGTGTGCGCTCATAGCTGCCTCAGACCAGATATCCTTTTTCCTTTTGTGCCTTTGTTTATAGAAGAAACGGATCCAAAAGGAAAGGGACACCCAGGAACCATTTTACGCAGTCTATACCTTCTAGCACTTGAGCATCCGAAGACGACACCCGGAGAGCTACTCAATTGAATGCACAATCCCTGCGTGCGATAAAAACAATTGAGAATCACCGCGGAGTACAGTATACTTTACTCGATTGCCACTATAGTTGTTATCTCTACCAGAGGCGATGACATATGTTCCGAAGAGATGTATCTCCTCGAAGGCGTTTCTTTAGAAGGCAGTCATCCGAGCCAATAGGCTTGCCCGCATCAATCGCCTGGAGCTCCATTGCCCTTCTTATCGTACTGGGCGCAGTCCAAGAATTCGGCACGTTACAGCCTGCTTTTGATACGACCATCGGAATGACCGCAATCGCTTTGATCCTTGGGGGCGGTATCATTTCGATAGGGGTATTTAAACTCGCACGAAGATCTCATCAACCACCAAAACCCCATGCTGACACCAAACAGAGACAAGAACGTATTCTATCAACCGAAATACAGGCATGGTGGCTGAGCGTCATTTCCCCGCTAGAAAGGTACCTTGCCCGTAGGGAGCTCAATCCCAACCTCGTCACGCTTCTTTCCTTCACCTTCAGTCTGGCTGGATGTATTTTTTTCCATCTTGGCTGGCTGTTTTTGGCTGGCTGGGTCATCCTTTTTGGTGGAACCATGGACATACTCGACGGCAGGCTGGCTCGTTCGACAGGAAGGGTATCCCGCCAAGGTGCTTTCTTCGATTCCGTTATGGACCGATATGGTGAAGTGCTCCTCTTTCTGGGTCTTGCCAGCCATTTCAAGGAATCCGCGCTCTTTTACGTCATTCTTCTGGGCATGGCTGGCTCACTTTTGGTAAGCTACATGCGCGCACGGGCAGAAGGTCTTGGCATTTCCTGCACCGTTGGGATGATGCAGCGGCCCGAACGGGTGGTATTCCTTGGATTTGGTTCTATCTTCTCTTCGATCTTGCATATGCTTCGCGGATTCTTTTCTGTGGATCTCGGCCCCTACCTCATGTGGGCAGTCCTGATCGGTATTGCAGTACTTTCCAATGCTACGGCTATCTCCAGGATGGTGTACGTGATGCGTCGACTCAGCACCAATACCCATCCTGACTCACAAAGCCCCCCGCACCATACCGTTCAATAGTATCCACACATATCCTGTGACAAACCAGAGACGGGCTGACTCTTTGGTACCATGGTCGCTTGAGCGTGAGCCACAGGGAATAGGTGTGTAAGAACTTCTACACCAGCGCCGAGCCGGCCCCTATTGCACGCACCCCACAAATCGCCGTGAACAACTAAATAATCCGTCTGGGATCGCTCGAATGCACGCACCACAAGAGGGGGCTGGCACAGCGTGTGCTTCTTGGCAGGATAGTGATAGGCACGTATCCCACACACCCGCAGCAAGGAGGTATGTACCCATGAGATCACACCGCTTATCTGCAATCCTACTGACGTGGCTCATTGCTTGTTTTTGGATCTACACGTTGATACCAGAAACCGGAGCCATAGAATCCAAGGCGCAGGTTGACATCAACAAAGCATCTGTCGATGAGCTCGTCACTTTACCGAAGATCGGGCCAAAGATTGCCGAACAGATCGTAAAGTACAGACAAGAACATGGTCCGTTCAGGACGATCGAAGACCTGAAGGCAATAAAAGGTATTGGAGACAAGACGATTGAGGCGCTTCGTCCTATGATCACCGTCACCCCGAAGTAATGGAGGACGTAGCCCACAGGCCACGAAAAAGCGTTTCTTTCGTCGTGCTACCCACACAAAAAAAGCAAGGAAACCCCTTGCTTTTTTTGTGTGTTTACTCAAAATTGAGAATTTAACGCGTCGTTCCAGGTTTCCTATGACAGTGCATCATGCGTGGCGGGAGATTTATCGTCTCCATGAAAACGAGACACGTACTCTTTGGCATCATCATCGCTGCAATTGCGTTGTACTTCACGTTCAAGGACGTCTCCTTTCACGAGATCTTGCGCTCTACCTTGGAACTCCACTATCAGTATCTTCCCATTGCCATTGTATGCTTTGCCCTCACGTTTGTGCTGAGGGCTTACCGGTGGCATTACTTCTGTAGATCCCTCAAACATATTCCAACTGCTCGACTCTATTCTCCCCTCATGATCGGGTTCATGGGGAACCTCTTGCCGGCCCGCGCAGGAGAATTCATACGTGCGTACCTTCTTGGAAAAAGAGAACATCTCTCCTTCTCAGCTTCTTTTGGAACCGTGGTGGTTGAAAGAATCTTCGATATGTTTTCGATACTTCTCCTCTTAGAAGCTATTCTCATTATCGACGCAAGCGCAATCATCCGTGGCATCCAGGGAGGGGGTGGCCGGCTGTCAGGCTTTATCGAATCGTACGGGGCCATGGGACTTGCAGCGGTCACCGCTTTTCTCATAGGTGTGTTGGCGATGCTGTGTTACATCATGACCCAGCATCAAGATCGGATCCAACGGGTGTTGAGGATCTTTACTCGATATCTCCCTCAGGGACTCCAACAGCGAGTTCACGATATAGTTCGTGTATTTATGCAAGGACTCGGCATACTAAAAGATCCGGCAGGGATGTTCATCAGCGCTGCGCTTTCTGCACTGATTTGGATATTGATCGTCATTGCAAATTATCCTCTATATTACTGCTACGGGATTCAAGACCAACTACCCGCAAGCTCCCTTATTACGCTGATCGTATTCACCTGTTTTGCCATTCTACTTCCCACACCGGGTTATGTTGGACCGTTTCAATTCGCTATCACTTTTGTACTGGCGAATCTGTACGGCATAGAGAAGTCCACCGCTGCGAGCTTTTCGCTTGTTGCCTGGTTTTTTCAAATGGCATTTATTTTCGCTGCAGGACTTTTTTTCATACTCAAGGACAATATATCTTTGCTCGAGATTTCCCGGAAGGCAGCCACGCAAGCGCGGGAGACCTCTGATGCCAGCGACAGGGATGCTTCATAAAACGATACCTTTGGTGCTACGCAGTATTTTTTGCATGTCCCGGCGCCAGAGGACCACATGAGCGATGAGTAGGTGCGTATGCGATTTTCTCGATTGTTCATACCTACCCTGAAGGAAACGCCAACTGATGCAGAGGTCGTAAGCCACAAATATATGCTGCGCTCCGGCATGATACGAAAGGTGGCTTCGGGCATCTACTCGTTTCTGCCTGTGGGCCTGATGTGTTTGCGAAAGGTAGAATCTATCATACGGGAGGAAATGGATGCCGCAGGTGCCCAAGAGGTACTGCTCCCCAGCGTCCAACCTTGCGAACTATGGATCGAAACAGGCCGATGGAATCTCATGGGCGAAGAATTGTTACGATTCAAAGATCGACATGGCAGAGATTTCTGTTATGGTCCTACTCATGAAGAAATCATTACAGACCTCGTACGACGAGAGGTCCGCTCGTGGCGCGATCTACCTTTTATACTTTACCAGATCCAGACCAAATTCCGAGATGAAATACGACCGAGGTTCGGCCTTATGCGGGGTCGTGAATTTGGCATGAAGGATGCCTATAGTTTCGACCTAGACGAGGAAGGTGCAGAAAAAAGCTACTGGAAGATGTACACTACGTACAAGAAAATCTTCGAGAGGATGGACCTCAATGTTCGTCCAGTAGAGGCAGACACGGGCACTATCGGTGGTGCGTTTTCCCATGAATTCATGGTGCTTGCAGAAAGCGGCGAAGATGCGATTCTATACTGTACCGGTTGCGATTACGCTGCCAACGTAGAAAAGGCCGAGATCCTGTCCGAGTCCCCTCTGCCTCCCATACCTTCCACAGCCTCGACCGAGGAACGACAACCCGAGCTTATCCCCACCAAGGGAAAGAAGACCGTAGAGGATGTTGCCACATACCTGGCCATAACTCCCAGGCAAATCATAAAAACCCTGATCTATAGGACTGAACACAAGGACATTGCTGTCCTTGTGCGAGGGGATCGTGAGGCCAACGAACGGAAGATTCGACAGGCCCTTTCCTGCCAGGAACTTCGCCTTGCAACCCAGGAAGAGGTAAAACACATTGTGGGTGTCGAAGCTGGATCCATAGGACCGGTCCGCCTCTCCCTTACGATCCTCGCTGATCAAGAGATTGCTCGCCTCCGAGACGCAGTGGTCGGAGCCAATATTGACGACCATCACCTTATACACGTATATCCTGGGCGTGATTTCAATGTCGACCTCTATGCAGATCTTCGCTTCGCCGATACAGGAGACCCGTGTCCACGCTGTGGTACTGCGATGAAAAAACAAAGGGGGATAGAAGTAGGCCATATCTTTATGCTCGGCACCAAATATAGCGAGGCGCTTCGTGCAACGTACCTGGATCGCAACGGCAAAGAACGCTTGATTTGCATGGGGTGCTACGGTATTGGCACAGGCAGGACCCTTGCAGCAGCGATCGAACAGAATCACGACGAACACGGCATCGTGTTTCCTATGCCACTGGCACCGTTCCTTGTAATTGTCACACCAGTGAATGTCCACGACAGCGCGCTTTTTCGGGCGAGCGAGACGATTTATGAACAACTCAGGCTCAAAGGGATCCCAGTACTCCTGGATGACCGCGACGAACGGGCAGGCTCAAAATTCAAGGATGCAGATCTTATTGGCATACCGATAAGAATAACAGTGGGGCCAAAAGGCTTGGCACAAGGTGCTGTTGATGTCAAACTGCGGTGGAAGACATCGGGAGATCTGGTTCCGTTATCAGATGCTGTTGCACGAGTCGAGTCGCTCATTTCATCCTTCCACTGTGAGCACCGCACGTAGGCTACAGGCCTGTTGCTGGTTTTTCATGAGAAGAGAACTCCTGTGTCCTCACGTATCATTTATGGAGTCCATCCTGTCCTGCAAGCCCTCCGTACCAGTCCTGAGACGGTACTGAAGATTTGGATTGCATTTGGAAGGCGAGGCCCGGAGGCACACAAAGTTGTTTCCCGTGCTCGGGAGTTCGACATTCCTGTGACGTACAAGGACCGTAGGGCGCTCGACCGGCATGCGGGTACAACCAATCACCAAGGCATCGTAGCGCTCGTGTCTGAAAGGATACCACTCACGCTAAGAGAAGTACTGGAGACCAAGAAGACCCACGACCTCGGTTTTCTCATCCTCTTGGACACTGTTCAGGACCCTCACAACCTCGGTGCCATCATTAGAACCGCTGATGCTGCAGGCGTCGATGCAGTGATCCTGCCCCGACATAGAACTGCACCTCTTACCCCTGCAGTAGCCAAGACATCAGCAGGTGCTTTGGAGACAGTGCCACTGTGCTGTATCACTAACGTGGCGGAAAGCATTAGGGTACTAAAAGAAAAGGGGTTTTGGGTCTGTGGTGCAGATCCCGAAGGTGAAATAACACTCTTCGAGGCAGATTTTCGTACCAACGTGTGTCTTGTCCTCGGAGGAGAAGGAAAAGGCCTTAGACCTCTGGTCAAGGAGCGCTGCGATGTCCGGATACGTATACCGCAGTGGGGTACCGTACCTTCTCTGAACCTCTCGGTTGCTGCTGCGTTACTACTCTACGAGGTGAGACGCCAGCGGATGTCCTCTCATCTGTGAGAACGACTGTTGCTCAATACCAAGATAGACTGGATTCCGTCCCAGTTCACAGGGTATCATTGCCTAGTAGTGGTAGATGATTACGAGTACGTACGGAGGCAAAGGCCCTTGCACTATATGAGGGCAGTTGAAGCATCTCTTTTGTTCTTCTGGGCATCGAATCCTGCAAAGAGACCATAGAGGCCTGCACTGGCACGAGGGGATGAACGTAATGAAGCGGAACGATTGTGGCCAGGAAAGAGGCTCAGCTACTGAACCGTCTACCACGTCTATCTTCGACAGTGCAGGTCGCCAAAAGGACGCTTGTTCGAGGAGCTTCACTTCGAGCTGTTTTGCCTCCTTTATGACAGAGCGCGAATTCACCATTCATGAAAAGATGCGCCAGCTCAAGAAGGAAGTCTCCGCGATTAAGCGACACATACGGCACATAGAAGCTGAACGAACCAGAGGTTCACCACAGCCCACCACGAATCAGCCTACGTCCCAACACTCAGCGTATGGAACCTCCCCAGAATGGTTAGAACGCGAGCGGACTCGTTTGCGTGCCCGACTTGACGAACTTCGACTTCAGTGGAAGCAGTTGGATCAGGAGCGGATCGACGCTGCCATGGAAAGGATGCGTCGGCTCGGCCATATTTCTGAGTAAAGCCGTCGGGTTAGGTTCCGAGGATCTGCAGTCGTTATCTGTGCCGGCATATCACTCATCCTAACGGTCGATTCTACTCAGGCTGGTTGATGTTGATAGTAACGTCTGCAGATGATCCTTTCAGAGGATATGCAAAAGAGAACACAGTCGCAACATGTTTGGGTATGATTCCATCTATATACTGAGCGACAAACTGGTTCACTTTTGTAATGTTGGTCACTGGTACATACACAACGTCTCGATGTTGGAGAAGGAAGTCCCTCCCTCCTTTGCGAAGTGCATCCCTCACGTCTACCTTGTACACCTTAGGCTCTGTCGTCCCTTGGTCCCGAATGATAAGAACACTATCGAGACGAGCACTTGAGGTAAATCCTCCGCAACTTATTATGGCTTTGGTTACCGTGAGGTCGCCTTCGTAATCTATGATCTTGTTCATTGGAACTGCGCCAGATACGTATACAGACTTGGTGGCGGTCCTGTTCACTAAGACCATAACATCAAATCGGTCAAAATATTTCCTGTATTCCTGTGTGAGTTTTTCTCGTAGCTCAGCAGGCGTCATGCCTGAGACCTTTATCTCTCCGAGCAAGAGCAGATGAATCTTCCCGTCAGGTCTGATTACCTGGGTACTTTGTAAATCAGGTTGATAATAGAATTGCAGTTGAATAGTGTCACCAGGCCTGAGACGATATGCATGCAGGACCTGCGCGGCCGGAGGGGGCGCAGGAGGCAGGGCATTATACTGAGCAGTAGAGGAACATCCCATCACCACTACCAGCGTCACAATGACAACAACTATCCGTAGCAGATGAAACGCACTCATGATCGCTCCCATCAGTTTCTTCCACGGCTTGTCCAGACCATGCGCTCAGAGGCAGTCTCTGGACCTTGTTTATAAGTATAGCAAATCATCGACAAAAAGGGATAGGTTATTGTAGAAAGAGAACAGTCACATCGCTGACTAAGCATCCCAGAACATCAGCAGGGACAAGGACAACAATGGGCACATCGAAGGTCACTATTGTCGGGGCCGGCTTGTCCGGTATGGTCGCAGGTATACATCTTGCCATGCAAGGCCTACAGGTTCACATAATCGAAGGGGCTAAGGCGATCGGCCAGCTGGAGGGCTTTCATCCATCAGTACACGCCACACCTGCAAATCCACGTCGCATTTCGAATTACATCAATATCGATATCACGCCAGCCTTTATTCCCTGCAAGCGGTTTATCATGTACGTGGGTAGACGTGCCTATGAATTGTGCACGAAGCATTTTTACGTTGTCGAGCGGGGCGGGAGGAAGACTTCTCTTGATCACTATCTTTACCGAATCTGTCTTGATCTCGGGATCACATTTCAATTCGGCACGTTGGTGAAACGCCTCGATGACATACCAGAAGGATCTATTGTTGCAACAGGACTCAACAAAGAAGGTATGGAGGCGCTTGGTGTGCCGTACATGATTGGTACAGGGATGTACGCGAGAAAGAAACTCGACAACCCCACGTATGAAAACGCCTGCATAGGATGGGCAGGAAGTTACACGTCTGATTACGGATATTTGTCTGTGGCCAATGGCCTTATGTTTTACACCGTTTTTACGAGAGGACAATTGACTGAGCAACAAATGGAGGCTGCAAAGGCACATCTTGAAGCAACAGAACATCTGAGCTTCCCTACGTGGTCCTACCACAAAGGATATATTCCGTTGCTCGATGCACACGGACTAAGACTGTTTAGACATGGCCGTATACTGACCGGGACACTTTCGGGCATGATAGATCCAGCGGGACTCTTTGGCATCCACGGCGCTCTTATGGCTGGAACGATAGCCGCTCTTGCTGTCCTCGACCCAGAAAAGGCCACAGAGCAATTTATGATGCTCAACAGAAACTACCAGCGCGTACGGGCACTGTCTGCACGTCTCCGTAAGATACCTTCTCGTCTTACCCTCTTGAGACTGCTGTTCCAATTCCCTCGACTCATGTCACCGTTGCTCAAGCTCGTCGACGACGGAATACCTGGTTACGGCAGACACTGGACCTTGGATGCCCTCATATCCAGGCCAACAAGGTAAACCATTGCCATGTTGTCGCGCGTATTGCCCACACGAGCTAAGCAGCTCTACTGAGATTGGCGAGGTGAAAACTATCAAAAAAGATAAACAGTGAGACGATCTTTCCGTTCTTGAACGTAAACCAGTCTGCAGCTTTAAAGGCCACAGTGAGACCGTTCCTCGTTCTGGCATGGACATCGATAAAGACGGCAGCCTTGTTCTCCGATACTAAGATCTCGGTCGGTACATCCACGTGTATCGGATACTCTTCTGGAACCCTGAGATAGAACGGTTTGACCTGTTCAATACCATGCGCTGAGTAACCAAAAGGCGCATGAAATTCCACATCAGGATCAAAGAGTGCAAAGAACTCGTCAAACCGCTCTTCGTTTATCAACCGAAAATACTCAGCAATCAATGTCCGTATGTGTGCTTCCATTGCAGCCCCCTGCCTAGCGCTTCTTTTCAGCAACTGCTCCGGATTGGTTCAAGTTCGTCTGCTATATCCTTCAATCCAAGTCGCTCCAGCGTTGTTCGAAGCGGCACGCCCGTAGCCTGATCCCATCCCACGATGTCATAGTACTCGTCCAGCATCTTATTGAACTTTTCCTTATCGAGCCGCTCTCCTTTAAATGGACCCGATGCCACTGGTTCATCCATTGCCCTTCCATGAATAGTATCGTCCTTGCGCCTGATGCCCTCCCTGACAAGAAAGGCCCGCTCTACGTTCGTAATTCTGGAGGCGATCTCCCACATTGCGTTTTCGTCGTAGTCCACACCTGTCACCGCTGCAACAAGATCAGCCATTTCCTTCATGTTAATGGGATTACCGAACCAGGCGCTACTGAACTTACACAATCCTAACGTGTCACACATGGTGCATATAGAAGAGAAATACGCCACCACCGCTCCCTTCCCTTCGTAGGAGAGAGGATCTGCTGCACGTTCGTTGCCAAAGAGCCTCTTGGCCACCTCAGGCTTCAACAGATAGAACTCAATGGAAGGCCATCCTCGCTGAGGATCTGCCCCTCTGCTGGAAACAGCATCGGACAAGGCGCACCCCTTCAGGGTACGTATATCAACCTGGTCGATGTCACTACCTTTTGCATGGGATATCGATTGTTCGGCGTCCTTTCCAATCCGTTGTGCTGCGACAAATGACCCTTCCGCGAGAAGGTCGCCCAACCCTTCCCTCCTGATGATCTTCATAAGCATGTAGAGGTGCGCATCGGCATTGCCCCACTCAAGGACGAGCCCCTCGGTATCGTGCGTGGTGATAATGCCTCGCTGGTACCACTCGAAGGCTGCAGCAAGCGTACTTCCAGAGGTATCACCGCATATTTCATACTCATTGCATATACGGTTGATCTTCAACACAAGGGTTTCATCAGCGTTGCCGCAAGAAGGACCGTGAGCGCTCATGATGCAGAACTCAGTTCCATGACCAGTGAGACCGGCAAATGGTCCTTTCCTGATTTTGAACTCGTGCTTGCAGTGAATCGGACACCCGAAACAGGCAACGTTGCGTGTCATATGTTTCACCATGTTCGAGGGCCTATACTGTTCAATGTACTCGATTCCCCCGGTCTGCTGGGCATTGCGAGCAACGGATCTCCCCTGCACGTCGTACTGAGCAAGGTAGAGCAAGGTACCGAAGGTGGAAAAGTCCTTGTACATGGGCCGCCGCATGATCTTCTGTAGTAACTCGTATGCCAGTCCTTTGAACGCTTCGGGTCGAGCAGGCGTGAATCCTCGTGTTCCTCTCACCACGATGGCCTTGAGGTGTTTCGAACCCATTACCGCTCCTATGCCCATCTTCCCACATGCATTTCCGTAGTCAGTCATCACGGTGGCATAACGAACGAGACGTTCGCCGGCCGGCCCAATTGCAGCAATTCGCACGCGGGCATCCCCGAGCTCTTGGCGCAATATGCTATACGTCTCGGAGATAACCTTGCCCCAGAGGTGACGTGCCTCCCGTAGCTCAACGTGTTCGTCGTCAATCCAGAGATACACAGGCACGTCTGCCGCTCCTTCGACAATAATATGGTCGTAGCCCGCCCACTTGACTTCGGGCCCAAAATGGCCACCGGCATTGGAATCTCCCAAGATCCCGGTCAGCGGCGATTTGGCCGTGATATGCACCCTGCCAGAGGAAACCAAACCCGTTCCCGTTAACGGAGAAGTACCGACAAAGATCTTGTTTCCCGGTCCAAGAGGATCAGTACCCACAGAAACTTCCTTGAATAGCAGACGGGAATTTACTCCCCGTCCCCCGATAAACGGATGACGCAAAGATTCAGGGTATTCCTCCCTCTTCACGCTCCGGTCAGTTAGGTTGACGCGCAGTATTGTTCCACACCATCCATACATGCCTCATCCTCTTGCATCGTGTAGTAGAAAGGTATCAGGCAGAATCCATCGCCCTTATGCCACAAAGCGACTTGATGTCCACGTACCGAAGGGCACCTGTCGGACACCACTTTACACACTGAGGATCTCCACCACAGAGATCGCACTTAAAGACCTCTCCTGAATGTGGGTCTACGCGCAGTGCTCCGAACGGACAGGCATGCACACACTCATAACATCCGATGCACCACTCTGTGAAAAGCCGTACTATCCCTGTCTCGCTTTCTCGTCTGATTGGTTTAGGATCTTCTATAGGACATGCACGCGCACAGGGCGGAGCAAGGCAGTGTCTACATATCATTGGGATATCGAGTCCCTTGGAATTTCTCTGTATCCATAGCCGTGCCTTCACTGGGTTGAAGCTACCTGT
>FWPV01004113.1_pt1 | contig 31556 bp, 24 predicted proteins | sample 2228371 | NCBI WGS metagenome assembly FWPV01 (sample SAMEA103939776, study PRJEB20133) | metagenome
GGCACACGGGAAACCTCTTGCAGAGATGGGTTGAACATAAGGCGGGCACGGCCTCCGAATGGACGAAACGCCATCGTCCGCTTCGTATCGCACATTACGAGCTTGCCGAGACCCATGAGCAGGCCTTGCGGATGGAGTCTGAATGGAAAACTGGTTTTGGACGGCAGCGTCTAAAGCATCTCATTGAAAAGGGCGGGGCGCGGCAGGCAGGTGGCTTCGACTGCTCCCTTTGGAAGAGCGGTACGCCGGCCGATCGCGTGGCGCTGCTGCCCGCGGCACAGGAACATATCCTGGCGCAGGAAAACGGCAAGGAGCGCTTCATCCGCGCGGTGCGCGAGCTGTCGCAGGCGTTCGCCCTGGCGGTTCCGCACGAAGAGGCCATGCGCATCCGCGACGACGTGGCATTTTTTCAGGCGGTGCAATCTGTGCTCTCGAAGCGTGCACCCAGCGAGGCGCGTCCAGAGGAGGAACTCGATCATGCGATTCGTCAGATCATCTCCCGCGCGGTCGCTTCAGAAGGCGTCATTGACATCTTTGCGGCAGCCGGGCTGAAAAAACCCGATATTTCCATCCTCTCCGATGAGTTTTTGGCCGAGGTGCGGGGCATGCCCCAGAAAAACCTGGCCGTCGAGTTGCTGCAGAAGCTCCTCAAGGGGGAGATCGCGACGCGTCGACGCAAGAACGTGGTGCAGGCCCGCTCCTTCGCCGAGATGCTGGAGCAGACCATCCGCCGCTACCAGAACCGCGCGATCGAGGCGGCCCAGGTGATCGAGGAGTTGATTGCCCTGGCAAAGGAGATGAGAGAAGCGAACGAGCGCGGCGAAAAGCTCGGCCTTTCCGAGGAGGAGCTGGCCTTTTACGACGCGTTGGAGACGAACGACAGCGCGGTAAAGATTTTGGGCGACGAGACGCTGCGGGCGATTGCGCGCGAGCTGGTCAGAACGGTGCGCAGCAACGTAACGGTGGATTGGACGCTGCGTGAGAGCGTTCGCGCGCAACTGCGCGTGCTGGTTAAGCGTGTTCTGCGCAAATACGGATATCCGCCTGACAAGCAGGAAAAGGCGACGCAGACCGTTCTGGAGCAGGCCGAGGCGTTCTCGGCAGAATGGGCAACCGCATGAAAATGGCCTTTTTGATGAGTTTGTGACAGCGCTGAGAAAGTGCCTAAAATTGTCCATCCAACATATTTCCAAGGCAAGCATCGGCCCAACGCCGTTTCGCTCGCTTTGCGACCTGGATGAAGGAAGTCATACCGCTTGACAGAAAGACGAAAACCATGAATATCCCCATCGATTGGTTGCTCGAGGGCGAACCCTGGATCGAGTATCGGACAAGGCGGGATTTGCTGGAGCAATTGGACCCTGATCCGCGAGTCAGATCTGCCCGGAAATTAATGCTCGCAACTCCCAAACTTCGAAACCTGATGACCGAGCTATCTCAATGGCCAGGGACGGTCATATCGAGCCACAAGAGCGCTGGTCAACCGTTTCATAAGCTCACTTTTGTGGCGGATCTCGGAGTTGCTGCGGATGATCCTGGCGTCGAGGTGATTGTTGCTCGGATCCTGGAACATCAATCCAGCGAAGGACCTTTTCAGCTCCCAATGAATATCCCGGCGCATTATGGGGGGACTGGTCATGACCAATGGGCATGGGCTTTATGCGACGCTCCGCTCATCGTCTATGCCCTGGTTAAGTTTGGCCTGGGGAGCGAGCCGGCGGTGCAGAAGGCCATCGAGTATTTGGTTGGACTGGTGCGCGATAACGGCTGGCCCTGCGCTGTCTCAAAGGAGTTGGGCAAATTTCGGGGGCCAGGCCGCAAAGATGATCCCTGCCCGTTTGCGAATCTGGCCATGCTCAAAATGCTGTCCCTGATAGAAGGCCCTCAAGATAGCCCCGCCTGTCACATCGGGGCAGAGACCCTGCTCGCACTATGGGCCGAAAGCGCCCAACGGCACCCATACATGTTCTTTATGGGCACCGATTTCCGCAAGCTCAAAGTGCCTTTCATCTGGTACGACCTCATGCACGTGCTCGATGTCCTCTCCCGCTTCCCATGGCTCAGAACAGACGATCGTCTGTTGGACATGCTTCGCATACTGAAAGACAAATCCGACCCGCATGGCCGTTTTACGCTGGAATCAACCTGGACTGCGTGGAAAGATTGGGAGTTTGGGCAGAAGAAAGAGCCATCTCGGTGGCTGACATTGATGGCGTGGAGGATCATGAAAAGGGTGCTTCAAAATACAAAGTAGCGCCATTTCGAGCAAAGCGAGAAATCTGATTGGCCAATTCTATCCATGGGCTACATAGATTCCTCACTCAGCTTCGCTTCATCCAGCACGATTGAAATTTTGCTATTTTGCCGAAGTCTAATTCATGTTATTGGAGGAAGGTCTTGCCCCTCACAGGCCGATCTCCAGTATCATTCATGAAAATTTGCCAGGATAAAATGGATCGCTGGCGAAGCGGCCTCCAGGAATGGGATCACCTTCTTCGCTTGATCATAGTTTTTTTTGCGCCTGAATTTCAAAGATGATCCGTGTCGATCGACAACGAAAATTCTTTGTCCAGTAAAGACACAAAATGGCACGAAATTCACCGCACAAAAAGCACGGGTGAAATATTTTCGTGCCATTCATGGGGCAATTGAATCAATTTCGAATTTCCGATTGCATTTCAGCCTGCTGGTGGCCTTCAAATATTTCAGGCTGACTGCTTAGAGATAATCACATTCAAAGCAATGGTGAGCAATTTGGCATCTGCTGAATCGGAGCGCGAGGGGATCAATACTGGCGCTCTGGCGCCCATGGTCGCATGAGCGAGCCGCAATTTGGCGAAGTAGGTGGTGCCTTTGGCCGTGAGATTAGCAGATTCGATATTTGGAAATAGCAGAATATCAGCTTTGCCAGCCACTGGAGAATGAATCCCCTTTTGCTGAGCTGCCTCAGGGGAGATGGCATTGTCCAGAGCCAGCGGGCCATCAACGATACAGCCCTTAATCTGTCCTCGCTCGTTCATTTTGGCCAGAATTGCGGCGTCAACCGTGGATTGCAGCGAGGGGTTCACCGTCTCCACTGCGGAAACCACAGCCACGCGCGGGTTCTGATGGCCGAGGGCGTGCATCACCTGCACGGCGTTCTCCAGAATCTGGATCTTCTGGTTTAGATCTGGACATAAATTGAAACCGCCATCGGTGATGATCATCAATTTGTTTGGATCTGGGCGATCGGGCCATTCGAACACAAATGCATCGCTGATCAGGCGCCCGGTACGCAGGCCATGCTCAGCGTCCATCACCGCTTTCAGCAGCGTGGCGGTCTTCACCTTGCCCTTCAAAATGATCTCGGCTTCGCCATTGTGAATAGCCTGCACCGTGCGGCGACAGATGTCAGTTTCCTCATTTGCCTCGACAATTTCAAACTCATCATGCCTGATGTTTAGTTCATCCAGCGTCTTCAGAATAGAGTTCCGATCGCCAATCAGCAGCCCGTCCGCGAGTTTTAATTGCTTCGCATCCTGTATCGCCTCCAATGCTGCGCGATCATTGGCAGCCGCGATCGCCACCCGCACCGGACGCTTCGCCCGCTCGCTGATTCGCTTTGCTTCTTGCAACAGTTGATCGAAATTTTGAATCATGTCGTCGTTTCCTTCTTGATAATCGTTTTTTATGTCAAGCTTTCGATATAATAAATTGAATGCTGTCACCGTGAAATTATGCATTGCTGGAGTCGTGGAGTACTGAATTAACTATTAAGTTGAATGAGCCGTTGAAAATGCATATTATGAAATCACCGCTTCACAGGAGTGATTCGCGGCTATGTCAACCTTTGAAAGCCGGTGCCCCATAAAGTTGGGATTCATGGGGCATTGCGGGCATTCAAAAGCTTTGATGATATTCGTCACACCAAGCACTATCCAACACCCAATTGCCCAATTACCCAATTACCCAATTACCTAATTGCCCAATTACTCAGTTGCCCAATCACCCAATCACCAATCTTCCAGCTTCGAACGCCTTCCGATTCAACTCCAAGGTCTTTGGGGGAACGCGATTCTCGATCGCTTTTATCCAATGCGATTCATCGAATTCCAGAAAATTAGATAGCGCTCCCAGCATGATCGAATTGATGGTTCGGGGGTTGCCGACTTGTTCCGCGAGCTGAACTCCATCGATTATCAGGATATTTTCGGTTTTTCTTTTGCAGATCGCAACGACATCTTCGGGGTAAGGGGTATTGCTAAAGAACACCGACAGGGGGGTGATCTTTTGATCGTTCACAATGACCACGCCCCCGGGCTTCAAATAATCCAGATAACGAACCGCTTCTAATTTTTCAAATGCCAGAATTACATCCGCTTCTCCAGGAGAGATCAGCGGCGAATAGATCTTATGACCATACCGAACCTGACTCACGACGCTACCACCGCGCTGCGCCATGCCATGGATCTCACTTTTCTTGGCATCCAATCCCGCTTCCATGGCGACCATCAACAGGATGTCGCTGGCAACCAATACGCCCTGGCCGCCAACGCCACTCATCAAAACATTGATGACAGGCTGCTTTTCCGCAATTCCATATTTGATTTTTTGCATGAATTTTCCCTCTTCGTTCTTCTACCAAATCTTCCAATCGACCATCAATCAAATGATAACGTTGCACCATATCACAGATAATTCATGAATCATCTACCCCAATCGCTCAATCGCCCAATCATCCAATCATCCAACTGGTTTCTGAATGGCCTGCGGCTTACAGACCTGACGGCAAATATCGCAGCCGATGCACAACAGGTCATTGATTTTGGTCTTGCCGTTCGCATCTTTTTCGATCGCAGGACAACCAACTTTATGGCACATTCCGCACATAATGCACGTCTCTGCATCGACAAAATAGGGCTTATTGAAGATTTTTCGCGCGCGAATCACGCAAGGCGCATCAGCGATGATGACCGAAGGCTCATCCGCTGCCAGTTCCTGTTTCAGAACCGCCACGGTCTCATCGATCCTATACGGATCGACTCGAACCACGCGGCGGATGCCAACAGCGCGGCAGATCGATTCGATATCAACCTTATGGGTGGGTTGGCCTTTCAGCGTCAGACCCGACCCGGGATGCTCCTGGTGCCCGGTCATCGCGGTAATATGATTATCCAGAATGCAGATCTTTGTGCGACCCTGATTGTAAACGATGTCCAACAGCCCGGTGATACCAGAATGGAAAAAAGTCGAATCGCCGATGACGCCGATCAATTTTCCTTTAAGCTTCTCGGCCGCCGCTTTTTCCATGCCTTCGGCATAACCAATGCTCGCGCCCATGCATAGGCACGTGTCCATGATCTCTAACGGCGGAATGGCAGCGAGCGTGTAGCACCCGATATCCCCAGTGACGGTGAGGCGAAGCTTCTTCATCGCATAAAAAATACCGCGGTGCGAACAACCAGGACAAAGCACTGGGGGTCTGGCCGGGATTGGCACATCTTTTAATATCGTTTCGCTCGAAAGAGGCTTCAGGCCAAAGGCCGCGGCAATGATCTCCGGGCTTAGTTCGCCGATGATTGGCAGGCGATTTTTGCCTTCGACCCGGATTCCCATGGCCGCAATTTGTTCTTCCAGAAATGGATCAAGCTCTTCGATGACGTATATTTTTTCGACCTGTGCAGCAAATTCCTGGATCAACTTTTTGGGCAAGGGATGGGTCAATCCCAATTTCAAGAACGAGGCATTGGGGAAGACCTCTTTGGCATGTTGATAGGAGATCCCACTGGTGATGATTCCCAACGCTCGATCGCCCCATTCAATGCGATCGCAGGGGCAGCGATTCCCATATTCTTCCAAAGATGCGGTTCGTTCCTCTACCAGAAAATGTTTCTTCCGAGCGTTGGATGGAAGGAGAACGTTCTTTGAAAAATTTTTCTGATAAGCCTTTTGAGGAGCGACGATACGTTCGCCCAGCTCAACAATGCTTTTGGAGTGATTCACTCTGGTGGTGGTGCGGAGCAGAACCGGTGTATCGTAGCGCTCGCTCAATTCCAATGCCAGAACGGTGAAATCCTTGGCCTCCTGGCTGTCTGATGGCTCGAGCATGGGAATTTTGGCAGCCCGAGCGTACCAGCGATTATCCTGCTCGTTCTGTGATGAATGCATGGATGGATCATCGGCGGATACGATGACGATGCCCGCATTCGTTCCTTGATAAGAAAGAGAGAAAAGCGGATCCGCCGCCACGTTCAGTCCCACATGTTTCATGGCTGCCAGCGAGCGCGCTCCGGCCAATGCGGCACCAGCCGCGACTTCCAGGGCCACTTTTTCATTGGGAGCCCACTGCGCCTGAATTTCTTCATATTGTCCAATATTCTCCAATATCTCGGTGCTCGGCGTCCCAGGATAAGCCGATGCAAATCGGCCACCCGCTTCATAAAAACCTCGAGCAATGGCTTCGTTGCCAGATAATAAGACTCTTGTCATAAGCACCCTTCACTATTTTTTCAATGTTCTTCTTCTAAAAAGCACATCCGTAGAATTTGTGACCGTATTTCTTCGAGTAACTATCTTTTTCAAGTCGCCCACAGCACACACGAAAATAGACTGAATGCATCTTTTGTTTTTGTTCCTTCGTGTCATTCCGTGTGTTTCGTGGGCATGGAATCTTTATCATCCTCTGTTGTGGTTCATTTGAGAAATTTCGATATTGCTCTTAGAAACGAAAGCCCTCAGAATTGCTGGACACGGAAAAAGAACTCACACGAAAATAAACTTGAGAACTTCATTTCCGTGTCAATTCCAATTCTGTGACCTTAAAAATTTTTATCCCTTGAAATTCTGGAAAGAAAATATATTTTTGAAAACCGCCCATAGCACACACGAAAATAGACTGAATGCATTTTTTGTTTTTGTTCCTTCGCGCCATTCCGTGTGTTTCGTGGGCACAGAATCTTTATCTTCCTCTGTTGTGGTTCATTTGAGAAATTTCGATATTGCTCTCAGAAATGCTGGACACGGAAACAGAACTCACACCGAAAAAAAACTTGAGAACTTCATTTCCGTGTCAGTTCCAATTCTGTGTCCTTAAAAATTTTTATCCCTTGAAATTCTGAAATGAAAATTTATTTTTGAAAATCGCCCATAGCACACACGAAAATAGACTGAATGCATCTTTTGTTTTTGTTCCTTCGCGCCATTCCGTGTGTTTCGTGGGCAAAGGATCTTTTTATCCCTCTGCCGTGATTCATTTCAGAATTTTGGGTATTATAGAAAATGATCACCCGCCGTGTCTAAGATTTCGCATCAATAGATTTTCGGTTGTTCTTCGCCTCGTAATACTCTAAGCGCGCCCTTGGCCAGCGCCTCCATTTCAAATTCGCCAGGCATCAAGAGCACTTCCGCGATAAATTCAACCCGTTCCTTTATCCATCCAGTAAGCATCTGTGACTTTGCCAGCCCGCCAGATAGGACGATTGCACGAACAGCTCCGTTTAGTACAGTCGCCATTGCTCCGATCTCTTTCGCAATTTGATAGGCCATCGCTTCATAGATCTCTCTGGCTCTGGCATCGCCCTGATGGATTCGTTTTTCCACCTCTTCAGCGCTATTAGTGCCCAGATAGGCGACCAATCCACCCTGGCCCATGACCATTTTTCGCATCTGCTCCTTGGTATATTTTCCAGAGAAGCAGAGGTCGATAAACGGTTGCAATGGCAAATCGCCAGTTCTTTCTGGAGAAAATGGCCCTGAACTTGAGGCATCGTTCACGTCGATGATGCGGCCAGCCTTCAGCGGGCAGATGGAAATGCCGCCCCCAAGATGCGCGATGATGAAATTGGTCTGAAGATAGTCCTCTCCCAGTCGTTCCGCCGCCATTCGGCCCACAGCATGAATATTCAGCGTGTGCGCCAATGCCCGGCGTTGAATGAGGGGGTGACCGGAATACCGGGCCAGCGGTTCGAATTCATCAACGGCAACCGGATCGACCGTGTAAGCCGGGATGCCAGCTTCCTGAGCAATCGACCAGGCCAGCGCGCAGCCCAGGTTGGAAGCGTGCTCACCCTGGATTCCCTGCCGGGCATCTTCGATCATTTGCTCATTGACCAGATAGGTGCCGCCTGGAATCGGTCGGATGAGGCCGCCCCGACCGACGACCGCAGCCAGTTGATCGGTTTGGATCTTATGTTTCTCGAGAAAAGAGATAATTGAGCGCTTGCGAAGCTCAAACTGATCCCAAATTCGTGGGATTTGCTTTAGTAATTCAGTGGGATGAGCGATGTTTTCTTCAAACAGGGGAGATTCATTTTCAAAAAGGGCAACTTTAGTTGAAGTAGAACCAGGATTAATAACGAGAATTTTAAGCGACATAAAAATCGATTCTCTTGCAGTGATTTACTCGTTTTGGCTATCGGGCAAATTTGTTTATTGTCAATTATTGGTATTGAGTTTTCCGTACGTCATTAATTCACCCGCGTGCTAAAGTAGCAAAATATAGGATGAAAATCAACTAAAAAATTCTGCAGGGGAAAATAACAATCAAAAATAATACTGTTGAGAGAGATCACGATCTTTCACATCAATTGCTCGATTTTGCTTTAAGCAACGTCCCCCTTGGTCGCCGGTCCTGTCTGACACGTCATAAGCTCATTTCAAAAAGGGGAATTTCAGAATATTTTGGCCGATTGGCTGGGGATTTCAATCCAGCGAAGCAAAATAAAACAGGCCAGTCAATTCAAAAGAATCGCTGGCCTTTTTGAATGAATTCAGAGCAAAACTTTCAGCCCTAACAAATTCACCATTACCAATTACTCCGTTACCCGATTATAGACCCGTCCATACGCCCAATCACCCAATTACCCAATCGCCCAATTCCCCAATTACCCAATCGCCTATTTCACTGGATAAGCTGGCCGTTCAGGAAACAGGAACGGCTGTTCTTTAATCTTCTTCATTAAAACCTCAATGGCCGTCTCCAACTGCTTATCATGTCCCGCCATCACCGAGGCTGGATCGTTTTCTACCCAAATATCGGGATCAGCGCCATGGTTCTCCACCAGCCACTTGCCCTCTTTTCCATAAAACGCATTGTTCGACTGATGGACGGTCCCATTATCGATGGTGGCTTGGCCATTGACAATGCCGACCAGTCCACCCCAGGACGGCACGCCGATCACGGTTCCCAGCTTGCGGGCTTTGAAATGTTCGACAAATGCCTCGCCGTCGGAGCCGTTGTATTCATTGGTGACCACGGCTAAATGGGCATTGGACACACTGCCAGGATAGCGGAACGGCTCCATGTTCTTCAGCACATTATATGCCACCATCTTCCGCTCCAGCTTGTCGATGATGAAATATTCGGTCCAGCCGCCGCCATTGCCTCGGACATCAATGATCAAGCCCTTTTTATAGCGGAACGCCCGCCAAAATTTATCGAACTGCGCCACATTGCCAGCGCCCATCGCCGTGATGTGCATGTAACCGATGTCGCCGTTGCTCGCCTTCAGCACTTTCTGGATATTATCCGCCAGCCAGCGATTGTAGCGCAGATTATATTCATTGCTGATCGGCTCGATTTGATAGGTTTTGGCACCAGTGGCTGTCGGTTTATTATTGACTGTGATCGACACCTTTTCGCCTCGGACGATCTGCAAATGCTTGAATGGATTTTCGGGCGACCTGATCTCTTTGCCATTGATGGCGATCAGATAATCGCCCTCTTTCAGATCGATATCGGGACGAACCAGAGGCGCCTTCAGATCCCGATCATATTCGGTTGGCCCATAAATTGTCTCAAACTGATAATAGCCGCTCGACGAAGACTTCAAATCGGCACCCAATAAACCTGTGAAAGCTGGATTATCAGGCATCTTTTTCGGTCCATTATCGCCGCCGCCGATGTAGGTATGCGACACGCATAATTCGCCCACCATCTGCGACAACAGCCAGTTCAAATCCTGGCGTGAAGTGAGCTGCGGCAGATACGTGCGATAGGTCTCGCCCATCTTCTGCCAATCCCTTCCGTGCATGTTGGGAGCGTAAAAGAAGTCCCGATACCAACGCCAGGTGTCGTTGAAAATCTGCGCCCATTCCTCCCTGGGCTGAACCTGGTAGCTCATCTTGCTCAGATTGAGCTTGTCTCCCAGCGATTTGGATGAATAGACCTTTTCGACCTTGCTGACGAAATAGTCAGATTCCTTTTTGGCGATCATCTGCTCCCGATTGGCCGAGAGCTTCCAATCCGTGATCTTGCCTTCGAGCTTGACCTCTTTTTCATCCTCCATGTTGAAGAGATGCAACGTCCACTTGTTGCGTCCGCCTGGCTTAAAAATCTCCTCATACTCATCATCGCCAAAATCATCCACTGAAGCCCAGGTGACCAGGCCTTTACCAGCTTTCAGGAAGAAATAATTTCCCGCATCGACGGGCAAAGAAAAGATGCGGTTCTGAATTCCATCCAGATCGATGCGGAACGGCTGATCCGTTGTTTTTTTCTCCGCTTTGAACGCCTTATCGAACAGCGGCTTCTGTCCCGCTTTGAGCTGCACTACCATCACCTTCACGGGATTGGGAATGATGTGATTATCTTCGAACACATCCATCTGCACATCATAGTTACGGTAGGACAGGAAATAGAGATATTCGCCATTGGCGTCGAAGCTGGGATTCAGGTTGTCATAAAAATCATCGGTGAGCGGATAGATTTTATTTTGCTCCAGGCTGTACAGAAAAATTTTGCTGTTGCGATTGAACTGCACGAACGAATAGACGACCCACTTGCTATCGGGCGACCAACTGTAATCGCTGATCTCCCAATAAAACTCATCGTTCTTCAACTGATTCGACGAGTCGATCTTGATCAATTTCTTGGTGTCAATGTCCACATAAAAAATCGAAAAATCCTTGTTGCCGAACAAAATCTTCTTGCTATCGGGCGACCATTCCAGATGATAGACCGTATTTTTGTTGCCTTTGGTCAGTTGAATCCAGTCGCCTTCGATCTCCAGGCTTTTCAGGTACAGCTCATACTCACCGCTCTTATCCGAGAAGAATGCCACCCATTTGCCATCGGGCGAGATCTGCGGATACCGCTCCCGACTGCCCGAGCTGCGGGTGAGATTTTTGGTGTCCTTATTCTCATCCTTCGGCACCAAAAACACATCGCCCCGTGCCTCGAAAACAGCGGTCTCGCCGTCGTTGGAAACCGACATCGAATGAATGTAGTCTTTGGGATTGATCGTCCGATCGGCCAATTGCCAGTTGTCCGTCGGGATCTGCACTGTGATCTTCTCTGGCTTGCCAACCGCTGGATCCAGCACATACAGATAGCCCGAATGCAAATAGATGATCTTCTTCCCATCGGTCGAGGGCATCTGCACATCAAAGTCATCGTACTGGGTCACCTGCTCGATCTTTTTCGTGGCGAAATCATAGCGATAAATATTGGCGATGCCGTTCTCACCCTGATCCGAGACGTAGTACATCTTGTCGCCGATCCACATCGGGTAGCTGTTCTTGCCCACGTAATCGGTCAGCTTCTGGAAATCCTTCTTATCGAAATCGTACAGCCAGATGTCCTGGAACTGCCCGCCCTTGTAGCGCTTCCAGTAATATTCCTCTCGACCACGGGTGTTGTAAACCATCTTTTTCCCATCGGGAGAAAAGGTGCACAACACGCCACGAGGCACAGGCAGCTTCTCTGGCATCGTTTCCTCTGGCGTGACGGCAAACAGCTTTACAATGGGCCGAAACGTATTTTCAAATCCCGACCGAAAGATGATCTTTTTGCCATCAGGCGTCCAGGCCACCACCTGCCCGCCAATATGATAGGTCAATCGTTGCGGCTCCCCGCCATCGATGGGCATCAAATAAACATTCTCGCCGCTGTGATAATTTCCCGAGAAAGCGATCCACTTGCCATCAGGCGAAATTTTGGCGGCGTATTCATTGCCAGGATGCGTGGTCAGCCGCATCGCCAGCCCGCAGTTCTGCCCGATCGTCCACAGATCGCCCTCGTACGTGAACACAATCTTCTCGCCCCGAATGTCGGGGAACTGCATGAATCGGCCTTCTATGGCGGAGATCAGGCAATTGGGGAATAGGGTAATCAGGAAAATGGATAATAGAATGAACAGGTAAATGGGTAATTGGTTGATTGGGAAAAATGGGTTGGATTTCCTCATCGTTCACATCTCCTGGTTGATGATTCGGGTTTGGAGTTGATTAGTTGAGTGAATTATTGTAATCAATTTTGGGGAGAAAGGCAAGGGATTTTTTTGGGGAGATTCTTAGAGGTTTCAATTTTTTCATCATCAATTTCTTGCTTGACTTTCTCTCTCACTTTTTATATATTGCTGATAGAATTATGGTGCGTGATTAGAGTTCACTAACGTGAAAAAATTTTTTGCGCCCAAATACGATGCTTAAATGTAAGGCAGATATCTAATTCATGCTTTAACAGGGAGAACAGTATTCCAACATTAACGCCAGAAATGATATCTAAATCACGAGTGATTGCCAGAGGTAGAAGAATTCGTGATTTGAAACGTTTGCTTGATACTTATGGAGGCGTCGCTTCACAATGGTTTAAAAAAAGCAGTCCGCCTGTTGAGATAGAGGGAGAGTTTTACGAATATCATTGGTATGAACATCATGGAATTGGTCGTTTTGAACTAAAACTAAAGAAGGTAAGCGATATATGACAGTGAAATTGAAACAACGAAATATTGATTATCCCGATTTGACTCCAGGGCAATCTTATGTTGTCATTGGAATTGAAGCCGATGATTATCGCATTTTGAACGATTATGGCCGTCCCTACCTTTACCCTAAGGATCTATTTGAAGTCGAAGTTCCTTACGAGCCAGGTGATTGGGTGACTGAGATCGGTGAAGAAGGTGAGCGCTATTCCTATCCTCCCGCTTTGAATGCCCCAGGTTTTTTTGAAGACTTTTTCGATGGGAAAAGAGAGGCGATTGCTATGTTCTGGCGAGTTATCAATCAGCGGCTGGCGTTGGCAAGTTGAGCTTTTGTATTATATGTGTGTGTCGGGGGGTGATAGTGGTTCTTTTTTAGCATGAAGCTCGGCATTGGCGTGCATTTCCTCTATTGACGTCGTTTCATTTTCGATGATGCTTCCCGTATCCGCATCAATAATAACTTCACCAATTTTTCCGACATGACCATTCTCAGGGTTCGTAAGTATAGCAGGGACCCGCCAGCGTGCGCCGCCTTCTTGAAATTCTAAATTCGGATCGGCGGCCATAACCAGATTGCCCACATGCATAACCAGATAATAATTTGCCTTCTGTTTTGCCACATAAGGTGAAATGTTCAATTCACCTTCGAAACTAAATTTGTATCTCAATTTGGGCTGGATGGGCAATTTCATGGTAACAGTTTGGCCGTTCAGTTGAGCCATAGTTGCCACTCCATTATGTTTGCTTTATGCTGTCTCCTCAAAAGCTCGAGATCTATTGTCAAAGCTCGTGTCTTTTGTGAAATGCATCAATTTTATATGCTATTAAGGTAAAGGATTCTTTTAGATGTCAAGGCATATTTTATGGTTCAAGTCTCCTGGTTTACGATTAGGGTTCTGGATTGATTTATTGAGTGAGATAGTGTAAAGAATATTTGGGAAAAAGGCAAGGGAAATTTTTTGGGGGGAGAGATTGTAGAACTGGATTTGGTAAAAGAAAATTATTTGAATTTCTGTGCTTCTTTATATTCTATTACTCATTTGTTTAATGCTGGTTTCAAAATGATTTTGTATTTGTCTATTCCAGCAGGCAATATAATGGCGTATTTTGAGTGATAAAAATCCGATCCTTCAATGATAATATAACCCTCAATTGAATAGCGTGGAGGTATCGTATTCTTTCTTAAAAGGACGTTTTCATAATAATACTGGGTTTCAAAATTGTGCTTTGTTCTTAACTCTGCTAGATCTCTTTTGGTTCGCTCTTGCGCTTCAAAGCTCTTGCTATAATCATAGGTTGTCGCAGTGTAATTAAAGTTACCACTTAAACTAGAATAGCCATCTGCATACGTAGTTGATTTAGCCGCATTCATAGAATTCAATGCACCACTAAGAGCCACAAAAAATTCTGTCCATTTTTGCTTATTTCGTTTTTTATTAATATACTCTTGGGCTGAGTAGACATGAAGCTCTTTGTGTTTACCAGATTTGTCCACTCCAAATGCTTTGATTTTTTCGGGAATAATGTCTACATATTGATCGTTGGATTTATTAATTATGCAAGGATATATGAGAATTTCTGATTTATCTCGGAACCCGAACAGCAATAAATTTGTGGCACGCCCTTCACAAAAAAGAATTTCTCTATCATTTGAAAAATAGCTTCTGCTAATTTGTTTATATGCAATTGGTTTGAGATTATATTGAGTCGGTGCACAAGCAAGAAGGGAAAGAATAATGACTAAAAGTATTTTTCTCATAAGATAGATCCTCCTTATCTTCAATTATGAGTGCAATTCTTTTTTACGCTCTGCTCAAAATTGAGGGTTTTTATTAATAATTTCCTTATTGGGTTATACTGGTAATTTTGTTATTTTGCAGATTTTTTGCAGAAATAAGAATTCCAATTTATTTCAGAAAAGGTGAATTGAAATGAAACGCTATTGCTGAGATTTTAAGACATAAATCTTCGAAATAAAATTTAGTAGATGAAGTTGATTTTTGGGGTAAGCATTCTGGCATCACCATCATCCCTCTATCTATCGCCATCAAATTATCTCGCAAGGACATTCGATAATCGCTAAGCCAATCCTTGCTGAAAATGATGTGATCCAAAATTCCATGATTTCTGCAATTGGAACAGCTTAAAATTAAACCAACCGAAAAAAATTTCTGCTTGACTTAAAGATAGGATTTTTATATATTGCTAAGCCGACAGGATTAGTGGTATAATATTTCACGAATAAAAACTAACGGCAAAAGGATTATGTCATGAATGAGCTAATTTTTGAAGTGACTCAAGAAGCGGACGGTGGCTTTGTCGCCGAATGTTTGACTGAAGGGATATTTACCCAGGCTGATAGTTGGGATGAGTTGCGGCGAAATGTGAAGGAAGCGGTGAAGGCTTATTATTTTGATCGGCAGGTTCCCGCTGCAATTCGTTTGCATCTGATTAGAGATGAAATGTTGGCGGTTGCATGAAAATACCCAGAGATATTAGTGGACGGCAACTCATCAAAGTCCTCTGCCGAGAATTTGGTTACTATCAAGTTCATCAAGAAGGGAGCCACATCGTTTTAGAAACCGAAGATCCATTCCATCAGCGATTGGCAATTCCAGATCATGATTCGTTGAGAGTGGGTACGCTACACAATATTGTTCGTGCAGTAGCCAACCATAAGAACATTTCTCGAGATGAGATATTGCGTCGATTATAAAACTGCACAACACTCATATACCTTTAACGAAGTAGTAACACATGATTGGTCGGCTTTATGAGGACAACAAAGGATAAACACACTATGTATGACACAACGCTATCTGCTCATTTTGATGGTAAACAAATCATTTTAGACCAGCCTTATGAGCTTGAACCTGAAACCAGGCTCATCGTCACAGTTTTGTCTGAAAATAGAATAAGAGATGAACGAGAAGCGCGGCTGCATTTTTCTCGACAATGCCTGGAAAATGCTTATAGCGAAGATGAGCCAGAATATACATTGGACATGATCAGGAGGCCGAATCCCGATTATGAAAGAAGGTGGTAATTCTAACACCGATCCCACAAGCAGATGGAAGAACAAAGCATCGCCCTGTCATTATCCTGCGTGAATTGCCCAAGTATAATGATTTTCTTGTGTGTGGAGTAAGCTCCAGGCTGAGTCAATACGTCAATGATTTTGACGAAATAATTTCTCCTGCTGATCCCGACTTCGTGTCAAACGGTTTGATAACTGAATCCGTTATAACGCTCGGCTTTCTGGAGGTGTTGCCACACAAAAGTATCGCAGGTGCCAATGGAGAAATTTCTGTTGAACGCCATCAACGCTTATTAAAAGCATTGAGTGATTATCTCGTGGCGAAATAATATAGAAAATGAATAAAGGAATAAAACTCATGTCCCAGGTAGAATTCGAAAAAATAAAAATTCCCAGAAGCAAAAATGTTCAATTCAAATTTGAGCTGAAGGGGGAATTCAACATCACCTCTTTTGTAGCACGACAAAAAGTGAATCGATATCTATTGATGAATACGGGGAACTTGATTCATTCCATGGAACCTGATTTAGTTATTGGCGACCGTATGTATTGGAGGGTGCCTATCGGATACTCATTACCAGACCAGGGATTATTAGGCGAAGTGGGACACATATTTGTTGAGGCCATTAGTGGGAATCTATTATTAGAAAGTTCAACCCCAATTCAAGAGATCGAAGCGAATGCCGAAGGTCTATATCAAAAAGCCGCATTATAAACAAGAAAAAGACTTTAGCTGTATTCCTGCCTGCCTCAAGATGGTTTTGGAGTTTTTCGATAATACTGTTGCAAAAGCCGAATTGAGAGCCAAGCTAAAAACTAAGTCTTTTGTAACTCACGTCATCAATATCCTATCAATAAATCAGATTTATGGAATTCAAGCCAAAATTGAGTTTTGGTCACTCGAAGAATTGAAAGCGCATCTGGCGAATTTTAAAACTCCTGTAGTCGCCCTTGTCTGGACTGAATATTTAGCTCATTGGAAGCATAGGTGTCTTCACTCAGTAGTCGTTGTTGGATTTGATAATGAGTATATGATTATCAATGATCCAAATTTCGATGAGAAAGAGTTCTATATTCCTTTTGAAGATTTTGTCAATGCCTGGCAGGCGAATGATGGATTGGCTGTGATTTTTGAAAAATAAGTTGTGCATTTCATCTGTTCCAATTTAGGCCCGAGCTAATGAAATATAAAGGCTATTTAGCCCATGTTAAGTTTGATGACGAAGCCAATATTTTTCATGGTGAAGTCATTAATACTCGTGATGTCATCACCTTTCAAGGGCAAACTGTAGCAGAATTGAAAAAAGCATTTGAAGATTCGGTGGAAGATTACCTTGCTTTTTGCTCGGAGCGAGGCGAAGAACCTGACCGACCGCTTTGAAATAGCTATGACAGTAAAACTGAAACAACGAAATAGTGAATTTCCCCATTTGACTCCAGGGCAATCGCATGTTGTCATCGGCATATCATTAAAATTCATGCGATACAGTGAGAAAGAAATATAGTGGAATTGAATCATAAAAAATCATTTCGCCATTTATAACAAGATAAAAGTTTCCTGATTATGAATGAGCATCAATCTCACCTTTTCATCTTTATCCCCCCTTAAACAATTTGGTTTGAATCTGTTTTTCTGAGTCGCGGCACAAATCCATTAGAATTGATCAACCAAGCCCATAATGACATCCTGAATGTTCATCTGAAGATCTGGGATATTATTCATGCAACCGAAATTCTAAAATGGGGAAGCCTTGCTTGCTCTTTTTTCAATGAATCATCCTCTGATATTCTGAGCTCTATTGGTATCTTTTCTATCCAGCAAGGCTTTAAAGTTCATTCCGTGACTTCACCAAATCCTGTATGTTTGAGGACGAGCGGATAGCGGGTGATAACATTTGGCTCTTTCTTGGCAGGCTTTTGAATCTCAACGCGGCTGCAGCGGATCAAGATCAAGCCGAAAATCAGCAGCAATGTGGCCATCATGTGAGAAATGCTTTTCATTGGAGACTCCTTTTAATTTTAAGTACAAACAGGTTGGGATTTAATATGTTCAGTCCGCTCATTATTTCGTTTGGGCAAAGGCTGTTTCGAAGCTACAAAGGTGAACTCAGTGTGTATCAATTTCGCAGAGCCAGAAGTGCCATCACATGCGAACAAATAGTCAAGCTGAGCTGACACAATGATCATATAAAAATATCGTGTTTGCCGAGCTCTATTTATTAACTGAAAAATGCCTGCAGGTTTGGACGCTATTTCCGAAGAAATAGAACAAAATTAGATCAGGTCGGTTTAATGATTGTAATCCAGGTAGCAATCAAATTTGTGGTTAGTGCGCACTGCTTTTTAGCTGACTGCATCCATCAATTGATGGATGTAATTAGCCTGTCGTGAAAAATGACCAAATCACGAATTGATTCATGGATCAAAAAAGAAGACAACAAACTTCTTTGCTCAAATACAGTCTTCGCACCCGATTGATTCTGCTGTTCATCATTTCAATTCTGCTCATTTTTTTTATCGCTGGTTATTATCTCCTCTGGGAAATTCGTGCATCGTTGGACGAGGCGCTGGGGAAAAACCTCGAGGCCATGGCAAAAGTGATTGCCCTGGAGGTTGATCCCAATTTTCTCGCCTATCTTCAGCCTGGGGATGAAGCATCTCGAACCTACCAAAATATATTAGAAAATTTTCGTCGCTTTCAAAACGCTTCCGATGTGAGTCGAATCTATCTCTTTGGGAAGGACCTGCGTGCGATTGTTGATTCCGATACGCTGGTTTTGATTGGGCAGGAATTGATACCGCTCAAATTCAATCAAACCGAAGTGGCTGCCGTTTTCAATGGGCGCACGGCCAGCTCGATTTTGTTTGAGGGAAGGGATGGAAAATTGTATAAAACTGGCTTTGCCCCCATCAAAGCGAATGGGGAGATTGTGGCGGGCATTGCGGTGGAGGGCAGCGCCGAGATGCTGAATGTGGTGCGGTCGATCCAGCAAAATTTAATGTGGCTGGGGCTGGTGATTGTGCTGGGAGGAATCATTATCGGTAGCATTTTTGCCAATCGCATCACCAACCCGATCAAACGATTGGAGTCGGCGGCAGCAGCCATCAGTGGCGGGAATTTGAATCACCCGATTCCTGAATTTGGCAGGGATGAGGTCGGCTTTTTGGCTCGCACCATGGAGGAGATGCGGCAAAATATTCTGGAGCGGGATAAGCAGCAGCAAGCGATGCTGGCAGGCGTGGCGCATGAGATTCGGAATCCGTTGGGCGGAATCGAATTGTTTGCTGGGCTGCTAGCCAATGAAATTCAACATCCTGATCTGAAAAATTACGCTCGAAAGATCTTGAAAGAGGTGAAGAATCTCAAGACAATTATTCAGAATTTTCTGGATTATGCTCGACCGCTGCCTGCCCATCGAATCCAATGCGATGTTCGTTCGGTGTGGAATGAAGCGATTGGTTTACTGGCAGGCGAATTGAATTCCATCGAATTAAAATTTCAACAGGAATCCGATGGAATTTTGGCCCTGGTCGATCCCCAGCATCTGAAACAGGTTTTCATCAATCTCATTAAGAATTCCAGCGACGCCATGCCAGGCGGTGGAACGATTTTTGTTAATTTAACTTCACAGCAAGATCGGGTCAAAATTTTATATGGGGACACGGGACCAGGAATTCCCGATGATTTGCGGGATAAAATCTTTCAACCATTTTTTACAACCCGAGAAAAAGGCACGGGACTGGGGCTGGCGATTATCAAAAATTTGATAGCGGAAAATGGGGGGAGTATTCGATATGTGCCGTCGGAGGAGGCGGGGGCGAGGTTTGAGATTGTGCTCCCAGGGCTGGATGCTTGATAATTGACACTGGATACTGGATATTGGGTATTGGATTATGGATATTGGATGCTTGAGAAGGTGATATCGAGTATCCAGAATCGAATATCTAATATCCGATAGCCAATATCCAATATCCAATATCCAATATCCAGTCTCATTGCTCGACATCCGACAATTTTAACCGAACAGAAAGGAACATCTGCTTGTCTAAAATTTTAATCATCGAAGACAACGACACCATGCGGGAAGGGATGGCAGCGATCATCGGGAAGATGGGGCATGAGTGTGATGCCGTCAGTAACGGTCAGGCAGGGCTGGCGCTGGTGGAGAAAAAAGCGTTCGATCTGATCGTGACTGATTATCGCATGGAGGGGATGGATGGTCTGCAGGTGTTGCAGCAGAGCAAAACTAAAGCGCCAGGCACCGAGGTGTTGATCATTACGGCCTATGGGACGATCGAACTGGCGGTGGAGGCGATGAAGCTCGGCGCCGTGGATTTCATCACCAAGCCGTTTTCGCATGATGAGTTCAAATTGAAAATCGAGCGGATTCTGGAGCGGATTCAGGAGCGGAAGGAACTGGCTCGCATCTCGGAAGAAAATATTTACCTGCGGGATGAACTGGAGGAGCAGTTCAATTATGGCGAGATCATCGGCAAGTCACGAGCCATGCAGGAAGTTTTTCGAACGATTGAGAAGGTGGCGGCCACAGATTCTTCGGTGCTGATCTACGGCGAAAGCGGGACGGGCAAAGAGCTGGTCGCTCGTGCCATCCATAAATTGAGTCCTCGAAAGGATAAACCGTTCATCCGAGTGAATTGCGGCGCTCTGGTGGAAAATTTGCTGGAATCCGAATTATTCGGTCATGAGAAAGGGGCGTTTACGGGCGCCATGAAGCGCAAGAAAGGTCGCTTCGAGCTGGCGCATCAGGGCAGCATTTTTCTGGACGAGATCGGCGATATTTCGCCCAATATGCAATTGAAGCTGCTGCGGGTGTTGCAGGAAAAGGAGTTCGAGCGGGTCGGCAGCGAGGAGACGATTCAGGTGGATGTCAGAATTCTGGCGGCCACGAATAAGAATCTATCCGAGTTGGTTCAGCAGGGAAAATTTCGGGAAGACCTGTTTTATCGGCTGCATATCATCCCCATTTATCTGCCGCCGCTGCGGGAGCGGAAGGAGGATATTCCGTTGCTGGCGCAGCATTTCATCAAGCAGTTGGCCGAGGAGTTAAAGAAGCCTGCCAGACAGCTTAGCGATGCGGCGATGGAGAAATTGCTCGATTATCCCTGGCCTGGCAATATCCGAGAACTGGAAAATGTGATCGAGCGAGCCATGGTGCTGAGCGACAAGGCGGTGATCGATGCAGCCGATCTGCCCATTTTGCCAGCGACAGGCGCTGAACGATTGCCAAATGATCTGCTGGATCGGTATGGCTATAAACTGAACGAGACGCTGGCGGCGGTGGAAAAGCAGCTCATTGAAAAGGCGCTGAATGAAACGCAGGGGAATAAAAATCAGGCGGCGAAGTTGTTGGGGATTGGGACGAGTTTGTTGTACTATAAATTGGAGAAATATAAGATGTAGGACAAGATGGGACAAGATGGCATCTTGTCCCTGTAAAACAAGATTCCATCTTGTTCTACAATAAGATAAAAAATACCCTTGACAATCTTTAAAAATTATTGTAGATTATGTCAAACAAAACGATGATGTCAATAGGAAGTCCTGATGACGACCATTCACGATAGCGGGTATAAGAAGCTATTCTCCAATAAAGTCATCTTTCGGCAATTGATCGAGACCTTTGTTAAGGAGGACTGGGTCAAGGAGCTTGATTTCGACACCTGCGAGACCGTGGATAAGACATTTATTTCTTATCATTATGTTGAAACTGAAAGCGACATCATTTATAAGATCAAATGGCGGGGTAAAGAGGCTTATATCATCGTTCTGATCGAGTTTCAGTCTCGAGTGGAACGGTTCATGGTGCTTCGGATACTTTATTATCTGATCAGTTTTTACATGGATTATTTGGCGTCCAACCGTGGCGTCAAAATGCTGCCTGCCATTTTTCCGATAGTTTTATATAATGGCGAAGGTAAATGGACAGCACCAGTGCGGTTGGCTGATCTAATTGAGGATCATCAACTATTAGGTAGATTTGCTATTGATTTTGAGTACTTCAAGATTGCTGAAAATGAGTTTAGCAAAGATCAGCTTTTGGAAATACGGAATATTGTGTCCACATTATTTTTGGCTGAATCTTATTATGATATTGACTTGCTGAAAGAGGAATTCATCAATCTTTTTGAGGAGCAATCAGATAAGCAAGCGGTGTCGCTATTTTTGAATTGGATCATGCAATTGTCCGAGCATGGTAGGATCGACAAAGTTGATTCCCAGGCATTAGAAAGAATTTATAAAGATAAAGAAGAGGTGAAAGAGATGTTGATCACTGCAATCAAACGGCAAAAAAAGGAATATTTTAAAAAGGGCAGCCAACGAGAAAAGTTAAAGATTGCCAGGAAGATGCTCTTTGAAGGGCTGGAGATTCCATTTATCGCTCAGGTGACAGGGCTTTCAGAACAAACTGTTTCAAAGCTAAAGGCGAATCTTTATGAGAAACATTAAAAATCATCTTCTTAAACTTTATTTCCCAGTGCAGTCAAACCGCAACCTGTATGTTATGGAATAGTATCTTGGGATAACCAAATTCTTCCATAAAAGGGCAAAAAGCGCTGGGCAATAGCATAAGCTGCTTCTTGGATGGTGAAGGCAAATGGACAGCACCAGTGCGGTTGGCTGATCTAATCGAGGATCATCAACTATTAGGTAGATTTGCTATTGATTTTGAGTACTTCAAGATTGCTGAAAATGAGTTTAGCAAAGATCAGCTTTTGGAAATACGGAATATTGTGTCCACATTATTTTTGGCTGAATCTTATTATGATATTGACTTGCTGAAAGAGGAATTCATCAATCTTTTTGAGGAGCAATCAGATAAGCAAGCGGTGTCGCTATTTTTGAATTGGATCACGCAATTATCCGAGCATGGTAGGATCGACAAAGTTGATTCCCAAGCATTAGAAAGAATTTATAAAGATAAAGAAGAGGTGAAAGAGATGTTGATGACAGCAATCAAACGGCAAAAAAAGGAATATTATCAAAGGAGGATTGAAAAGGGAATCGTTAAAGGTCAAAAGCAGGGAAGTCAGCGAGAAAAACTAAAGATTGCCAGGAAACTACTCGCTGAGGGATTGGAAGTGCAGTTTATTGCTCAGGTCACAGGGCTCTCAGAGGAAACAGTTTTGATACTGAAAGCTCAGTTGGAAAAAATGTAATAGAAATGCTGACTTTTGTAATAAAAAGCAAAGAGAATTGACCTATCGAAAAGGTCTGTTGGATGGAATGGAACAAAGAATAGAAAAGGGAAAATAACGGTTGCCAAGAAATTGCTTCAGGAGAGAATTGAGATTCCATTTGTGGTCCCAATAACTGGACTTGCAGAAGAAGAAGTTATGAAGCTAACGGCTGAAAAAGAAAAAAGCCATCAAATTAGAAGCTTCATAAATCATTTCGACTGCCCGTAGAATAAATCTATGCAGGATGATATTTATCATTCGTCTGCTTTTCTTGACCAACGTTCAGCCTTAATGAGCATAATACCTGCTTCGTGCTAAATCAAATGCCACTTCACGTCACATTGCCTGGGACTATCATTCATCGTTTTCTTATAATTATTTTTCTGGTTCGATTTTTGTATAAAATATCTTGCTAATCCTGATTCAAACGCCAATCTCAAAAATTTAGCAGGGCATTTATAATATGACCAAATCAATTCTTAGTGGAATCTTGTTGCTGCTTGCTGTTGCGCTTTATTCACAACAGTTGGATATCAATTTCCTTCAACAGCAGGAGCAGCAGCTTTCAATCCAAATCGAATCGCTCCAAATCGAAAAAAGCAAGCTCATCCACCAGAGCGATTCCCTGGCAACGATGATTCAACAGCTCAAATCGAAGCGGGAGTTGAACATCTTCCAGCGCCAGCGATTGGAGCAATTGCTGAAATCATCTCAAGAGCTGGATCAAAAGCTTATAGCGATCAATCAAAATCTGGATAAATTGGATCGAGACCATCAATCCGTGCTTCGAGAGCTGATCGCCTGGTACGATGATCAGATCGAGAGCAAGATGAATGTTGCCAAGGCGAAAAAGTTGTCCCAGGCTGAACAGCAGCAATTATCTGCCTGGAATAGCGAGCGAAGCCAATATCTGAGAAACATCAGGCATAATGAAATTCAGCTTCAGTTGAGCCAACCGATTGAAATTGAGGAGTCGGATTCCTATCAGACCATCAAGCAGAAGGCCGATTTGCTCAAAGATCAGGAGGACAAAGCCCGCAAGCAGATCAAACTAGTGGAGCAACGAGTGAAAGAGCTGCAGTCTGAGTTGAAATTGCGCAGCCGCATGAACGAGCTGATTGCAGACACCTATTTGATGGATCAGCCAACGGAGAAATTGCTGCCACAAAATCAGCCCAGGGGGGCTAATGAGAATGCGGTTTTTTCTGATGGAGAAAAAAGCAGGGCGCAGTCGAGCGCCTCGTTCGATGCGGTGGATAATTTATTGCTGAAGGGTGACGTGAGCGGGATCTCAAATCTGGATCTGGAAAGCCAGATCCGAAATTTGCAGCAGATGAAAGTGAGGCTCAATCAGTCAGCGGACAGCTTGCGCACGGCTGCTGATCAATTCTATCAAGCAGCAGAAAAGAAGCGGCAGGATGCGGGGAACAAGTGAGATATTATTTTAAACTGGCGATGGAGTGCAATGCCTTTATGCATTGCACACTTGTGCGGTGCATAAAGGCACCGCACTCCGTCCTGCGTGCATTTATTTTTTCTATTATCATCCTTCAAGCCAGCCTTTCTCTGGCCCAAAACACCCAGGATAACTGGCACTGGAAAACCCGTCTCCAATGGGGCGTGGATTACGACACCAATGTCGAGGAATCTCGGCTCAAGCAACAAGCCGATGGGCTTTCAAAATTCATTCTGGAGAGCCAGGCGAAACTATCCGCTCAATCCTACCTGATTCATCTGCAATATCACGGCGGTTTGCAATACTATTTTCAAAACCCGACTGAACATAAAATGACCCATGATTTGGGCGGCACTTTTATTTATCAATTGCTCCCGAACATGCGGTTTGGCACCAGGCTGTGGGGACGATTCAAATATTTCAACGGCTACGACTGGCATTATTTGATCAAAAGCACGGAGCTGTTTCTCACTTTCAATGTTCTGGCGTCCCAGCTCACTGCTGCATACGAAAACGAAGGCCTGAATTATTTGAATTACCATCGCTTCGATTTCAATACCCATCATGTTTCATTCTCGCTGACAAAACGCTTTGCGCCGCAAGTGACTGGCCAGGTCAAATCTGGCTATCGTTTGATCAATTTCCAGCGCCAGGCCATTTCACCCAAATCGCAGGAGCTATTCATCGACTACCTGGATTTTCGCCAGCAGGATGATCACTACTATTTTTCCGTTCAGGGTTCGGTTCAGAAGAAAGTATTGAGCAACTTACAGTATCAGTTCTCTAGAAATTTATCTAACAGCTACGGCTTCTCCTATCGAGAACATCGAGTCACCTTGTCGCTGGGCTGCCCGCTGCATGATAGGCTGCTACTGCGGATTTATGGCGGCTTGCAGCGCAAAAGGTACGACGAGGCGCTGAACAAAATTATCCAGACCGAGCTTGATACCGAACGAGAGATCAGCAATTTCTTCATCACCGATTTTTCCACCGATTTGACCGCACACCTCAGCCTGCTGCTTCGCTATTCCTGGTTCAACAACGAATCCCCCGTGCCTGGGAGGTATTATCAGAAGACATTATTATCCTGTTCACTTGAATATCGGTTTTGAGAGATGTAGCCCACCTCGCAGGTGGACTACATCTGTGTTATCAAAATTTTGATAATCCTATCAAATTTTTGATAATGAATCCCGCGCAAAAATGTAGTCCACCTCGCAGGTGGACTACATTTGCACGATGTTGTGCGTTCAGAATCAGTAAGATGTAGTCCACCTGGTAGGTGGACTACATCTGATTGAAATGGCATGTTAATTGCGCTATGTGGATTTGTAACAAAAGGATGCCCAGCGGATAGATGAATCCAACTGATAAAAAAATCCGTTGGGTTCATCTATCCGTTGGGAAAAAATTAGGGGAGGAACTAAAAATGAGCACCAAAAAAATTGTAAAGATCATTTCATGCCTTTCAATCTTTAGCATGATGTTGTTCCAGATCGCTTTGGCTCAGCAAAAAGAAATGGAGCAAAAGATCAAAAAAACATTTTTGAGCCGAATGAAATACGCCTCAGCGCCGACCAAAAATTTCAGCACACCAAGTGGGCGAGTATTGAAATCGATGGAAGTCATGGTCAGCCTGGGCAGCTCGTTTGGGATTGAAGAAAATTCGGGCATGTTGGGAAGATTGGCAATCGGTCTCGGTGGCGTGGCAGAAGTGGAACTCACCCGATCCAGTTTTATGAACGAATTGACAGGTCAGCAGGGTAATCTACCAACCTCGATTTTCAAAATGGGACTGGTGCCTGAGCGGTTCCTCCAACATTGGTTCATTCCCAATCTTTCATTGCAATTGCATTCGACACCGTGGAAATCAAGCGTCGATGAGAGATCGTATCTTCGAGATGCAGTCAAAGCTACCTATGCCGAATCAAATCTGTCAAGAATAAATATGGATAATCGTTTCACCACTTTGTACGGTATCATTGGCAAAGATTTCGATTTTATGAGCATCAATGGCGGCGTCACATTAACCGATGTTCGAGTTCGGAATGCCTGGCAATGGATTTATGACCAAAATTTGGGCTACGAAGTTTATCACGCCATACCAGAGATGCAAAAGAATTTGATCGCTCCGTTCGGAAATCTTTCCATTGCAGCCAATGATGATACCCAACTGATGGGCGAAGTCCAGGCGATTCCATTGATCGACTATAATATTGTGAACAAGCAGGTCGAGATCAAGCGCACCTGGCGGGCCATCGTCGGCGTGCGGTTTTTCATTGCCCGCTGGCTGTCATTGGATACGGGGGTGAAATATTTGAGCTCGGCCAAAGGCATTGCGGATAGCGAGGTGAATGTGGGATTGAATTTGATGGTGCCTTTTAAACAAAATTCTAAAAACCAAAACACAAATTTCAAATAAATTTCAATACTCAATTTCAAAATTCCAAATCTAATCCATTAAAATTTTGGTCATTTGGATTTGAAAATTATTTGAATGTGGGATTGAATTTGATGGTGCCTTTTAAACAAAATTCTAAAAACCAAAACACAAATTTCAAATAAATTTCAATACTCAATTTCAAAATTCCAAATCTAATCCATTAAAATTTTGGTCATTTGGATTTGAAAATTATTTGTAATTTGGGATTTGAGATTTGGAGCTTTATCCGTTGGTTTCATCTATCCGTTGGGCAAAAATTAAGGAGGATTGTATAAATGAAAAAGTCATATCTATCTCTTGGATCAATTTTTTTAATAATTCTATTTTCAGCATCCACCATCCATCCTCAGATGCTGGCCAACATCACCGAAGACGTCACCACGGAATTCGGCATCTATCATCCCATTCCAGTGGAGTTCACCGCCCAGGTGCCAGCCTTTTCGTTCAAGCCTGATTTTGGCGACGTCAACAATTTTGATCAGGTGAGTTGGAATTTTAATGGCATCGATTCCGCCTTGCTGCGAGCCAACCATTTTACCGTCAAAAAAAGCCAGTACAAGCAACTGTTCGATGTCTATAATTCCTGCACCTGGAACGGCACGCCCATCTTTGTCACCACCGATGCCGTGCTGCATACCTATCACGTCCTGTTCGATCGGATTCTGGCAGAAATCGAAATGAAAAAATTTGTGGCTGAATTAAATGCTCTGACAGAAAACCTGATCATCGAAACCGAGACTGTTTATAGCCAATCCATCCAGCCTGAAGCGAAAGAAGCGGCCCGACGCAACCTTGCCTTTTTCTCCGTGGCCAAGAAATTACTGGGTGAAAAAACAGCTATACCTGCGACGGTTGCAGCGCTCGTGGATTCGGAACTGGTGCTGATTGATAGGCATCAAGGCTATCGCATCTCACCGATCTTCGGTTATTTTTCAGCACTGGATTACAGCCAGTTTCAGCCCCGTGGTCATTACACGAAAAACGACACGCTCAAAGCCTATTTCAAAACCATGATGTGGTACGGCTGGACTATCTTCACCATGGAGCCCAATCTGTTCGGCGATCTGTCCTATCGCCATACCCTTCAGGCATTGTTGCTGGTGCAGATGCTTTACCGAATGCAAGTTGATAACCAGCCGCTATGGGAAAAATGGCGATTCATTTACGATCCGACCGTTTTCTTTGTCGGCAAAACTGATGAGCCGAACATTATGGATTACAAACTGATCGCCGATCAAATCTACGGCGCTAATTTTTTATCCCTGTCATTGGATAGCCTGGCAAATAAAAATTTATTAGCGGCGTTTATGATCGAAGCTCAGCAATTGCCTGAACCGAAAATTCCCAACTGGATTTATGGGACGTTCGTTACTTATAAGGGATTCCGTTTCATGGGCCAGCGCTTCATCCCTGATTCCTACATGTTCGCCCATCTCATCGATCCGTATGTGAGTGGTCGCTTATTTCCGAAGGGATTGGATGTGATGGCGATTTTAGGATCCAATCGGGCGTTTGCCATACTCGATTCGCTTTATAAAGAGACATCTTATGAAAATTACACTCAACAGATCGATGGCTTCAAAACCGAATTTGCCAATTTATCGCCTGCGGCCTGGGCGCAAAATTTGTACTGGAACTGGCTGTATTGTCTCATGCCGTTGCTGTACCAGAAAGGCGCTGGCTATCCATTTTTCATGCAGACTTTGGCATGGGCCAATAAGGAGGTGTTGACGGCGCTGGCTTCCTGGGCTGAGCTGCGCCATGATACCATTCTTTATGCCAAGCAAAGCTCTACGCCCTGTTGCATTCCACCAGGTCCGCCACGAAATTATGTGGAGCCGAATCCTCATCTTTATGCCCGATTGGCAAGCCTGGCACAATTCACTCGGGATGGACTGCAATCCCGAAATTTGCTGTTCCCAGAATTCAAGGAAAAGCTCGATCTGTTTGAAAGCTTGCTCATGTTTTTGAAAAGAGTTGCCATTAAAGAATTGGAGAATATCCCGCTGACCGATCAGGAATATGAAGATATTTATTGCTTTGGCAAGGTGATGCAGAAATTGGTCTCGTATTATCCTGATCCCCAAGTTCCCTGGAAGAGCGATACCGATGATATGGCGGTCATCGCCGATGTGCACACCGATTCCAATACGGATCAATGTTTAGAAGAGGGCGTGGGCTATCCGCTGGAGATTTTTGTGATTGTGAATGAAGGCGGAACGGTTCGCATCACCCGAGGCGCTATTTTTTCCTATTATGAATTCATTCAGCCCATTGCCGATCGGTTGACCGATGAAGCCTGGCGCAAAATGCTGGTAGGGGAGAAGCCACCCAAGCTGCCCGAATGGGTTGCCAGCTTCATGGATTTGGGGCAGGCGCAACCGCCGTGGTGGGAGGATTCGCCCGATAATTTATTTCGGAAAGAATTTTCAAACGTTCAATTGGCTGAGCCAAAAGCAATTCCGAAATCGATTAAGCTATTTCAAAACTATCCCAATCCGTTCAACGAGCAGACCCTGATCCGATTTCAATTGCCCAAAGCCGCTCAGGTGAAGATTGAAATTTATAATGTGCTAGGTCAAAAAATCCGAACCCTGCTATTTGAACCAAAGACGGCTGGGGTTCATACAATAAAGTGGGATGGAAAGGATAATTTCGGCAGAAGCGTTGGGAGTGGTGTTTATTTCATCAGCCTGGAAGCTGCACTTGTAGGACAGGATGCCATCCTGTCCAATCAGACCGCAGGACAGGTTGACAACCTGTCCCACAATTCATTTCGACAGGTGAATAAATTGGTGTTGTTGCGGTAATGGGAATAGTGGAATAATGGAATAATGGAATAATGGAATAGAGGAATGGTGGAATGGTTGAATGTTGGCAAGATTGGGTCTATTCCAATATTCCAATATTCCAGCATTCCAGTGTTCCATCATTCCTGTTAAAACAAATTCAAACAACTCTGGAGGTACAAAATCATGAAACGAATCATCTATCTCATAACAGCGTTGGCGCTTATTTTTGCGGTGACCACATGCACCAACTGTCCCACCTCGCCAGGCAATCGGGAGGTGCGAGAGCTGACTTCGATTGAAAAGGCTTTGGTCGAAGCGGATAATAGCTTCGGATTGAAAGTCTTTCGAGCGATCAATAACGATGAAAAAGACAAGAATGTCTTTATTTCGCCGTTGAGCATTTCAATGGCGCTGGGGATGACGCTGAACGGCGCTAATGGAGCGACCAAAGAAGCCATGCAAAATGCACTGGAGTTGGCGGGCTTGAGCGATCAGCAGATCAATGAAAATTATCAAAGCCTGATCGATCTGCTGAAAGGGCTGGATCCGAAAGTCAAATTTCAGATCGCCAATTCTATCTGGTATCGGAATGACTTTGCTTTCAAAGAGTCGTTCATCAACATCAACAAGCAATATTTTTATGCGAAAGTAGCGGGTCTGGATTTCACCAATCCCCAATCCGTAAAAATCATCAACGGCTGGGTGGAGGACAATACCAACGGCAAGATCAAGAAGATCGTCGATCAGATCGATCCCTCCATCGTGATGTTTCTGATCAACGCTATCTATTTCAAGGGCACCTGGACGTACGAGTTCGATAAAAGCCAGACCCAAGATGACGTGTTCAATCTGCCCGATGGCTCGCAAAAGACCGTGCCGATGATGACGCAGTCCCGTGAATTGCCCTATTTTGAAAACGATCAGTTTCAGGCGGTGGATCTGCCGTACGGCGATGGCTTGTTCAGCATGACGATTATTTTGCCCACTCCTGAAATCAATGTAGATGATTTTCTGGCGGCGTTTTCAGCGGAAAATTGGAATCAATGGACGGGCAGTTTTTCGAAGCGGAATGGCGTTTTATACTTCCCCCGATTCAAGCTGGAGTATGAAAAGCTGCTGAACGATGTGCTAAAATCACTAGGAATGGCAGTAGCCTTTGATCAAAATCAGGCAGATTTTACCCGCATGTTCGATAAAGTGGGTGATATGAATTTATTTATTGATAAAGTAAAGCACAAATCATTCGTAGAAGTCAATGAAGAAGGCACCGAGGCGGCGGCAGTGACGTCGGTGGAAGTTGGCGTGACTTCAGTTGGCCCTGGCTCGTCATTTGTGATGCGAGTCGATCGGCCATTCATCTTTGCCATTCGTGAACATCATTCGGGGACGATTTTGTTCATCGGGAAGATTGTTGATCCAAGTTGATTTTAGATTTTAGAATTACGATTTTAGAATTAAAGAAAATTCCCAACGGATGATAAAGCCCCAACGGATGAATTTCTAAGAAATATCCGTTCCAGGCATTTTTGACATTGGAATTTTAAATTTGTTTGTCCTTTGGGATTTGTGTTTCGGAATTTCATCCGTTGGGTTGTTTCAGTCCATTGGAGAAAAAATAGCATATTTCCAACGGATGATAAAGCCCCAACGGATGAAGTTCTAAGAAGAATCCGTTTCAGGAGTTTTTGAAATTGGAACTTGAAATTTGTTTGTCCTTTGGGATTTGTGTTTCGGAATTTCATCCGTTGGGTTGTTTCAGTCCATTGGAGAAAAAATAGCATATCTCCAACGGATGATAAAGCCCCAACGGATGAAGTTCTAAGAAGAATCCGTTTCAGGAGTTTTTGACATTGGAATTTGAAATTTGTTTGTCCTTTGGGATTTGTGTTTCGGAATTTCATCCGTTGGGTTGTTTCAGTCCATTGGAGAAAAAATAGCATATCTCCAA
>FWPV01004114.1_pt1 | contig 31552 bp, 41 predicted proteins | sample 2228371 | NCBI WGS metagenome assembly FWPV01 (sample SAMEA103939776, study PRJEB20133) | metagenome
AGCTGATCACGCCGATTGCGATGGAGAAGGAGTTGCGGTTTGCGATTCGCGAGGGCGGCCGCACCGTGGGCGCCGGCGTCGTCAGTGAAATAATCTCTTAATGGAATTGCGGGGTGTTTTCAGTGAAAGTCAATATTACCCTTGAATGTACAGTATGCAAGCGAAGGAATTATTCGACCACCAAAAATAAACGGACAAAACCGGATAAACTTGAGTTTAAAAAATATTGCAGATACTGCAAGGGCCATACATTGCATAAAGAAACGAAATAAACGAGTTGATCAGTTAATATTAACATATAATATTAACATGGCATGTAAATTGCTCAAAGCGTAGGCCAGTAGCTCTAACGGCAGAGCGTCGGACTCCAAATCCGGTGGTTGGGGGTTCAAATCCCTCCTGGCCTGCCAAACCATGTTTATCGCAAGCTCAAAAGTTGAATCATCAAATGCTGTTGGGCCGTCTTTGATCGTTCAACGTTGAGCTTTTGATATTTTAGGAGTCTCAATGGCAAGAATTCAAAAGAAAAAAACAACGGTCAAACGAAAAACCAAGCAGGAAGAGACCCCTGGCATTCCGATGTCGTCAGCTGCGTCCGAAGCCGCTGATGTGAAGTCCGCAGCGCTTGAAGCAGGCAAAGAAACATCGGCATCCGATAAAGACAAGAAAAAAAAGCCTCCTGCGCCCGTCCCAACCGAGGGGACTGAGGCATCGGCCGTCATCAAGTTGCTGGATAAATATTTCGGCACGTGGATTCAATTTTTCAGAGAAGTCCGTATCGAATTGGGAAAAGTCACATGGCCTTCCCGCAAACAAACCATTGGGTCCACGGCCGTGGTCATCATATTTGTATTTATGATCGCCATATTCCTGGGCGTGGTGGATTTTGGACTCTCGAGCATCGTTCGATTGATTCTTTAACCGGCCGACGGAGTAAACCGCATGGCGTTGAAATGGTATATTTTACACGTATATTCGGGGTTTGAGTCACGGGTGAAGGCCAACCTTGAAGAACGGATTGCAGCTTCCCCTCATCGTGAAAAGTTCGGGGAAGTGGTGATCCCCATAGAACAAGTGGTGGAGCTGGTTAAGGGCAAACGAAAGACATCCAGTCGAAAATTTTATCCCGGATATATTCTGATCCGAATGGAATTGGATGAAGACACCTGGCATTTGGTGAATTCCACCGCCAAGGTGACCGGATTTTTAGGCGGCAGGGATAAGCCGGTGGCGATCAGTGATGAAGAGGCCCAGCAAATTTTAAACCGGATGGAAGCAGGTAAAACAGCCCCGCAACCTAAATTTTATTTTGAAATCGGTGACGAAGTCCGGGTGATTGACGGTCCGTTCACCAATTTTAACGGTATCGTGGATGAAGTGAATCCTGAAAAAGGAAAAGTAAAAGTGTTGGTCAGTATCTTCGGGCGCTCAACGCCGGTGGAATTGGATTTTGTTCAAGTGGCCAAAAGTTAATCGTTTTATATGGATGGACTGAAATCAAACCATGCAACACAACAGGCCCGACCGACATATCCGGCAGAGGGCATGTTTTCCTTTTTTGGGGTCGGAAAATTTATATCAGGAGTGAATTGACATGGCAAAAAAAGTAATCGCACAGGTAAAACTTCAAGTCGAGGCGGGAAAAGCCAATCCATCACCGCCCATCGGCCCTGCGTTGGGTCAGCACGGCGTGAATATTATGGAATTCTGCAAGGCGTTTAATGCCAGGACCGCGGCTGACGAAGGAATGATCATCCCTATTATATTGACTGTTTACCAGGATAAATCATTTACGTTCATCACCAAGACGCCACCCGCATCCGTGTTGCTGAAAAAAGCGGCCGGCATCGCCAAAGGGTCCAATGAACCCAACAAAACAAAGGTGGGGAAAGTCACCCATGATCAGATCGTTGAAATCGCCAAGAAAAAGATGGCGGATTTGAACGCCACGGACCTGGAAAATGCCTGCAGTATTATCAAGGGGACCGCCCGCAGCATGGGAATTGATGTTGTCTAAAATAAGATAAGGAGACAATAAGATACAATGCCGAAGCATGGAAAAAAATACAGAGCAGTCAAAGCAAAAATCGAGCCGCAAAAGCGATACACATTTGAGGAGGCGGTGAAAGGCGCTGTTGAATCTTCTTTTGTCAAGTTTGACGAGACGGTGGATATCGCCGTCAAATTAGGGGTTGACCCGCGACATGCGGATCAAATGGTTCGCGGTTCCATCGTGTTGCCTCATGGCATTGGAAAAAGCGTTAAGGTGCTTGTTTTCGCCAAGGGCGAGAAAGAAAAAGAAGCCCAGGAAGCCGGCGCCGATTATGTGGGGAATGAGGATTTGATTGAAAAGATCAAAGGCGGCTGGGTTGATTTTGATAAGGTGGTTGCCACTCCGGATGTGATGGGATCGGTGGGGAAAATCGGAAAAATTTTGGGCCCCAGAGGTTTGATGCCCAATGCAAAAGTAGGTACCGTGACATTTGACGTGGCCAAGGCGGTCAGCGAACTCAAGGCCGGCAAAATTGAATTCAGAGTTGAAAAAGCCGGGATTGTGCATGCCCCCATGGGAAAGGTGTCTTTTGGGACGGAAAAACTCCTGGCCAATATCAGCGCATTTATGGATAAAATCATCCGCATGAAGCCCGCTTCCAGCAAAGGAACATATGTGAAAAGCATTGCCGTTTCAACCACCATGGGGCCTGGGTTTAAAGTCGATCCGGCCTATGTGAAGGATTTGTTGAAGTAAGGATATGCAGGCAGACCATTGCCGGTCCTTTTTCTTTACGGACATGGTCAATGGTTTCATGTTTTTATATTAGGTAATTAAATATTTCTGTCAAAGACCGTAGGTTCACTCCATGAGTGTTTAATCGGAATCTTCCGGCCTACCGAGGCAGTGTTTCTGGTCCTGTATGGTTTTTGCAGAATCAGAAAGGAGGTGTAAGCGTGCTGAAACCAGAAGAAAAAAAAGAGCTTGTCGAGCAGCTTCATCAGAAGTTTCTTGATTCCAAAATCGTCATTCTAACCCAATATAAAGGGTTGAATGTGGAAAAAATGAATGAATTGCGAAGAAAGCTCAAGGCGGCGAACGTGGAGTTCAAGGTCGTTAAAAACACGTTGCTCATTCGGGCATCGGAAAATACCCATGTTCAATTAATTCAGGATTATTTCAAAGGGCCCAACGCCATTGCCGTCAGCTTAGATGATCCGGTTTCTCCGGCAAAAATCTTGACGGACTTTGCCAAAGACAATGATAAGTTCCAGATCATGGTCGGCGCCATGGGAAATAAGGTTTTGGATTTGAATGCCATCAAAAGCCTTTCCACCTTGCCGTCGCGTGAAGTGCTTTTGGCCCGCCTCTTGTCTGCGATGAAAGGCGTGCCAACATCGCTGGTTCGGGTTTTGAGCAATGTGCCCCAAAAATTGCTTTATGCGTTGCAGGCCATCAAAGATCAGAAAACGGCTGCATGATCCATGAAGGGATGAAGATAATAGCGCATTCCGGATTATTTTAAATACATAAAATTTTTTATTATTTTGGAGGATATATCAATGGCTATTACGAAAGAAGATGTCATTCAATTTATCGCGAATATGTCGGTGCTTGAATTGTCCGAGCTTATCAAAGAGCTTGAAGAGAAATTCGGCGTTTCAGCCGCCGCACCTGTGGCGTTTGCCGCCATGCCCGCCGGCGGTGGCGAGGCGGCGCCTGCGGCTGCCGCTGAAGAAAAGACCGAATTTGACGTGATTTTGGCCGCTGCCGGGGAAAAGAAGATCCAGGTGATCAAGGAGGTCCGCGCTATTACAGGACTGGGCTTGAAAGAAGCCAAGGCCCTGGTGGAAGAAGCGCCCAAGCCGGTCAAAGAGGGGATTTCCAAAGAAGATGCTCAGAAAATTAAGGAGCAGCTGGAGAGCGCTGGCGCAACCGTAGAAATCAAATAACATTCATGATTTTATTCGAATTCCGTTGTCCGGGGATTCCGGACAACGGAAAATTTTTCATGTAAGTAGTGCGTAAACATATTTAGAGAATTGCGTGAAGTTCCGCCGGATGCATATTCCGGCGAAGTTTTTCTCCAATTCTTTAAAATCATCGCGGGAGTCGTCATGACAGCAAATCCTCCTAAGTTCGGCAGAATCAGAAAAAATTTCGGTCATATTCAATCCATTGTGGAAATTCCGGATTTGATCGGAATGCAGCGGGAATCCTATGACCGGTTCCTTCAGATGAATGTCAAACCGGAAAAAAGAAAAGACATGGGATTGCAGGCTGTGTTTAATTCCGTCTTTCCCATTAAGGATTTTACCGGTACTGCATCCCTTGAGTTTGTCTCCTATCATTTTGGAGAGGTAAAGCATTCGGTCAGCGAATGCATCAATCGGGGAATGACTTATGAAATTTCCCTGCGAATCCGCGTTCGGCTGGTGGTGTATGATGTGGACAAGGAAACCAATGTGTCCCGAATCCGCGACATCAAAGAACAGGAAATTTATTTCGGCACCATTCCCCTGATGACGGAACGCGGCACATTTATTATCAACGGCACGGAACGAGCGGTGGTCAGCCAGCTCCATCGGTCATCGGGAGTTTTTTTCGACCATGACAAGGGCCGGACCCATTCCAGCGGCAAGATCGTCTATACCGCCCGGATCATTCCGGTCCGCGGCTCATGGATCGATATGGAAATTGATCCCAAAGACATTGTATATATCCGCATCGACCGGAGACGAAAATTCCCCATCACCCTGCTGTTTAAAGCCCTGGGCTATACAGACGATGATATTTTGTCTTACTTTTATAAAACAGAAAAGATCCATATCGTCAAAAAGCAGTTTTTCCGGGAAGTGAATTTGGACTATCTTAAAGGCCAGCGGGCTCTTAAGGATATCGAGCATCCGAAAACCGGAGAGGTTATTTTGGAAAAAGGTCGGGCCTTTACCAAGAAGGCGGTTAAAGAAATCCTGGCCGCAGGCATTGACTTGATCCCTATTGCCAAGGAAGACATCATGGGACGCATTCTGGCGGGCGACCTGATGCATCCGGATACCAAAAAATTGATTGCAAAATCCAACGACGAGATCGACAAAGACTTGTTGAAGGAGATTGTGGCGTCCGGGGTAGAAGAAGTGGAGCTGCTGGTCATGGAGGGTCCTTATGCCGGCAATTCCATCCAGAAGACCCTGCTTTTTGATAAAGTCAAAACAAAGGATGAGGCGCTGCTCGAGATTTATCGCAGGCTTCGCCCCGGCAATCCCGCCACCTTGGATGTGGCCCAGGAATTTATCGATCATTTGTTCTTTAAAAATGCATATTATGATCTTTCCAGTGTGGGCCGGCTTAAAATGAATATCCGCCTGGGCATCTCTACGCCCATTGACGTGCGCATTCTGCGGAAAGAAGATATTCTGTTGACCGCAAAGACCCTGGTGGATCTGCGCGATACCCAAGGAGATGTGGATGATATCGACCATTTGGGCAACCGACGTGTCCGCGCTGTCGGTGAACTTTTGGAAAATCAGTACCGAATTGGATTGGTGCGCATGGAGCGGGCCATCAAGGAGCGGATGAGCATGCAGGAGGTGGATGCGTTGATGCCCAATGACCTGGTGAACCCCAAACCCGTGTCAGCGGTGGTAAAGGAGTTTTTCGGCACCAGCCAGCTCTCCCAGTTTCTGGACCAGACCAATCCATTGTCTGAAACCACGCATAAACGCCGGCTGAGCGCATTGGGACCAGGCGGTTTGACCCGCGATCGCGCGGGATTTGAGGTCAGGGACGTCCATCCGTCCCATTACGGCAGAATCTGTCCCATTGAAACACCGGAAGGCCCCAATATCGGATTGATTGTTTCTTTGTGCACCTATGCGCGGGTTAATGAATATGGCTTTATCGAAACCCCCTACCGCGTTGTGAAGGATGGGGTTGTCTCACAAAACATCCGCTTTCTTAGCGCTTTTGAGGAGCAATCTCTTCCCATAGCCCAGGCCAATGCGCCGGTGGATGAAAACGGCCGATTCATCTATCCTATGGTGATTTCCAGGGTGAAGGGTGAATTTACCCAGGTCGAGCGGGAATCCATTGAATTAATGGATATTTCACCCAATCAGTTGGTCAGTGTGTCCGCGGCGTTGATTCCTTTTTTAGAAAATGACGACGCCAACCGGGCCTTAATGGGGTCCAATATGATGCGACAGGCGGTTCCCCTGCTCAACAGTAGCGCGCCTTTGGTGGGTACCGGCATGGAAGGTGTGGTGGCCCGGGATTCAGGGGTCGCCATTGTGGCCAAACGCGATGGCCGAGTGGTGGACGTGGATGCGGCCCGAATCGTTTTAAAGCATCCGCCTTCCAGCGATCCCACGGAAAAGGATGTCACCATCTATAATTTGTCGAAATTCACCCGGTCCAATCAAAATACCTGTTTCAACCATCGCCCCATTGTCCGGAAAGGTCAAGAAGTCAAAGCCGGTGATATCATCGCCGACGGGCCCGCCACAGACCATGGAGAACTTTCTTTGGGGAAAAATGTAGTGGTGGCTTTCATGCCGTGGGGCGGATATAATTTTGAAGATTCCATTCTGGTCAGTGAACGGCTGGTCAAGGAAGGCACATTTACTTCTGTGCATATTGAGGAATTTGAAGTGTTGGCCCGGGACACCAAACTGGGCAAGGAGGAAATCACCCGCGATATTCCAAATGTCGGGGAAGAAGCTTTAAAAGATTTGGATGAATGCGGCATTATCCGTTTAGGCGCCGAGGTGGGCCCCGGGGACATCCTGGTGGGAAAAGTGACTCCCAAGGGCGAAACCCAATTGTCACCTGAAGAAAAATTGCTGCGGGCGATTTTCGGTGAAAAAGCCGGAGACGTGAAAGACACTTCTTTACGGGTGCCGCCGGGTGAAGGCGGTATTGTCATTGACGCGCGGGTCTTTTCCCGGCGGGGCGTGGAAAAAGACGACCGGTCCCGTTCCATTGAGGATGAGGAAATTGCCCAATTGGAAAAAGACAGGGATGACGAGCTTAAGGTCATCGAAGAAATGGCGAAAAATGAAATCGCATCATTGATATTGGGCAAACAATGCGCAGAGGATTTAAAGGACGGCAAAAAAGTATTGATCCCCAAAGATACGCGCATCGACCAACAGCGCATCGCCGGCATTCCGGTGATTAAATTTGACGGCATTGAATTAAAAGATTCAAAAGCCACCGAGAAAGTCAAAGAAATCATTCTGCGGTACAAAGAGCAGTCGCATTTGGCCCGAAGGGCCTTTGAAGAGCAGGTGGCCGCCTTTGAAAAAGGCGATGATCTTCCCCCAGGCGTCATTAAAATGATCAAAGTCTATGTGGCCACGAAGCGTCCGCTTTCCGTGGGCGATAAAATGGCCGGGCGCCACGGCAACAAGGGCGTTGTGTCCCGGATTCTTCCGGAGGAGGATCTGCCCTATTTTGAAGACGGGCGCACCGTGGACATGGTTCTAAATCCCCTGGGCGTGCCTTCCCGGATGAACGTGGGGCAGATTTTAGAAATTCATTTGGGGATGGCGGCCAAAGGGCTCGGGGATCAGATCAATGAGATGCTGGAAGAGGCAAAAATCAAGGAGCTTCGAAAGAAATTCAAAAATATATTTTCAGCGCCCTCCGAGCGTTCGTTGATCAACAAGATGACCGATGAAGAACTGGAGGATTTTGCCCGGCAATATTCAGAAGGCGTTCACATGAACACCCCGGTGTTTGACGGCGCCAAAGAGGATGAAATCAAATCCTTGCTTGAGGAGGCCGGTTATAACAAAACCGGCCAGGCGATTTTATATGACGGTCGAACCGGCGAGCCTTTTCATGGAAAGATCACCGTGGGCACCATGTATATGCTCAAGCTTCACCATCTGGTGGATGACAAGTTGCATGCACGGTCCATCGGTCCATATTCCTTGGTCACCCAGCAGCCTTTGGGAGGCAAAGCCCAATTCGGCGGTCAGCGTCTGGGCGAAATGGAAGTTTGGGCCATGGAGGCATACGGCGCTGCATATGCATTGCAGGAATTTCTCACTGTGAAATCCGATGATATGGCCGGCAGAACGCGAATGTATGAAAAGATCGTCAAAGGCCAGTATGTGTTTGAGCCCGGACTGCCGGAATCATTCCGGGTGTTGACCAAAGAGCTTCAGAGTTTGGGTTTGGACGTAAACTTGATTGAAGATAAAGAACAGACAGCATAAGGAGATCATATTGGAAACGATATATGATTTTTTCTTAAAACCAACCAATCCAAGGCTTTATAAAGGCGTTAAAATCGCACTGGCTTCTCCTGAACAGATCCGGAGCTGGTCCCACGGAGAAATCAAAAAGCCTGAAACCATTAACTACAGGACTTTTAAGCCCGAGCGGGACGGCCTTTTTTGCGCCAAAATATTCGGTCCCACCAAGGACTATGAATGCAACTGCGGCAAATATAAACGGATGAAGCACCGGGGGGTGATCTGCGAAAAATGCGGTGTGGAAGTCATCCAATCCAAGGTCCGGCGGGAACGCATGGCCCATATTGATCTGGCAACGCCCGTATCCCATATTTGGTTTTTGAAAAGCCTGCCGAGCAAAATCGGAAATCTGCTGGATTTAACCTTAAAATCCCTCGAGAAAGTCATTTATTTCGATAATTATATTGTGGTGGATCCCAAGGATTCAGGGCTGTCGAAATACCAGCTGCTTACCGAAGATAAATATCGGGAAGCGCTTTCTTTGTATGGGAAGAATTTTGAGGCCGCCATTGGCGCTGAAGCTATCCGCACGTTGCTCGGCCAGTTGGACATGGAGAATTTATATCAGGAGCTTCGGATGGAGCTTCAGAATACCTCGTCCGACGCAAAACGCAAAAAGCTCGCCAAGCGGTTGAAAGTGGTGGATGCATTCCGACAATCGGGGCTTAATCCCATGTGGATGATCATGGAAACCATTCCGGTGCTCCCTCCGGAGCTCCGTCCCCTGGTGCCGCTGGAAGGGGGGCGTTTCGCCACATCGGATCTAAATGACCTTTACCGCCGGGTCATCAACCGGAACAACCGTTTAAAACGGCTGGAGGATTTAAAGGCGCCGGATATTATTGTGCGCAATGAAAAACGGATGCTCCAGGAAGCCGTGGATGTGCTCATTGATAACGGCCGCCAGGGACGCGTGGTCACCGGATCCAATAAACGTCCCCTGAAATCCCTCAGTGAGACGCTCAAGGGGAAACAAGGACGTTTCCGGCAAAACCTGCTGGGAAAACGCGTGGATTACTCAGGTCGCAGCGTCATTACCATTGGGCCGAATCTGCGGTTACATCAATGCGGATTGCCGAAGCTCATGGCGTTGGAGCTTTTCAAGCCATTTATTTATCATAGGTTGGAGAAAAAAGGGATTGTCTCCAATGTCAAGAGCGCCAAAAAATGGGTGGAAAAGAAAAGTCCGGAAGTATGGGATACCTTGGATGAAGTGGTCAAGGAATACCCCATTTTGCTCAACCGCGCGCCGACATTACACCGACTGGGCATTCAGGCGTTTGAACCGGTATTGATCGAAGGCAAGGCCATCCAGCTCCATCCGCTGGTGTGCACGGCGTTTAATGCGGATTTTGACGGGGACCAAATGGCGGTTCATATTCCGCTTTCCTTGGAAGCCCAGATTGAAGCCCGGGTGTTGATGCTGGCGTCCAATAATATTTTGTCTCCGGCCAACGGCACACCCATCATTGTCCCCACCCAAGACATCGTCCTGGGCATTTATTATATGACCTTGGGCGTTGCCGGTGCCAAAGGGGAGGGGATGATTTTTTCAGACCCGGATGAGGTGCGCGCGGCTTATGATGCAGGTGTTGTGGATTTGCATGCAAAAATAAAAGTCCGTATTTACGGAAAACGATATGACACCACAGTGGGCAGAATTTTATTGTGGGAGATGATTCCCAAGGGCGCCAGTTATATATTGCGCCACCTGATGGTTTCCAGCGAGAGCCTTGTCAAAGATCTGCAAGAGCAGCTGAAAAACGGCGCGTCTTTTCGGGAATTGGTGCTGGCCCATTCCGAGGCTTTCGATAAAACTTATAACGGCAATATCGGCCTTTTGGAAAAAGATGAGTTCAAGGAAATTTTCCAGATTGATGATTCGGTCGCCGATGCGGTGTATTCGCTCAAAGAAAATGAAATCAGCGACGTCATTGTTTCAGGAGGCAAGTATCATTTGTTTCAGGTCATAGAAATCCGCGAAGAAATTCCCTTTGAAATCATCAATAAAGTGTTGAATAAAAAAGGGCTTCGGGATTTGGTGGACTACACCTACCGGCATAAAGGCCCCAAGGCAACGGTTCTTTTGTCGGACCAGCTCAAGGATATCGGCTATAAATATTCCACCATGGGCGGTTTGTCCATATCCATTGACGCCATGATCATTCCGGCGACCAAATGGGATATCATCCGACAGGCGGAAAAGGAAGTTGCCGAAATCACCAAGCAATATACCGAAGGGTTGATTACCCAGGGTGAAAAATACAACAAAGTGGTGGATACGTGGGCAAGAGCCACCGACGCCATTGCCGATGAAATGATGGAGGCCATGGAAAAGCCCATGAAGGCGTCGGATCATTTGCAGGAATTCAAAAGCCAAGATAAGCGCTTGCTCGGCCGCGGCAATGGGAGCGAAGAAATCGTCAATCCAATTTTTATGATGGCGGATTCGGGAGCCCGGGGCAGCAAGGATCAAATGCGGCAGCTGGCCGGCATGCGCGGCTTGATGGCGAAACCTTCTGGCGAAATTATTGAGACGCCCATTACCGCCAATTTCCGGGAAGGACTTTCAGTGCTCCAGTATTTTATTTCCACGCACGGCGCGCGAAAGGGATTGGCGGACACAGCATTAAAAACGGCCAATTCCGGGTACCTCACCCGCCGATTGGCGGATGTGGCCCAGGACTGCACGGTAACGGAGATTGACTGTGGAGTTCAAATGGGCATTGAGCTGGAAGCGCTGATGGAAGGCGGCGAGGTCATTCAGACCCTGGCCGAACGTGCCTTGGGACGTGTGGCGCTGAAAGACATCGTGGATCCGTTCACAGAGGAAGTATTGATCAAAGCCGGTGAAGAAATTGATGAAGTCGGTGTTGCCAAAATGGATCAGGCGGGCGTGAGCAGCATCCAGATCCGGTCGGTTTTGACATGTAAATCCAAATACGGCGTGTGTTCAAAATGCTACGGCAGGGATCTGTCCCACGGGGGGCCTGTGGAAATCGGTCAGCCGGTGGGGATCATGGCGGCCCAATCCATTGGTGAACCGGGAACCCAATTAACCATGAGAACATTTCATATCGGCGGCACGGCCAGCCGGCGTGTGGAACAGGCGGATATCCGGGCGCGTATGGAAGGGACCATCCGATATGGCGCATTGAACGTCGCCGTTAATTCCGAAAAACGCCAAATTGTCATGAACCGCCGCGGCGGCGAATTTTCCATTGTATCGGACTCCGGACGCGAGTTGGAACGATTCCCCATTATATACGGCGCTGAGATATTGGTCAAAGACGGGCAAAAAGTCAAACCCGGCGACCTGTTGGCCCAATGGGATCCGTTCACCACGCCCATCATCACGGCTGTGGCTGGAAGAGTTAAATTTGGAGATTTGATCATCGGAAAAACCCTTAAAGAGAAAGTGGATCCGGTGACCAAAAAATCCAGCCTCACGGTGGTGGACACCAAGGCCATGGATATGCGGCCCCGCATCTCCATCAAGGATGCCGAAGGAAAAACAGCAACCATCCCAGGTTCCGGTGCGGCGCGGTATACATTGCCGGTGGACACGATTCTTATGGTGGAAGAAAACGATTATGTGGAGGCCGGCGACATCATCGGCAAGCTGCCCAGGGAAACCACGAAAACCAAGGATATCACCGGTGGTTTGCCCCGGGTGGCGGAGCTTTTTGAAGTTCGTAAACCCAAGGAAACAGCCATTCTCAGCGAAATCGACGGGTATGTGAGCATCTCCAAATCACCCAAAAAGGGCAAGCAAAAGGTTACGGTGACGCCGGTGGATGCCGGTGAAAAACGCGAATATCTCATTCCCCGGGGACGTCACATCAATGTATTGGATGGGGATTATGTCAAAGCCGGGGAACAGCTCACCGGCGGAAGTCCCAATCCCCAGGATATTTTGACCATCAAGGGCGCGGTGGCCCTTGCCCGGTACCTGTTGGACGGGGTTCAAGAAGTCTACCGCCTTCAAGGCGTTAAAATCAATGACAAGCATATTGAAATCATCATCCGTCAGATGATGCGACGGGTGAGGATCAAATCCATCGGCGATACAGAATTTATCCCGGAAGAACAGGTGGATAAAAACAAGTTTGAAGAGGTCAACCGCATGATCGCGGAAAAAGGCGGACAGCAGGCTGTGGGTGAACCTCTGATCCTTGGCATCACCAAAGCCTCGTTGTCCACGGATAGTTTCATTTCCGCGGCTTCGTTTCAGGAAACCACCAAGGTGTTGACTGATGCCGCCATTTGCGGCGCCTATGACTCTTTGAAGGGATTGAAGGAAAACGTTATCATGGGACGACTTATTCCCGCCGGCACGGGTCTTGATGAATATTATCTGTCAGATATCGAGGTGGGGTCCTGATCCCGCAAGGGTGAAGCGGGATCAAGGCGCGGGGGGAGGCGTGCTGAAGAATGCAAAAAAACATTTGTGATAAAATAGATGAAATAAAAACTTGACAAGCAACTCTTTTATCTTTATTATTGCCTATTTTAGCTACTTGCAAAAAAATATAACGATAACAAAGGGTTAAGCGTATGCCCACAATTAATCAGCTGGTCCGAAAAGGACGGAAAAAAGTGGTGAAAAAGAAAGGGGCGCCTGCCTTGCAGGGATCGTCCCAAAAACGGGGCGTGTGTGTGCGGGTGTATACAGCGACTCCTAAAAAACCAAATTCTGCGTTGCGGAAAGTCACCCGCGTTCGCCTGACCACCGGCACGGAAGTTTCGGCGTATATACCGGGTATCGGCCATAATCTTCAGGAACATTCCGTGGTGCTTGTCCGCGGCGGCCGCGTAAAGGACCTGCCCGGTGTGCGGTACCATGTGGTCCGCGGAACGTTGGATACATTGGGGGTGGCTGACCGCAAGCAGGGGAGATCCAAATACGGCGCCAAACGGCCCAAATAAAATCCTTTAATTTATTGAGGAATGGTGTAGTCAATGCCCAGACGAAGAGAAGTGCCAGAAAAAAAGTTCGTTCCGGATTTGAAGTACAACAGCGAACTGGTTTCCCGATTCATTAATTGCATTATGCGGGACGGCAAAAAAAGCACGGCCCAAGCCATTATTTATGAGGCATTTGATATTATTGCCCAGAAAACCGGCGAACCGCCGCTGAAAGTCTTTGAAAAGGCCATGGCCAACGTCCGGCCCCAGATCGAAGTCAAATCCCGCCGGGTGGGCGGATCCACCTATCAGGTGCCCACGGAAATCCGCCCTTCGCGTCAGATCGCTTTGGCCATCCGATGGATCAGCAGTTACGCCAAAAGCCGATCGGAAAAAAGCATGTCCAGAAAATTGGCGGGGGAATTCATGGATGCGGCTCAGGAGCGGGGCGCCTCGGTGAAGAAAAAAGAAGATACCCACAAGATGGCAGAAGCAAACAAAGCCTTTGCCCACTATCGATGGTAAGAATAGCAGGTTAGGAGGAGAGCATCATGTCAAAGCAGAAGTTTGAGCGTACGAAGCCGCATGTGAATGTAGGGACGATAGGTCATATTGATCATGGGAAGACGACGTTGACGGCGGCGATCACGAAGCATTGTGGATTGCGTGGGTTGGCGGAGTATGTGCCGTTTGATCAGATAGACAAGGCGCCGGAGGAGAAGGCGCGTGGGATCACGATTGCGACGGCGCATGTGGAGTATCAGACGAAGAATCGTCATTATGCGCATGTGGATTGTCCGGGTCATGCGGATTATATTAAGAACATGATTACGGGTGCGGCGCAGATGGACGGAGCGATATTGGTGGTGGGAGCGGATGATGGTCCGATGCCGCAGACGCGGGAGCATATATTGTTGGCGCGTCAGGTGGGAGTGCCGAGGATAGTGGTATTTTTGAACAAGTGTGACATGGTGGATGATCCGGAGCTGATTGAGTTGGTGGAGTTGGAGCTTCGGGAGCTTTTGACGATGTATGAGTTTCCTGGGGATGAGACGCCGATTATTCGTGGGAGTGCGTTGAAGGCGTTGGAGAGCGACAATGCGGACAGTGCGGAGGCCAAGTGTATTTGGGAGTTATTGGATGCGATTGACACGTATATACCGGAGCCTAAGCGAGAGATAGACAAGCCGTTTTTGATGCCGATAGAGGATGTATTTTCGATATCGGGTCGTGGGACGGTGGTGACGGGTCGAGTGGAGCGTGGGAAGATCAAGGTTGGGGACAAGGTGGAGATTGTAGGGATTCGGGAGACGCAGAGCACGGTGTGTACTGGGGTGGAGATGTTTCGGAAGTTATTGGATGAGGGGCAGGCTGGAGACAATGTGGGTTTGTTGTTGCGTGGGACGAAGCGTGAGGAAGTGGAGCGTGGTCAGGTAGTGGCGGCGCCTGGGTCGATTACGCCGCACACGAAGTTTAAGGCGGAGGTGTATGTATTGAGCAAGGATGAAGGTGGTCGTCACACGCCGTTTTTTTCTGGGTATCGGCCGCAGTTTTATTTTCGGACGACGGACGTGACTGGGGTATTGACATTGCCGGAGGGTGTGGAGATGGTGATGCCTGGGGACAATGTAACGATCACGGCGGAGCTGATCACGCCGATTGCGATGGAGAAGGAGTTGCGGTTTGCGATTCGCGAGGGCGGCCGCACCGTGGGCGCCGGCGTCGTCAGTGAAATCATTGCATAAGGAATAAAAAGACAAACTATGATAGCAAATACCAAGATCAGGATCAGGCTCAGGGCTTACGATCACAAATTGTTGGATCAATCGGCAAAAGATATAGTGGATACGGCCCGGAAAACCGGAGCAAAAATCGTGGGACCCATACCGTTGCCGACCCAGATCAATAAATATTGCGTGCTGCGTTCACCGCACGTGGACAAAAAGTCAAGGGAACAGTTTGAAATGCGAACCCATAAACGCCTTTTGGATATTCAGGATCCCACTCAGCAGACAGTGGATGCGTTGATGAAACTGGATCTTTCACCGGGCGTGGATGTGGATATCAAATTGTAGTGTAAATAAATTGGTGGCTGATATGAGCAACGGATTATTGGGAAAAAAACTTGGAATGACCTCGATATTTACACCGGACGGCCGGTATCTTCCGGTGACCGTCATCGAGGCGGGCCCCTGCACCATCACCCAAATCAAAACAAAGACCACAGATGGATATGACGCGATTCAGCTCGGATTTGATGAACAGAAAAAAAATCGCATCACCAAGCCGCTGTTGGGACATTTTGCCAAAAGCGGGGACAAATGTTTTCGCGTGGTTCGCGAGTTTCGCATCGAACAACCCGAAGCATTTAAGTTGGGCGATGAAATCAGACTGGATATTTTCAAAGTGGGAGATCGGGTGAAGATATCGGGCATGAGCAAAGGACGTGGATTTTCAGGCACCATCAAACGCCATGGATTCCATCGCGGCCCGAAAACCCATGGCAGCAAAAACTACCGAGAGCCAGGCTCCATCGGCCAAAATACATGGCCGGCACGGGTCATTAAGGGAAAGCGGCTGCCCGGAAGATACGGAAATACACGCGTAAAAATATCGAATCTTGAAATCGTCGATATCCGGCCCAATGAAAACCTGCTGTTGGTCAAAGGCGCCGTGCCTGGACCAGCTCTGGCAACAGTGGAAATCGCAAAAATTTAATTCGGGTTCCAACAGACGATTCGCATATAGGATTTTGAAAAGAGGAAAACATGGCTGTCGTTGAAGTGAAAAACATAAAAGGGGAAAAAGTTTCAGAAATCGAGCTGACGGACAGCATATTCATGGTGCCGGTAAAGCCGAGTGTCCTGCATGAAATCGTGACCATGCAGCTTGCATCCAGACGTAAAGGCACGGCCATGGTCAAAAATCGCTCGGATGTGGCGGGCAGCACGCGGAAGCTTTATCGCCAAAAAGGCACCGGACGGGCGCGCCGGGGTGACATCAAGAGCCCTCTGCTTCGGGGCGGCGGCGTGGTCTTTGGGCCCCATAATCGCTCTTATGCTTACAAAGTTCCCAAAAAGGTCAGGAAGCTGGCCTTGAAAATGGCCTTAAGCAGTAAGCTTCAGGAGGATATGATTATCGTGCTTGACAAGTTTGACCTGGACCAGATCAAGACCAAGTCCGTGGTTTCGGTGTTGGAAACATTAAAAGTTCAAAAGCCGTTGATTGTGATCAACGGCGCAAATGAAAATCTCCGGTTGTCATCGCGCAACATTCCAGGGGTCAAAGTGATGGAAGTGGCGGGGCTGAATGTGTACGACATATTAAACCACCGCAATTTGATTTTGCTTGAGCCTTCGATTAAGGAGATTGAGGAGAGGTTGGCGGCATGAACGAATATCACATCCTTAAGGGGCCGGTGAATACCGAAAAAAGCGATATCCAGAAAGAAAAAGCCAATCAGGTGACGTTTGAGGTGGCTCCCGAAGCCAATCGGGTGGAAATCAAGAAAGCGGTCGAAAAGGTATTTAACGTTAAAGTGAAATCCGTCAGAACCATGCACGTGGAAGGGAAAATCAAACGACGGGGACGGATACTCGGCAAACGTTCAAATTGGAAAAAAGCAATTATTACATTAATGCCAGGGCATCGGATTAATTTTTTTGAAGGTGCTTAGGCGGGGGTTGAATAAATGGGAATCAAAAAGGTCAAACCCACCTCTCAGGGCCGTAGGTTTCAAGAGTTTTCAACTTTTGAAGAAATCACCAAGACTCGTCCTGAAAAGCGTTTGATTCGCGCCCTTCGGAAAACCGGCGGGCGGAACTCGGACGGTCACGTGACCGCGAGACATCGGGGGGGCGGGCACAAACGACATTATCGAATCATTGATTTTAAAAGGGACAAAGACGGCATTCCCTCCCGGGTGGCGGCCATTGAATATGATCCGAACCGGTCCGCCCGCATTGCGCTGTTGCATTATGCAGACGGTGAAAAAAGATACATTTTGGCGCCTATGAAATTGGCGGTGGGGGATACTGTCATGTCGGGCGAAGATGCGGATATCCGGCCGGGCAATGCCCTGCCTTTAAGCAAAATCCCATTGGGAACCCAGATTCACAATATTGAGATTCAATTGGGAAAGGGCGGGCAGCTGGTTAAAAGCGCAGGCGGATACGCCCAGCTCATGGCCAAAGAAGGGCGATATGCCACTATTAAGCTTCCTTCAGGGGAAGTCCGCATGGTGTTGCAGACCTGCAAAGCCAGCATCGGCCAGGTGGGGAACATGGAGCATGCCAATATTTCATTGGGAAAAGCAGGCCGAAAACGGTATTTGGGCAAGCGTCCCCATGTCCGTGGTGTGGCCATGAACCCGGTGGATCATCCCATGGGCGGCGGTGAAGGCCGGTCTTCTGGCGGCCGCCATCCATGCTCGCCATGGGGCAAGCCCACCAAAGGGTTCAGGACCCGCAAACCCAAGAAGAGCGATCAAATGATCATCAACCGCCGGAAAAAATGATGGAACTTAATCACGAAGGAAAGTTTGAGCCAATAGAAGAGTAGGAGCGCTGTTTATGCCCAGATCATTAAAAAAAGGGCCGTTTGTGGATGCGAGTTTATTAAAAAAAGTCACTGCCGCTCAAGACGCGCGGAGCGGGAAGGTGATCAAAACCTGGTCCAGACGTTCAACGATTATACCCGATATGGTCGGGTTGACATTGGCCGTGCACAATGGGAAAAAATTTGTGCCTGTGTTTATTACAGAAAATATGGTGGGCCACAAGCTGGGTGAATTTTCCCCCACCCGCATATTTTACGGCCATGCCGGAGACAAAAAGACAAAAGTCAAAAGTTAAACTCCTTATGTTCGTTTAAAGGCAAAAATGATGGATATCAAGGCGAAAGGAAAATTCTTACGCATTTCACCCCGTAAAGTTCGATTGGTTGCCGATTTGGTTAAAGGAAAACCAGTTGAGATCGGCTTAAACACCTTAAAATTTATGCCGAACAAAGCGGCGGGTTTGGTGGAAAAAATATTGCGGTCTGCTGTGGCCAATGCGGATCATAATTATCATGTCAATGTGGATTCTTTGTTCATTAAGAACGTCATCGTGGACGGCGGGCCCACTTTGAAGCGTTTCGGCGCCCGGGCGCGCGGCAGGGGCACCCGGATTTTGAAACGATCGAGCCACATTACAGTGATTGTCGAACAACGGTAGCATTGCAAAAGGAGGAGAACAGGTTGGGACAGAAAGTAAACCCGAAGGGCATGCGGCTGGGAATCATCAAAACCTGGAATTCCAGGTGGTATGCTGGCAAAGATTATTCAAAATATGTGTTTGAGGATTATAAGCTTCGAGAATTTCTAAAAAAGAAGCTGTTTCATGCCGGGATATCCAAAATAGATATTGAAAGATCCGCCAAACGCATCAAATTGAAAATTTATGCGGCACGTCCGGGAATCATCATCGGTAAAAAAGGCTCTGAAATCGAGTCGTTGAAAAAAGAACTTGAAAAAATGGTTTCCCATGAAGTGCTGGTGGATATTCAGGAAGTTCGAAAACCGGAAATCGACGCCCAACTTGTTGCCGAAAGCGTGGCCAATCAGTTGGTCCGTCGGGTGGCATTCCGGCGCGCCATGAAGCGAGGGGTCATGTCCGCCATGCGGTTCGGTGCCCAAGGGGTTAAGATCATCTGTTCTGGCCGATTGGGCGGGGCTGAAATGGCCCGCCGGGAATGGTACAAAGAAGGCCGGATTCCGTTGCACACGCTGCGAGCGGATATCGACTATGGAATGGCCAATGCGAATACAACATACGGGACCATTGGCGTTAAAGTGTATATATTTAAAGGTGAGATCCTGAAAGACGAACAACTCTCCGGAGACGCCAAGCAGGGATAAGGAGATGGAATCAACATGCTGAGCCCAAAAAGAGTTAAATTTCGAAAACAGCAAAAAGGAAGAATGAAAGGCAAGGCCTATCGGGGGGCCACCCTCCAGTTCGGAGATTTTGGCCTTCAGGCAGTGGAGTGCGGCTGGATTTCTTCCCGTCAGATTGAGGCGGCCCGGATTGCCATGACCCGGCGCGTCAAAAGGGGCGGGAAAATGTGGATTCGCATTTTTCCCGATAAACCGATCACCAAGAAACCTGCGGAAGTGCGCATGGGAAGCGGTAAAGGTGCGCCTGAAGGATGGGTGGCGGTGATCCGTCCGGGAAGAATTTTGTATGAAATGGAAGGTGTTTCAAGAGAATTGGCCTATGAAGCCCTTCGGCTGGCCTCCCACAAGCTCCCCATCAAGACAAAGTTCGTTGAAAGGAGCGTCAAATAATGCAAGCCAAGGAGATCAGGGAACTCAGCGATCATGAGCTGGACGCCAAACTCAAAGATTTGGTTCAGTCATTATTCAACCTTCGGTTTCAACACCGGACCGGTCAGCTTGAAAATCCCCGGCGCATGGAGCAGATCAAGCGGGACATCGCACGAATCAAGACGATTCAGCGGGAGAGGGAACTCAATATAGGATAGACGGATTGTGGCTATGGGAAAAAAACGAGGAATGAGAAAACAATTGGTGGGCATTGTCTTAAGCAATAAAATGGACAAGACGGTGACCGTGGGCGTGGAAAGAACGGTGATGCACCCGGTGTATAAAAAATTTATCCGCCGGCGTTCCAAATTTGCGGCCCATGACGCCCAGAATGCCTGCGGGGTCGGTGATCGCGTGCTGATTACCGAAGCGGCGCCCATCAGCAGAACCAAACGATGGCGGGTAAGTCGGATTATTGAAAAAGCGGTTTGATTTTTAAGGATCTAAAACAATGATTCAAGCGGAAACAAGATTGACTGTTGCGGATAATTCAGGAGCCAAAGAGGTCTATTGCATTAAGGTCCTTGGCGGAACCCGAAGGCGGTATGCCCGCGTGGGGGACATCATCGTGGTGTCGGTGAAGGAAGCCATTCCCAATTCCAAGGTGAAAAAAGGCGATGTCTTAAAAGCAGTGGTGGTGCGCACTAAAAAAGAAATCCGTCGGCCCGACGGCTCACTGATTCGGTTTGATGATAATTCTGCGGTGCTGATCAATGCCCAGCGGGAACCCATCGGCACCCGTATTTTCGGCCCCGTGGCTCGCGAGCTTCGCGCCCAGCGGTTTATGAAAATCATTTCATTGGCGCCCGAAGTCTTATAGCATTTGCAAAAGGCGAAAGAGAGCGGTTTTATGGAAAAAAACAATTGTTTGATCAAGAAAAACGACAAGGTCAAAGTGATTGCCGGAAAAGATAAGGGCAAAATCGGCAGGGTGCTCAGCGTGGACCGGAAAAAAGGCCGGATCATGGTGGAGCATGTCAATATCGTCAAACGTCATACGCGGCCCAGCGCAAAAAATAAACAAGGGGGGATTGTCGAAGGCGAGGCGGCCATCCATTGGTCCAATGCCTTGATTATGTGCAATAAATGCATGACCCCGTCACGAATCAAAATGCGGCATCTGGAAGATGGAAAAAAAGTCCGGGTGTGCAGAAAATGTGATGAACTCATAGATGCATAAGGGTGCATGCCGGAGGGAAATTCATGTCATTGAAAGCCTATTATGATAACGAGGTGGTTCCGAAACTCGTTGAAACATTCAAATATAAAAACAAACTGCAGGTTCCCAAACTGGAAAAAATCGTTTTGAACATGGGGTTGGGGGCTGCTATTCAAAATATTAAACTGATCGATTCAGCCAAGGAGGATCTAAGGGCCATTTCCGGCCAGTCTCCTGTGGTGACCCGGGCCAAAAAATCCGTGTCTGCATTCAAAGTCCGGGAAGGAATGCCCATCGGCTGCATGGTGACATTGCGCCACAAGCGGATGTATGATTTTTTTGAAAAACTGGTGAATATCGCTCTGCCGCGCGTGCGGGATTTCCGGGGGGTATCCGGAAAAGCCTTTGACGGCAAGGGGAATTATACATTGGGCATCCGGGAGCAGATCATCTTTCCTGAGATCGATTATGATAAAATTGATTCCATTAAAGGGATGAACATCACCATCGTCACTACAGCAAAAACCAATGAGGAAGGCAAAGAACTTCTAAGATTATTGGGAATGCCCTTTAGAAATTAAGCTGACAGGCACAAAGGAGGAATATCTTGGCTAAAAAATCCCTGCGGATCAAAGCGACCCGCAAACCGAAATTTTCAGTCAGAGCCTATAACCGCTGTCCCATTTGCGGCCGGCCCCGGGGGTATATACGTAAATTCGGAATCTGCCGGATTTGCTTTCGGAATATGGCTTCAGAAGGGCTGCTTCCCGGCGTGGTGAAATCAAGTTGGTAGTTAGATTCATCTGCGGAATTTTTTGCAGATCTACGAATAGATATTAATTTTTAATGTCAATAAAATGGAGTAACCGATGTCGATGAGTGACCCATTGGCGGATATGCTGACCCGGATTCGCAATGCCGGCAAAGCCAAGCTCAACAGCGTGGATGTTCCTGGTTCCAAATTGAAAGCCGCTTTGGCCAATGTATTGAAAGAAGAGGGTTTTATTCGCAATTTCAAATTCATTAATGATAATAAACAGGGGATTATCCGTATTTATTTGAAATATGATAAAAATGAAACCCATGTGATTGGAGGACTGGAACGCGTCAGCAAACCCAGCCGTCGCGTGTACAAAAAAAATAAAGACGTAAAGCCGGTGCTTAATGGATTCGGCATTGCGGTCCTGTCCACTTCCAAAGGGATTATGACGGATAAACAGGCCCGGCAGGCAAATGTCGGCGGCGAGTTGATTTGCAGGATCTGGTAGTGAAGGAGAAGATCATGTCTCGTGTGGGAAAAAAACCGATTCAGATACCGGATAAAACAACAGTGACCTATCAGGACAGGGTGTTTAGCGTTCAGGGTTCAAAAGGCGCTTTAACCCGATTTATTCATCCGGATGTGGATCTGAAAATCGAAGGCAATACAGTAACTGTTTCGGTGAAGCGCCAAGATAAAAAGAGCCGGGCATTATGGGGGATGACCCGGGCCTTAATCGCAAACATGGTTTCCGGTGTGTCCGACGGATTTGAACGGGTTTTAGAAATCAACGGTCTGGGCTATCGCGCGGAGTTGAAAGGAAACAGCATTGAATTGCAGCTGGGGTATTCCCATCCCATACTGTTCCCGTTGCCCGATGGCATCAGCGCCAAAGTCGACAAAAATATTATCCGTCTTTCCGGCATTGATAAGGATTTATTGGGATTGACCGCGTCTTCCCTCCGCCGGCTGCGTCCGCCGGAGCCGTATAAGGGCAAGGGCGTGAAATATGCAGAAGAAAGAATCATTCGAAAAGCCGGTAAAACAGCCAAATAACTACCCTACATAGATTGATTGACCATAGGTGCTTATCATGGGATTTGTTAAGAAACGTAAAGAATTGCGCGCCAAACGCAAAATCAGAATCCGGAAAAGAATTTTCGGCACGCCTGATCGACCGAGGTTGAGTGTGTATCGGAGTTTAAATCACATTTATACCCAGATTATTGATGATACCAAAGGCGTGACCCTGGCATCTGCGTCCACAGTTGAAAAAGAAGTCCGGGAAACCCAAAAATTCGAGAACAAGCGCGCAGCAGCGGCATATATCGGAAAACTCATCGCCCAGCGCGCGGTTGCCAAGGGGATCAGATCCGTGGTCTTTGACCGGAATGGGTTTTTGTATCATGGTCGTGTGAAAGCGGTTTCAGACGGCGCGCGTGAAGCGGGTTTGGATTTTTAATAAAGGAGGCATCCCTTGCTCAGGAAAGAAACAGACGAAAGTGCATTTATTGACAAAGTCGTTCATATCAGTCGTGTGGCCAAGGTTCATAAAGGCGGCAGAAGATTCAGCTTCAGCGCGCTGGTGGTGGTGGGCGATGGACAGGGAAATGTGGGGTATGGATTGGGCAAAGCCCAGGAAGTGCCGGAAGCTATCCGCAAAGGGGTTGAAAAGGCCAAAAAGAGCATGATCGGCGTTCCTCTGGTGGACGGCACCATTCCCTATGAGGTCACAGGAAAGTTCGGCGCGGGCAAAGTCTTGTTGAAACCTGCGTCCAAAGGAACCGGCGTCATCGCGGGCGGCGCTGTTCGTGCGGTTCTTGAAGCTGTGGGCGTTGAAAATATTCTGACCAAATGCATGGGATCCAACAATCCTCACAATGTGGTCAAGGCCACGGTTCAGGGGTTGATGGAATTGAAAAGCCGGGATGATGTTTCGGCAAAACGAGGAATCAATTTGCAAGAAGCCAAAAAGGGATAAACGGGCATGGCTGGAGTTCTTAAAATATCGCTGGTCAAAAGCATGGCCGGGCGACCTGAAAAACATCGCAAGGTGCTCCGGGGCATGGGGCTTACCAAGCTGAACCGCACCGTGGAGTTGCAAGACACGCCTTCCATCCGGGGGATGATTCAAAAAGTGGTCCATCTGGTGAAAGTGGAGGAAAAATCATGAGATTAGAAGAACTGTCACCGGCAAAAGGCGCCAAAAAAATTCGGAAACGTGTGGGCCGAGGCGTTGGTTCGGGCTGGGGAAAAACAGCCGGACGGGGAAACAAGGGGCAACGGAGTCGGTCAGGCGGAGGGGTCCGGCCTGGATTCGAGGGTGGCCAGATGCCCATTCACCGCCGTCTGCCGAAGCGGGGTTTTTACAATCTGTTTAAAAAAGCCGTATGCATCATCAATATTCGGGATTTAAATCGGTTTGAAAGCGGATCCGTGGTGGATGAAGCGGCCCTGATTCAGTCCGGTCTTATAAAAGGCGACTATGATGAAATTAAACTTTTGGCCAAGGGCGACATCACGTATCCTCTTACTGTTAAAGTCAACGCCGCCAGCAAGAAAGCAATCGAAAAGATTGAAGGAGCCGGCGGCACACTTGAGGTCATGGCATAATGGCGGTATCAACCACCGGTTTTCAGAATATATTTAAGGTTCCGGAACTCAAACGCCGGATTTTGATTGCATTGGGGTTTCTTGCCGTATACCGCATCGGCGTGCATATTCCCACGCCGGGCGTGGACGGCGCGGCATTGGCGGAATTTTTCGCCCGCAACCGCAACACCATTTTCGGCATATTCGACATGTTTTCCGGCGGCGCCCTGGAAAATTTTTCTGTTTTCGCCCTGGGAATTATGCCTTATATCAGCGCATCGATTATTTTGCAGTTGCTCACCGTGGTGTTTCCGTACCTGGACCGATTGTCCAAAGAAGGCGAACAGGGACGCAAAAAGATTACCCAATATACCCGGTACGGCACCATTGTATTAAGTATTATCCAGGGGTTTGGCATTGCCATCGGTCTTGAAAACATGTCGGGTCCGGGCGGGGTGCATGTGGTCATGAACCCGGGATGGTCGTTTCGATTTCTGACCATGATCACCCTCACCTCCGGAACAGCCTTTATCATGTGGCTGGGGGAGCAGATCAGCGAGCGCGGCATCGGCAACGGCATGTCTTTGATTATTTTTTCGGGTATTGTGGCGCGCATGCCCAGGGCCATCGGCAATACCTTTCAAATGATGTCCACCGGCACCATGGGGGTGTTTGCCATTGTGCTGCTGCTGATTTTAATGGTGGTGGTGATTGGATTTATTAATTTTGTGGAGCAGGGTCAGCGCAGGATTCCGGTGCAGTATGCCAAACGCGTTGTTGGCCGGCGTATGTACGGGGGGCAAAGCACCCATTTGCCATTGAAGATCAACAGTTCAGGAGTGATCCCGCCCATATTTGCTTCGTCACTGATCATGTTTCCGGCGACTATTGCCAGTTTTTTCAAGGAAATCGCCATCATGCAGTATATTTCCGATGCCTTGCGGCCGGGGGCGTTGTTATATGAGCTCCTGTATGTGGCGTTTATCTTTTTCTTTTGTTATTTTTACACGGCTATTGTCTTTGATCCGGCCAAAGTGGCGGAAAATATGAAGAAATACGGCGGGTTCATTCCGGGGATTCGGCCGGGAAAACGCACCGCGGATTATATTGACCGCGTCTTGACCCGCCTCACATTGGGCGGCGCCATTTATGTGTCAGCGGTATGCGTTTTGCCGTCTATCTTGATGACCCAGTTTCATGTGCCGTTTTATTTCGGGGGAACGGCTTTGCTTATTGTGGTGGGCGTGGCCATGGATACGGTGAGCCAGATTGAATCCCACCTCATCACCCGAAGTTATGAAGGGTTTTTAAGCGGCGGCGCACGAATTAAAGGAAGACGATGATGTTTCAGCGTCATCGCAGACAATAATACGGCATTAACGACTAACGTCATGGGTGAGATTCGGAGTTAGAATCAATGGCAAAAGAGGAGCCCATCAAGGTTCAGGGCAAAGTGATTGAAACCCTGCCCAACGCGATGTTTAAAGTTGAGCTGGAAAACAAGCACCAGGTTCTTGCCCATATATCCGGTAAAATGCGAATGCATTTTATCAAAATCCTGCCGGGAGATACGGTTACGGTGGAACTGTCGCCCTATGACCTTACCCGAGGCAGAATCACCTATCGGGTAAAATAATCGTGAAATTTTGTGGATAGAAAAGAGGTCCGGTCATGAAAGTCAGCGCGTCGGTGAAGAAAAGATGTCGGAATTGTAAAATCGTCAAACGTAAAGGCGTTGTGCGGGTGATCTGCACAAATAAAAGGCATAAGCAGCGTCAGGGATAATACATAAGGAGGCACAGGGTGGCAAGAATTGCGGGAGTCGATTTACCTAAGGGTAAGCGCATCGTTATTGGATTAACTTATATTTACGGTATTGGCGTGTCTTCATCCAGGGCCATCTTGAAACGGCTCGGCATTGATGAAAACATCAAAACCGATGATTTGACCGATGTGGATGTAAACAACATCCGCAAAATTATCGACAATGAATATAAGGTGGAAGGTGAGCTCCGGACGGATGTTTCCATGAACATCAAGCGGCTGATGGACCTAGGATGCTATCGCGGCCTTCGGCATCGAAAAGGCTTGCCGGTCAATGGTCAGCGAACCAAAACCAACGCCCGCACCCGAAAAGGCCCCAGAAGATCTGCGATTAAGAAAAAAGCAGTGGCCAAGAAAAAGTAACGGCTCAAATAAAGGTTTGAATTATGGCGAAAAGAAAACAGATTAAGAAAAAAGTCAAAAAGAACATACAAAACGGGGTCGTTCATATTCAGTCTACATTCAACAACACCATTGTCACCATCACTGATCCCCAAGGTAATGTGTTGTCGTGGTCCAGCGCGGGCCTGAATGGATTCAAAGGTTCGCGGAAGAGCACACCTTTTGCTGCGCAAATGGCCTCTGAAGATGCGGTGAAAAAATCCTTGGATCACGGGCTGAAGAATGTGGAAGTCTATGTCAAGGGACCGGGACCCGGCCGGGAATCAGCGCTCAAAGCCCTTCAGTCAGCCGGCCTAAATGTTGTCATGATCAAGGATGTCACTCCCATCCCCCATAACGGCTGCAAGCCCAAAAAACGCCGTCGTGTGTAATTTCATGCGGCAGTAAGGCATTTACAATTTGACAAACATCAATTTTTTGAGGGAGGAAGAGGTTGTCACGATATCGCGAATCTGCCTGCCGGTTATGCCGGAGGGAAAATTTAAAATTATATCTTAAAGGAGACCGCTGTTATTCGGATAAATGCGCATTTGACCGGAGAAGTTATCCGCCAGGTCAGCATGGCCAGCGCCGCGGGGGAAAAACTTCCGATTATGGTCTCCAGCTCAGGGAAAAACAAAAGGCCAAACGCATCTATGGCCTCTCAGAAAAACAGTTTAAACTTACATTCCAGCGGGCGGACCGGAAAAAAGGAATTACCGGAACCAATCTTCTGGTGATGCTGGAACAGCGTTTGGACAATGTGGTGTTCCGGTTGGGTTTTGCCAATTCAAGACCCCAGGCCCGTCAACTGGTCAGTCACAATCATTTTTTAGTCAACGGAAAAAAGGTGAATATCCCATCTTACCAGCTTAAGGTCGGTGATGTCGTTGAAGTCCGTGAAAAAAGCCGCCAGATCAAGGCCATCACCGAAGCCCAGGAAGCCGTGGTTCGGCGCAGCATGCCCCAATGGTTGGAACTTGAAAAAGACAAAATGAAAGGCACGGTCCGAGGAATTCCGGTTCGCGAGGATATTACGATGCCGATTCAGGAAAGCCAAATCGTGGAGCTTTATTCCAGATAGCGTGAAAACCCCTGAGGGAAGACAGGGAACCCTTGCAAGCTTTTAATCAAGGCCACCCATGTCTTGAACCGACATCGGGGTTTTACGTTTGTCATCATCAGCGGGCATACAATTTAACATTGGAGATAGGACATGTCACTTAATGAACTTGCATTTATGAACTGGCGTGAGATCATCAAGCCTGAAAAAGTTCAGATTGATATCCAGACGCCCACCTACGGCAAATTCGTGTGGGAACCGCTCGAAAGAGGATTCGGCATCACCATCGGCAATGCGCTGCGGCGCATTATTTTATCGTCTCTTTGCGGTTCGGCCATTGTGTCGGTGAAGATTGACGGCGTGATGCATGAATTCTCCACCATTCCGGGCATTCTGGAAGATGTGTCTGAGATCATCCTGAATTTGAAAAACGTTCGGGTGAAAATGGAAGATTCCGAGCCCAAAACCATTGAAATCAACGCCGAAGGCGAGAGGGTGGTGACCGCCGGCGATATTATCAGCCCGGACGGCCGAGTTCAAATTATGAATCCCAAAAAACATATCGCCACATTGTCTGCGGGTGCAAAACTCAAAGCGGTCATGACCGTGAAAGCCGGAAAAGGATATTCTCTGGCGGATGCCAATAAAGATCCGGATGCGCCGGTGGGGACCATTCCCATTGATGCGGTGTTTTCCCCCATCAAGCGCGTGAATTATACCATCGGCAATGCCCGGGTGGGGCAAAAAACCGATTATGACAAATTGACCATGGAAGTCTGGACCGACGGTTCCCTCACGCCGGAAAGCGCCATCGCGTTTGCCGCTAAAATTCTCAAAGAGCAGATGAGCGTTTTTATCAATTTTGATGAAGGGCTGGAGCCCGCGGCTCCCCAAAAACCCGTGGATGAGTCCGGCAAGACCTTTAATGAAAATTTGTATTTGGATGTGGATGAATTGGAGCTTTCCGTGCGGAGCGCCAACTGCTTAAGAAATGCCAATATCACCAAAATCTATCAGTTGGTTCAAAAGACCGAAAGCGAGATGCTTAAAACAAAGAATTTCGGCAGAAAGTCTTTGAATGAAATCAAAGAACTGCTGGCGGATTTAGGACTTTCTCTGGGAATGAATCTGGAAGGTTTTGTTCCGCCGGAAGAAAATCGTGAAGAAGAGCCAGAAGAAGAGGATATGTAACCATGCGACATCGAAAAAGCGGAGTGAAATTAAGCAGAACCAGCAGCCATCGGGACGCCATGTTCAGAAATATGGCGACCTCGCTGTTTAAATACGGCCGTATCAAAACAACGGACGTAAAAGCCAAAGAATTGCGGCGATGGGCCGATCATCTGATCACCCTGGCAAAAAAAGGAGATCTGCATGCCCGGCGCCAGGCACTGTCCATCTTGCGGGAAAAAGATGTGGTGCATCAATTGTTTCTTCAGGTTCAGGAGCGATTTGGGGAAATATCCGGGGGGTATACACGGCTGACAAAACTCGGTCCCCGCAAGGGCGATGCAGCCCCATTGTCCCTTATTGAATTGACCGGTCGGCCCGTTCCAGAGCCGTCCAAACCCCCCAAAAAAGAAACAAAGAAAAAAGAAAAAACAACTAAAAAAGAAAAAAAGGATGGAGAATAGCGCGCATCCTGTCAATAATCTTATCAAGAATAAGCCGTTATTTATGAAACGGCTTTTTTTAAGCCTTGCCCGTTTTTCCCCCCCCCAATAATAATATACGGGCAAGGCTTTTTTAATTTGCTAGGGAGGTTGGTATGTCAATTATCACCATTTCCAGAGGGTCCTACAGCCGGGGGAGTGAAGTGGCGCAAAAATTGGCTGCTGCTTTGGGGTATGAATGTATCTCGCGGGAGATATTGATTGAAACGTCTGAAATCTTCAATATTCCTGAAATTAAATTGGTCAGAGCCATTCATGACGCACCTTCCATTTTGGATCGATTCATTTACGGCAAGGAGCGGTATGTTGCTTATATCCGCGCGGTTTTGCTTCGACATGTCCAGAAGGACAATGTGGTCTATCATGGTTTGGCCGGGCATTTTTTTCTTCAGGGAATCCCCCATGTCTTAAAAGTAAGAATTATAGCAGATATGGAAGACCGCGTCCGGGAGGAAATGCAGCGGGAAAACCTCACCCAAGACAAGGCGAGATATCTTTTAAAAAAAGATGATGACGAGCGCCGCAAATGGAGTCTGACTTTATACGGCAAAGATACTTGGGACCCGGCGTTATATGATATTGTGTTGAAAATTAAAACATTCACCGTGGAAGATGCGGTAAAGATCATTTTGGAAACAGTGAAATTGCCCTCTTTCCAAACCACCCCGGAATCCCAGCGGATTTTAGACGATTTGGTCCTGGCCGCCCAAATCGAAGCATTGCTGGTGAATGAATTTCCCCGTGTCAAAGTGATCGCCAAAGGCGGGGAGGTGGATATCCATATTGTCAGCAATTTAAGTATGTCCGCTTCCGTTGCCAAGGAAAGGGAAGTGATCCGTCGGGTCAGTGATATCGCCATCAATCTGGGCGGCGCCCGCAGTGCCGTGGTCCATTTGACCAATGCCATTCCAGAAGAATTGACGCGTTGAATGCGGGCAATTTATTTAAACGCGCTAAAATCAACCCCCCGTAACCTGGCGCGTTTTTCATACCAGTCCATTTCGTCCCTGGGCGGCGTCTGGATGGCATTGTTTGGTTTGCGCTTCAAGGAAATGGCCTCTGCCGGGCAGGTGGTGATGCACAAGCCGCATCCGATGCATTTTTCTGTCATCACTTCATAGGCCAGATCCCCTTGTTCTATGGCATTCACCTGACAGCGGTCATGTTTGCAGATTCCGCATAAGGTGCATTTTTCCGGATCGATGCAGGCGTAATAATATGAATTGATGACATCTTCGGCCTTGATGCCGAGTTCGTTGATGCTTCGCAACACCCCGCAGCAGCAGCCGCAGCAGTTGCAGATAAAAAAATGACCGTTTTCAACATTCCATGTCAGGTGGACCAGGGCGTTTTCTTCGGCTTTTTGAATCAGCGCATAGGCCTCTTGCTTGGTCATGGTTTTTCCGTAAGGATGGTTGTCAAATATGCCCGGGATCGGCGCAAAGGCCATACATACCTGGACAGGACGATCGCACGGCTGGCCGAGGAGACCTTTTTCTTTTTTGCAGATACAGTCAAAATACATAAACGATTGACTGTTTTCAATGATGTTGGAAACCCGTTCATAGGGCAATGCATCATGTTTCCCTTGGATTTCGGATTCTATGGGAATCACCTGCATGAGTTGGGGCCCGGTTGAAAAGAAATGTTTCCCATAAACCGCGCCATATTCTTCGCAGAGAAGCGCCAGTTCTTTATCCATGTGGGGAAGTTGAAATTCATAAATGCCGAAGGCCCACGGCATCATTTTATAGAGTTTGACACCGCCCAATTCCACGCTAAACACCTGCCCTTTTTTGGCCATGATGTCGAGTTGCTTTTTCAGCGGTTCCAAAGACCGGCCGGTTCTTTGCGAGATTTGCTCCGGCGTTTCGAATCTGAGTTTGAGGTCGCAGAACAGTTCGGCTTCATCCGGGTCAAAGATTTTTTTAAGCAGCTTGATTTCCACGCCGCTTTCTGTGGCAGGAAATCCATTGGGCAGGGTATCTAGGACATGGGCCAGTTTTTTATAGATATTTTCGTTCATGGGAGATTCCTTTTTTTTGAGGTATCTGTGCCGTAAAGTGATCGAAGGGGTTGCCCCTCAATCCAAAAGGACTCAAAATTTTAAATTTCAAATATCTTTTGCTAAGCATCTATAGTTTTCATCCATTGGATGATTCGGTCTGCCACTTTTTTCCAGTCTTTTTCCAGCATCATATCGTGGGCCATATTCGGGAAAATTTCGCATTCCGCGTTATATACCCTGGCGGTTTTTTGGATTTCGGCCACAGAAAAAAAAGCGTCTTTGTCAGCCCCCACCACCAGCATATGGGCGGCAATTTTTTGGGGATTAGGCAGATTCAAGGCAAGCATATCCCAAAAACCCAGATACGATTCGTCTTGAAGCTGGCTGCAATAGAGGTTCAATTCTTCTTGAGGGATGTTATCGGAAAAGAAAAGCTCCCGGGCTGTTTTTGGATGTTGCACCAAGGGGTAAAGGCTCATGGTGGCGTTGACTTTGGTGAAAAGATACGGATGGCGCCGTGCAATTTTTAAGACCGTGCGCCAGATGCCGTGGATGGGCACC
>FWPV01004117.1_pt1 | contig 31533 bp, 27 predicted proteins | sample 2228371 | NCBI WGS metagenome assembly FWPV01 (sample SAMEA103939776, study PRJEB20133) | metagenome
GGTATACTCGACCGACACCCCCTTTGCGGCCGGCGGCCCCACCGCCACGCCCACGCTCACGCCGACTCCCGTCACCCCCCTGGTCATCCTGCTGCTGCCCGCCGATATGAACCCCGACGAATCGGCCCGCTACCAGAGCACCGTGTACGACCTGGCCGCCCCGCAGGGATACCGCTTTCAGGTGCGCAACACCCTCACCCCTGCCGATATGCAAGAACCCGGGCTGGAAATCCTCATCGCCCTGCCGCCCGACCCCGGCATAAGCGACCTGGCCGCAGCCAACCCTAACGTGCGTGTGCTGGCCGTCAACATTGGCGGGCTGAGCGCAGGCGGCAACCTGAGCGTGGTCAACAGCGCCGACCGGCCCGATGTAACCGCCTTCCTGGCCGGGTACATTGCCGCACTGCTCAGCGAAGATTGGCGCACCGGCATCATCCTGCCCAAAGACGCCCCCGATTCCGCCATTGCCCAGCAAGCCTTCAGCAACGCGCGCATCTTCTACTGCGGGCTGTGCCGCAGCGGCTTCCCACCCTTTTACGATTATCCCATTGTGGTCGAAGTCCCCGCCGACGCCAAACCCGCCGAACTGCCCGCCTACGGCGATGTCTTCCGCCGCTACCTGGCCGATGTCGTGTACGTCCACGAAGCCGTGCAAACCGACGCCCTGGTGCAAGCCATGGCGCTTGGCGGCATCGAAATGATAGGCACCCGCACCCCCAGCGACCCCACCGCCCTGGAAAACTGGATTGCCACCATCCAACCCGATTACATCACCGCCATTCAGCGCGCCTGGGCCGACCTGACGACCGGGCAAACCGGCATCAGTTACCCCTCGCCGCTCACGCTCACCAACATCAACGCCAACCTGCTCACCCCCGGCAAACAGCGCCTGGCCGACCAGATGCTCTCAGACCTGCTCAACAACTTTGTAGATACCGGCGCCGCGCCCTGAAAAGCCTTGACCAAACCCGCGCCGCGGTGATAAACTGTTTACAAATCTGTAAGGAAAGGAGACGCACGCCATGAGCACAACCATCGCCAACATCTTCCGCGCATGCACCGCTGCCAGCGGCGGTTTTGTGCGTGGCTGGCGTGCGCCTGTTTTGTCGTAAAGACGCTTTTTCAATCGTCCCAAGGCCGCGGCGCACCCCTGCCCGCGGTCTTTTTCTTTTATTACCCCCGGAGCAAACCTGATGAACACGCCTGTAACCCAAACCCAAAGCGCTGTCCTCCCCAATGGCTACACCGCCCGACCAGGCAGCCTGGACGATGTGATGATTGCCTTCGACCTGTTCAATACCGCCGCTATGCATCTGACCGGCGCGCCCGATTTAGCCGACCCAGACATTTTGCGTAATGATTGGAGCGATCCGCGCTTCGATATGCCCGGCAGCACCCGTCTGGTCTTTGCGCCAGATGGCAGCCTGGTTGGCTATGCAGAAGTATGGGACACCAACAACCCCCCTGTACACCCGTGGATTTGGGCCTGCGTCCACCCGGCGCATGCGGGTTGCGGCGTGGATGCCTGGCTGATGCACTGGGCCGAAGCCCGTGCCGCCCAGGCCCTGGCGCGCGTGCCCGATGACCTGCGCTTTGCACCGCGCACCGGGCTGGTAGCCCAAGACTCCGACCGCCGCGCCCTGTTAGAAGCCAGCGGCTGGCAGTACCATCGCTCGTTTTACCGCATGGAAATCCGCTTCGATACACCGCCAATAGCGCCGCCCGCGCCAGAAGGCATCACCATCCGCCCGTATCGCCCGGAATCTGAACTGGAAGAGGTGGTGCAAACGTTCATTGATTCATTCCGTGATCATTTTGGTTTTGTGGAACGCCCTTTAGAAGAAGAACTGGAGAGTTTCCGCCATCATTTTCTGGGCGACCCCAGGTACGACCCCAACCTGTGGCTGGTCGCTATGGATGGCGAACGCATGGCAGGCATTTGCATTTGCCGCCCGGAAGACTACGAAAACCCAGAATATGGTTTCGTAAACGAACTGGGCGTGCGGCGCGCGTTTCGCAAGCGCGGCATCGGCAGCGCCCTGCTCAAGACCGCCTTTGCAGCGTTCTACGCCCGTGGGTGCAAAGGCGCTGCCCTGGGCGTAGATGCCAGCAGCCTGACCGGCGCGCTCAAAATTTACGAAGATGCAGGCATGCGCCCGGCCCGTCAGTTCGACAATTATGAGAAAGAACTGCGCCCCGGCAAAGAGATTGCGACCCAGGCGCTTTAGCGCCCAAATTTGCTGGATTCACCCATCCCTGCGTCATCGCCCCCAAAACAGGTCACACGCAGATCGGGCGGCGCGGCTTTTGCCTGACTAGGACCAAAATGACCTATAATGGAGTTAACCACAACACGGAGGAATCATCATGCAAATCAAATGCTCATATTGCGCTACGCCCTTTGCGCTAAACAAAGAACAGGTGGCCGAAGCCATCGAAATGGTCAAAAAAGACCCGCACGCCCACTACGACGCGCATTGCCCCAAGTGCCGCCGCGCCGTGCGCGTGCCGCGCAAGAGTTTTGAAATTCATCCCATTTACAAAAAGATGCTGGAAAACTAAACCTACCTGAGAAAACCGACCCATGACCATCAAAGCCGTATATTTCGACTTCGGCGGGGTAATTCTCCGCACCGAAGATAAATTGCCGCGTACCCAACTTGGCGCGGCATTTGGACTGAGTTACGAACAAATTGAAGCGATTGTCTTTGGCGGCGGGCGCTACAGCAGCGCAGCGCGCGCCTCGCTGGGCGCGGTGACCGAAGAGGCCCACTGGCTGGCCGTGCTGCGCAGCCTGAACCTGAGCCCGGACCACCGCACCCGCATCGCCGACCAGTTTTTTGCAGGCGACCAGATTGACTGGGAGATTGTGAACTTCCTGCGCAATCTGCGCCAGACCCACAAGGTGGGGCTGATCAGCAATGCCTGGGATGGGCTGCGCGCTTACATTCGGCGCGAAAAAATCGAAGACGCCTTCGACGTCATGATTATCTCAGCCGAGGTGCGCATGGCCAAACCCGGGCCCGGCATTTACCAGCACGCGCTGGACGCGCTGGGCGTAAAAGCGGAAGAAGCCGTCTTTGTGGACGATTTCATCGAGAACATCGAAGCCTGCCGTAAATTGGGCTGGCACGGCATCCACTTTCGCTCGCGCGAACAGGCTCTGGGCGAACTGAAGGCTTTACTGGCGGGCTAATGCGCCTGCAGCAAGGCTGTACCCCTCTTGAAAAAACTGAACCCACATACACTCTACCTGGCGCTTGCGTTTTGCAATGCGCTGTTTTTTAGCATGATTTTCACTGTAACCTCGTTCTACGAGGCCAGCGTGGCCGGGCTAAGCGGGTTGCAATTGGTGCTGGTTGGCACCGCGCTGGAAGTGAGCGTGCTGCTCTTCGAAGTGCCTACCGGCGTGGTGGCTGACGCCTATTCGCGGCGGCTGTCCATCATCATCGGTTATGCCATCATGGGCGCGGGATTCGTCATCGAGGGGCTGTTCCCATCGTTCGGCCCGATCCTGCTGGCTTCGGCCCTGTGGGGGCTGGGCTACACCTTCACCAGCGGGGCCAGGCAGGCCTGGCTGAGTGACGAGATCGGTGAGGAGAACGCCAACCGGGCTTTTCTGCGCGCCAATCGCTTCAACCTGGCTGGGGCGCTGACCGGCATGCTCGTAGCCATCCCACTCGGCAACATCAGTGTCAACCTGCCCATTTTGGCGGGCGGCGCAGCCCTGACCCTCACTGCCGGCGCGCTGGCGTTGCTTATGCCCGAAACCGGCTTTCAACCGACCCGACCCGAAGACCGCAACACCTGGCAGCACATGGGCGACATCTTCCGCAAAGGGATGTCCGCCGTGCGCGCCCGCCCAACCTTGCTGGCTGTGCTGGGGGTGGGGCTGATTTATGGCTTGTACTCCGAGGGCTGGGACCGCCTGTGGGTCAAATACCTGGTGGATAACTTCAGCCTGCCGAGCCTGTTCGGCATGAACGAGGTGGCTTTCTTCGGGCTGCTGCGCGCAGGCGGCATGCTGCTGGCCATTGCGGCCACGCGGCAGGTAGAAAAACGCCTGGATGCCAGCCACGCCCCCGCCATTGCCAAAGGCCTGCTCTGGCTGACCGGTCTGCTTGCGGCGGCAATTTTGATATTTGCCTTTTCGCCTGCCCTGCTGGTGAGCGTGGCCGCCGTGTGGGTTGTGAGCGTGACCCGTAATGTGATTGGGCCGTTGTATGATGCGTGGATTAATCAGCGCCTGGATTCAGAGACGCGCGCCACCGTCCTTTCCATGTCTGGTCAGGTGGATGCAATTGGGCAAATTGCCAGCGGCCCGCTGGCGGGTGTCGTCAGCCTGTGGAGCGTGCAGGCCGCCATCGCGTTCGCCGGGCTGCTCATCACGCCTGCCCTGCCGCTCATCCGTCGCGCCAACCGCCTGCACAGCGAGGAATTGCAGGCAGATTAAAACAGCACCCCGCCGCAACAGGCGGGGATTTTTTTACTTTGCAAGGTCAAGGTCACGTCCATCCCATTCTTTGTAAAACTGCGCCAAAAATTGCTCCATGAAGGCGTGGCGTTGGTTTGCTATTTGGCGGGCAGTATCGGTTTTGATGCGGTCGCGCAGCAGGAGCAGTTTTTCGTAAAAGTGATTGATGGTATGGCTCTGGTTTTGCGAAAAACGCGCGTAATCGGTGTGCAGGGTGGGTGAATCGTCCGGGTTGTACAGCAGGCGGCCTTTGTGCCCGCCGTATGCGAAGGCGCGCGCAATGCCTATCGCGCCAATGGCATCCAGGCGGTCGGCATCCTGCACAATTTTGCCTTCCAGCGTGGGCATCTCATCGCTCACGTGCGCGCCTTTGAACGACAGCCCGGTGATGATGTCGCGCACATGAGCGGTGGTGGCGGCATCCAGGTTCATTTGGGCCATCCATGCCAGCGCGCGGCGCGGCACGCCATCGGGGTTGTGAACCAGTTTGTAATCGTCCAAATCGTGCAGCAAGGCGGCTAACTGCACTACAAACGGGTCGCCGCCTTCGCGCGCGCAAATGGCCTGCGCCACCTGCCAGACGCGGTAGATGTGCCACCAGTCGTGCCCGGACGAATCACGCGAAAATTCGGCCCGCACGTAGTCTGCAGTGCGGTGGATGATTTCAGCGGGGGAAAGGGTCGCGGCGCTCATGCCAGGCCAGGCAGGGATTGCAGTTGCTCTTCTTTTTTGGCGCGCATGCGGCTGGCAATGGGCGCATCCAAAAAGCGGCGAATGGATTCTGCGGTCAGGTCGGGTTCGTAGTGGTCGCGCATTGCCTCCAGGATGGTGACGGTGGGGCCCGCATACGGCTGCAGGCGCACGGTGTCGCCCGCCTGCAGGGCGCCCGGCTGAATGACGCGGCAATATAGCCCGGGGCGTTCGGCAAAGCGGAAGCGTTTGGCGAAGTCTGGGATTTTCATGGCTCCGGCCAGCGTACCGCACGGGATGCGCGGGGCAGTGACCTGAAGGATGACGCTGCCGATGTGCAGGTAGTCACCAATGCGCACGGGTGGGCTTTGCAGGTCGCTGATGGTCAGGTTTTCGCCAAACGTACCGGGGGGCAGCGGGCGGCCGAGTTCTTCCTGCCACCAGTCATAGTCGCCCTGCCCGTAAATGTAGATGGCCTGGTCGGGCCCGCCGTGATGCTTTTTATCGCCAATAAAATCGCCGGGAATGCCGAGCGGCGTAACCTGCACCGGGCCGCTGACCGGGCGTTTGAAGATGCCGGTCTGTTCGGTTTTGTTGGGGCGCACCAGGGTTTCTTCTTTGCCAATGTTGACGCTCAACAGTTTCATGTAATCTCCTTCAGAAAAGTGGAAAAGGGGTGCAGGGTGCTTGCGTCCAGTTGATGATTCTGCACCCGGCGCATGGCACCCGCGCCCGTCCAGCGCACCGGGGCGGCGCGTACCTCCTCCAGGGTGGACCAGCCCACCAGGTCCACCACGGCAGGCGCGGGGGCTTCTGCTGGGTCGGGCGGGTCGGTGACGCACCAGATGACGACATCGGCTTTTTTCTGGAGCAAAGGGAATTGTTCGACAGCGATGCAGCGCCCCAGTTCCGGCCAGTGCGCGCGGCTCCAGGTTTTGACCTCCAGGCGGGTGAGGGCGCGGTAGCCGCGGCGTTTGACGACGATGTCGCACAGGGATTCGCGCTCTGGGTGGCGAAAATGCGCGTCGAGGCGCAATCCGCGCGTCAGCAGCGCATGTTCTACGGCCAGTTCGCCCAGTTTGCCGATGAGGTGCGCGCGCAGCGCGTTGGTATAGTGACCGGGCTGCGCGGCCCAGCGCTGCGCGGATTGCCGGGCGGTTTCGCGCGTCCAGGCGACATCGGCAGGGGAGAGCGTCATTTGCACAGCATCACCGGGCAGCATGCGCCGATTATACCCGTGCGCGTCAGACTTTCATTAACCGCAGCGGGCTGCGAATTGTCAAATTGACGGTTAGGGGGTAGAGTAAATGCAAAGTGATGCGTGAGAAGTGAAAAGTGAGGCGTAAAGCGTTGGGCATGCTCTTTGCCTGGTTTTCTCCTTTTCCATCTTCTACTTTCTTCTAACCCCAGGAGACCCCATGCACGGTGGCGGATGGTTTGCCTACGTTCGTTCTGGCGATGAAAAACCCAAAAAAGTAACTCGCGAACTGCTGATGCGCGTGTTGGCCTATGCGCGCCCCTACCGCTGGCAGATTGCCGGGATGCTGGTGACAATTTTGCTCACCTCCAGCCTGGCGCTGGTCTCGCCGCTCATCTTCCGCGAGTTGATTGACCACATTTTGCCGCAAAAAGACCTGAACGGTCTGGCGCTCTTTGCGATTGCCCTGCTGATTGTGCCTATGCTCACCGGCGGCATCAACGTCGTCCAGCGGCGCTTGAACGCCAGCGTGGGCGAAGGCGTCATCTACGACCTGCGCGTGGCGCTCTTTGCGCGCCTGCAGCGCATGAGCCTGCGCTTTTTTACCAATACAAAGGTCGGCGAGTTGATGAGCCGCCTGAACAACGACGTGGTGGGCGCGCAGAACGCCATCAGCAACACCATCGTGGGCATCGTTACCAACCTGGTGCAGGCGGCGGCCATTTTAGCCGTGATGCTCACGCTGGAGTGGCGGCTTACGCTGGTCAGTGTGCTCATCCTGCCGCTGTTCATCATTGCTGCGCGCAGGCTGGGCGAGGTGCTGCGCGACATTGCCCGCCAGGCCATGGATTTGAACGCGCAAATGAACGCCCACATGAACGAAACGCTCAACATTGGCGGGGCGCTGCTGGTCAAACTGTTTGGCCGCCGCGCCGATGAAGAAGCGCGCTTTCGCGAGCGCGCAGCCCGCGTGCGCGATATTGGCGTGCGCCGGGCGGTGGTGGGGTCGTCATTTTTTGTCATCATTGGGCTGGTCAGCGCAGTGGGCACGGCGCTGGTGTACGGGCTGGGCGGCTGGTTTGTCATCAATGGTACGTTTACGGTGGGCACCATCGTTGCATTTGGCGCATACCTGGGCACGCTGTATGGCGCGCTGCAGGGGTTGGCCGGGGCGCCGGTCGAGTTCAGTACCAGCATGGTCAGTTTCGAGCGCGTCTTCGAGGTGATAGACCTGCCCGAAGACATCGCCGAAAAACCCGACGCCTACCCCCTGACCGACGTAAAAGGCGAACTGGAATTTGAAAACGTCACCTTCACCTACCGCACCGAAGACCAGCCCACCCTCAGCGAAGTCAAACGTTACGGCAGCATGTCCAGCGTCACCGCCGTGCTGAGCGGCGCGCCTGCCGAAAAAACGAAACGGGATAACGGGAAAACCACGCACACCCAAAGCGACGAACCGAACTCCCAGGCCCGCGCCGTGGCCCTGAGCGGCATCACATTCCGCGCCGCGCCGGGGCAGCTGGTGGCGCTGGTGGGACCCTCTGGGGCGGGCAAGACCACCCTTACCTACCTGATCCCGCGCCTTTACGACCCCACCAGCGGCGTCATCCGCATTGATGGGCACGACCTGCGCGATGTGACGCTTGAATCGCTGTCCAACGCCATTGGCATGGTTACGCAAGAAACCACCCTGTTCCACGACACCATCCGCACCAACCTGACCTACGCCCGCCCCAACGCCACCCAGGCAGAGATCGAGTCCGCGGCCAAAGCGGCCAACATCCACAACTTCATCATGGGGCTGCCCGACGGCTACGACACCGTGGTTGGCGAGCGCGGCTACCGCCTGAGCGGCGGGGAAAAGCAGCGCATTGCCCTGGCGCGCGTCATCCTCAAAGACCCGCGTATCCTGGTGCTGGACGAAGCCACCAGCCACCTGGATAGCGAATCTGAGGCGCTCATTCAAGAAGCCCTCAAGCGTGTGATGGCCGGGCGCACCAGCATCGTCATTGCGCATCGCCTCAGCACCATTCTGGCCGCCGACCTGATTCTGGTGATGGATCGCGGCCAGATTGTGGAGCGCGGCACGCACGAAACACTGCTGGCGTTGGGCGGGTTGTACGCGCAGTTGTACGAGACGCAGTTCAAGTCTGGGCGGGTCACAGACTCTTTGCAAAAGCCGTAATGTCCACCGCAAAGGGAAAACTGCTAATCCAGGCTGCTGCAGTTTTCCATGCGGTTTAAGCCAGTTCTATGTAACGTCAGTTCGGGATAAGCGTCCCGAAGGCTGGTTTCGACCCTTGAAGTTGCCCATCCAAAGCCTTCGGGACGGTTCAAAAGGCTTATCCCGAATTCAGGTTATGTATATTCTGAAAAAATGGAGTGGATAAATCAAGGGTTATCAAAAACCCTGCACTGACCATATTGGTATCAACAGTAAGACAAACGCTAGCGTTTGTCCTACAAAAGAAGCAGTAGAATTATCCGCTAGCCAGAAATTTCGCCACTCCCCAAAAACGGTTGTTGTGTTGCCTGTAGCGGCAGTGATACAATCATCAAGAGATTGTTTCACTGCCGCAGCCTCGCATGTCTAACACACCCATTCACACCCGCGTCATCAAATCCACCACCATCATTGGCGGCTCATCGGTCATCAATATCCTGTTTCGCATCATCCAGGCCAAGGCCGCGGCGCTGCTGGTAGGCACAGCCGGCGTAGGGCTGATGGGCGTGTTCAATTCGGCGCTTGGGCTGGCCAGCCTGGTGGCCGGCATGGGACTGGAAACCAGCGGCGTGCGCCAGATTGCCGAAGCCATGGGCAGCGGCGACCAGGAACGCATCGCCCGCACCATTCACGCCTTTAGGCGGGTGGCGTTGCTGCTGGGGGCAGCCGGGGCTGTTTTGTTTTTCCTGCTGCGCTACCCGATTGCGCAGTTGACCTTTGGCAACACCCAATACGCCGAGGCGCTGGGGAGATCGGAAATAGCGCTCTTTGGCATCGTGTACGCCACCGCCCAATCTGCGCTCATTCGGGGGGTGCAGCGCATTGGCGACCTGGCCAAAGTGAGCGTGCTGGGCATTGCGCTCGGCACGCTGATAGGGCTGCCGGTGCTTTACCTGTGGCGCATGGATGGCATTGCGCCTTACCTGGTCATCAGCGCCGGGCTGACCGTGCTCATCTCCTGGTGGTACGCGCGCCGCATCCAACTCGCCAGGGTAACCGTCACCTGGGCCCAGGTTGCGGCTGACGTGCGCGAAATGCTCTCGATGGGCGTTGTCTTCATGCTCTCTGGGCTGGGTACGCTGGCCGCCGCCTACCTGGTCAAAGTAATGATTTTGCGTACGCTGGGGCTGGAATCGGCCGGGCTGTACGAAGCCGCCAGCATGGTCTCGAACGTCTATGTCGGTTTTGTGTTAGGGGCCATGGGGGCCGATTACTTTCCACATCTCTCGGCGCTCTCCCACGACGACACAGAAAGCAATCGTCTGATTAACGCCCAGGTAGAAGTGGGCATGCTGGCCGCCGCGCCGGGCATTTTGGCTGTGCTGGCCTGGGGCCCATTTTTACTGCAATTGTTGTACGACGCCACCTTCACCCCCGCCTTCGAAATTCTACGCTGGCAGGCGCTGGGCACTTTTTTGCGCGTTTTCTCGTGGCCGCTGGCTTACCTGATGCTGGCGCGCGGCAAAAAGTCGCTTTACTTTTGGACGGAACTTTCGACCAACGTTTTTTACCTGCTGGCGCTGTTAGGCGGCGTGCAATGGCTGGGGCTGGCAGGCGTCGGCGTCGCCTTTTTGTGGATGTACATCTACCACACCGCCATCACCTGGATTGTCGCCCGGCGCTTATCCGGGTTCGATTGGTCGCCAGCCAACCTGAGGCGGCTGGGCGTACTGACCCCAGCCGTGCTGATTGTCTTTATCTGCGCGGTCACCCTGCCCCCCTTATGGGCCGCGCTGATTGGCGGACTGCTGGTCCTGCTGGTTGGGCTGTATGCCTTGCGCGCGCTATATCACCTGTTTGGGCCGCAAGCCGTCCAGGGCTACATCCATCGTATCCGTGCCCGGTTGGGACTGGCTGGCAGAAATTCGCATGACTGAAAACCGCCCGCTGTTTACTTTTGCCCTTATCACCTATCGGCAAGCCGCACTGGTTGCCGAAGCCGTGCGCGGCGCGTTGGCGCAAACCTACTCCCCGCTCGAAATCATCCTCTCGGACGACTGCTCCCCCGACGACACCTTCGCCATCATGCAGGCATTAGCCGCCGATTATCGCGGCCCGCACACCGTCATTGTGCGCCAGACGCCCAAAAACCTGGGACTGATTGGGCATATCAACGATATCATGGACGTGGCGCATGGCGAAATGATCGTCATCGCCGCCGGAGACGACATCTCCATGCCGCAGCGCACCGCACGAATCTACGATGCTTACATCCAATCCGGGCGAAAAGCCCACTCCATTTTTTCCAACGCCATCTGGATAGACGAACACGGACAGCCGCTCAACCTGCTGCACAAAAACCCCATTCCGCCACAAGACCTCACCCTTGAGCGCTACGCCACCCACCCTGGGCTGGCGCTGGTCAATGGCGCAACGCATGCCTGGCAAAAAGCCACCTTCGATTTTTTCGGCCCCCTTCCGCCCGAAGTCAGCGCAGAAGACCTCACCATTCCGTTCCGCTCGGCGCTGCTGGGCACAATTGCCTACATTCACGAACCACTCGTCTATTACCGGCGCGACACGCAACGCCTCAACCTCCGCGGCGGGCTCAGCGCCCTGCCTGCGCACCGCCAAAAATGGCTGAAGTGGAAACGCGCCCACGCCCGCGTATATGCCTGCCGCCTGCGCGACCTGGCGCACTTCACCGAACAACGCGGCAACACCCCTGCCCTTCAATCTGTCCGCAGCGCCATGCATGCGCAGTTAGACCGCCTGAATGCGGAAATCGCGGCTGCAGAACGCTTCTCGCCAAACACAGCGCGCCCCTGGCTGGCAAGTTATTGGGAACCGTTTAAGGAATTTATGGTCTTAATCGTGTATTATGTATATCAGAACCTGAACCATTATTTGCGGCCGGGTAAGTAACCTGAATTCGGGATAAGCCTTTTGAACCGTCCCGAAGGCTTTGTACGGGCAACTTCAAGGATCGAAATCAGCCTTCGGGACGTTTATCCCGAACTGACGTAAGTAGATTTGTTTGCATTCATTCATCATGAAAAAAAATATCCTCTTTGCTCTTGTTGGGTTAATTGCCCTGACAGGCTGTCACCCTGCCACCGCAACGCTCACCGCACCCCCTAACCCCACCTCCTCCCAGCCGCCCCCCACCCGCGAAAGCATCACCCCTGCGCCTGGCGGGCCAACTGTCACGCCTGTTCCCACCCTGCCTCTGCCGCCAGACTTTTCTTACCAGGCAGGGGTGTTGACAATTACCACATCCATGCTGAAGGGCACATTTGAAAATGGCGCATTCACCAGGGTGCAAGACAACGCCAGCGGCGAAACGCTGATCGAAACGCGCGCAGCAGGGCAGTGCAATTTGGGGGCAGAACTTTCGGCAGGCTATGCCGCCCGCAACGCGCTTAACATCCTCAGCCAGCGCTGCCCGGCGCAACTCAAAAACGTCACCTTTACCCAACTGGACGCCTACACGGTCAGCCTCACTTACAGCGCAACCTTTCTCACACGCCAGACACGCCTCATCTACCAGATCAGCGTAGATAGCCAAACCGGCGAACTGCTCATTCGCATTACCGCCGCCGAACCAGACGCCGCCTTTACCCCCAGCCTCATCAACCTGGTTTTCGAGGGCATCACCCCTGCCGCGGTCATTCTGGGCAGCGGTGTGCGCGTGACGCGCAACGATGCTGCTATCGAAACCCAGAGCAACGCCGAAGACTTTGGGCTGCACGGCCCAAACGTGGCGGTTATCGAAGGGCAAAACGCCATCCTGGGCTTGTGGTCCGAAACGACAGCCTACGCCCCCGAATACATCCGCCTCATTCACACCCCCAGCAGCGACGCCCTCATTTTGCACAGCGGATACGACCCCAAAACCACCGACGCTCAAACCCTCACCAGCCCGCCCTGGCGCATTGGCATCTATCCTCACTGGTTGGAAGCCGCCCGCCGCTGGCGAGAGGAATTTGAGCGCCGCACCGGCGCACGCCCGCTATGGGACAACCCCACCCCCTGGGTGCGCGACATCCACGCCGTGTACGACGCCACCAACCAGGTCTATGGCGACCCTGCGCCCAAATATGCCGAACTGGCTGCGCTTTTGCCGTCCCGTCAGGTGCTCTTTTACCTGTGGAACGGCGACCGAATCGTCCTGTTTGGCGACCATACCCTGGCCGACAAAATTGGCCGCCCCGACCCCGACCTGCTGGCATATATTGCACAATACGGCTGGCCGCTGCTGCTTTACCACCCCTTCAATCTGATTTATACCGAAGCCGGGGCAACCCTGCGCCTGACCGAACTGAAAGCCAACGGGCGCCTGCCTGCTGGCTACCAGTTCACACCCGATTACGGCGGCCCGCCCGACGGCTGGATGACCTACTGGGGCGACGTGCGCGGGCTATACGGACCGCCGCTTTATCTGGTGCATCCTGGCTCGCCCCAATTTCAAGAGTACCTGGTGCGCAACTTTGGCAACTATGCCGCTAAATACAACGCCGATGGCGCATACATGGACATTTTAGGCAACAACGGCGATTCATACTTTGCCAGCAGCCCAAAACGCGTCATCAACGGGCAAGACTATGTGCTCGGCGAGCGTAACGCCCTGCAGCGCGTGCTGGAGACCCACCCCAACCTGGCCATCATGAGCGAATACCAGGCCAACTGGTTGATTCCCTACACGTTTTACACCTGGCAAGGCGTTGCCACCCACACCCGCCAGGCCGAAATCGCCGCCATGCGCATCAACCATCCGCTGCGGGTAGCGCTGCTGGGCAGTTATATGTGGATGCGCGAAAGCAACGATGGCCCCATTGACGACCCTCTGGCTGCCCTGCTGGGCACGCTGCCGCAGGTTTCACTGCTTGGCGATTACGAAATCAGCGACGACCGCGCCCGCTGGAGTCAGGCGCGCGCCCGTCTGTTTTGCGAAGAGGAGCTGTTCAATGACCTGCCCCCACGCTGGGACCCCGACGCCCTGGCCTACTATCGCAGCAAAAGCGGGCACTGGTTCAAATTCAAGAGAATTGGCAACACCTATGGTTACGTGGAAGAATTGCCAGACAATACAGAAATCATCCGATTGGTGAAATGAAATAAGGTATTGCCATGACAGGTACAAAACGCTACATCGCCGTTCAATTTGGCGCGCGCCGCGCCTACGCTGTGCCAACCATTCTGGAACAGGGCGGCATGCTGGAAGCCTTTTATACCGATTTGTGCGGCAACGTTGGCGCCGGGCAATGGCTGGCGCGTTTGCTGCCTGCCAAATTGCAGCCAGACGCCATGCGGCGCCTGGCCAAACGCGAAGTGCCAGAAGCAATACGCGCCAAAACGGTCACTTTTCTGTGGCCAACCCTGCAGCACGTGGTGCGCAGCGCCACAGGCAAATACAACTCTGCCGAAGGCAACGACCGCCTGTGGGATCAGTTTGACGATGCCTTAGGGCGCAGCATGGCCCGACGCGGCATGGGGCAGGCGAACCACATCTTTTCCCTGGGCGGCGAATGCAAACCTTTTCTGGAATACGCCCACCGCCGCGGCGCAGTGATTGTGACCGAGTTTTACAGCATGCCCTCCCGCCGCTATATCGAACAGCAGGAGTGGCAGCGCTTCCCAGACCTGCAAGACCGCCCCGATGACAGTTATGTGGATCACTATGTACGCCAGCAACGCGCCATTTGCGCCCTCACCGACTGGTTCATTGCTCCCTCTCCTCATGTCATTGACGACCTGGTAAACAATTTTGGCGTGTCACCCGAACGTTGTTTTGTTGTGCCGTATGCCGTGCACGAACACTGGCTGGATGTGCACAATAACCCTATCGAAGGGCGCGTGCTCTTTGTCGGGCAACCCAACATGGGCAAAGGCATTCACTACCTGGGCATGGCCAGCCAGATATTGAAAAATCCTCCATACCACTTTCGCATTGTCGGCGGCGCATCAGACGTAATACGCAAACATCCCCTGTGCCAGCGGCTCGATTTTGCCGGGTTTGTGATGCGCAGCGAGGTAAAAGAAGAATATCGTCAGGCAGATGTCTTTGTGCTGCCCAGCCTGTACGAGGGTTCGGCCGAAGTGATTTACGAGGCGCTGGCCAGCGGCGTGCCGGTGGTTACCACACCTTCGGCAGGCTCGGTAGTGCGCGACGGCGTGGAGGGCTTCATCGTTCCAGAGCGCGACCCTCAAACCCTGGCCGCCCGCATTCAGCAAATTGTAGAAGACCGCCCATTGCGTCAAAAAATGGCCCAGGCCGCCAAAGAGCGGGCGCGCCTTTTTACCTGGAAGCAATATGCCGAACGCCTGCAAGCCGTGTTGCGCCAGATTGATTAAGCGCCCAAAGGAGTCAGTGACCGATGTTTACCCAAATTGAAGACCTGCTTGTGGCGCAATCGCTTTTGATTATGGCGCTTTTGCTCATTTTTGCCCTGGCCATGGGGCGGCGCGGATTGTTCCACTGGGGTTCTAGCGGATTCTGGTCTTTTGCGGCATTTATGCTTTATTTTGTGATTAACCCCCTGGCAAGCATTCAGGCAGGCATGCACTACTACGACCGCAGCCTGGCCCTCAGCGGCGGATTGCCGCGCGCTGAGTGGATTGGCATTGTGATTATCGCTGGCATCAGCACGTTTTACTTTTTCTACCTTTACACTTCGCCCCGAAAAATCACCTGGGGGCTGGATAAAACCCGCGACCAGGAAATATCTCTGCCCATGCTGGCTGTTTTTATGGGCTTTTTGGGCATGGCAACACTCTCATTGTTGCGTTACCGCACCGGCATAATCGAGGGCGGCGCTGTAACCCAGGTTGGCGGCCGATTTGTTGGCAACACATCCGGCTACGCTTACACCGCCGATTCTTTCTTTTTCTTCCCCATCATCTTTCTGCTGTTATCCCGTTCTAAAACGCGCAACCTGTTGGGCATGGTGTTGATGGCATTTTATGTAGCCCTATCCATCACCTCGTGGTGGAATCGTTTCACCGTCGTCTCGATGTTGATTGCCGGGTCAATTGCCCTCACCATGCATGGTAAAAGGCGATGGCCGCATCCGGTGTTTGGCATCCTCATTTTTCTGGGTGCGTCAGTGCTGGTATTGCGCGGGCACACCACGCTCGAATCGACCGATGCGTTGTTGGGCTTCGTGCAGCAAGTCCCCGTTCGGATTATCGAAATCTTCAGTTCAGTCGATTCGGCCATGCTTTCATCTTTTTACCTCGAAAGTTATCTGCGCGATAACATTACCGGCTTTTTATACGGTTTGCCGCTTATCAACTATGTGGTGTTTGGCTTCATCCCTTCGCGCATTTTTCCGCAAAAGTACTTTCTCATCAACTGGCTGCAATCCACACAAACCCCGCTGGTCAACAATCTGTTGATTACCAACCTGTACGGCTCTAAACCCAGCCTGCTGGGTAGTTTCTATTCCAACGGCGGGCTGCTTGGGGTGGTTTTGCTTATGGCGCTGATGGGATTCTTTTTGAAGCGCATAGACAGCATGACCAGCGAAGACAGCCCATTGATCGTGCGCGCCATAGGCATTGGCTGGATGAGCATGCTATGGATGGTGTGGGGCAGTCACGACTATTGGGGCGTGATGACCCTGGGCGCGATTGCTATTCCCGGTCTGGCGCTGCTGTTGGTTGCGCCCAAACTCACCCGCCAGATTGTCCCCATGCCCGCTATGCCCGCCCAAAAAACCGCCGATTTACCCCCGCAAACAGAACCTTCCACGCAGCCATGACCGCTACGCCCACCCTGGTCAGCCTGACCAACATCCCTACGCCGTATCGTACGCATTTATACAATGCGCTTTTTCAGTCCATGCGCGCGGCTGGGCTAAATTTGCATGTGCTCTACATGGCGCATACCGAGCCTGGCCGCCAATGGACGTTTGAAAAAGACCGCAATGCCTACCCTTACACCTTTATGCCCTCCTGGACGTTCAGAGCAGGGCGGCGCGAGTTTTACCTCAACCCCGCCTTTGTGCGCATCATGCGCCAGCAGCCGCCGCGCTGGCTGCTGGTATCGGGCAGTTGGTTTTTCCCTACGGTGCAACTGGTGCCGCTTACGGTCAACAAAGCGCAAACTGTGACGCTCTTCTGGAACGAATCTAACCTGGCGTACATGGAACAGCGCGGCCGCCTGGTTGATTTTTTGCGCCGCCACACCTTGGATTACTACGACGGTTTTGTGGTGCCAGGGGCGTGGGCGCGCGACTATGTGCATCAGTTTGCGCCCTCTTCACGCCACAAGCCTTTTCTCAAATTGCCCAACATCGTGGATGAAACCCGCTTCCGCGACCAGGTCGCCAGCCTGCGCCAGAAGCGCCACAGCCTGCGGCGCAAATGGGATTGCGACTCGCCAGGCAAAACCGTGCTGCTGACCATTGCGCGCATCGAACCCATCAAGGGCGTGCGCGAACTGGTAGAGGCCCTGCTCAATTTTAGAGATGTTCAGAGCATCATCCTGCTCATTGCCGGTACGGGCGCGCTCCAAAGCGAACTGCAGGCGCGCATTCGGGCGGCCGGGCTGCAAGAGCACATCCGCTTTGTGGGCTACCAGGGTGAGGAAAACATCCTGGAACTGTTGGCCCTCGCAGACGCCTTCCTGCTCCCTTCTCTGGGCGACCCATACCCGCTGGTGGTCATCGAAGCCGAGTTTGCCGGCTTACCTGTACTGCTTTCAGACCGGGTGGGGTGCCACCCAGAAGCGCTGGTAGAAGGCGAAAATGGGTTGCTCTTCGACCCCTACGACCCTGCAAGCATCACCCAGGCGCTGCAAACGTTCCTGGACGCAGACCCCGCCATGCGCGCGCGCATGGGTGCGGCCTCGCTCGCCATCGCCGAAGAACGCTTTAGCACCCGTCAGGTGGCGCCACACTTCATTGAGGCATTGCTGAACTTATGAATATCCTGCAAGTAACCCTGGGTTTTTACCCCGCACAGGGCTGGGGCGGACCTGTCAAGGTCGTACATCAAAACGGACGCGAACTGGTACGCCGTGGACACAATGTGACCGTGTACTGCACCAACCTGGTCAATAAGCGCGAGAAGTTACAGCCCCATACCTTTGAGCGCGAAATGGACGGCATGCGCATCGTATATATCAACGCCTGGAACCTGCCCTGGTGGCCCGGCACGCTGGGGCCCATCTGGCTGCCCGAACTGCCCGGCATTTTGAAGCGCGAGCTGAGTCAGTTCGACGTGGTGCACATCAACGGCTACCGCAGCCCCATGGTTTTGCCAATTACGCAGGCCGCCCGGCGGGCCGGCATCCCCATCATTACCCAGCCGCATGGTGCGTTGCCGGTCATTGTCAACTCGCAGGGGCTAAAACGCCTGTATGATCGCTTTTTTGGGCGCATGGAACTGGATGGAATCAGCGCCCTGCTGGCCCTGCAAGAAAGTGAACGCCAGCAGGCCCTGGCGCACGGCATCTCACCCGACCGCATTCGCATTTTGCCAAATGGCATAGACCCCGCCGAGCGAGAGCACCTCCCGCCTCCCGGCGTTATGCGCCACAGGTGGAATTTGCCGCCCGATGCGCCAGTGATTCTGTTTTTGGGGCGCATCAACAAAAAGAAAGGCCCCGATATGCTGGTGGAAGCCTTTGCGCGCCTGAAAAATCAGGATGCCCACCTGGTCATTGCCGGGCCAGATGACGGCATGTTGGATGAAGTGCGCGCCCTGATCATCCAGCACCGCCTGGAAGCGCGCGTGCGCCTGCCCGGACTGCTCAGCGGGCCAGATGTACTGGCCGCCTTTCAGGATTCCGACCTCTTCGTGCTGCCCTGCCGCACCGATACCTTCCCGGTCGTCATCATGGAGGCATGCCTGATGTCTACCCCTATGCTGATTACCGACACCTGCGAAATTGCCCCGCTGGTCCAAGGCCGAATTGGCGATGTAGCGCCTTTCGATGCACAACGTTTTGCGCAGGCCATGGATAACCTGCTGGCTGACCGTACGAAGTATGAAACCTATCGCGCCAACTGCGCGCAGGCCCTGGCCGATACTTTCTCAATTCAGGCCGTTGTTGACCAGCTGGAGCAAATTTACCAAAACGCTATTGCGGAGAAAACACCATGCCTGGCATGTTAGAAGCGCTGCACACCCCCTGGAAAATCACCAATAACCTCAACCGGCTGCTCATCACACCCTGGGTGCGCCTGATTATGGCGGCTAATGGCATTCGTTGGGGGCAGGGATGGCGCTTTTACGGCGCGCCCATCATCCAGAAGCACCGCGCCAGCACCATGCGCTTTGGGCGCGGGTTCAGTCTGCGCTCTTCCCCGCAATCCAATCCGCTGGGGGTCAATCACCCGGTCATTTTGGCTACGCTGCAAGCCGGGGCCGTGCTGGAAATTGGCGACGACTTTGGCATGACCGGCGGCGCCATTTGCGCAGCGGAACACATCCGCATTGGCAACAACGTCTCGGTGGGGGCCAATACCGTCATTGCAGATAACGACTTTCACCCCCTGCACCCGCAAGACCGACTGCTTGACCCACAAGGCGGTAAAACCGCGCCAGTGGTGATTGAAGACAACGTTTTTATTGGGATGAATTGTATCATCCTCAAGGGGGTACGCATTGGGCGCAACAGCGTCATTGGCGCGGGCAGCGTGGTCAGCCGCGACATTCCGCCGGATGTCATCGCAGCGGGCAACCCGGCCGTGGTACTCAAACCGCTAACCCGCGCGCAGTCCGGCTAACAGTCTGCCCAAAAATTCCTGGTTTTCACCGCCAGGGCGCTCAGGGCGAGAGAAAGGCGCATGCTTAGATCTAAGCCTGACGGCGCACGATTCCCTGCTGCCAGGCATAGACGGCGGCTTGCGTGCGGTCGTCGAGGTGCAGTTTTTTCAGCATGTTGCTGATGTGGGTCTTGACGGTGCTTTCGCCTAGCACCAGCGCTTCGGCAATTTCGGCGTTGGACTTGCCCGCCGCAATCAACCGCAAAACGTCAAATTCGCGCTCAGAGAGTTCGGTAAAGGGGCGGTAGAGAGTCTGTTCCACATCCAGGGGCAGGGGCGTTCGCCGCTGATGATAGTTTTTCCACCCGGATGCCGGTGTGTTCCTGCCAGCGGGCGGCGTATTCGCTCAGGGCGGGGGCGAGACCGCGTCCTTCGAGCGCGGGCGGGCGCAGTTCTTCGATGATGAGTTGCGGTCAGCCGCGCGGGGGATTGGCTGCCCCGGCGCAAAAAACGGCGGGGGGGAGTGACCCGCTCCGCCGTGGGATGGATGGTGCGCATCTGTTTGCCGGGCGGTTTTTAGCGCTGGGTGTAGTGCACGTCTGGCAGTTCGCGCAGGCGGGCGGCGGCGCTTTCGGGGGTGATGTCGCGCTGGGGCATGCCGAGCATCTCGTAGCCAACCATGAACTTGCGCACGGTGGCCGATCGCAGCAGCGGGGGGTAAAAATGGGCGTGCAGCACCCACTCTGGGTGGGGTTGCCCGTCGTTGGGGGCCTGGTGAAAGCCCATAGAGTAGGGGAAGGAAATCTCGAACAGGTTGTCGTAACGGATGGTGACTTTCTGGTAGATGTCGGCCAGGGCGCGGCGTTCGGCCGGGCTGAGTTCCGGCAGGCTGGCTACCGGGCGATGGGCGATGATGAGCGTCTCGAACGGCCAGACCGCCCAAAACGGCGCGAGCGCGGTGAAATGGTCGTTGCTGACCAGAATACGCTCGCCGCGTTTGTGCTCTTCGGCCAGGTAGTCCAACAGCAGCGGGCGGGTGTGCTCGGCGTAGTAGTCTTTTTGGCTGGCGTATTCTTTGGCTGGTTCGTTGGGGATGCGCGACTGCGACCAGATCTGGCTGTGCGGATGCGGGTTGGAGCAGCCCATGAGCGCGCCTTTGTTTTCAAAGACCTGCACATAGGCAATGTCGGGGCGGCTGAAGAGCGCGGCGGTTTCTTGGGCCCAGGTGTGGATGACCGCTTCGGCGGCATCCAGCGGCAGTTGGGGAATGGTCAGGTCGTGGCGGGGCGAAAAGCAGATGACCTTGCAAATGCCGGTTTCGGGGGCGGCTTGAAAGAGCATGTGAGGGGGGGCGTCAGGGGTCAGATTGGTGTGGTCTGGCGCCTGGGGCAGCAAGGCTGAAAAATCGTTGTCGAAGACGAACGTGCCGGTGTAGTTGGGGTTTTTCACGCCGCCTGCGCGTTCGTTGCCGGGGCACAGGTAGCAGGTGGGGTCGTAGGCGGGCAGGCTGGCGGCCGGGGTTTTTTCTACCTGTCCTTGCCAGGGGCGTTTGGCGCGGTGTGGCGAGACGAGAATCCACTCGCGGGTGAGCGGGTTGTAACGGCGGTGCGGGGAATCGAACATGGGCTGACCTCATCAGTGCGTGATGGCGACATTCTACATCAAAACTTTAGGGGCGGCTGCTTTTTGGTGCGTCGGTTTGGGATAAAAACGCTTTCAGCGCGGCGCGCACGCGGGCGGGACGTTCGGCGTGGGCGTTGTGCCCGGCGCGGGGCAGGATGACCGTTTGCGCGTGGGGCAGGCGCGCCGCCATGCGGTGGGTAATTTGCACGTATTTTTCATCCTGTTCCCCGGCCAGCAGCAAAATGGGCATGTTAAGCGTGGGCAGGCAATCCCACAGGGGGGGCTGGCGGCCTGGGCTAAGCGCGCTGACCACGCGCGCCATCCAGCGCGGGTCGTTGCGGGCGGCGGCGGCTTGAATGCGCGCCAGGCGGCGAGGGCGCGCATGCAGGCTGGCAAACAGGGGCATGGCGTACCAGCGTTCCACGAAGGTGGTCATGCCCAGCGAGAGGATGTCGGCGGCGCGGGCGTCGTCTTCGGCGCGGCGGCGGGCGCGTTCGGCTTCGTCCTGCAGGCCGGGGCTGGCGCTTTCGAGGGTCAGGCTGAGCAGGCGCTGAGGGTGATGGCAGGCAAAATGCAGGGCAGCGCGCCCGCCCAGAGAGTAGCCCACCAGATGCACGCGCGTCAGGTTGAGTTCATCCAGCAGGGCATTCAGCCAGGCGGTCACGGTGTCGAAGGACAGCGGGGCAGATGGGTCGCCGTGCGTATGGCGTCCGTGGCCGGGCAGGTCGGGCAGGATGCAGTAGAAATCTTGGCTGAGCGGGCGGGCGATTTCTAGCCAGGATGCGCCGCGCCCCATGAAGCCGTGCAGAAAGATCAGCGGGGGGTGTTCGGGCGCGCCGAGCAGCAGCGGGGCAGACACATTACACCAGCCTGCGCCCCAGGGCGTGCGCCAGGCGGCGCATTTCGTCTACAAAGGCGGGCAGGTCTGCCAGCGCCAGGGATTGCGGGCCGTCGGAGAGGGCGTGATCGGGGTTGGGGTGTACTTCTACCAGTAAGCCGTCGGCGCCGGCCGCCAGGGCGGCGCGCGCAGCAGCGGGGACCAGGTCGCGGCGGCCGGTGGCATGACTGGGGTCGGCGATGACCGGGTAGGGGCTGGTGGATTTCGCCAGGGCGATGGCGTTGACATCCAGCACGTTGCGGGTGGAGGGGTCGAAGCCGCGAATGCCGCGCTCGCATAACAGGATGCGCGTATTGCCGCGCGAGGCGATGTGTTCGGCGGCGGCCAGCCATTCGGGGATGGTGGACATGAATCCGCGTTTGAGCAGGACGGGTTTGGGTTGTTCGCCCGCTGCCCAAAGCAGGGGGAAGTGCTGCATGTTGCGGCTGCCAATCTGGATGATGTCGCTGTATTCGGCAACCAGGGGCAGCTGCGCGACGCCCAGCGCTTCTGAAATGACCAGCAGGCCGCATTCGTCGGCTGCGGCGCGCAGAATCTTCAAGCCTTCCAGCCCCAGGCCTTGAAAGGCGTGCGGCGAGGTGCGCGGTTTGAACGCGCCGCCGCGGATGACGCGCAGCCCCAGGCTGCGCAGGGCGCGCGCTACGGTAAAGGTCTGTTCGGGGCTTTCCACTGCGCATGGACCGGCCATCAGAATCACGTCCCCGCCGCCGAGGGTGAGGGCGTCGTTCAGGTGAAGTGGAACGGTAGCGGAAAGGGGAGGGAAAGCAGGGCTTTTTTCGGCGTTCATTGGTTCAGCATATCCGCCACGCGGGCGCGCATCAGTTTGCCTGAGGCAGTGCGCGGCAGGGAGGGGAGAATTTCGATGCGGCGCGGCAGTTTGTAGCCTGCCAGGCGGGGGCGCAGGTGCGTCAGCAGGTCTTCGGCGGCGCACGGGGCGCGCAGGGTGACCGCGGCCGCCACGCGCTGGCCCCATTCTGGGTCGGGCAGCCCCACCACGCAGGCTTCGGCAACGGCGGGATGGGTGAGCAGGGCTTGTTCGACTTCTTCGGGGTACACGTTTTCGCCGCCGCTGACGATCAGGTCGGTGCGGCGGGTGAGCACCCACAGGTCGCCGTCGGCATCCAGGTAGCCCAGGTCGCCGGTGTGCAATGCGCCATCGGGCAGGGGCGGTTGGCCGTCGTAGCCGGGCATGACGGCTGGCCCGCGCAGGACGATTTCGCCCACCCTGCCTGGTGGACAGGGCTGGTTGTTTTCGTCCAGGATGCGTACATGCACGCCGGGCAGGGGTTTGCCTACCGCGCCGGGTTTGCGGCGCACGTCTTCGGGCAGGGCGGTGGCCGCCTGGGCGCAGGCTTCGGTCAGGCCGTAGGTGAGGGCGATGGGCAGGCCGGCCTGCAGGGCGCGGGTGAGCAGGTCGGGCGGCGCAGCCGCCCCGCCGAGCAGAATCAGGCGCAGGGCGGGGGGCAGTCCGCGCTGTTCAAAGCAGGGGAGCAGGCGATACAGCATGGTGGGGACAAGCGAGATGAGATGAACGCCCGCATCCCACAGCAGGGCGCAGGTCAGGTCGGCGTCGAAGGCGTCTTGCAGCACGACCGTAAGCCCATCGTGACAGGCGCGAAAGAGGATGGACATGCCGCCGATGTGATAGAGCGGCAGGCACAACAGCCAGCGTTCGCCGGGGTGCGTGCCCAGCCGCTGGGAGGAGGCGCGGGCCGCGGCGCGGTGATTGCCCAGGGTGAGCAGCGCGCCTTTGGGACGGCCCGTGGTGCCAGAGGTGAACATGAGCGTGGCGGGCGTTGCGTCGCTGAGCGGGGCGGCAGGCGGCGGGGATGCCGCGGCAGGCAGGCGCGCCCAGAGGGGATGGTGTGGGGTGATGACGTCCTGGCAGCGCGCCGCCTGAATCTGGGCGTCGCGTTCGGCGGGGGTCAGGCGGCGGTTGAGCGGAACGAGAGTCACGCCCAGGCGCAGGGCGGCGTGGATGAGGGCGACGTATTCGGGCCCGTTATCCAGCCAGGCGCCCAGGCGTCCACCGGGGCGCAGACCCTGGGCGTGGAGCGCAGCCGCCAGGCGATCTGCCAGGGCATCCAGTTCGGCATAGGTCAGGCTGCGCCCGTCCTGCAAAATGAGGGCGGGCAAATCGGGCGATTGCGCGGCGCGCAGGCGGAGGAACGGCATGGGTGCTAGGGCAGCCAGGGATATTTGCGGAAGTTGGGCTTGCGCTTTTCGTTGTAGGCGTTGCGGCCCTCTTGCCCTTCTTCGCTCATGTAGAAGAGCATGGTGGCGTTGCCGGCCAGTTCCTGAATGCCCGCCTGACCGTCCAACTCGGCGTTGAAAGCCGATTTGAGACTGCGGATGGCGATGGGGCTTTTATCGAGAATCTCTTGCGCCCAGGCAATGCCTTCGGCTTCCAGATGCTCGACCGGCACGACCTTGTTGACCAGCCCCATCTCCAGCGCTTCCTGAGCGTTGTACTGGCGGCAGAGATACCAGATTTCGCGGGCTTTTTTCTGCCCGACGATGCGCGCCAGGTAAGCGGAGCCAAACCCGCCGTCGAACGAGCCAACTTTGGGGCCGGTTTGCCCGAAGATGGCGTTATCGGCGGCGATGGTCAGGTCGCACAAGACGTGCAGCACATGCCCGCCGCCGATGGCGTAGCCAGCCACCAGGGCGATGACCGGTTTGGGCATGCTGCGGATGATGCGCTGGAGTTTGAGGACGTTCAGGCGCGGGACGCCGTCATCGCCCACATAACCCGCGTCGCCGCGCACTTTCTGGTCGCCGCCAGAGCAGAAGGCGTATTTGCCGTCTCTGGCGGGGCCGTTGCCGGTAAGCAGCACCACGCCAATGCGCGGGTCTTCCCAGGCGTTTTCGAAGGCTTCGATCATCTCTTTGATGGTTTGCGGGCGAAAGGCATTGCGCCGTTCGGGGCGGTTGAAGGCAATGCGCGCCATGCCATCGGCTTTGTGGTAGGTGATGTCTTCGTATTTTTTGACTTCGATCCAGTTGGTCATGGGGTCCTCGCTAAGATTGGATTTTTTGTGTCACACTGTGCAGAAACGCCCGGCGCAAATGCTCAAACCCGGCGGCGTCGCTGGGGATTTCGAGAATGGCGGGGCGACCGGCTGCCAGGGCGGCGCTCAGCGCGGCCGGGAGGTCGGCGCGCGGCAGGCGGGCGTAATCCAGCCCATACATTTGGGCTGCGCCCGCAAAGGTCAGCCCGTGCGGGGCGACGAACATCTCTGCAAAGGGCGGCTGGAAGCGCGCCACAGGCAGGCGGTGAAAAATGCCGCCGCCGTCGTTGTTGATGACCACCATCACGGCGTGAATGTCTGCCCGCCGCAGGGCAAGCAGCCCGTTCATGTCGTGATAGAAAGACAGGTCGCCGCTGACGAATACCAGACCGGGACAATGCACCGCTGCCCCCAGCGCGCTGGAGAGCGTGCCATCTATGCCGCTGGCGCCGCGGTTGGCAAAGACGCGCAGGGGTTTTGGCGCGGGCGCGGCGAACTGGTCGAGATGGCGCACGGGCAGGCTGTTGGCCGCATACAGGCTGCCGCCTGCGGGCAGCGCTGCCACAACCTGTGGCAGGATGCCGCCTTCGAAATCCGCCGCGCCGCCAAAGGCTTCAAGCGCCTGCCAGACGGCCGCTTCGGCAGATTGCCAGGCCCGCAGAAAATCGCGCTGCGGGTTGCGCGGCGCGCCTGCCAGCAGGGCTTCGCACAGCAGCAGCGGGTCGGCCCAGACCAGTTGCGCGAGGCGGAAGTGCTCGTCGCGCCAGCGCCCGGTGTCGGAGATGGCGATTTGCAGCGCGTCACCCAGCCCGGCCAGGTAATCACCCAGCACGGTGCTGGTGGGCAGGTCGCCAAAGCGCAGCACCACGCGCGGGCGCGGTAGGGCCGCGGCGGTTTGCAAAAAGGTGTCGTAGCCGCCCAGCACCGCTCCATTGGGGGCGATGTGCGCGCCAAAGCGCACGCCAGAGAGCGCATCGGCCAGCAGGGGCCAGCCCAGGCGCTCGGCCAGGGCGGTGATGCGCGGGGGAAAATCGCCGCCGGGGCAGCGCGGCCCGCACACGATCAGTCCGCTGGGGTAGTGGAGCAGTTCGGTCAGGCGGCGTACCGTTTCGGGGTCGGGTTGAAGGCGCGGGCGGGAGAAGGTCACCAGCGGGGCGTCGAAGGCGCGCAGGGCAGAGTCATCCAGCCAGTCTGGGCGGTCGGCGGGGATGGGCGTCGGCTCTAGCGGTTTGCGGAAGGGCAGGTTGAGGTGCACCGGGCCGGGCAGGGGGGACTGGGACAGCCACCAGGCGCGGGCCGCAAAGGCGCGCACGGCGCGCAGCAGCATGGGCGCGGGGTTGGCTTCGGGCGCGGGGAGTTCGGCGTACCAGCGCACGTTGCCGCCAAAGAGTTTGACCTGGTCAATGGTCTGGTTGGCGCCGCTGTCGCGCGCTTCGGCCGGGCGGTCGGCGGTGAGGACGAGGAGCGGGACTTCGGCGTGATTGGCTTCGACGACGGCGGGCAAAAAGTTGGCGGCGGCCGTGCCAGAGGTGCACACCAGCGCGGCGGGTTTGCCGCTGGCGCGCGCCAACCCCAGGGCAAAGTACGCCGCCGAACGCTCATCGCTGAGCACGTAGGGACGCACGCCCGCGGTTTGGGCAAACGCCATTACCAGCGGCGTGGAGCGCGAGCCGGGCGCGATGACGACATCTTGCAGCCCTTGCCTGACCAGTTCGGCGACGAAGACGCCCGCCCAAAGGGTGTTGCGGTTGGCAAGGTTCATGCCGGCACCGCCTGCAAAGCGTTGAGCAGGAATTGCATTTTGAGGCTGGTTTCGTCCCATTCGCGGTCTGGGTCGGAGCCAGCCACAATGCCCGCGCCGCCAAAGAGGGTCATCTGGCGGGGGTGGAAAAGCGCCGAGCGGATGGCGACGGCAAAGTCGGCGTTCCCGTCGGCATCTAGCCAGCCGATGGGCCCGGCGTACCAACCGCGCGCGAAGCCTTCGCAGCGGCGGATGAAATCGAGAGCGGCGTTGAGGGGCATCCCCCCAACGGCTGGGGTAGGGTGCAGGGCATCCAGTACGTCCAGGGGACCGCATCCCTGGCGCAAATTGCCCTCAAAGGGTGTGTACAGGTGCTGAATGTTGGGCAGGCGCAGCAGCGTGGGCGTTTCAGGCATGTTCAAGTTTGCGGTGAACGGGGCCAGGCGGGTGCGCAGGTAGTCGGTTACCAGGGTGTGTTCGTGGCGGTTTTTGACGCTGCGGAGGAGGTCGTCGCCAAGCGCCTGGTCTTCGGCGGGGGTCACCCCACGGCGGATAGACCCGGCAACGGCGGCGGTGCGCAAAAATCCCTGTTGGATGGAGATCAGGCGTTCGGGCGTTGCGCCCGCAAAGGCCGCGCCCGCCTGAAATTCAACCAGAAAGCGGAAGCAATTGGGGCAGGTTTCGCCCAGGCGCTGGAGCAGGTCAATCAGGGCGATGGGGTGTTCGGACTGGACGGTGAGCGTGCGCGCTAGCACCACTTTGTGCAGGCGGGCGGATTGAATGAACGCCAGGGCGCGCTGCACGGTTTCATGCCAGGCGGCGCGGTCTGGTTCGCGGCACGTCCAGTCTGCGGGGGGGGCAGGCTCGCTGGGGGGTAACGCATTCAGGCTGGCCAGGGCTGCCTGGGCTTCGCGCTGGGCGCGTTGCAAGGCTTGGGTAAGCGTTTCGTCTGGCAGGCAGGGTAAGTTTATGGAGAGGAAGGTTTGCTCGTGATGGCGGGTGAGCGTGAGGCGCGGCAAGACCAGGGCCGCGGACGGGAAAGCGTCCCAACCGCCGGTGGGGGCGTGGTCGGCAAAAAATGCGCCGCCGCCAATGAGCGCCGGAGGCGGCAGGGTGCGGGCGGCCGGGGGCGTGTAAAGGCGCGCAAACAGGCTGCGTGCCTGCTGCTGTAAATGGGCAAAGCGCCCCGTGCCCTGCGCCCGAAGCAGGGCGGTCACCCCTGCACCTGCCGTGGCGCGCGGCGACTGGGCGCTCTCGAAGTAAAAGCGCGGACCGGGCGGCGCAACGCGCAAAAGGTCGGTCAGCGGGCGCGGGGCGCACGGCAGGGTGAGATGAACGTAAGCGCTCATGCTCGCGGATTCTCCTGGGTCAAAGCGTTGGGGTCAATGCCTACGCTGCGCAGCAAAAACGTGCGCAAAACGGGCATGGATTGTTCCAGGTCTGGGCGGCCGGTCAGCATCCAGCGAATGACGACCTCGTAAATTGCGCCAACCCAGGCGGCGGCGGTAATTTCGGTATCCACAGGCGCAAGCTCGCCTTCTTGAATAGCCTGTTCGAGATAGCCTTGAATCAAACGCGAAAAGTGGGCGGTGATTTCCAGGCGTTTTGTTTCGACCGTGCTGCCCAACCCAGCGGCCTGAACGAGGAAAATTTTAGCCAGACCGCCGTATTTGCTAAACACCTCCAGGCAGGCCTGCAAAGCGGCATCCAGTTTGGGGACGCCGCCAGACTGCGCCTGAATAGCCTCTTGAATGCCGCGCTCCAGGCGGCGGGCAAACAGGTCGAGAATTGCCAGAAAGATTTGCTCTTTGCTGGAAAAGTGAAAATACACCGACCCTTTAGACGATTCGGCAGCCTCGACAATATCGTCCATGCGCGCATTGTGGTAGCCTTTTTCGGCAAAGACCTGAATGGCGGCATCCAGAATGCGTCGGTAGGTGGCAGTGGTTTTGGGTTGTTCCTGCATCTCGGCGCAGCCTCCAAGAGTAAACCGACTGGTCAGTCTAGTTATCAAGCATAATCCTGTCGGCATTGGATGTCAACTGCCCAGGCGGGGCGTGCGGCAAAAGCCGCGTTTCGAGGCGTTACGATACCATGTAAAAACACGGCTGTGACAATGACATTAATCCAGAAATTAACGACAAAAGACACAAATCTACTAAAGTCGTATTGGTTGCTTTAGACGCCGATTAAATTTCAAAAAAATCCTCATCCAAAATTAAAGAAAAACTTCACAATTCATACTTGTTCATTAGCACAACTGGCAATAAATTAAGGTCAATCATTCTACGCATCATTATGGCGCTGCCCCTATGCACATCCTCTTGCTCGGACTCAACCACCAAACCGCTCCCATCGCACTCCGAGAACGCCTGGCGCTCAACGAGCAGGCGATACGCGCCGCCCTTGCCCGCCTGGCGTGCGGACATCTCCCCGCGTCCTTCAGCGAACTGGTCATCCTCTCCACCTGCAACCGCACCGAACTGTACGCCGCCTCTGGTCACGGCGCGTTTGCCGAACTGGAGGCGTTTTTGTCGGAGGTGAGCGGCGTGAGCGTGGACGTCTTTCAACATCACGTCTATCGCCTGGCGGATATGGACGCCGCCCGCCATCTCTTTGAAGTTGCCGCAGGGCTGGATTCGCTCGTCATCGGCGAGCCGCAAATTTTGGGGCAAATCGTGCGCGCGCTCGAACTCTCACGCGGACAAAATATGACGGGCGCGCTGCTCAACCGCCTGTTTCAGGCTGCCATTCACGCGGGCAAACGCGCCCGCGCCGAAACCAACATCAGCCGCAATCCCGCCTCGGTCGCCTCGCTTGCCGCCTCACTCGCGGAGCGGGTCGTTCATCCGATTGCCGAAGCGCAGGTGGTCATTTTGGGCGCAGGCGAAATGGCGGAACTGGCAGTCGAAGCCCTGCGCAAACGCGGGGCGCGCAAAATTCGCGTCCTCAACCGCACGCTGGAACGCGCCCGCGCCCTTGCCGAACGCTGGGGCGCGGACATCGCCACCTTCGAGAGCATGGACGACGCGCTCGCCTCCGCCGACATCCTCATCTCGTCCACGGGCGCGCCGCATCTCATCCTGACCGAAGATACGCTGCGCGCCGCCATGCGCGCCCGCCCGCAGCGTCCGCTGGCGCTGATAGACATCGCCGTCCCGCGCGATATTGACCCCAACGCGGCAAACATTCCGCACGTGACGCTGTACGACATTGACCACCTCAACGCGCAACTCGAAAGCGCGCTCGCCGAACGCCAGGCAGAAGCGCCGAAAGCGCGCGCCATCCTCGCCGAAGAACTCGCCGAATTTGCCGAATACCTGCAATCGCTGGAAATCCTGCCCCTCATCGCCGACATTCGCCAGCAAGCCGAAAGCATTCGCAAAGCCATGCTGGAAAAAACCCTGCGCCGCCTGCCCGACCTGACCGAAGACGAGCGCGCCCGCATCGAAGCCATGACCCAGGCGCTGGTCAAGCAAATTTTGCACATCCCCACCCAGCGTCTGCGCGCCGAAGCGGCATGCCCGCATGCGCCCGAATACGCCACCGTTGCGCGCACCCTCTTTGGATTGGCGCAGGATACCGTGTGCAGTTTTTCTGGAAAGCCGTGTGAACTTCAGCCCAACGTCAAAGGTCAACCATCGAACATCCTCCCCCAGCCGACATTTGACCTTCGACCTTTGCCCGCCCCCTCCGCCGACTAACCGACTATCAGACTATCAGACTATGAGACTATCAGACCATCAGACTATGAGACTATCAGACCATCAGACTATGAGACTATCAGACCATCAGACTATGAGACTAACCTTCGCCACCCGCCCCTCCGCCCTTGCCCGCTGGCAGACCCAATGGGTCATGCGCGCCCTGCAACAGATTCATCCACGTCTCGAATGCGAAGAAAAAATCATCACCACCCAGGGCGACAAAATCCTGGATAAACCCCTGCCCGAAATCGGCGGCAAGGGACTCTTTACGCAAGAACTGGAAAACGAACTGCTTTCGGGCGCGGTGCATTGCGCCGTGCACTCGCTCAAAGATTTGCCCGTCGAAAACCCCGCGGGGCTGACGGTTGGATGTATCCCCGCCCGCGCGGAAGTGCGCGACGCCCTCATCTCGCGCGCTGGATACACCCTTGCGACTCTTCCCCAAAACGCTTCCGTCGGGACCTCCAGCCTGCGCCGCGCTGCCCAACTCCTTTCCCTGCGCCCCGACCTGCGCATTCAACCCCTGCGCGGCAACGTGGACACGCGCCTGCGCAAAGCCCTCGACGGTCAATACGACGCCATCGTCCTGGCGGGCGCAGGGCTGACCCGCCTGGGGCTGGAGAGTCACGTCACCGAATGGCTGCCGCTGGAGGTCATGCTCCCCGCGCCAGGGCAGGGCGCGCTGGCGGTGCAATGCCGCGCCGACGACGCGACCACCCTCGACCTGCTCGCCGCGCTCGAAGACGAGTCCACCCGTAAGTGCGTCACCGCCGAACGGGCGTTTTTGCAAGGCTTGGGCGGCGGATGCGCTGTGCCTGTGGCGGCGTATGCAAAAGTGATCAGTGAGCAGTCATCAGTAATCAGTTTGATTGGGTTGGTGATTTCGGAAGATGGGAAAAAAGTTGTGAAAGTGACGGGTGAGGGAACAAACGCCCAGCAACTCGGAAATGAACTCGCGCAAAAAGCCCTTCAAAACGGCGCAGACCAAATCCTCAAACTGACCACTGTCCACTGATTACTGCCCACCATGAAAGCCCTCATCACCCGCCCGCGCGCCCAAGCCGACGACTTTGCAGACAAACTGCGCAATGCAGGCTTTGAGCCTGTCTTCTTTCCTGTCATCGAAATCAGCGCGGTGGAGGAGAATGCCGAACTGCAGAACGCCATCGCGCGGCTGGAAGAATATGCGTGGGTGGTGTTCACATCGGTGAATGCGGTGGAGGTAGTGTTTTCGCCCTCACCCCCGTCCCCTCTCCCGCTGGGAGAGGGGCGCCGAAGGCGGGGTGAGGGTGTCCGCATCGCCGCCATC